>Ga0207903_1000038_pt1 | contig 91714 bp, 80 predicted proteins | sample MalvirmetaMSP131_FD_184234 | JGI IMG/M metagenome (GOLD analysis project Ga0207903, IMG submission 184234) | Marine viral communities from the Deep Pacific Ocean - MSP-131 (SPAdes) | ecosystem: Environmental > Aquatic > Marine > Oceanic | place: Atlantic Ocean | collected 2011-06-25
TGAAGGCTGCCGTCTCACGCGCATTGCGCCGCCTCCAGAAGTTGCCGCACATCGTCGCTGGCTTCTTCCGAACACCCACCTGCGCCTATGCCGCAGCATGAGGCTTTACTAGCGTAGGTTTTAGTAAGTCAATGGTGTAGGCCGGTCACGGCCGATGGATCAAAAAAGCCCCCAGCGATGGGGGCTTTTTCGTTTGCGGCGCAGGTTCTGCTTGTGCCCGTCCTCAGACCCGCGCCCCGCACCCTGCGATGCATCGGCGCCAGGGCTGAGGCTGATGGGCCAGGCAGATCAATGAATTCTATTGCGCCTCCCCGGCCTCAGCTTCTTGGGTCTCGGGGAGGGCAGTCCAGGCTTTTCCGGCGCTGCGACTGATGTACGTAGCGTCGTGCCAGACCGAAATATAGATTCCGTTCCAGTATCCCGAGGTGGGTGTGGCCGGGTCGTCGCCCTGTCGATGCGCTGTACGGACCCTGGCCGCGCAGGCTTCCAGCGAGTAGTCATTGCTGCTCTGCCACCCATCGCGCCCGCGGAACTGGCAGAGGAACACCGTCTGGTCCTGTTCGTCGGCAACTTTGCCGGCGTCAACAAAGTCCACCTCACGATTCCCTGAGGGGTCGCGCCGAATGATGGGCAGCCGTGGCGCCTTCGGTTCTTGAGGGGCCTGTTGGGCAACAGCAGCGGCATCGGCGGTCGCTGCAATGTCAGCCGCAAGCCCGCCCTCCGGCGCTGCGGCGGGCGCGGCATGCATCGTCGGGGCCTCGTCCGAGCCCGTTTTTTCAATGAGCAGATCGGTTGACGCGGCTGCCGCTTGAGCAGGCGGCGCTTCGGTGAACGTTTCCGACGCAGGCTGCGGATCATCCAACGGGACCTCGGGCGTGGCCGGCGGGTCCTTGAGGTCCGCCATCGGCGGCTCCGACGTGGCCGCAACCACAGCTTCCTTCTGGGGTGGTGCGATATCGCGCATGGCAGTCGGCGCCCAGCCTTCTGCGCCGGCGAAGCGGACCCAGGAATCGCTGTCCTCGTAATATCGGTACGCGCCGGCCGAGTCGACCGCGAGAAGGACCTCGCCGTATCGGCCATAAACGCGGCCGTCAGCGTCAGGTTTCCCGTCGTAGCGCGAGAGCAGCGACAAGCACTCTCGCATGGCCCGCACCTCCGAGGTCAGCGCGTCGCTCGGCGGTCCCAGCGCACAGATCGTGGCTGCAATGGTCGCTTGCGGCAGGCCCAAGCCCGCCAGCAGCGTGAATCCGATGCAGGTCCTTCTCAATCTCTGAAACGATATCGATGCAGCCACAGGTGATTCTCCAAAACACAGCGCAAGGAATGCGACGCGTGTGCAGATGTAGTGTGTGTTCCTTGAGGCGATTGACTCAACAAACCCGCTTCGGCCAGCAAGCGGCAAGAAGGCGAGCGCAGTCATCAATCATTGCCGGGGGGACGGTGCTCAGTGCGCAGGCTCCATTCTAAATCATCCAAAAATCTCACCGATAACGTTGCTGGCGTGCGCCGGTACGCGCGTCGCCGCTCGCTGAGTCCGGCCCGCGACGACGCGGTCCGCAGGGTCAGCCCTCGGTGCGACGACAGCGCAACCCGCGCAAGGTTCTGTCATCGATGGCGTGGGTCCGATATGATCACGCCGTTGGGGGCAGGGCAGTGCGCTGGCTTTCCTGGATGGCGCTGGCGGCAGCAGTGAATGAAAGCGGTGCCCTCGCGCCGAAATCTCAACTTTGCAGCTCCGACTGAAAGTCACGATCATTGATGGAAATCGAGAAACTTCAGCAGTGAAATGTGCTGCGGGCCCGAAACTGAAGATTTCCTCGAGGCTTGGATAGGCCCGCGGATCAGTCTGTGCCGAGCGACGGCGTGATCGTGAAACCCTGCCGAAGTACACCGAAGCAACTTTAATCTTACCGGTCATCTTGGACCCCAACCTGGCATCTCTAAAATGGCACCTGAATCTTTGAAGTCCGCCTTAGGCCTCACGATCGTTCTGGCGCTCGCGGGATGTGCGGGCATGGGAACGCAATACGATACTCCAGCGGAAAAGAATCAAATTCTTTTCACCGTTGAAGCCATTACACCGGCACTGACCCAGGGGCTACGCTCGCGGCCTCCAGTGGGCGCCACGTTGCCTGAGGACATGGTGGCGCCTGAGGATTACACCTACCGAATCGGGCCCACCGACGTACTCTCGATTTTTGTCAACCAGTCTCTGTTCGCTGACACCTCTGCGCCTTCGTACGCCGTCGATCGTACGGCCGAATCGTTGTATGTGGTGAGTAACAGCGGACAGATTTTTCTACCGCTTTATGGTCCGTTGCAAGTCGCCGGGCTGACTGTCAGTGAGGCGTACGTCGAAATTGAGCGCGCGCTTTCCCGGTTCATTACCCGACCGCAAATCAATGTGCGCGTTGCAGAGTACAGATCGCAGCGTATCGGAGTTGTTGGCGCGGTCGAGATGCCGGGCTTTGTCCCGGTGACGGACCGTCCCTTGGCCATCACCGAGGCCATTGTGACCGCGGGCATGCTCGAAACGGCCGATTTGCGCAAAGTGGTGCTCAAACGGAAAGGCGCCGAACACGTTGTTGACGTGTATGACCTGATCAATAGCCCGTCATTCGGCCAGCGTTGGGTGTTGCAGGATGGCGATGTGGTCTGGGTTCCTCAGAACAAGAACAAAGTCTATGTATTAGGCGAAGCGCCAAACCGAACCGCTTACATCGATCCCTACAACACCAAGTTGGCAGAAATTCTGGTGCCGATTGACGCGCAGGGGTCTGCCGCCAGCCGTTCAGGAAATTATCTTCAGAGTGGAACGGCCTTGACCGGCAGTATCTTCGTGATCAGGGGCGACGTTGATCAAGCGCGTGTTTTCCATTTGAATGCCTCGTCCCCGGAGTCGCTGATCCTGGCGGATGAGTTTCAATTGCTGAGCGGCGATATTGTCTTTGTCTCCACGCGTGAGATCACCCGATTCAATCGCTTCGTCGCCCAGTTGCTGCCGAGCGTTGGCTCGTTGTTGTCTTCAGTACTTTTGGTTGACCGTGTTGACAGCTTAGGTAACTAGCTCAGCCCTTAACAATGGCGAATGGCCCTTCCGAAACTGCAGAAGGGCTGACCAAGATCGCGAAGCCGCCCCCGTGGACCGAGTGGTGTCCGGGGGGCGGTGGGAGCAAAGGCCATCTGGTATTGAACGCTATCCGCTGTCTTACCGTAAGTGTATGCGCGACTTTCGCTTGAGCGACCCTTGTCGTCATCAAGGCCTGCGCTCACAGAAAGCTTCATTCAAAATGCTCAAACAAACTTAATAGTGCAAAAAATGAATAATCCGGGTGATCACCAGACGGGTGTTGGAAAGCAATGGGCCAACGACGATGAGGATTCAATTGACCTCAATGCGCTCGTCGGTGCCGTGCTTGCGGGCTGGCCAACAATCCTGATCGCCATTGCGGTCGCGTTGTCTCTGGCCGCTTTTTACCTTTTTGTGACCCCCCCGATTTACACCACGGATGCGTTGATCCAGGTCGAAAGCAATCAGAACAATGCGCGATTCGCCTTCATGCAAAGCGCCAGCGGCATGGAACCGGAGGTGCCGGCAGCCGCTGAGGTCGAAATTCTGAAAAGCCGCATGGTCATTGGGCAGGTCGTGGATCGCCTGGGGCTCGATATTGTGGCGCAGCCTGTTTATTTCCCCTTGGTGGGTCAGGGTTTCGCGCGTCGGCACGAGGGTGACGGCTACGGTCAGCCGCCATTTTCATTGGACTTTCTGTCCAATCGCGGGCTTGCCTGGGGTGGCGAGCAAATCAAGGTCACCACATTCGAGCCGCCCGCGGGCCAGCTGAATGTCGTCTTCGGGCTCGAGCCTGTCGGCGAAGGTCGCTACCGCTTGCTCGACCGCAAAGGTCAGTTGCTGGCCGAAGGCAAGGTCGGCGAAATGCTGACGGCACAACTCGGTGACGAAGGGGATGTTCTAAGACTGTTTGTACAGCGACTGAACGCCCGAGACGGCACCTTGTTTGAGTTGATGAAGCGTCCGCGCGCGGCGGCCATCTCGTCAGTCCAAAACAGTCTCGTCGCCACGCCCTCTCGTGCGGCGGCGGGCATGGTGACCCTTGCGTACGAAAGCACGGATCCCGCCCAAGCCGCACTGGTGCTCAATGAGACGCTGAACGTTTATCAAACCCAGAATGTCGAGCGTCGATCAGCCGAGGCGGAGCAGACCCTGCAGTTCTTGAATGAGCAACTCCCGACACTCAAAGCGGATGTGGAATCTGCGGAGGCACGGCTGAACAAGTTCAAGGTTGATAACAGCACGGCCGACCTCACGCAGGAAACGGCCATCGTGCTGCAACGCAGCGTCGAGCTCGATCAAGCGCGCGCCGAGTTGACGCAGCAGCGTACCGAGGCCTTGCAGCGATTCACCGCCAGCCACCCCGTCGTCGAGTCGATCGACTCGCAGATCGCACAACTTGATATTGAACGGTCGCGAATTGCCAGCCGTATCAAACGTCTTCCCGACATTGAGCAGGTTGCCCTGCAGCTGCAGCGGGACCTGCAAGTCAGCACGGCCCTTTACGTATCGCTGCTCAACAGGTCGCAGGAACTCGAGGTGGTCAAGAGCGGCACGATCGGCAGTATCCGCATCATCGATACGCCTGTGGTGCCCAGAATGGCGTCCAAGCCCAAGTCTGGCCTGGTCATTGCACTGAGCCTGGTTTTGGGGACCCTGTTGGGGGCCTTGCTGGTTTTCGTGATTGATGCCATGCGGACGGGTGTGGAAGATCCGGCCATCACCGAAAAGAAGCTGGGCCTCGCGACGTACGGCTCAATCCCGTATTCGGAGATCCAGAACAAGCTCGCACGTGCGCTGAAACTCAAAAAGCCCCAGGGCGCCAATATTCTTGCGCTCGCCGATCCGAACAGCATCACCATGGAGGCTTTACGCAGCGTCAGAACGTCCCTGCATTTTGCCCGCATGGATGCGCCCAACAACATCATCATGTTGACCGGGCCTGAGCCTGAGCTCGGCAAGTCGTTCGTAAGCGTCAATCTGGGGGCCGTGCTCGCACAGGCGGGGGAGCGGGTCCTTGTGGTCGACGGTGACATGCGGCGCGGGCATATCCATAAAATGCTGGGCAGCGGCAGTCGCAGCCCGGGTTTGTCAGATTTGCTTTCGGGAACAGCGACCCTGGAGCAGTGCATCAGATCGACTGAAGTGGATCAGCTTTTTGTGATTCCCACCGGTGCCATACCGCCCAATCCGTCTGAACTTCTGGTGCACCAGCGCTTCGTCGCGCTGCTGGGGGAGCTGTCGGCAATCTTTGACCACGTCATTATTGACACCCCGCCGGCCTTGGCCGTCACCGACGCGTCCATCATTGGCAGGCACGCGGGCATAACGCTGGTTGTGTTGAAAGCCGGGCGTCACCCATTGCGCATGATTGAAGATTTGATCAACCGGCTGAACCGCGCGGGCGTTACCGTGCGCGGAAGCTTGTTCAATCAGGTCGGCTTAAGCCGCAAGAGTCGCTATGGATACAAGTACGGCTACCGGTATGCGGGTTATCAGTACAGCTACAAGGCCAAGGCAAAGGACGACTGACGCGGTGGTTTGGAAGCGCAGGTGCCGCCAAGGTCGTTGAACCACAGGCGCTGCTCCAGCAAGCCCGGTCTCCAGGCCGACCCGGCCTCCATTGCATCGTCCCGTGAATGGGCTTGAGGCTGATGATTCGAGCCGCCCGAGTTGCGCAAAAGCCATCCGGCTCTTGCTTGCGGCGCACGCTTTGTGCAGCAACACGCTGTTCGGCTTTGGCCAGCGGTGCTGGAACGACGACCTGGGCTCAGGATTCAGCCCGGGTGCAGACGGCCGGCCTCAGGCTGCAGCGCGGCCAAACCGGCCGTTCACTCAGGGAGGCGTCGTTCATGAATCAAGTGGTCCCCAAGGCCGTGCAGCGCGCGGCCCAGTCAGGTCCATTGATCGTGGTGCTCAATGCCGGCTCGGGCAAGACCGGGGCCGACGAGCGCACGGAAACACTGACCCGGGTCTTCGCTGCGGCCGGCCGGGAGGCGGAGTTTCTCCCCATTGACACGCCTGAGCGCATCGGGGCGACTGCGGCGCAGGCCGTCAAACGGGCGAAGGCCGTTAAAGGTGTGGTGGTCGCGGCCGGCGGTGACGGCACGCTCAATGCGGTCGCGCAGGCGGTGCTGGGCAGCGGCTGCCCCTATGGTGTGTTGCCGCAGGGCACGTTCAATTATTTCGGCCGTGCGCACGGCATTCCACAAGACATCGAGGCCGCGGCCAAAGCACTGCTGGGTGCCAGCGTGGAGCCGGTTCAGGCGGGCGTGGTGAACGGCCACATTTTTCTCGTGAACGGTAGCCTGGGGCTCTATCCCCGGTTGCTCGAAGACCGGGAGGCGTACAAGCAGCAGCTGGGGCGCAGCCGCTGGGTCGCACTGGTGTCGGGCCTCAGCACCCTGCTGCACGAGCATCGACGGCTGGATCTGGAGATCGAAAGCGGCGGCAAGAAGCGTCACCTGCGCACGCCGACCCTGTTCGTTGGCAACAACGCGCTGCAGTTCGCGCGTATCGGCATGGTCGACGCGGCCGACGCGCTGGGCCGCGGTGAGTTGGCGGCCATCGCGGTGCGGGAGATCGGCACGATGTCGATGCTGGGCCTTGCGCTGCGCGGACTTTTGGGGCAGCTGGGAGCGGCGGAAAATCTGACCCAGTTCAATTTTCGGCGCTTGACCGTCAAGGCCCGTCGCGAGCGCATCATGAAGGTGGCAACCGACGGTGAAATTCACCTGCTCAAGACCCCGTTGGTGTTCGAGGTGGCCCGCGAACCGTTGATGCTGCTGGTGCCCTGCGAAGCCGATCGGGTCAAGGTGGAGTGACCTCCACCAGCCACAGACCATGCCGCCAGGGGAGAGGGCGATGAGCGTGTTGTTACAGATTTCCGACCCCCATTTCGGGACCGAGCAGCCCCACGTGGTCGAGGCGTTGGTGGCCATGGCGCAGTCGGTTCGGCCCGATGCCGTGGTGCTCTCGGGTGACATCACCCAGCGTGCGCGGCGTGCGGAGTTCGAGTCTGCGCGTCGCTTTCTGGACCGACTCTCGGGGCCGCCGATGCTGGTGCTGCCCGGCAACCATGACATTCCCCTGTTCAATCTGGCGGCGCGTATTGTTCGCCCGTATGGCAATCACCAGCGCAGCTTCGGGCGGCAGCTTGAGCCCGAGATCGACACACCTGATTTCCGGGTGATTGGCGTCAACACCACACGCGCCTGGCGGCACAAGGACGGAGCGGTGTCCGCCGCGCAGATCGCGCGGGTATCGCGGCGCCTGCGTGGCGCGCGTCACGAGCAGCTGCGCATTGTCGTCACGCATCAGCCCTTGCACGTGCCCAACCAGCGCGACGCGCACAACCTGTTGCACGGCCGCGAGGCGGCAGCGCGGGCGTGGGCGGCCGCGGGCGCCGACCTGGTCATGGGAGGGCATATTCATCTGCCGTTTGTGCGACCGCTGCGCGATCGCTACTCCGACCTGCCACGGGATGTGTGGTGCGTGCAGGCCGGCACTTCGGTGTCGTCCAGGGTGCGCTGGGAAGCGCCAAATTCGGTCAACGTGCTGCGCTACGACGCCCGCCTGACGCCCCTGCGCTGCACCGTGGAGCGCTGGGATTACACCGCCGAGGGCGAGGGGGGGTTCAGCCCGGCAGAAGTCACGGTGATTGACCTGGACCGTCGCTGACCCCCACCACAGCATCTGCGTGCACGGCGGGTGACGTGCTGCCGCGCCTGAGGGTGATGGGCGGTCGGCAGGCATCAAAATCACCGCGCCCTTCTGCGAGCGCCCGACACCCGACCGCCGGGCACGCCCTCAGGCGCCTGAGTAAACGCTGGCACACTACGCGCCCTGATTTGACGCCTTTGGCTCTGGATGACCGACATTCTGGTGTTGTATTACTCGCGCGGCGGTTCGACGGCGCGCATGGCGCGGGCGGTGGCGCGCGGCGTCGAAGCCAGTGGTGCCACGGCGCGCCTGCGCACCGTGCCGCCGGTGGCGCCCGAGACCGAAACCGCCGCCCCGGCGGTGCCCGAATCTGGCTCGCCCTACGCCACCCTGGATGACCTGAGAGACTGCCAGGGCCTGGTGCTGGGCAGCCCGACGCGCTTCGGCAATATGGCAGCGCCGCTGAAGTATTTCCTCGACACCAGCGGCGAGCTGTGGATCAACGGAACGCTCAATGGTCGTCCGGCGGGCGTTTTTACCAGCACCGGTTCGCTGCACGGCGGGCAAGAACTCACCTTGATGACCATGATGATTCCGCTGCTGCATCACGGCATGGTGCTGGTCGGCATGGATTCCATGGCCCCCGCGCTCAACCGGACCCGCGCCGGCGGCACGCCCTACGGAGCATCACACTGGGCCGGCGGCGGCATGCACCCGAATGTGCTGGACCCGGATGAAATGGCCCTGTGTGAATCGCTCGGTGAACGGGTGGCGCGGCTGGCGGAGCGGCTGGCATGAACACGAACATGAACGCCCCCCGCCGCTGGGCGCCCCGGATCCGCCTTGCGGTCATTGCCCTGCACGCCTCGTTTGTGGTGCTGAGCCTGTACTGGGCCACCACGGTCACCGGCATGGTGATGGCGTTGCTGCTACTGCTGCCGCTGCCGGGCCTCGTCGCCGGGCGCCTGCGCACTTACGGCTGGGCAGCGATGCTGGTGGCGATTTATGCGGCTTTCTGGGCGGCAGAGTGGTGGATGCCCGGCGTGCCGCCAATGGTGCTGATCATCGCCACCGTGGCCGTGCTCGATTTCTGCGCCATCGCGCTGTTTGGGCGGATTGCGCGGCGTGAGGCCGCCGGCCCTGGCTTGGGAAGTGGTTAAGCGGCACCCGGCCACTTCAGTCACCCCAGCTGTGCACCCGGCGTGCGACATGCAGTGCTTGATGCGCCCCGCCAACGGTTGAGATGGGTGCGGGGTTCCAAGCCCTAGCCGCTTGATCGGTACCGGGCTCCATCGCGGTCGTGACTCGCGGTGCGACAGCTTCTGCAGCGCGAGCCGCAGCGTCGTAGCCTGCGAATGATCGCCAGGCGCATACTGCGGAGAATCGTCAACTGGGGGCGAAACGAGATGACAGTAACAAGCAGAGCCCTGTTGCTCATCGGCGTCATGCTTTTGACCGGCTGCGGCAGCAGCAGCGAGGTTGCGGGGGCATTCGAGGGCGAGCCGCGACTGGCGGTCTCGCAACAGACGCTGGATGCGGCACTGAACTGCACGCCGTTCGAGAACCCCGACAAACCGCCGGTGCTGATGGTGCACGGTACGTTTGTCACGGGGACCGAGGAGTACACGTTGTTCTACGCCCCCCAGCTCGTTGCCTTGGGCTACGACGTCTGCATCGTGACGTATCCCAACCGGGGCCTGGGCGACATGCAGGTGTCTGCCGAATACGTGGTTCACGCCTTGCGCTCGATACACGCAGACACCGGCCGCAAGGTAGCGATCATCGGGCACAGCCAGGGCGCGCTCATGCCGCGCTGGGCCATCCGATTTTTTGCCTCGGCGCGCAACGCCGTCTCAGATTATGTCGCGCTGGCTGGCCCGCACCACGGCACCCTCGTCGCCGGGCCGGTGCAGCTCGGCCCTTTACTGTTCGATGATCTCGGACTCAGTGTGCTCCCCGGACTCGGTCTCCCCGAGGCGCTGTACCAGTTTCTGCCAGATTCACAATTCATCAGTGCGTTGAACGCCGGCGATGAAACGCCCGGCGACATCGCTTACACCAATCTCTACACGCGCTTCGACGAACTGGTTCAACCAGTGAATCCGCCCACCGCAGCGCTTGACTTTGAACAGGGCAACCCTAGGGTGGGCAATTTCCTGTTGCAGGACCTGTGCCCCGCCCATATCGCCGAGCACGTCACCATCGGCACCACGGATACGCTGGCCTTCGCAATGGCTCTGGATGCGATCAGTCACCCGGGCCCCGCCGATTTCGAACGGGCAGGCGGCCAGTCATTGTGCGCGCTGCTGCCTTTGGACCTCGCGTCGCTCGTCATGCCGCTGCGCGCCTCAAACTTGCTCAGCCTTGTGGCGTCGACCGTACGCGATCCGATGCTGAACCTGAGTCTCGCTGCCGAAGAGCCCCCATTGCGCGATTACGCCCAGTAGGCGCGTTCTCGCGCCTCGTTGGGGCGCCCTGATGATGCGCCCCTGCCTCGAGACCCCGGGAGCGCGGGATTCGGACGGGGGTCATGCAGTCGCCACCCCGCCGCACGGGCGCTCACCGGCGACTCAAACCGCCCGACGAAGACGCCGCAACCCTGACCGGCACCGCATACTCCGCCCATGGCACTGACCGCGACCCTGTTTCATCTGACCCTGCAACTGGCCGACATGGACCGCGAGGTCTATGCCGACCTCGCCTTGCACGTTGCCCAGCAGCCTTCCGAGACCGCCGAGTTCATGTTGGTTCGGGTGCTGGCCTACGCGCTGGAATATGAGGAAGGCATCGCCTTCACCGAAGGCGTGGCGGCCGTAGACCAGCCCGCCGTTTGGGTGCGCGACCTCACCGGCCGGGTCACGGCGTGGATCGAGGTGGGCGCGCCCGATGCCGAACGCGTGCACCGCGGCAGCAAGCTCGCCGGGCGCGCAGCGGTCTACACGCACCGCGATCCGCGCACACTGCTGGCCACCTATGCCAACAGCAGGATTCACCGCGCGGCCGAGGTGCCGGTGTACTCATTTGATCGCGAGTTTCTGGCGCAGGCTGCGGCACGCCTGCAGCGGCGCTCGAAGCTGGCACTGACGGTGACCGAGCGGCAGATCTATCTCGACATCGACGGGCATGACCTGAGCACGCCGATAGACACCGCCGCCGCCAGCGGGTGATCGATCAGTCGATCGGCCGCACCCGGAATTTCCGTCCTTTGATCTTGCCCTCGCGCAGGCGTTTCAGCGCCTCGGCAGCCACGTCTTTTTCGATGGCGACATAGGTGCGGGTGTCGTAGGTGTTGATCTTGCCGATGGCCTCTTTGGAGAGGCCGGCGTCGCCGGTGAGCGCGCCCAGCAGGTCGCCAGGGCGCAGTTTGTCGGCGCGGCCGCCATCGACACACAGCGTGACCACGGTGGGCGTCAGAGGGCGGTCGGCGCTGAATGCGGTGAGCTTCTCCACCTTGAGCGGCTCGCCCAGACGCGCTTCGATGCCGGTGAGGCGGCTGCGCTCACGGGTGGTGAACAGGTGCAGCGCCAGCCCCGACTCGCCCGCCCGCGCGGTGCGGCCGACGCGGTGCAGGTGCACGTCGGCGTCGGTGGGCAGCTCATAGCTGATCACGGCGGCAAGCTGTTTGATGTCGAGCCCGCGGGCGGCGATGTCGGTGGCCACCAGCACCCGAGCGCTGCCATTGGCAAAGCGCACCAGCACTTCGTCGCGGTCGCGCTGGTCGACATCGCCATGCAGGCCCAGCGCTGCGAAACCCCGCGCGGCCAAGGCCGACTCGACGGCCTTGGCGTCGTTCTTGGTGTAGCAGAACACCAGCGCCGACGCCGGCTTGTGCGTGCTGAGCAGGTGGGCCAGCGCGTGGATGCGCTGCTCCGGCGCCACTTCGTAGAAGCACTGGGTGAGGTGGGCGGTGGCCGGCGCGGTATCGACCGTCACTTCCAGCGCGTCGCGTTGCATCAGTCGGCTGAGATCACGCACCGCCGCCGGGAACGTGGCCGAGAAGAACAGGGTCTGGCGCGTTTTCGGCGTCAGCTTGACGATGGCACGGCTCGCAGCCTCGAAGTCTTCACCGAGCATGCGGTCGGCCTCGTCCAGCACCAGCACCTTGAGCGCGTCCAGGGTGAGCGTGGCCTGGTCCAGGTGTTCCTGTACGCGGCCGGCCATGCCGACCACGATGTGCGGGTCATGCTCCAGCGAGGCGAGTTGCGGACGCTGGTTGATGCCGCCACTGAGCACGGTGATCTTGATGTTGGGCAGGGCGCGGGCCAGGCGGCGAATCTCTTTGGCGATCTGGTCGGCGAGTTCGCGCGTTGGGCACAGCACCAGTGCCTGGGTGCGTTGCAGCATGGGATCGATGCGCGCCAGCAGCGCCAGCCCGTAGGCAGCGGTCTTGCCGGTGCCGGTGCGCGCCTGGCCCATGACGTCGCGGCCGGCCAGCATCGGCGGCAGGCTCTTGGCCTGGATCGGCGTGGCGCTGGTGTAGTTGAGCCAGGCCAGCGCCTCTTGCAAGGGGGCGGGCAGGGGCAGTTCGGTGAAGGGGATGTGGTCCACGCGGGGTCCGGAAACAGTCAGGATCCGACAGTGTGCGGCCTTTGTGGCGCGGCCGTCCGGCAATTTGCGACGCAGCGGTCTCAGGGTGCCACGCACCACGATGTGGCCTGGGTGGCAGGGCCTTCAGGCCTTGAGCGGCCTATGCGCTAAAATGCCGGCCCCTTCCATCCGTTGTTCGTCGATTTCGGAGTTCATTGACATGAAAAAGCCTGTACGCGTTGCCATCACCGGCGCAGCTGGTCAGATTGCCTACTCGCTGATTTTCCGCATTGCCTCCGGTGACATGCTGGGCAAGGACCAGCCGGTGATTCTGCAGTTGCTCGACATTCCGCAGGGCATGGAAAAGCTGCAAGGCACGGTGATGGAAGTGGACGACTGCGCCTTCCCGCTGGTGCACGAAATCGTCGCCACCGACGATCCCAACGTCGCCTTTGATGGCACCGACTACGCCCTGCTGGTCGGCGCCCGCCCGCGTGGCCCCGGCATGGAACGCAAAGACCTGCTCACCGCCAACGCCGCCATCTTCTCGGTGCAGGGCAAGGCCATCGACGCCAAGGCCAGCCGTGACGTGCGCGTGCTGGTGGTGGGCAACCCCGCCAACACCAACTCGCTGATTGCGCTGAGCAATGCCAAGAGCCTCGATCCCAAGCAGTTCACCGCGATGATGCGCCTCGACCACAACCGCGCCATGAGCCAGCTCGCCGCCAAGACCGGCGCGCACGCGACCGACGTCGAGAAGCTGATCGTCTGGGGCAATCACTCCGCTACCCAGGTGCCGGACATCACCCACACCACCGTCAAGGGCAAGGCCGCGACCGGGCTGGTCGACGATCAGTGGCTCACCGGCGACTTCATCCCCACCGTGCAGCAGCGCGGCGCAGCCATCATCAAGGCGCGCGGCGCCTCGTCGGCAGCCTCGGCAGCCTCGGCAGCGGTCGATCACATGCGCGACTGGGCGCTGGGCACCCACGGCAAGTGGGTGACCATGGGCATCCCGTCGGACGGCAGCTACGGCATCAAGCCCGGCATCCAGTTCGGTTACCCGGTGACCTGCGCGAACGGCCAGTACGAGATCGTCAAGGGCCTCGACGTGCCGGCTGCCGTGCAGACCCGCATCGACGCCACCGAGAAGGAACTGCGCGAAGAGCGCGCCGCCATTGAAGATCTGCTGAAGTAAATCAATCGTCCTTCAATGACGCTTCATGAGCCCGCCGCAAGGCGGGCTTATCATTTACGCCATGCGTATTGTTCACTTCCCGCCTCATAGCCCTGCCCACGTGGTGCAGCGCCTGGACGAGCTGCCCCCCGTGGGCCTGGTCTGGATCGACTGTCTGCGCAACGAAGCCGCCGACTGGGGGGCGACCCTGGAGCCCTGGCTGCAGAAATCGATTGACGCCCGCCATGTCCTCGACAGCCTCAATCCGCTGCACCGCAGTTTTCTTGACGGCACCGATGACTACGACATGCTGATCCTGCAGGGCCTGGGCGCCGAAGATGCGCCGTTTCCCCTGAAGACACTGACCGCCGTGTTCTTCCTGTTCGACCGTGTGCTGGTTACGGTGCGCGCGCCCGAGGCGCCCAGTTTCAATCGTCTGCAGGCGCGCATCGATGAAGGGCGCATCAGGGGGTTCAAGAGCCCTCTGGATCTGGCGCACCAGATCTGGGATGCGATGATCGACCGCTTCCTCGGGATTCGCGAGATGCTGGACCACGACCTCGATGCACTGCAGGACGACCTGCTTGAGCCCGACAACGGCATGAACGACTGGCGACTGCTGCTCAATCGTCGCCGCGAGGTGCGCAGGCTGGAATCGCTGTGCTCCGAACAGCTCGACACCATCGATGCCTTCCGGCGCGGTGCCCGCGTCGCCCCCGGCAAAGCCCAGCGGGTGCAGCTGCGTGATCTGGCCGAGCACATTGAACGGGTGCGCGGCCATGCCTCCAACCTGGAGCGCGACCTGGAAGCCGCGGTGCAACTGCACTTTGCCGTGGCCACCGAGCGCACCAACCGGGTGGTGCAGACGCTGACGGTCATTTCGGCCATCTTCTTCCCGCTCACGCTGATCACCGGCCTGTACGGCATGAACTTTCAGCACATGCCCGAACTGGCGTGGCGCTACGGCTATTTCATCGTGCTCGGCGTGCTGCTCGCCATTGGTGCCGGCCTGTTGCTGCTGTTCAAGCGACGGGGATACTTCTGATGCAGGTGCCCCTGCAACCCGGCCTGACCGCCCGGGCCAAGCCCCGACTCGTGCTGTTCGACGATCAACACCCCGCGCCTCAACTTTGCGGCGGCAGCGACGCCTGGTGCTGGACCGGTGACGAGATTGCTGCCGTGGCCATTCACCGGCCCGACAGCCGTGACATCGCTGCCGTGGCCGAGCAGGCGTATCGCGAGGCCTGGCAGCAGCTTTCCGCCAACGGGCATGCGCACTGGCTGCGCACCTGGACGTATTTCGACGACATTCTGCAAGGCGAGGGCGACGCCGAGCGCTATCGACAATTTTGTCTGGGCCGCGCCCGTGGCCTGCCCCGCGATGCCGGATTTCCCGCCGCCACGGTCATCGGCAGTGCGTCACCGGGGTTCTGGCTGTGGGTGATCGCGGCGCGCAGTCCTGGGCAGCGTTTTGAGAATCCGCGCCAAACCCCGGCCTGGCAATACCCGCGCGAGTACGGCCCGCAGAGCCCGGGCTTCAGCCGCGCCCTGTGGTGGGCGCCGGGCGGGCTGTTACTGCTTTCCGGCACCAGCAGCGTCGTGGGGCACGCCACGGTGCATGCCGGTGATGGGGCGGCGCAGCTGGATGAAACCCTGGCCAATATCGATGCGCTGGTCACGCAGGTGGAGCGCGACCTTGGCAGGGTGCTGAAGGCGGGCAGCCTGCGACTGTATGTTCGCGACCCAGCCGATGTGGCGCTGCTGGCGCAGTGCCGGGCACGCTGGCCTGGCGCGGAATGGTCAGCGCACCAGGGCACCATTTGCCGTGCCGATCTGGCCGTTGAGATCGAAGGGGTGTTTGTTGCAGAGCCTGAGCCCCGCGAGAACTGACCGCCCGTTCTGATGGGCCAGCTGGCGTCTCAAACCAGCGGGGAGGGCGTAAAACCCTTCAGGGCGGTGGGTGCCGCCCGCCGGAGATCGCCACGGTTTGGCGCTCGGGCCCTACACCTCATGAAAAAGGCGAGGGCATTGCTGCCCTCGCCGTTCAAACCTGACGCGTAACGGCCTGCGGTCAGTCGCGGACCGACAGCTCCACACGACGGTTCTCTTCGCGACCGGACTCCAAGGCGTTGTCGGCGATCGGGCGTGACACGCCGTAACCCACCGGCGTCATGCGTTTGGCCGGAATGCCCTTGCTGACAAGGTATTCCTTCACCGCAATCGACCGTCGTTCGGAAAGGCCCAGGTTGTAGGCGGCGCTGCCGATGCTGTCGGTATGGCCGCCCAGTTCGACGTTGACGTTGGGATAGGCCCGCAGCGTTTCGGACACGCGGTCGAGGATGGCCTTGGCTTCCGGGGTGAGGATGGCCGAGTCGAACTCGAACTTCACGCCACGGAGAATGAAATTGCGATCAACGGCGCAACCGCGTTCGTCAACCGCCTCACCGGGGCGCGGGCGCCGGCAATCGCCTTCAAGCGCGCAACCGTTGGGCAGCACGGCCAGGCCAGGCGGGGTGGTGGGGCATTCGTCGAGGTAGTCGGCAATGCCGTCGCCGTCGCTGTCCAGCGGGCAGCCATTCTCGTCCACTGCCGCGCCAGCCGGTGACCCCGCGCAGTTGTCGAACAGATCGGCGACGCCATCACCGTCGGTGTCGCGCAGGTCCAGCGGGCAGCCGCGCTTGTCGACCTGGGTGCCTTCGGGGGTGTTCGGGCACTGGTCAAGGTGGTCGGGCACGCCATCAGCGTCGGCATCGAGCGGGCAGCCCTGGGCATCCACCTGCACGCCGGGCGCGGTGTTCGGGCACTTTTCGAGATGGTCGGGAATGCCGTCGCCGTCGCTGTCCAGCGGGCAGCCAAAGCGATCCACCTGTACGCCGGCGGGACTGTTGGGGCAGCGGTCCAGGAAATCGGCCACGCCGTCGCCATCGGCGTCGGCCATCTTGGACTCGGCAAACACGTACCGCAGACTCAGGCCGACCTGGTGGGTGGTCAATTCATAGCGATCGTCGCGGCGCGTGCTCACCACGCCCCCGGTGGCCGGGTCGGGTGGCGTCATGGCCGGAATGAGCTGGCTGGTCTCAATGTCGTTCGACACCAGATAGCGATAATCCAGCGACACCACGGTGCGCCGGTTGAGCGCAAAGCCGATGCCGGCGCCGGCCTGGTAGAAGTTGTTCGAGTCGGTGTCGGAACTGTTGCCGAAGGTGGTTTCGGCGCGCTGATAGCCGGCGCCCACGCCGATGTACGGCAGGATGCGCTCGTGTACTTGCAGGTCGTACCAGAGGTTGGCGCCCACGCGGGTGGCTTCAAGCTTGCCGTCGACCGTGCTGGCGTCGCCCGCGGCCGTCGCCGAGAACACGCTCAGGTCGTTCTCGGAAAAGCTCAGCGACAGCTCAGGCCGCAGGCCGCCGATGAACTGGTAGCCAATTGCGGTGCTGATGCCAAGACCCGAGTCGAAACGAATGCCAATAGGTTGTGCATCCAGAAACACTTCGCTCTGTTGACCGGGCGTCAGGGTGTCATCCGCGCCATTCCCCAAGAGACCCAACAGGCAGCCCGCTTCATCGCCGAGCACTCCGCCCAGCAGCCCGCCCAGCGAGCCCCCAAGCGTGTCCAGCAGATCGCCCAGGCCGCCAAGGGGGTCGGTCACCGGGGCCAGCAAACAGGTTGCGCCAGGTTGTATGACGTTGGGCGCCAGCGTGGTTACGGTGAGTTGCGACGTGCCATTTGCATCGTCAACGTTGGAGGAGTACGCGCCAAAGCTGGCGTACCAGCCCGGGGCGGTCTGCGCGGAGGCCGTAGAAGCCGCTGCGATCAGACCCGACGCGGCCAAAACGCCGACTGCGGTGCTGCGAAGAGTGGACATCATCGTTGGAAGCCTTTCCAGTGAATGAGGGGGGCAGAAGTGCGGCTAGTGTGCCTCTGTTCACAGGTTAAAGTCATCCATTATTCAGGTCTGATTTCATTAAAAATGCCGGTTACAGGCTGGTGACGATAGGGATGTGGTGCTGCGTGATTGCCCCCAAGCCGTTCATGACCCCGGGTACTTCTATTGACCGCGACATCCGCCCATATTTTTCCGTGCAGCGCACCGCCGCATGCGGGCCTGGGCAGGGCGTGTGCCGCCGCGGTCACCATGATTACCTTGTGTCGGACCGATCTGGTTAGAATCTTCGGGCGCTGTCGAAAAGACGCGGATGCCAAGAGATGCCGTGCAAACCGCGCGCCGGTAAAAAGAATGACTGAATGGGAGAGTGGCCGTGCGGATCGATGCTCAACACCTGCCTTTGGCGCGCCTGCAGCATTGGGCGCGCGAGCGGCCGGACGCGATTTTCTTCACGCAGCCCATGGGCGACGGCCGCACGCAGGACTACAGCTTCGCACGGGTGCTGGATGAATCCCGCCGCATGGCCGCGTATCTGCAGCGTTTCAACTGGCCGGCCGGTTCGCGGGTGGCGATTCTGTCGAAGAACTGCGCCCATTGGCTGATGAGCGATTTCGCCATCTGGATGGCAGGCCACGTCAGCGTGCCGATCTACCCCACCTTGACCGCCGACAGCGTGGGGCGGGTGCTGGAGCACGCGCAGGCGGTCGCTTGCTTTGTCGGCAAGCTGGACGACTGGCCGACCCTGCAGCCCGGCGTTCCCGCCAACGTGCATGCCATCGGCTATCCCCTGTCGCCCGACAACCAGTTCCCGACCTGGGATGACATTGTTCGCGATACCGCGCCACTGGCGCCGATTCCGGCGCGCGATGCAGATGAATTGGCCACCCTGATCTACACCTCGGGCACCACCGGCGATGCGAAGGGGGTGATGCATCCCTTCCGCACGTTCGCCGTTGCGCCCGAGATCGCGCGCGGCCCGTTCGGCGTCAGCAGCAACGATCGGGTGCTGTCGTATCTGCCGCTGGCGCACGTTGCCGAGCGGGCGTTCGTGGAAGCCAACGCGCTCGCCTTCGGCTTTCACGTGTACTTCGCTGATTCGCTTGACACATTTGTGCAGGACCTGGTGCGCGCCCGGCCGACCATATTCTTCTCGGTGCCGCGCCTGTGGACCAAGTTTCAGCAAGGCGTGCAAGCGAAGCTGCCACAGAACCGACTCGATCTGCTGCTCAAGCTGCCCCTGATCAAGCGCCTGATCACCCGGAAGATCCTCAAGGGGCTGGGGCTGGATGCGGTGCGTTTCGCCGGCGGGGGCGCCTCGCCCATGCCGCCGTCGTTGCTCGACTGGTGGGCCGCCCTGGGCATCGACATTGTCGAGGTCTACGGCATGACCGAGAACTTTGCCCTGTCGCACGGATCATTTCCCGGAGACGGCCGGGTGGGGTACGTGGGGCGGCCTTGGCCGGGCGTGGAGTGCCGCCTGTCTGACAGCAACGAGGTGCTGGTCAAATCGCCGGCCACCATGCTCGGCTACTTCCGCGAACCCGAAAAAACGCGGGAGGTCATGACCGATGACGGCTTTCTGCGCACCGGCGATCTTGGGGCATTCGATGAAGAAGGCCGTCTGCGCATCACCGGTCGGGCGCGCGAACAGTTCAAGACGTCCAAGGGCAAGTTCGTGTCTCCGGCGCCAATCGAGAACAAGCTGCAACAGCACGACTCGGTGGAGGCCTGCTGTGTGGTGGGCGTCAGCTTCCCGCAGCCCTTTGCACTGGTGATGCTGCCGCTGGAGGTCATGAAGGCGGTGAAGTCCAATGTGAACCTGAAGGAGCGCATCAGTCGGTCACTGACCGAGCACCTTGAGGCGGTGAATGCCCAGATCGATCCGCACGAGCGTCTGGATTTTCTGGTGGTGGTGGGCGAGCAGTGGACGGTCGAGAACGGTCTGGTCACCCCCACGCTCAAGGTCAAGCGCTCCGAAATCGAGAAGCTTTACGGCGTCTCGTTTGAGGCCTGGGCACGCCAGAAGGCAGCGGTGCTCTGGGCCTGAACGGTGCTGGGGCGTTGTCGCGGTTGTCCTTATATAGATTGAGCGAACCGGCGGTGCCGTCGCAGCCTGCTTGACAGGCGGGTTGGCGCGACCCGATCCGCCTTCCTGCGCGCCGCAAATGACAGATTGATGACAGTTCGGTCCGCCAGCGCAGGGGCCGGACAAGCAGGCAGGAATCACGAAACGGCGACCATTCCGTCATGGAACTGTAACAAAGCGTCTTCAAACTTCGCGCTCTCTCCTGCCGCCGAGCCATTGGTGTTGGGTGAGATGGATTCTCTGCGACCCACCTTCTCGCTGCTTTGAGGACACACAATGCGCATCATCAATTCCACGCTGGGCCTTGCCGTCGCCGCTGCCGCGACCCTCAGCGTCGCCACGCCGTCTCTGGCGCGCGACAACATCCAGATTGCGGGTTCTTCCACCGTGTTGCCGTTTGCAAGCATCGCGGCCGAAGAGTTCGGCAACACCTTCCCGCAGTTCAAGGCGCCTGTGGTCGGCTCCGGCGGCACCGGCGGCGGCATGCGCCAGTTCTGCCAGGGCATCGGCGCAAGCACCATCGACATCGCCAACGCTTCGCGCGCCATGAAGCCCGCCGAAATCGAGTCCTGCCATGCGGCCGGCGTCGAGAAGATCATCGAAGTGAAGATCGGCTACGACGGCATCGTGTTTGCCTCGCGCCGCGACAAGGCCGAGTTCAAGCTCGAACCCAAGCACGTCTGGGCGGCCATTGCCCGCCAGGTGCCGATCGACGGCAAGATGGTGGACAACCCCTACGGTCGCTGGAACCAGATCGACAAGTCGCTGCCGAATCAGCAGATCACGCTCGTCATTCCCGCATCGAACCACGGGACCCGTGAAGTGTTCGACGAGAAGGTGCTGATCGAAGGGTGCAAGACGTTCAAGGAAATGGCCAAGCTTGAAGGCGATGCCCAGAAGGAGGCCTGCCTCAAATTGCGGCAGGACAGCGGCACCGTGGTCGAGATCGCGGGTGACTACACCGAGACGCTGGCCCGGCTGCAGGCGCAGGCTGATGCCATCGGCGTTTTCGGGCTGAGCTTTTACGAGTCCAACCTCGACCGGCTGCAGATTGCCACCATCGACGGTGTGACCGCCACCCAGGAAACGGTGATCTCCGGCGAATACCCCGTGTCGCGCCCGCTGTTCTTCTACGTGAAGGGCGAGCACATCGGCGTGATTCCCGGCCTGATCGAGTTTGCACAGTTCTTCGTCAGCGACGCAGTGTCGGGTGTCGACAGCCCATTGTTCGAGGCCGGACTGATTCCGCTCTCGGATGACGAGCGTGCCAAGGTGCTCAGCAACATCAAGAACCGCAAAGTCGTCGGCAAGTAATTGTCTTCGCCGGCATCAGGGGGCCTGTCACCAACGGGTCCCCTTTTTTTGCTTCGCGGGGATCGTCACACTACGCGGCCGATGAGGCAGCTCGGCTGTTTTGAACGAGGCTTGAAGGGAACATGACGAACTGGATGTTGGTCGCCGTGCTGCTTGGCGTCATGGCCGTTGCGTATCACCTGGGCCTGACGCGCAGTCGGGTCATGGCCCGGGCGGGCAACGCCCGCCGCGCCGCGATGCACTCACGACCGGGTTACTACGGCGCGTTGGTCGCGTTGTGGTGTGGTCTGCCGGCGTTTCTGGTGTTCGCGGTCTGGAACATTGCCGAGCCCAGCCTGATCCGCAACGCGGTCGTGACCATGCTCAGCTCGGAAGCGGGCACGATGACGTCGCAGCAAGTCGGCATCGCCATGCAGCGCATCGAGTCGATTGCCAGTGGCTTTGGCGTTGCCGGCGACGTCACGCCGGTGGAGGCCGCGGCCGCGGCCGAGATGGCGCGCCTTCAGGCCATCGGTTTCTACACCAAGATTGCGCTGGTGATGGCCATAGTGCTGGGTGGGCTGGTCTTTGCCTATCGGCGCATCAAGCCGGATTTCCGGGCGCGCAACCACGTTGAGCAGATTGTTCGCATCGCCATGTTTCTGGCTTCGGGCGTGGCCATTCTCACCACCGTGGGCATTGTGCTGTCGATGGTCAGCGAGACGCTGCGGTTCTTTTCATTCGTTTCACCGCTGGACTTTTTCTTCGGCACCGTCTGGGACCCGCGCTTCTCCACCACCGGCGCCGCCGGGGGCGGTTACGGCATTTTGCCCCTGCTCAGCGGCACCCTGCTGGTCAGCGTCGTCGCCATGACCGTGGCGGTGCCGGTGGGCCTGATGACCGCCATCTTTCTGGCCGAATACGCCACGCCGCGTTTTCGCTCGATCGCCAAGCCGGTGATTGAAGTGCTGGCCGGCATTCCGACCATTGTCTACGGCGTGTTCGCGCTGATCGTGGTCGGCCCCTTTTTCAGCTCGGTGGGCGCCGCCATCGGCCTGGAGATTCGCGCCACCAGTGCGCTGACGGCGGGCTTCGTGATGGGCATCATGCTGATTCCGTTCATCTCATCGCTGTCGGACGACATCATCACCCAGGTGCCACGCTCGCTGCGCGACGCCTCGATGGGCCTGGGGGCGACGCGGTCTGAAACCATTCGTCGCGTGGTGTTGCCTGCGGCCCTGCCGGGCGTGGTGGGCGCGGTGCTGCTTGCGGCCAGTCGCGCCATTGGCGAGACCATGATCGTGGTCCTGGCGGCCGGCAACAGTCCGGTATTGCAGGGCAATCCCTTCGAGGCCGTTTCGACGGTGACGGTGACCATCGTCAACCAGTTGACCGGCGATCAGGATTTCGCCAGCCCGCAGTCGCTGGTGGCCTTTGCGCTGGGCCTGACCCTCTTCGTCATCACCCTGGGACTGAACGTGGTGGCGCTTTACATCGTCCGTAAATATCGAGAGCAGTACGACTGACATGACCACGCCCAATTCCAAGAACGCCGAGCGCCTGGCCCGGGTAGCGGCATCACTCAAGAAGCGCCATGCCGCCGAGAAGCGCTTCCGCTTTTTCGGGGTGCTGGCGTCACTGCTGGCGCTGTCATTCGTGGCCATCTTTTTCGTCAGCATTCTGTCGCGCGGCCTGCCGGCCTTTTGGCAGGCCACCTTCAATCTCGACGTGTACTTTGATCCGGCGATCATCGAGGTGGAGCCGCGACCGGTACCGAATCCCGGCGAGTCGCCCGCCGATTTCCAGCAGCGTGACTATGCGTGGCAGTCACAGGTGGGAATGGTCAACTGGAACCGCATTCTCGAGAACAGCCTGATCGCCCTGCGCCCCGATCTGGAAGACGAGCGACGCACCCTGCGCAGCCTGTTCACCAGCGGCGAGCGCTTCGCCCTGCGTGATCGCTTCATCGAAAACCCCGACCTGCTGGGGCAGACGGTGCGGCTCAAACTGCTGGCCGATGCCAATGTGGATGTGTGGATACGCGGCAACATCGACCGCGACCTGCCCGATGCGCAACAGCAGCTGTCACCGCGGGTGCGCGAGCTTGCGGACGCGTTCTTCGCCACCGATGCGCTGCAGATGAACTTCAGCACCGCGCTGCTCGTCAATCCCGACTCCCGCAGCTCGCCGGCCTCGGCGGGCCTGGGCGGTGCCTTCATGGGCTCGGTCTACATGATTCTGGTGGTGCTGTTTCTGTCGGTTCCGCTGGCGGTGGCCGCGGCCATCTATCTGGAAGAGTTCGCACCCCGCAACGCCATCACCGACCTCATCGAGGTCAACATCAACAACCTCGCCGCAGTGCCCTCGATCGTGTTTGGTCTGCTGGGTGCGGCGGTGTTCATCAACTACCTGAAGTTGCCGCTGTCGGCGCCGCTGGTGGGGGGGCTGGTGCTGAGCCTGATGACGCTGCCCACGGTCATCATCGCCACCCGCGCGGCGCTCAAGGCGGTGCCGCCGTCGATTCGGCAGGCGGCCCTGGGCCTGGGCGCGTCCAAGGTGCAGACCGTGTTCCACCACGTGCTGCCACTGGCCATCCCCGGGGTGCTCACCGGCGCCATCATCGGCGTGGCTCAGGCCCTGGGCGAAACCGCGCCGCTGTTGCTGATCGGCATGAGCGCCTTTGTTTCGACCATTCCGGGCGGCCCGCTGGAGCAGTCGGCGGCGCTGCCAGTGCAGATTTACCTGTGGCAGGGCAATGAACTGCGCAACTTCTTCGAGGGGCGCACGGCGGCGGCGATCATCGTGCTGTTGGCACTGATGTTGAGCATGAATGCACTGGCCATTTGGCTGCGCAAACGTTTTGAAACCAGGTGGTGACATGAACATGGCAAATTCCCAACCCGGGTCGATGATGACCAACACGCTGGGCAAGGCGGCTTCCCAGCAGATGTCGCGTCAAGTGACGGTTTCGGCCCAGGACGTCAAGGTCTACTACGGCGACACGCAGGCCATCAAAGGCATCAATCTCGACATTTATCGCAATGAAGTCATTGCCTTCATCGGCCCCTCGGGCTGTGGCAAATCGACCTTTCTGCGGGTGCTGAACCGGATGAACGACACCATTGACGGCTGTCGTGTCGAGGGCAAGGTGACGCTGGACGGCGAAGACATCTACGACAAGTCACTCGACGTGGTGCTGTTGCGCGCCCGGGTGGGCATGGTGTTCCAGAAGCCCAATCCGTTCCCGAAATCGATCTTCGAGAACATTGCCTATGGCCCGCGCCTGCACGGCCTGGCATCGTCGAAAACCGACCTAGAGGGCATTGTTGAAAGCAGCCTTAAACGCGCGGGCCTGTGGAACGAGGTGAAGGATCGCCTCGATCAGCCCGGCACCGGCCTGTCGGGTGGACAGCAGCAGCGCCTGTGCATCGCCCGCACCATCGCCGTGAGCCCCGAAATGATCCTGATGGACGAGCCCTGCTCGGCGCTGGACCCGATCGCCACGGCCAAGGTCGAGGAGCTGATCAGCGAGCTGTCGCGGGAATACACCATTGCCATCGTCACCCACTCGATGCAGCAGGCCGCGCGCGTTTCGCACCGCACGGCCTACTTTCATCTGGGGGATCTGATCGAGGTCAATGCCACCGACAAGGTGTTCACCCAGCCCGAGCACGAACTCACCGAGGCCTACATCACTGGCCGGTTCGGCTGAGTCATGGGGCGCTTCCCACAGGGCAGACACAGCTCGGCCCAGTTCGATGACGAGCTGAACTCCATTCACTCGCATCTGCTGGAGATGGGGCGCCTGGCGATGCAGCAGGTACAGCGGGCCACCACCGCACTGACCACGGGCGACCTGACCCTGGCCAGCCGCGTGCTGTTCGACGAGGCGCAGGTCGACCGCCTCGAGAAGATCATCGACGAAGAGTGCGCGCTGGTGCTGGCGCGCCGGCAACCGGCTGCCGGCGATCTGAGGATGCTGATTGCGGCTTCCAAGGGCGTCGCCGACCTTGAGCGGGTCGGCGATGAAGCGGCCAAGCTGGCCAGCATGGCCGAAGACAACGTGCGGTCGGGCACTTCGGTGGCGCCTTACACGATGTTGCATCAGCTTTCGGTGCCGGTGCTGGCGCTGCTGGAGCGCAGCCTTGAGGCGCTGAGTCGGTTCGACCTGCAGTTGGCGGTCGAGGTCACGGTGGACCGCCGCTATCGCGATGTGCTGGGCGAGTTGCTGGCCAAGTGGCCCAAGGTGGCGGACCGCGGGGCCATGATCGATCTCATCTGGGCGCTCAGGTCGCTTGAGCGTGTCGGGGACCATGCGCGCAATCTCAGCGAGCAGGCGATTTTCTGCATCAGCGGGAAAGACATCCGCCACCTGTCGCGCGATCAACTCATGGACCTGCTGCCGGGCGTTTCGGTCCCTTAGAACGCCGCGTGTAAACCCCGGCAATGACGGGGCTCGGCGCCGCCGTCGTGGTGTCGGCCGATCGCGAGCCCGGTCCCGATTCGCCCTCGGCGCAGACCCCGCGGCGACCCCTGCAACCCCCATTGTCATAAAACGCGAAACCGACTCCGTTCTGTCACAGAACTGAAACAGTGGCGCTTTAGTGTTCGCGTCGCACCCGGCCGAAAGGTTGGTGGGCAAGGAGGCGAGCACTTCATCGCGGCGGTGCAATGGCGATGGCGTGCTCAGGGTTGGGTCCCCCAAGACCCGCAATCGGTTATTCCACCCCAAGGGAGTTTTGAATGAACACGACGCTGAAACTGTCCGCCATGGCGGCTGCGCTGCTGGCGATGAGTGGTGCGGCCTACGGCCAGAAGGTCGAGACCAAAGGCGGCCTGAGCATTTCGTCCAACGACGACAAATACAGCGTCAAGGTGGGCGGTCGCATCCACCTCGACACCAATTTTTACGTTGATGACGATGACCTGGCGCCGGTCAGCCTGCCGACCGATGTCTTCTTCCGCCGTGCCCGCTTGACGCTGGAAGGCAAGGCTGAGCAGTTCACCTACAAGTTCGAAAACGATTTTGTCGCCTCCAACCAGGCAGGCTTTCGTGAAATGTGGATCGGCACCAAGCTCGGTGCGGCCAATCTTCGCCTTGGCCAAGCCAAGCCCTATCGCGCCATGGAAGAGCTGACCAGCTCCAACGAAGTGCTGTTCATGGAGCGTCCGTTCGCGACCGCCTCGGGCCTGTTCGACGGCCGTCAGTTCCAGATGGGTGCGTTCCTCGACGGCGCCGGCAGCAACTGGGGTTGGGGCACGTCGGTTCACAGCCTGCGGGCGGCCGATGGTCCCGCCAATGACGGCATTGGCTTCACGGCGCGCGGCTATTTTGCGCCCGTGGTGGGTGACACCTCCAACCTGCACCTGGGCCTGTCGTACAGCCTCGAGAATCCCGACGAGAACGTGCGGCTGCGCGCGCGCGGCCGCCTTGCCGGTCGTGCAGGCGCCGTCCCGCGCCCGACCTTTGGTGACTCGGGTGATCCCATGGCGGTCAGCGTGTCGGGCAGCGAAGTCTCAGCCATCGGCCTCGAAGCGGCTTATCAGGCCGGCGGCTTCTTCATTCAAACCGAGTACGCCATGGGCACTTACGAAGGTGATGGCGTGGCCGAGCGCGACGTGGACACCTACTACGTGCAGGCCAGCTACCTGCTCAGCGGTGCCAGCAAGCGTTACGACGTGAAAAAAGGCGTCTTCAAGTCGCCCAGCGTCAAGACCGGCACGGCGGAACTGAAAGCGCGCTACGACTACATCGAGAACGATGCGGCCACGGCCACCGAAATCGCGCAGATGGTGCTGGGCTTCAACTACTACTTCAACAGTAACGTTCGCGGCATGGTGGAGTATGTGTCGGCAGACTTCGATACCGCCGACCAGAGCGTGGATCTGATTCAGACGCGCCTGCAGTTCTCGTTCTAAGCTTCTGGTTTGTTGGGTTTCACCCTCCGGCAGCAGAGGATGCTGCCGGATTTTTTCGTGGAAGCGGCCCGCCCTGCGGTCCTTTCCGTTTCGTGTTCAGCGTTGTTCGAGGCGATCCCATGTGTCCCGACCTGCAGCATCAAAATCATATTTCGTCGCAGTTCAATGCCGACCTTGAGGCCATTCGCCAGAACGTGTTGAAAATGGGCGGCGTGGTCGAGCAGCAACTGCTCGATGCCACCGAGGCGCTGCTGAATTGCAACGAGTCTCTGGCCGATGACGTGATCCTGCGCGGAGAAGAAGTTGACGCGCTGGAAATTGCCATTGATGAGGCCAGCACGTTGGTCCTGGTCAAGCGTCAGCCCACCGCCCGCGATTTGCGCATGGTGATTGCGCTGACCCGCGTGGTGACCGACCTCGAGCGCATTGGCGACGAGGCCGAAAAGATTGCCCGCATGTCTAAGGCACTGGTCGGGCAGCCCAAGCTCGACGGCCAGATGGCCGAAACCGGGCACCTGGCCCGGCATGTCTCCAAGCTGATCCGCGACGCCTTTGACGCTCTGGCGCGATTCGACACCGAACTGGCGCTGCAGGTGGCCGAAGAAGACCGGGTGATTGACCGGGAGTATGAATCGGTGATGCGCATCTGCCTCACCTACATGATGGAAGACCCGCGCAACATCGGCCGCACCATGAACATCGTCTGGGCCGTGCGGTCGCTGGAGCGCATCGGCGATCACGCCAAGAACGTGGCCGAGCATGTGATCTATCTGGTGGAAGGTGCCGATGTGCGGCACGCCAGCCTTGATGAAATGGCCGAGGCCGTTCGCAACCCAAAGTCACGTTGATTGCCGCCGCGGCGGGTCGAAGTGCGGGCCGACTCGCGTAAACTTTGCGGATGCCAGCCCGTCGCCCCACCCGCAAAAAAACCTCCAAACCGCCCTTGATGCGCCGCGTCACCTGGGCGCTGCTGGCCCTGCTGGTGGTGGTCAGCTGTCTTGGAGCGCTGGTGCTCGCCGCCACCCTGATCCGGCTGGATGGCGAGATTCGCAGCAAGTTCGCCGGCGCCCGTTGGGCGCTGCCGGCGCAGGTCTATGCGGCACCGCTGGAGCTTTATCCCGGCGCTTACGTGAGCGCCGGCACCCTTACCCATGAACTGCGGCGGCTGGGTTATCGGGCGCTGACGCAGCTCGAAGGGGTGGGCAGCTTTGTCGAGCGCAATGCGCAGCAGGTCGATGTTCACGCGCGCGCCTTCGATTTCTGGGACGGGGCGCAGCAGGCCACGCCGCTGTCGATACGATTCGCCGGCAATCGGGTGGCCGCCGTTGCCGAGGCGCGCACCGGCGAGTCGGTGACCATCGCGCGACTCGATCCGATGCTGATCGGCAGCATCTATCCGCAGCATGGCGAAGACCGTGTGCTGGTCAAGCTCGATGACGTGCCGGGGCTGCTGCCCCTGGGCCTCATGGCGGTGGAAGACCGCGGCTTCTACGACCATTGGGGGATCAGCCCCAAAGGCATACTCCGGGCAAGCATTGCCAACCTCAAGGCCGGCTCGGTGGTGCAGGGCGGCAGCACGCTGACCCAGCAGCTGGTCAAGAATTTCTTCCTCGACCGCAGCCAGACCTGGGCGCGCAAGATCAACGAAGCCTTCATGTCGGTGCTGCTGGAGGTGAACTACAGCAAGGGTGAAATCCTCGAGGCCTATCTGAACGAGGTGAACCTGGGCCAAGACGGCGGCCGGTCGGTGAACGGTTTTGGCCTGGGGGCGCAGTTCTACTTCAATAAGCCGCTGCCCGAGTTGATGCCCCATGAAATGGCGCTGCTGGTGGGCATCGTCAAAGGGCCGTCGTTCTTCAACCCGCGGCGCAACGGCGAGCGGGCGTTGCAGCGTCGCAATCTGGTCCTGAGCGTGTGGCGCGATGATGCGTTGATCGATCAGGCTACCTATGAGGCGGCCATCGCCCGGCCGCTGGACCTCGCCGGTGCCGAAGGCCGCGGCGTCGAGCGCTACCCGGCCTTTGTCGATCTGGTGCGGCGCCAGTTGCGGGCGCAGTACAGCGACGATGACCTGACGCAGGAGGGCCTGCGCGTGTTCACCACCCTGCGGCCGCAGGCGCAGGAGGCTCTGGAGCGTCAGGTGATCAAGGGCCTGCCCGAGATCGAAAAGGCGCGCGGGCTCGATGCCCGGTCACTGGAAGTGGCCGGCGTGGTGACCAATGTCGAGGGCGGCGAAGTGCTGGCTCTGGTCGGGGGGCGCGACGTGCGCTTCCCCGGCTTCAACCGTGCGCTGGACGCACAGCGGCAGATCGGTTCGCTGGTCAAGCCGTTCATTTTTCAGACCGCGCTGTCACGACCCGAGCGTTATCACCTCTACAGCTGGCTTCCCGACCAGCCGGTGCAGGTGAAAATGGCGCACGGCCCGGTCTGGGCGCCGCAGAACTACGACCGCAAGTTCCATGGCGACCAGCCGCTGTTCAACGTGCTTGCGCAGTCCTACAACCTGCCGTCGGTGCATGTCGGTCTCGATCTGGGGCCGGCCGAAGTGCTGAAAACCCTGAAAAGCGCGGGCTACAGCGGCTCGGCGCAGCCCTTGCCGTCGATCCTGCTGGGCGCGATTTCGATCGCCCCCTTCGAAGTGGCGCAGATGTACGCCACCTTGGCGGCCGGTGGCTATCAGGCCCCGCTGTCGGCGATTCGCGAAGTGCTGACCGCCGATGGACAGCCGCTGTCGCGGTTTCCGCTGCGGGTGCGGCAGGCGCTGCCCGAGGCGCCGACCTACCTGACCAACTGGGCGCTGGAGCAGGTCATGCTCATGGGAACCGGGCGCTCGGCCTATCAGCAGGTCGATCGCAGCCTGTCGCTGGCCGGAAAAACCGGCACCACCGACGACTATCGTGACGCCTGGTTTGCCGGCTTTGCCGGCGACACGGTGGCGGTCATCTGGGTCGGGCGCGACGACAACAAGTCGCACCGACTCACCGGCACCAGCGGCGCGCTGCCCCTTTGGGCCGGGTTGATGAAAGACCTCGACGTCCAGCCGCGCGAGCCGCTCATGCCCTCGGGCGTGCAGTCGATCTTGATTGACCCGCAAACCGGACTGCGCGCCGATGACGGCTGCCAGGCGCCGGTGGCCGTGCCCTACCTGCGGGGCCATGTCGACACGCTGGCCTGGGCCCCGTGCTCGATGGCCGGGCGCCCGCAGGTTGACTCGCCGGTGGACTGGTTCCTCAACATTTTTCAGAGGCAGCAACCCGGGCCTTGAGCGCGGGGCCGGCCATTCAGTCAGCGGTGAGACATGGCCGTTACACTCCGCGCTTCATTTCTGGGTGAGGTTGGCAGCGCATGAAGCAGCGCACGAGGGGCTGGGTCGGCGGAGTGATGATCGCGGTGCTGCTGGCGGCCTGCCAGACGCCCCAACCGGGTCAGCGCACCCGCTGGCCGCCGGTGGATGAAACGCCGCAGCCGCCAACGCCCGAGCCTGACGAGCGCGAAACGCCGGACCGCACGCCGCGCCCCCTCGGGCCGGGCACCCAGGCTCCCGTTGAACTGGAGCCGGATGCGTCGCTGCAGCAATGGCCCACTTCGGCCGAAGAGGCCAGCGGCCCGGCGGTGGTCGCGTTGCTCAAGCAGGCCCGGGAAGCGCGCGCGGCAGGGCGCCCGGATGTCGCCGCCGCCCACCTCGAACGGGCCACGCGGTTCGAATCGCGCAATGGCTTCATCTGGGCTGAGCTGGCCGCCGTGTACATCGACAAGGGGGACTACGACCAGGCCGAGGCCATTGCCCTGCGCGCCAACAGCCTCGCGCGCGGCAATCCGTATATCGAAGCGGCGAACTGGGACGTGATTTCGTCGGCGCGCAGCGCGCGCGGCCAGGTCCAGGCCAGCATCGAAGCCAGCGCCCGCGCCGAATCGCTGCGCCGCAAGCTGCCTCGCGAGTGAGCATCGCGCAGGACTGGCTTGGCGCCGGCGGGCTGCTGAGCCAGCGTCTTGTCGACTTTCAGGCCCGCGACGAGCAGTTGCAGATGGCCGAGGCCGTGGAGTCGGCACTGGCCGACGACGCGACGCTGATCGTCGAGGCCGGCACCGGCACCGGCAAAACCTTCGCGTATCTGGCACCGGCCCTGGCCTCGGGCAAGCGGGTGCTGATCTCGACCGGCACCAAAGCCCTCCAGGACCAGCTGTTCCGTCGTGACCTGCCGCAGTTGCTCAGCGGCGCCGGGGTGCCCTTGCAGATTGCGCTGCTCAAGGGCCGGGCCAATTACCTCTGCCTGTACCGGATGGACCGCGCCCGATCGCTGCCCGCGGTGCAGGGCAACCCCGCCTTGCAGCAGGCGGTGATGGCGGTGGAGGTGTTTGCGCGGCACAGCGACGATGGTGATCTGGCGCCGCTGGAAGCGCAGATGGAACGTCATCCGCTGCTGCGGCCACACATCACCTCGACGGCCGAAAACTGCCTCGGCAGCGAGTGCCCGGTGTTCAATGACTGTCATGTGGCGAAGGCGCGGCGCAAGGCCATCGCGGCGCAGATGGTGGTCGTCAACCACCACGTCTTGTTCTCGGATTACGTGATTCGTCAGGATGGCTTCGGCCAGCTGCTGGGCAGCGTTGATGCCGTGATCATCGACGAGGCGCATCAGCTGCCGGCGCTGGCGGCGCAATTTTTCGGCATTCGGGTGTCTTCGCGACAGTGGCGCGAGCTGGCGCGGGACAGCCGCGAGGCCGCGCGCGAGGCGGGCGACGTGCCGGGCATTGAACAGCAGGCCGAGGCGCTTGAGCAGGCGCCGGCCGCACTCGACGAGGTGTTTGAGCAGCTTGCGGCCCAGCGCCGTAGCCTGGCGCAGTTTTTGGCCCTGCCCGGCGCGCCGCAGGCACTGGAAGCGGTGCGCGGTCAGGTCATGGCGCTGTTCGAAGCCCTGCGCCCGCTGGAAGAGCGCAATGCCGACTTCGCCGCGCTGACGGCCCGCGCGCTGGATCAGCTCGAACGCCTGCAGCAGATTCTCGACGAGCCCGAAGGCGAGCAGGTGCGCTGGGTGGAGCCGGCCGAACGCGGCGGCAGCCTGTATGCCACGCCGCTGTCGGTGAGCGATGGATTCCGGCAAATGGTTGCGGCCTATCCCGGCGCCTGGATTCTCACCTCGGCCACCTTGACCGCCGGGCTGCGCTTCGATCATTTCGTCTCGCAGATGGGCCTGGAGTCGGCGCGCACCCTGGCGCTGGGTTCGCCTTTCGACTACGCCGCGCAGGCGCGGTTGTGGATTCCGCGAGACCTGCCGCAGCCCAATGACCCGCAGCACAGCGTTCAGGTGGCGCAGTTGGCCGCAAGCCTGTCGGGCGTGACCGAAGGCGGCGTGTTGGTGCTGTGCACCAGCCACCGCGCCCTGCGTGACATCAGTGATCGTCTGCGCCGGCAGGCCTCGCAGCGGGTGCTGCGCCAGGGCGATGCCGGCAAGGCCGAGCTGCTCGCCGAATTCGCCGCCGACGGCCATGCGATTCTGGTGGCCACGCAAAGTTTCTGGGAGGGGGTTGATGTGCGTGGACGCGCCTTGCGGGTGGTGATGATCGACCGTATGCCGTTCGCCCCGCCCGGTGACCCGGTGGCCGATGCGCGTGCGCTGGCGCTGCGTGCGCGGGGCGAGCACCCGTTTCGCGCCATGGCGCTGCCCGAGGCCATCCTGCAACTGCGCCAGGGCGCAGGGCGGTTGATCCGGGACCCGGCCGACCGCGGCCTGCTGGTGATCTGCGACCCGCGTCTGCAAACCCAGTCCTACGGCCGCCTGGTGCGCAAGAGCCTGCCGCCCATGCCCGAATGCGCCAACGAGGCCGAGGCGCTGGCCTGGGCGCAGCAGCTGTGAAGCTGCTGGCCATCGACACCGCCACCGAAGCCTGCTCGGTGGCCTTGCAGGTGGGCGATGCGGTCATCGCCCGGTTCGCGGTGGCGGGACGCGCGCACACCCAGATGCTGCCGAAACAGGTGGCCGAGGTGCTGGCCGAAGCGGGCGTGACGGTGCGTGACCTGGACGGGGTGGTGTGCGGTATCGGCCCCGGCAGTTTTGCGGGGCTGCGCATCGGGCTGTCGTATGCCAAGGGGCTGGCTATGGTCGGCGACCTGCCGATGGCTGGCGTCAGTTCGCTGCAGATGTTGGCCGGGCCGTCAACGCTGGACCGGGTGCTGACGGTGATCGACGCCCGGCTGTCCGCCGTCTATGCGGCGGCCTGGCAGCGCGATGACGTCGGCCAATGGCGGGCGATCATGTCCCCCACGCTGTGCGCCCCCGATGCACTGCCGGAGGCGCCCGACCCGGCGCAGACCTGGCTTGGTCTGGGGTCGGGTTTCGCCGCCTATGGGGCGCCGCTTGCCGCCGCGTGGGGCGCCGCGTTGCCGGTGATCGACGCCACCGCCCTGCCCAGCGCGGTGCACGCGTTGCCACCGGGGCGTGACGCCCTGCTGCGCGGCGCCGGCCTTGATGCCGCGCAGTTACAGCCGCTGTATCTGCGCAACAAGGTGGCCTTGACCCAGGTGGAGCAGCAGGCCCTGCGCGCCCCACGGCAGGGCTGATTTAAGGGATACTCGTCGCTGGTCCGCGCCGGCCCTTCGCGACGGCAATCCGTGAACCCCGCCAGGCCCGGAAGGGAGCAACGGCAGCGGTGACGCCGGGCGCCGGAGATCGTCGGCGCGGGCCTTCTCATACCCCCAAAGATTGGACGCCATGAGCTATCTCGCATTGGCACGCAAATGGCGGCCCCGGCAATTCGCGGACGTGGTCGGGCAGGGGCCGGTGGTGCAGGCGCTGCGCCATGCCCTGGACCACGACCGCCTGCATCCGGCCATTCTGCTCACCGGCACGCGCGGCGTTGGCAAGACCACGCTGGCGCGAATCGTGGCCAAGGGCCTCAACTGCAGCGAAGGTGTGTCGGGCACGCCCTGCGGGGTCTGCGACAGTTGCCGTGAAATCGACGAAGGGCGCGCGGTCGACATGCTCGAGATTGATGCCGCCAGTCACACCGGTGTCGAAAACATTCGCGAAGTGATCGAGAACGCCCAGTATTCGCCGGCGCGCAGCCGCTACAAGGTTTACCTGATCGACGAAGTCCACATGCTCAGCAGGGGTGCCTTCAACGCGCTGCTGAAGACGCTGGAAGAGCCGCCGCCGCACGTCAAATTCATACTCGCCACCACCGATCCGCAGAAGCTGCCGATCACCATTCTGTCGCGCTGTCTGCAGTTCGGGCTGCGACGGATGACCGTGGCGCTGATCCAGGCGCAACTGTTGCAGTTGGTGACCGCCGAAAACGTGGTGGCCGACGCCGGCGCCCTGCGCGCCATTGCCCGCGCGGCCGATGGCTCGATGCGTGATGCCCTGTCGCTGCTGGACCAGACCATCGCCTTCGCCAGCGGTGAGGCGCTGACCGAGGCCGCCGTTGACACGCTGATCGGCAATGTTGGCCGCAGCGCGCTGTGGCCGGTGCTTGATGCCCTGCTGGCCGACGATCGCCCCGGCGTCGCCGCCCAGTTCGCGCGTCTTGAGGCCCTGTCACCCGATTACGCAGCTTTGGCCGACGAGTTGGTCGCGGTGCTGCAACGACTGGCCGTGGTGCAACTGCTGCCCGACGCGCGCACCGAGGCTGACGAGGCCGAGTTGCTGTCGCTGAGTGAGCGGGTGCATCCCGAACAGGTGCAGGTGCTCTACCAGATTGCCGTCGCCGGCCGTCGCGACCTGCAATGGGCGCCCGAGCCACGACTGGGCTTCGAGATGACCCTGCTGCGCATGCTGGCCTTCCAGATCGACGATGCCCCGGCGCCGCCCGGGGGCACTGCGGCGGGTGGGGGCAGCGGATCGCGGTCCGGCAGTGGCCAGCCCCGCGGGGGCGCCGCCCCCGACACGCGCAGCGCCTCGGCGCCCGCAACGACAGCGACAGCGGCAGCGCAGCCGACCGGCGTCAGCCGGGCGCCCGCGCCGGGGGTTGCCGAGGCGCCGCCTGCGACGCCCGCAACGACCGCGTCGGGCGTGCAGAACACCCCGCCGCCCGCAGCGGAAACGGCCTCCGGCTCCGCCGGCGTGCTGGCGCAGCGCTGGCGTCTGTTGGTCGAGCGCCTGCCCATCGACGGTTTCGTCAAGGGCCTGGCGCGCAACTGCGTGCTGCGCGAGCAGGGCGGGGCAGACTGGCAACTTGAACTGACCGTCAGCGCCCAATATCTGCTCAAGCCAGACCGGGTTGAAGCGCTGCAGAATGCCGTGGTCGAGACCCACGGCGAGCCGGTGCGCCTGGTGATGGCCGTGGCCGAAGCCGAGCTTGACGACGTGCCGGCGCAACTGGACGCCGCTGATGTCCGTGCGCAGCAGGCCGAGGCCGAGGCGGCCGTGACCCGTGATCCGGTGGTGGCCAGCTTTACCCAGCAGTTCGGTGCGCGCGTGCGCGCCGGCTCGATTCAGCCGCCGGCCCCGCCGAGCGTGCATTGACCGACAGACCCCAAGAACTTCAGGAGACGGTGATGAAAGGCGCACTTGGCCAGATGATGCGGCAGGCCCAGCAGATGCAGGAGAACCTCAAGAAAGCGCAGGACGAGGTCGCGCGCCTGGAGGTGACCGGCGAGTCCGGTGCGGGGCTGGTGAAGGTGACCCTGACCGGCAAATACCAGGCACGTCGGGTCGACATTTCGCCGGACGCCCTGCAGGAAGACAAGGAATTCCTCGAAGACCTGATTGCCGCCGCCATCAACGATGCCAGCCAGAAGGTCGAGGCGGTCGTGGCGCAGAAGATGGCCAGCGTGACCGGCGGCATGAACCTGCCGCCCGGCCTGAATCTGGGCATGTGATGCGCGGTCTGCGCCCGGCCCCATGAGCGACTCGCCCCGCTTGTTGCAGTTGATCGACGCCCTGCGGCGTCTGCCCGGCGTGGGGCCGAAATCGGCGCAGCGCATGGCCTTTCATCTGCTCACCCGCGACCGCAGCGGCGCGGAGGCGCTGGTCAGCAGCCTCGACGGCGCCCTGTCGGGCATCGGCCGGTGCGCGTCGTCGCGCATGCTCTGCGAGGGCCAATGTGGCCTGTGCCACGAACGCCGCGCCGCCACCGGGCAGTTGTGCATCGTGGAGCAACCCTCCGACCTGATGGCCGTGGAGCGCAGCACCGACTTCCGCGGTCGCTACTTCGTGCTGATGGGCCGGCTGTCGCCGTTGGACGGCATTGGCCCCGACGAACTGGGTTTCGACCGGCTTGAAGCGCTGCTGCGCGAAGGCTGGGTGCGCGAGGTGATCCTGGCGCTCAATCCGTCCGTCGAGGCCGAAGCCACCGCGCACCTGATCGAGCAGATGGCCAAGACCGCGGGTGCGGCGGTGACGCGCATTGCGCAGGGCGTGCCGATGGGGGGCGAGATCGAATATGTGGACGGCGGCACGCTGGCGCACGCCTTTCTGCGTCGCCAGCGTGCGGTGGACGACGGCCTTTAAGCCTCGGCCGGTTCCGGCAGCAGGCCGTCGACCTTGGCGGCGCAGATGAAATCGTTTTCGGTCAGGCCCTTCACCGCGTGTGTCCAGTAAGTGACGTTGGCCTGGTTGTAGCCGAACTGGATGTCGGGGTGGTGGTCTTCGGTATGCGCGATCCAGGCGACGGCACTGACGAAGGCGTGGGTCCGCCAATAGTCACCGAACTCGAAGGTGGCGCTGATGCGCTCGCCGTTGTGGATCAGCTTCCAGCGGGCGTGCAAAGACTTCTGCAGGCGCGTGGCCGCAGCCAGGTCCAGCGGCGGAACGCCTCCTTCGCAAGGGACGCAGCGGCGAGATTTGAGGTCGGTCATGGGCATCTCTCGGCGTGGATGGGGTCGCGGGCAACGGCGATCCCTACAATAAGCGCCCATCCTAATCGCCCCTGGAGTTTGCATGTCGGTTTCGTCACAGCACCTGATCTGGATTGACCTGGAGATGACGGGGCTGTCGCCCGAGGCCGACCGCATCATCGAAATTGCGACCCTGGTGACCGACAGCGCGCTCAACATTCTGGCCGAGGGGCCGGTGCTGGCCGTGCATCAGTCAGACAGGCTGCTGAACGGCATGGACGAGTGGAACACCCGACAGCACGGCGGCTCCGGCCTGGTGGCGCGGGTGCGTGCCAGCCAGACCGGCGAAGCCGAAGCCGAGGCGGCAACGCTGGCGTTTCTGGCCGAATGGGTGCCCGAAGGCGCTTCGCCCATGTGCGGTAACTCGATCTGCCAGGACCGGCGTTTTTTGGCGCGGTACATGCCAACGCTGGAGCGCTACTTTCATTATCGCCACCTCGACGTGTCGACCCTGAAGGTGCTGGCGCAGCGCTGGGCGCCCGCGGTGGCGGCCGGCTTCACCAAGCAGTCCAGCCATCTGGCCTTGGACGACATCCGCGATTCGGTGGCCGAACTGCGCCATTACCGGGCGCATTTCATCAAGGGCGGCTGAGTTCCTCCGCTCAGGCGACCAGGGTGATGATGACCGCGCCGCCACCCAGGGTTTCGCTGCGCGTGAGCTGCACCTGGCCGCGGTAGGCCGCCACCAGTTCGGCACTGGCGCCCAGGCCGATTCCCTGGCCGGGGGTCAGCGTGTCGGCCCGGACGCCGCGGCTGAGCAGGCGCTCAGGGGACTCGGGAAAGCCGGCGCCGTCGTCCTCAACGCGAATGGTGCACAGACCCTGCCGGCTGCGGCTGGCGTGGACCCGCACGCGGCCCTTGCCATATTTGACGGCGTTTTCGAGCAGGTTGCCCATCATTTCAAACAGGTCACCGCCATCGATCCGCACCTTGAGGGTGGGGGGAATGTCGAGCTCGAAGCGCGGTGCCTTGCTGCGATAGACCTTTTCGATGGTTCGGCTGAGCTTTTCGATCACCTCGCGCAGCGCGACCGGCTCGGTGAGCGTGCGGCGGCCGGCCATGACCGCGCGGCGCAACTGGTGATCGACGATGGTGTGCATGCGTGCCACAGGCTCGGCAATTTGCTGGCGCAGTTCGGCGTTCAGGCGCTCGTCTTCACTCATGCCGCGCAGCACCGCCAACGGGGTTTTCAGGCTGTGCGCCAGGTCGCCCAAGGCGTGCCGGTGGCGCTCCAGCTGGGCTTGACCGGTGCTGATCATGCCGTTGATGGCCTCTGACAGCGGAATCAATTCTTGTGGGTAGCGCCCGCCCAAGGCGGTCTGCTTGCCTTTTTCCACCAGCCGCAGATCGCGCCGCAGCCGTCGCAGCGGCCCCAGGCCCCAGGCGAGAATTGCCCCCTGCACCGACAGCAGACCAATCGCGGCGACGGCAAGCCAGCTCCACAGCGTGCGTCTGAATCCCGCCACCTGGCGGCGAAAGGTGGCGCGATCTTCGATGATCAGCAGGGTATAGGTCTGATCGCCTTCGACCGGGTTGGCCCAGCGCAACCCGAAGGCCAGGATGAACGAGGTGTCGGTGCTTTCGAAGCTCCATTCACCGGGTGCGACCATGGGCGGCAGGGGAACGTCGTCCGTGAGGCTGATGCTGCCCCAGGTCAGGCCGCCACGCTCGTCGATCAAGGCCGAGGCCAAACCGGCGCCGGGGTTGTTGAGGCGCGAGTCTGGCAGCCGAAACATCGACAGACTCAGCGTGCCGTCTGCGGTGGGCTCGGTGGCGGCCAGCAGGGCGTAGGCCAGACCCTGCATGCGGTCGTATTGGGTCTGCAGCGCCCGCTCTTCAAAGGCGTGGTCAAGCGCGGCGGCGCAGGCGAGCACGAAGCCGGCAAGGACCAGCGACGCGGCCAGCAGCAGCCGCGTGCGCAGCGAATTCAGGGACTCCGGGATTTGAATCAGTCTTCGCTCTCGGGGCGTGGCCAGTCCCAGCGATAGCCGGCACCGCGCAGCGTGGTGATCGGATTGCCAGTGCCATCCGGATCAATCTTGCTGCGCAACCGGCGGATGAAGACCTCAATCACATTGCTGTCGCGCTCGGAGTCCTCGGCGTACAGATGCTCGTTCAACTCCGATTTTGAGATCACCTTGCCCGCATGCAGCAGCAGGTAGTTGAGCACGCGAAACTCGTAGCTGGTGAGTTCCACCGGTTGGTCACCCAGGGTCAGGGTCTGTGCCGAGGTGTCGAGCACCAGCGGCCCCGAGACCAGCTTGGCCTGCGACCAGCCGCCCGACCGGCGGAGCAGGGCGCGGACCCGTGCGATCAATTCCTCTTTGTGGAAAGGCTTGACCAGATAGTCGTCAGCGCCGGCCTCCAGGCCCTCAACCTTGCTTTGCCAGCCGTCGCGTGCGGTGAGAATGAGGATGGGATAACTGCGGCCGGCCTCGCGGGCGCGGCGAATGATCTCAAGCCCGGGAACCTCGGGCAGGCCGAGGTCGATGATGGCGATGTCGGCCGCATATTCTTCGGCCATGAAGTGGCCATCGGTGCCGTTTGCGGCCGCGTCAACGGCGAACCCGGCGCCTTTCATCACTTCAATGATCTGCTCGCGCAGTGCCGCATCGTCTTCTACGACCAAAGCTCGCATATCGATCCCCTCTCCCTGGTGCAATGGCTTATTGCAATGGTGAAGCGCCAGCCTCGAGTCGAGGGGCGCGTCGGTTTGAACTGCCTTCAGTTCATCACTCTAGCGTTCATGACACTGACGAAACGGACTTCGCCGTCCACCAGTAACTTCACGCGATATCCCTGTGTTTCCTGCTCGATGGACAGCACCTCTCCCCCATGTTCAAGCTTGGCCTGGCGCGCAGCCTGACTGGGCGACAAGTCAGCGCTGACGTGCTGGTCTTGGGGCAAGCCCTCCAGCAGTTGCCGCGTCAGAAGCTCGTCCCGCGATTGTGCATGGAGTTGCCCCAGCCCGACGCTGAAAAAGGCGGCAATTAAGCTGAAAAGTGTGATATTTCGCTTCATCGTGACAGGATCGCAAGTGGGGACGTGCAACCAGAAGCCGTCCGTGAAGGAATGACTCCCCGTGGCTGAATATACCCATCGCCCATCTCAGAAGCCAGAACGCAGGCGCGGGTGGCGCTGAGGCGGGTGCGCTGCGCGGACTGTTTTTGGTTTATGAACATCATGAGTCATCCTCCGTTTAGGGTGGGGACGCTATGCGCGCGACGCTGAATTACCCCTGACTTTTGACCCGACGGCAACCATTGGGGTCACTTTACCGAACAACGGTCGCAGATTGCCGTTGAACGGCCGTGCCATCGGACAGCCGCTGTATGCCGCCGGTGATGATTTCGTCGCCGCCATTCAGGCCGTCACGGATCTCGACGAAACCCGGCTCACGCTGGCCCAGGCGCACTTCGACCAGCGCGGCGCGGTCCTGACCATCGATACGGTAGACGAAATTGTGATCGCCCCTGGGGAACACGGCGGCTTCGGGCACCATCAATGCGTCATTGGTGCGCCCCAGTTCGAGCTGCACGCGGGCGAACAAGCCCGGGCGCAGCCGGCCGGCACGGTTCTGGATGAGCGCGCGCAATTCGATAGACCGCGATTCCGCGCTGGCACGAGGGTTGATGGCGATGACCACGGCTTCGAAAACCTCGTCCGGCAGGGCGTCGAGCATGACCTTGGCGGTTTGCCCCAGTGACAGGTGCGCGAGCTCCGCCTCCGGGACCCGAAAATCGAGCTTGATTCGGTCAATGGCCTCAAGGTTGACCAGTGCCTGGCCGGGACTGACATAGGCCCCGGGGCTGACCTGTCGCAAACCCACCCAACCGCTGAACGGCGCCGGCACGCGGGCTTTCTCGACACGTGTGCGACCCGCGGTAACCTCGGCTTCAGCCACGCGCAGCGCCAGCAGGGTCTGGTCCAGCTCGGCCTTTGACAGCAGGCTGCGACCACTGAGCTCGGTTGCCCGGTCATGGCTGCGTTTTGCCTGGGCGAGCTGGGCTTCGGCGCGGGCAAGATCGGCACGGTCGATGCGGTCATCAAGCTGGAACAGTGACTGTCCTTTCTCGACCCGCTGACCCTCCTCAAAGTTGATTTCGGTGATCCGGCCGGCGATCTCTGCCGACACCTGCGTGGTCTCGTCCGCGCGAAGCGTGCCAAGGGCACGGATACGACGCGTCAAAACCTCGGGGGTGATCACCACGCTGCGCACCTGCACCGATGGGGGCGCCACCGCGCTTGGCCGCGGCACCTCGGTCGGAGGCGCCGAACGGCAGGCCGCGACGCCGAGCAGCGCAAGCAGAAAAGGGGCAACCCATAAGCGTCGGGTCAGGCCGGGCAAGCGGGCATCCTGGATCATGAGCAAGGCGGCGGGGCAATGGGGCAGTGGCATTGCGGCGTGGGGCCGCACTGCAGCCATCATACGGCCGCACGCGCCAGCGATTCGTCAGCATGCAGCCTGCAACACGTGGCCACATTGAGCGCCGGTTGATCTGTTGCCTCAAAAGCTGGCGTTCCCACGGGAATTCGGACCCCCACGGTGGTGATCCATCCGTGAAAGGGACGTGGCCGCCCTTGGTCTGGGAGACCGACGGGCACAAAAAAACCGGCGTGTGCCGGTTGATTTGTTGCCTCAAAAGCTGGCGTTCCCACGGGGATTCGAACCCCGGTTACATCCGTGAAAGGGACGTGTCCTAGGCCTCTAGACGATGGGAACGAGGCTTTTAAACTTTGGTGGAGCTAGTCGGGATCGAACCGACGACCTCTTGCATGCCATGCAAGCGCTCTCCCAGCTGAGCTATAGCCCCTAAAAAGGGAGCGCAATTATAGGGGAATTTTTTCGGATGGGAAGCCTTTCGGGATGCTTTTTTTTGAAATCAGTGTTGCGTCTGTCCGGCCAGGAACAGCCAGGTTTCGACGACGGTGTCGGGGTTGAGTGACATCGACTCGATGCCCTCGTCCAGCAGCCATTTGGCCAGCTCGGGGTGATCGGAGGGGCCCTGACCGCAGATGCCGATGTATTTCCCCTGCCGGCGGCAGGCGCTGATGGCCATGTGCAGCATTTTCTTGACGGCCGGATCGCGCTCGTCGAACAGGTGGGCAATCAGTCCGGAGTCGCGGTCCAGCCCCAGGGTGAGCTGGGTCATGTCGTTGGAGCCGATCGAGAAGCCGTCGAAATGCTCGAGGAACTCGTCGGCCAGCACGGCGTTGCTGGGCAGTTCGCACATCATGATGAGCTCCAGCCCGTTCTTGCCGCGCTCCAGTCCGTTCTCCTTGAGGATCTGGTTGACCTGTCGGGCTTCGTCCAGGGTTCGCACGAAGGGGATCATGATCTTGACGTTGGTCAGGCCCATTTCGTCACGGACGAACTTCAGTGCTTCGCATTCCATGTCGAAACAGGGGCGGAAGCGTTCGGCGATATACCGTGAGGCGCCGCGGAAGCCGAGCATGGGGTTTTCTTCATGCGGCTCGTAGCGGGTGCCGGCCACGAGGTTGGCGTATTCGTTGGACTTGAAGTCGCTCATGCGCACGATCACCGGTTCGGGCGCAAACGCGGCGGCGATGGTGGCCACGCCTTCGGTGAGACGTTTGATGAAGTAATCACGCGGGCTGGCGTAGGCGGCAATCATGGTGTCGATGATGCGGCGCAGCTCGGGCGGCTGCTGATCAAGCTCCAGCAGCGCCTGCGGATGAATGCCGATCTGTCGGTTGATGATGAATTCGAGCCGTGCCAGACCCACGCCGCGATGCGGCAGGCTGGCGAAGTCGAAGGCCTGTTCCGGCGTGCCGACGTTCATCATGATCTTGACCGGGATGTCGGGCATCTTGTCGAGCGCCACTTCATCGACCACGAAGTCGATGTTGCCGGCGTAGATCATGCCGGTGTCGCCTTCGGCGCACGACACGGTGACGTCTGAGCCGTCCTTGATCAGTTCGGTGGCGTTGCCGCAGCCCACCACGGCGGGGATGCCCAGTTCTCGGGCGATGATCGCGGCGTGGCAGGTGCGGCCGCCGCGATTGGTGACGATGGCGCTGGCGCGCTTCATGATCGGCTCCCAGTCGGGGTCGGTCATGTCGGTGACGAGTACGTCCCCTTTTTCGACCTTCGACATCTGGTCGATGTGGGTCAGGATGCGCACCTTGCCAGCGCCGATTTTCTGGCCAATGGCGCGGCCTTCGGTGATCTTCTTGCCCGAGCCCTTGAGTTTGTAGCGGCGCAGCACGTTGGCGGACGCGCGGCTCTGAACGGTTTCGGGCCGGGCTTGCAGAATGTAAAGCTGGCCGTCGACGCCGTCCTTGCCCCACTCGATGTCCATCGGGCGGCCGTAGTGGTCTTCGATGATCACGGCCTGGCGGGCCAGCGCTTCGACGTCGGCGTCCGTCAGCGAGAATCGCTGGCGCCGCTCGGTGGCGACCGGCTCGAACAGCACCGTGCGGCCCAGAGTGCGATCGGTGGAGTAGACCATCTGCTTGGCCTTCTCGCCGAGTCCGCGCTTGAGAATGGCGGGGCGATTGGCGCGCAACGCCGGCTTGTAAACGTAGAACTCGTCGGGGTTGACGGCGCCCTGAACCACCGCTTCGCCCAGCCCGTAGCTGGCGGTGATGAACACCGCATCGCGGAAGCCGGATTCGGTGTCCATGGTGAACACCACGCCCGATGCGCCCTTGTCGGAGCGCACCATGCGCTGGATGCCGGCCGACAGCGCCACGATCGAATGCTCGAAGCCGTGATGCACGCGGTAGGCGATGGCGCGGTCGTTGAACAGGCTGGCGAACACTTCCTTGATGGCCTTGAGCACGTTGTCGATGCCGTCGACATTGAGGAAGGTTTCCTGCTGGCCGGCGAAGCTGGCGTCGGGCAAGTCTTCTGCCGTGGCCGAGGAGCGCACGGCCACCGAAATGGCCGCACCTGCCGATTCGTCGACCAGGGTCTGGTAGGCGGCGCGAATCTCCGCTTCCAGAGTGGCGGGGAAGGGCGCCTGCATGACCGCGCCGCGGATCTCCTGGCCGACCTCGGCAAGCCGCAGCACATCGTCAATATCTAGGCCGTCGAGCAGACCCTTGATGCGCGCGTCCAGGCCCTCGTGGGCCAGAAACACCCGGTATGCCGCCGCGGTGGTGGCAAAGCCGTTGGGCACTTTCACGCCGGTTTCGGCGAGCTGGCTGATCATTTCGCCGAGGCTGGCGTTCTTGCCGCCCACGGTTTCGACGTCGTGCATGCCAAGCGTGGAGTACCAAAGGACCTGCGGTTGGTCGCTCATAGATTCGGTTGTTCAATTTGGGGCGCGGGGCGCGATTATCGAAAGCGTGGCGTCTGGCTGCAACACAGGGCTGACTGCCGCACACTGCGCGCAAGCCTACACCGAAGCCCTCATGAGCACGCCGCGATCCGTTTTCTTCCTGTCCGATGGGACCGGGATCACCGCTGAAACCCTGGGCAACACGCTGCTGACGCAGTTTGAGGGCGAGATTTTCCACAAGACCACGCTGCCGTTCATCACGACGGTGGAGCGCGCGCGATCCACCGTGGACTACATCAACCATGTGGCCGAGCGCGGTGGTGCGCGACCCATTCTGATCAGCACCACGGTCAACGATGCGGTTCGTGCCGAACTGCGGGGTGCCAACGCCCTGTTTCTCGACTTTTTCGATCAGTTCATACCCGGCCTTGAAGCGGAGCTGGGACGCAACTCCTCGCATGCGCAGGGGCGCGCCCACGGCATGGCCGACAACACCCGCTACAACGCGCGCATTGCGGCCATGAACTATGCGATGGAGCACGACGATGGCCAATCGTTGCGTGATCTGGCCAAAGCGGAACTGATCCTCATTGCCCCGTCGCGCTGCGGCAAAACACCCACCAGCCTCTACATGGCCCTGCAGTACGGCGTGTTTGCGACCAACTACCCGCTGATTGCCGAGGACCTTGAAGCCGGGCGCCTGCCGGACGTGCTGAAGCAGAATCCGACCAAATTGTTCGGGCTGACCTCTGATCCTGAGCGGCTGTCGCAGGTGCGCTCCGAACGCCGCCCCGGCTCGCAGTACGCCTCGCTGGCGCAATGCGCCTTCGAGCTGCGGCAGGCAGAGGCGATGTACCGCAAGCATCAGATTCCGTTTCTCAACTCCGCCAACATGTCGATCGAGGAAATGACGACGCTGATCATGCAGGAAAAGGCGCTGCGCAAGACCCTGTTCTGACCATGACCTTGCTCGGCGGGGCGCGCAGCCGGACGGCGGGAGGGGCGACGCTTGTGGCCGGGTTGATGGCGGCGGCCTGCGCGACCGCTCAATCCGTTCCGCCGTCGCAACCGGCAACCTGGCCAGAGGGCGCGCTGACCTTGCAGGATGCGCGCATTCAAGAATCCAGCGGCCTGGCGCGCAGCGGTCACGACGCTGACCGGTTATGGACGCACAACGATTCCTTCAGCGGTGCCCGGTTGTTTGCCATCGACCGGCACACCGGCGCCACCTTGGCGACGTTCTCCCTGCGCAACACCTACAACCTTGATTGGGAGGACATGGCCGCCTTTGATGACCGGGGTCAGCCAGCGTTGCTGGTGGCCGATGTGGGCGACAACTTTGCGATCCGGGGCGCTGTCAGCCTCTACGTGGCGCACGAGCCGCAGCGGCTCGGGGACGGTGGTGCCCTGGTGCCGCTGCGCACCTTGTCGTTGCGGTATCCCGACGGGCCGCGCGACGTCGAAGCGGTCGCTGTCGACCAAGCCACCCGGCAGGTTTATCTGCTCAGCAAGCGAGACCCCGTGCCGCGGCTGTATCGCGTGTCGCTGGATCCACCGACGCCGCTGACGGTGCAGGTGGCCGAAGCGCTGGGGCCCATCAGCATTCCGCGCGCCCCGCCCGGTGCGCGGCTGGCGCGGCGTTTGGAGTGGGTGACGGCGATGGACTTCGACGCCGCCGGCCGCCGCGCCGTCGTCGTGACGGCCAAGCAGGTGCACGTGTACGACCGATCCCCGGGCGAGCCCTGGATTGCAGCTTTCCAACGCATGCCGATGAGCCTGCCGCTGCCACATTTCGGCCAGATTGAAGCGGCGGGGCTGAGCGCCGATGGGCGCGCGCTGGACCTCAGCTCGGAGGGTTTTCCGGCACCTCTGGCGCGGATTCCATTGCCCGAAGCGCATTGATGAGCGCGGCCTGGGTGGCCTGAGGCGCCTCCAGGTGCGGCGCGTGGCCGGCGCCGTCAATGGTCACCAGGCGGGCACCGGGGCGCAGCGCCTGCAGCAGTCGCGAGGCTTGCGCATAGGGCACCACCTGATCTTCAGAGCCCCAGATGAGGGGGATGTCGCGCCCCTGTGTGCCCAGCGCCAGATAGGTCGGCAGCGGGTCCTGGAGAATCACGGTCCGCAAGGTCGAGAGAATCGCGCGGCGAAACCCGCGGTAGGGCAACTGCTCGGTGAACAGCGGCAGGTATTGCGCGGCAAGGGCCGGGTCGGCGAACGTGTTCTTCTGCATGTCGGCCTGACGCGGAAAGTACAGCGCGTGGGCGACAACGTTGCCGATGACCGGCCAGCGCAACACATCCGGAACCTCGGGCACCGCGTTGAAGGGTGCGATCAGCGCCAGCGCCGCGACCTTGTCGGGGTGCGCGACGGTGTAGTGCGCGGCGATCAGGCCGCCCATCGACAGCCCCACCAGGCGCACCTGCTCAGGCGCCCCCAGCACGGCCAGCAATTCGGTGAGCTGGCGCTCGTAACGGGCAAGGTCGTAAGCCCCGGCCGGGCGGTCGGACCAACCGCGCCCGTACAGGTCGTAATACAAGGTGCGATAGCCGGCGGCCTGCAGGGCCTCGGCAGTGGCTGCCCACTGCGGGCTGGGCACCGAGTAACCGTGGATCAGCACCACCCAGGGGGCGTCTTCGTCGCCGCCCAGGGTGTAGCCGGTCACGCCTTCCGAGAGGCCGACAAAGCGCATGTCAACCTGGGCGCGGACCTCTGAATCGAGGTCTTTGCGCTCGGGGTTGTTCCACACAATCCAGCCGGTCAGGGCCACCAGCAACACGCCCAGCACGATCAACAAGCGCATGAGAAGGGTCCTCAGGTCGGGGCGGCGGGTGCGCCGCGTCAGGTCACCACGTCAGGTTCGGCGCGCCCGGTGCGCTGGCGCAGGCCGATGAGAGTGTCCGCCAGCGCGGCGAGCGGCGCCAGTGCGGTGGCGGGGTCCAGGTTCAGGTCGTCCCGGCGCCAGTGCTCAAGATACAGCCGCAGGGTGGCGCCGTCGGTGCCGGTGCCCGACTTGCGCAGCACGATGCGCGCGTCATCGCCCATCACTACCCGCAGCCCTTGGCCCTTGGCCTGGCTGCCGTCGATGGGGTCGGTGTAGGTGAAGTCATCGGCCAGGGTCACGGTGAGCCCGCCTTCCAGCGTCTGCCCCACCAGTTGCGGCAGGCGAGCCCGAAGGTCGGCGACGATTGCGTCGGCCACATCGGCTTCCAGCCCTTCGTAATCATGGCGCTGGAAGTAGTGGCGACCGTAGCGCTGCCAGTGTGACGTGGCAATTTCGGGCAGCGAGCGGCCGCTGGCGGCGAGGATGTTGGCCCACGCCAGCACGGCCCAGAGGCCATCCTTTTCGCGAACGTGGGTCGAGCCGGTGCCGAAACTTTCTTCGCCACAAAGGGTGATGCGACCGGCGTCGAGCAGGTTGCAGAAGAACTTCCAGCCGGTGGGCGTCTCGTGCAGTTCGATGCCGCGCTGCCGGGCCACGTGGTCGGCGGCCCGACAGGTGGGCATCGATCGGGCGATGCCGACCACGCCATCGACGTAGCCCGGGCACAGATGCAGGTTGTCTGCCAGCATGGCCAGCGAATCCCCCGGCGAGATGAATACGCCGGGGCCGAGAATCATGTTGCGGTCGCCGTCTCCATCGCTGGCGGCGCCCAGGTCGGCGGCGTGCGGGCCGTTCATGTGCGCCACCAGCTCGGCGGCGTAAATCAGATTCGGGTCGGGGTGGCCGCCCCCAAAGTCTTCGAGCGGGACGGCGTTGACAATGTCCTGTTCGTTGGCGCCCAGCGTGTCGATCAGGATGCGCCGCGCATACGGGCCGGTGACGGCGTGCAGGGCGTCGAAGCGAATGCGATGGCCCTGTTTGAGCCAGTCGCGAATCTGCGCAAAGTCGAACAGCGTGGCCATTTGCGCGGCGTAGTCGTCAACGCCGTCAATGACCTCGATCTGCAGGGCGCCAACCTGCGTTGTGCCGAGCCGGTCCAGATCGACCGAAACGGCCGGGTCGATGCAGTAGCGCGTCAGCGCAAGGCTGGTCTGGAAGATGCGCTCGGTCAGTGCCTCGGGCGCCTGGCCGCCTCCGGCGATGTTGTACTTGATGCCGAAATCGCCGTCCGGCCCCGCCGGGTTGTGACTGGCGGTGAGCACCAGCCCGCCCGCCGCACCGCGTTGGCGAATCAGGTGTGAGGCCGCCGGGGTCGACAAAATTCCGCCCCGGCCGATGAGCACCCTTGAAATTCCGTTTGCCGCCGCCATCTGCACACAGAGGGTGATGGCGTCGCGGTTCCAGTAGCGGCCATCACCACCGATGACCAGAGTGTTGCCGCGCAGTTCGGGGGCGCAGTCGAAGATGGACTGGACGAAACTGGCCAGATAGTGCGGTTGCCGCACCACCGCCACTTTCTTCCGCAGGCCGGCCGTCCCCGGGCGTTGATCTGTGAATGCAGTTACGGGAATTATTTGGGTCGTCATGTTGTCTTCGTTGTCTTCGCTCTTTGTCATATCTTATAGTCCGCCTATGCCGACGTACCCAGAACGCTCCCGAGCCACGCCGCAGACGTCTCCCCAGAGGCTCGCGGTACTGATCGACCTTTACGAGCGCAACTTCAAGTTGCTGCAGCGTCTCATCCCTGCGCTGGACCTTCCGCCCCAGAAGGCCATATCGCACACGCTGGCCGACCCGCCCCTGCATTTGCAGGTGACCGAGCGCGACCGCTATACCCTGACCTGCAAGCTCACCTATGAGTTTGTCGACGATCAGGGCGTGCGCAATCAGCCCGACCTGTGGGTGCGCATCTATCGCGATGCCTGCGTGGCCGAGGCGCTGAACCAGCCCAACCGCCCACCCTGGCAGGCCGAGAGCGACGGCGACCCCTGGGCCGAGCGGTTCCTGGACGAGCAGTGGCGGCGCAATCTGACCCTGGGCAAGTGGCTGGAATACCTGATCGACAACGGTCATGGTTTCGGGCGCAACGAGCCTGCGGCTGCAGCCGCCGCCTGAGCGGACGCCGGCCGTGCTCTATTCCCTGGACGGCGTTGCGCCGCAGATCGGCGAGGGGGCCTGGGTTGCGCCCTCGGCCGACCTGATGGGCAAGGTCGAACTCGGGGCCAACGCCAGCGTCTGGTTCAATTGCGTGATGCGCGGTGACACCGATCGTTTGGTTGTGGGCGAGGGGTCCAATGTGCAAGATGCCTCGGTGCTGCACACCGACGCGGGCATTGAGCTGCGCATCGGCAAAGACTGCACCATTGGGCATCAGGCGATGCTGCATGGCTGCACCATCGGCGACAACACGCTGATTGGTATTGGCAGTGTGATTCTCAACCGCGCCGTGATCGGCGCCAACTCGCTGGTGGCCGCCGGGTCGCTGGTGACCGAGGGCAAGGTTTTTCCCGACGGCGTGATGTTGATGGGTTCGCCCGCCAAGGTGGCTCGCCCGCTCAGCGCCGCGGAGATCCAGATGATCAGCGCCTCGGCAGCGCATTACCGCGAGAACGCCCAGCGTTTCAGCCAGGCCCTGAAGCCGCTGTCCTGAGGGTAGGTCCCCGCGTCATTCGGACGCTTGCTTGGGGTAGAGGTGGGCTACCAGCCGGCCGATGCCCGGCTTGAGCGCCGACCAGCTTTCGATGGACAGGTCGAAACCGACCGCCGCACAGGTGGGCAAGTGGGTGGGCGCGCCAGGGCTCAGCCACTGCGACAGCTCGCTGAGGCCCGGGTTGTGACCGAACAACCACACGCGATGGGCCCGGGCCGGCAGCGTCGCCAGCACGTCGAGCAGTTGTTCGATGTCGGCATCGTAAACATCGGAATTCAGCAGCAGGTCGGTGGCGGGCACCGCCAGCGCCTCGGTGAACAGGCGCGCGGTGGTGATCGCCCGAGATGCCGGGCTGCTGACCCAGAGGTCGGGCATACCCAGTTCGCGTGCAATTCGCAGCGCCATTGCCGGCGCGTCGCGGCGCCCCCGACCATTGAGGGGGCGTTCAAAATCGGTCAGCTCGGGGTAATTCCAGCTCGATTTTGCGTGACGAATCAGGGTCAGGCGCTTCATGGCGTCTCCTTCGGTGGCGGCACAAGATAGAGATCAAAGCGGGCCTGGGTGCCGCGCAGGCTTTGATCCGGCGCCTGGTCCGCCAAGGGCGGCGCCGACAGCGGCCGCTTCACCACGACACGCCAGCGTGCCCGGGCGCGCGCCAGCGCCAGCAAGCTGCCGGCGTCCGCATCGCCTTCGGTCAGTTCCCGGAAGAACTGCATTTCTTTGCCGGGCAGCGCGGTCTTGTCACGGCCGGGGTACATGGGGTCGAGGTAGACCACGTCCCAGGTCAGGTCGCCGCGCAATACCGAATGCGCATCGGCGGCCTGCAGGCGCAGGCGGCCGGCGCAGCGGTCGTCGACCAGTTCCAGCCGCGCCCAGGCGTCTTGCAGCAGGGCGAAGATCAGGGGTTGGCGCTCGCACACGGTGACCGTTGCCCCAAGGTGGGCCATGACGTGGGCATCGCGACCCAGGCCGCCGGTGGCATCCAGCACGCTGAGCGGGGTTCGTTTGCCGATGCCCACCGCGCGCGCCAACAATTGCTTCTTGCCGCCACTGAGCCGCCTCAGTTGCTCGGGCCCCAGCCAGTCGGCCACCACGTCGCCCACGCGCACATGGTGCCCCGCGTGCAGGCCGAGGCGCCCTTGCCCGTCGCGGACCAAACAAAAACCCCGATCGTTTGCGACGACCGGGGTGGGTGAGGCGGGTGCCACAGGCGGTTCAGTCGAGTTTCGAGGCGTCGAACAGGCTGCCAATCCGTTGCGCGAGCATCAGGTCGCCTTCGAGTTGCAGCTTGCCGGTCATGAAGGCCGTCATGCCGTTGAGTTCGCCTTTCATCAGGGCGATGAGGTCTTCGTCTTCCATGGTCAGCGTCACGTCCGGGCTGGCGGCGACGCCTTCGTTGGCCGTGCAGGCACCGTCCTTGATGACGACGTTCATGGGGGTGGAAATATTGAACTGGAGGGTGGCATCGGTGCCTGCGGCCGCGTCGACATTGAGCGCTTGGGGCATTTTCTTGATCAGTTCGACTGCAGGCATGGGAGGTTCCAAAAGTTGAATAGAGGCTGCGCATGCTACGCAGCCGGGCGCGTCTGCGCAAACATCGAAATTGCTGATGGAAAGGAACATTACCGGACGCCAAAGCCTATGGTTTCGGCCATTTGCGGCGACAGCAGCACGACATGCACGGTGCTATCGTAGAGACGATTACCGCTTCGCAGCGTCTGGATGTCGGGTGCGTGCAGCTGCGCATCGAGGCGCTGAAAATCCCGCCCTTCGACCCAGCGGTCGCGTGACGACTTGAACGCCCTGAACGCCGTACCCTTCGGGGCGCCCACCCGCTGATCACACTCCCGGAGCGTGAGCCATTGATGCCAGGATCGTTCCATTCGTCGCCTTCTGAGGCCGCCCCATGCGCAACCGAGCCCGCATTGTCGCCGCTCAGCCGCAAGGTGGCACGCACCCTGGCGGCCAGTGGCGAGGCCGGCCCCAGGGCGTTGTGCACGCTGGAAATTCCAGAAGCGCTGCAAGCCTGGGTTGCCGGAGAACTGAACCGGCCGCTGAAGGCGTCAGCCGTGCTGATCGCCCTGCTGGAGCGTGAGGAAGGTCCCTGCATTCTGCTGACGCGGCGCGCCGAGCACCTGCGCGCCCACGCCGCCCAGGTGAGCTTTCCCGGTGGGCGCTGCGACGCGGACGACGGCAGTTGCGCCGCCACCGCGCTGCGAGAAGCCCATGAAGAAGTGGGGCTGGATCCGCAGCAGGTGAATGTCATCGGCTTTCTCGACGATTTTCCCACGCTCAGCGGATTTCGCATCACCCCGGTGGTGGGCCATGTGGCCAATCCGCCTACGCGATGGCGGCCGGCGCCTGACGAAGTGGCCGAGGTGTTCGAGCTGCCCTTGGCGATGGCGCTGGACCCGGACACCTACACCCGCAAGACGCTGTCGCGTGACGGCATCGAGTTGCCGTTTCACGAACTCGCGTATCAGGGACACCGCATCTGGGGCGCCACAGCCGCGCTGCTGCACATGCTGGCGATGGAGGTGCATGCGCATGGACGATGAGCCGCTGCGCGTCGCCCTCAGAGTGCAACAGCAGGCCGCTGAGCTGGGATTCGACTGGCCCGATGTGGCCGCCGTGTGGGCCAAGCTCGACGAGGAGTGGCGCGAGCTTGCCGAGGCCCGTCACCAGAGCCCGCAGCGCTGCGCCGAAGAATGGGGCGACGTGCTGTTCACGGTGGTCAACCTGGCGCGGCATCTGGGGGTCGAGCCGGTGTCGGCCCTGCAGGCGGCCAACACGCGCTTTGCCGCGCGCTTCGCCGCCGTCGAGGCCGCCGCCAGCACCTTTCCGCCCGTGGGTGATCCGGCGCGACTGGCGGCCATGGAGGCCTGCTGGCAGCAGGCCAAGCGAGACCTGAAGGCGGGCTGAGAAGCCGTGCGGGCCTGTTTTTGTCGCGTGCTAGAGTCGCGAAAAAACAACCGTAACGCGTCGCGTGCCTGAGGAGAGAGATGCGCATTGGACTGGTGGTGGACTCTGCCTGCGATTTGCCGCAGTCGTTCATTGAGCAACACGGCATCGTGATTCTGCCGATCACCCTGCACTTGGGCGACCGCGACGAGATCGACACCCGCGACCCCGAGAAGACCCAGCGCTTCTACGAAGGCAAGTGGGATCGCCGCAGCGATGCAGGCAGCTCGGCGTTTGCAACCGAGCAGATCAAGCAGCTGTTTCTCGAAAAGCTGGTGATCGACTTTGACTTCGTGTTTTGCCTGACCATCGCCTCGAGTCGCAGCCCGATGTTCGACAACGCCGTGAAGGCGTCCTTCGCGATTCTCAACGACTACAAGCCCTTTCGGGCCAAGGCCGGCGTCAACGGGCCATTCGCGCTGCGGGTGATCGATTGCCAGAACCTGTTCGCCGCACAGGGACTGATGGCCGTGGAGGCCGTTCGCATGATCGAGCAGGGCGAAAACCCCATTCGCATTCGCGAGCGGCTCGAAGCACTGACCCAGAACATCCACGGCTACATGCTCCCGCAGGATCTGTACTACCTGCGTGCCCGGGCAAAGAAAAAGGGTGACCGCAGCGTCGGCTGGATGGGCGCCATGCTGGGCACCGCCCTCGACATCAAGCCGCTGATCCGCGGCTATCGCAACCAAACCGGTCCGGTTGCCAAGCTGCGGCATTTTCATCGCGGCGCCGAGCGGCTGTTCGACTACGTGACGACGCGCATTGCGCATGGCCTGCTCGCGCCGACCCTGGTGATCAGCTACGGCGGCCAGCTCGATGAAATGCGAAGCCTGCCGGGCTACGAGCGCATGGTGGCCATTTGCAAACAGCACGGTATCGAGCGCGTCGAGAGCATGCTGTCGATGACCGGCGGCATCAACGTCGGCCCCGGCGCACTGACTCTGGCGTTTGCCGACGAGGCGCACGACTTGCCCTTCTAGCCGGTTCGCGCCCCGGAAGCATCGCGCGCGCCGGCGCATCTGCGGCATCATGCGCGGCCCCTCATTCGTTCCGGATTTTCATGAGCACGCATCCTCGTCCCCGCATTGGCATTCTCGGCGCTGGCGGGCGCATGGGCCGGACCCTGATCGAAGCCGTCTGGGCGGCCGGGGACGGTCTGCAACTGGCCGCCGCGGTTGAATCGCCGCAACACCCCGAACTGGGCCGTGACGTGGCGGACTGGTTCGCCCGCCCGCCTTCGGGCGTGGTGCTGGCCGCGGACTGGTCAGCCGATGCCGTCGATGTGTTGATCGATTTCACCCGCCCTGAAGCCACGCTGGCAAGCCTCAGACAGGCCTGCCAAAGCGGAACGGCAATGGTGATAGGCACCACGGGATTCGATGCCGAAGGCCGTCGGGCGCTGGAGGCGGCGACCGCGCGGATTGCCCTGTGCGAGTCGGGTAATTTCAGCCTGGGCATTCACCTGTTGCAGCGCCTGGTGCGTGAGGCGGCGGCCACCTTGGGGGGCGATTTCGACATCGAGATCGTCGAGGCCCATCACCGGCACAAGGTGGATGCGCCCAGCGGCACCGCCTTGATGCTGGGCCTTGCGGCCGCCTCGGGCGCCGGGGTCGATCTGGAGACCCGCGCGGTCTATGCCCGGCAAGGCCACACCGGCGCCCGTGCGCGCGGCAGCCTGGGCTTTTCCACCGTGCGCGGCGGTGACGTGGTGGGCGACCATACCGTGATGTTCCTGGGTGACGGCGAGCGTCTTGAACTCACCCACAAGGCGTCCAGCCGGATGAATTTTGCCCGCGGCGCGGTGCGCGCCGCTCAGGCACTGGCCGGCAAGCCTGCCGGTCGCTATGGGCTCGACGACGTGTTCCAGTAGCCAGTGATCTGGGGTTTTGCCCGCAACTTTGATGGACGCTGGACCGGCAAAACCGTATCATTCCGTCTTAATCCTTGAACGGGGGCGATCGCCCCCGTTTTCGTGTGATAAGCCCGCCGAGTGCGGGTCGTACGGATTAATACATTCAGCAAAGCGCGCCGATGACTGCATTGACCCCGGCTGTACTCGCCCTCGCTGATGGCTCCGTTTTTCAAGGTGTTTCGATCGGCGTGACGGGTCAGACCGTCGGCGAGGTCGTGTTCAACACCGCGATGACGGGCTATCAAGAGGTTCTCACCGACCCCTCCTACCGGCAACAGATTGTCACCTTGACCTATCCCCACATCGGCAACGTGGGGGTCAATCCTGAAGATGCCGAATCAGACGCCGTGCACATCGCCGGGCTGGTGATTCGCGAGGTGCCGCGCCCGGCCAGCAACTTCCGGTCGCGGCAGCATTTTCGCGACTATCTGATCGCCAACAAAACCGTTGCCATCGCGGAAGTGGACACCCGCGCGCTGACCCGCCGGCTGCGCGACACCGGCGCCCAGAACGGCGCGATTCTGGCGGGCGATGACACCACCGCGGAAAAGGCCATTGCCCTGGCGCGTGGCTTTGCCGGCCTCAAGGGTGCCGATCTTGCCCAGGTGGTCAGCTGCACCGAAGCCTATGAATGGACCACCGGCAGTTGGCAGTTGGCGACCAATGCCGAAACCACCCTGGGCGAGGCGCGCTTTCATGTCGTGGTGATCGACTTCGGCGTCAAGCGCAACATGCTGCGCATGCTGGTCGACCGCGGGTGCACGCTGACGGTCGTGCCCGCCAAGACCCCGATCGACGCCATTCTGTCGCTCAAGCCCGACGGCGTGCTGCTCTCCAACGGCCCCGGCGATCCCGAGCCCTGCACCTACGCGATCGCCACCGCACGTGAACTGATCGCGCGCAAACTACCGACCTTCGGCATCTGCCTCGGGCACCAGATTCTCGGCCTTGCCGCAGGCGCGACGACCGTGAAGATGAAGTTTGGCCACCACGGCGCCAACCATCCCGTGCAGGACCTGGCCAGCGGCAAGGTGATGATCACCAGCCAGAATCACGGCTTCGCGGTGGACGATGCGACCCTGCCTGCCAACGTGCGTGTCACCCATCGTTCGCTGTTTGACGGCACCCTGCAGGGCATTGCCCTGACAGACGCGCCGGCCTTCAGCTTCCAGGGCCACCCCGAGGCCAGCCCCGGACCGCACGACGTCGCCCCGCTGTTCGACCGCTTCATTGACCTGATGAGCCGCCCGGTAGCCCCTTGAGCCCCCATGCCCAAACGTACTGACATCAAAAGCATTCTCATCATCGGCGCCGGCCCGATCGTGATCGGCCAGGCCTGCGAGTTCGACTACTCGGGCGCACAGGCCTGCAAGGCGCTGCGCGAGGAGGGTTTCCGGGTCATTCTGGTGAACTCCAATCCGGCCACGATCATGACCGACCCGGACATGGCCGACGCCACCTATATCGAGCCGATCCGCTGGCAAACGGTGGCCAAGATCATCGAGCAGGAGCGTCCAGACGCCCTGCTGCCCACCATGGGCGGCCAGACCGCCCTCAACTGCGCACTCGACCTTGCCCGCGAAGGCGTGCTGGAAAAGTTTGGGGTGCAGATGATCGGCGCCAATGCCGAGGCCATCGATCTGGCCGAAGACCGCCAGAAATTCCGCAACGCCATGACCGAGATCGGGCTGGAGTCGGCCCGCTCCGGCGTGGCCCACACCATGGCCGAAGCGCGTGACCTGCAGGCCGACATCGGCTTTCCGGTGATCATTCGCCCCAGCTTCACCCTGGGCGGTTCGGGCGGCGGCATTGCCTACAACGTTGAAGAGTTTGACGAAATCGTCACCCGTGGACTCGACCTGTCGCCGACCACTGAAGTGTTGATCGAAGAATCACTGCTCGGCTGGAAAGAGTTCGAGATGGAAGTGGTCCGCGACACCAAGGACAACTGCATCATCATCTGCTCGATCGAGAACTTCGATCCCATGGGCGTGCACACCGGTGACTCGATCACCGTCGCGCCGGCGCAGACCCTCACCGACAAGGAATACCAACTGCTGCGCAACGCCAGTCTGGCCGTGCTGCGGCGGGTCGGCGTGGAAACCGGCGGTTCGAACGTGCAGTTCGCCATCAACCCCGACAACGGCCGCGTGATCATCATCGAGATGAACCCGCGTGTGTCGCGCTCGTCGGCGCTGGCGTCCAAGGCCACCGGTTTTCCCATCGCCAAGGTCGCCGCCAAGCTGGCGGTGGGGTACACGCTGGACGAGCTGAAGAACGAGATCACCGGCGGGGCCACTCCGGCATCGTTCGAGCCCAGCATTGACTACGTTGTCACCAAGATTCCCCGCTTCACCTTCGAGAAATTCCCGCAGGCCGACTCGCGGCTGACCACGCAAATGAAGTCGGTGGGCGAGGTGATGGCCATCGGCCGCAACTTCCAGGAGTCTTTGCACAAGGCGCTGCGCGGGCTGGAAGTGGGCAGCGACGGCTTCGACAACATCCTCGACCTTGAACATGCCGACGCCGAAACGCGCATTCGATCCGAGCTGGCGATTCCCCGCGCGCAGCGCATCTGGTACGTGGGCGAGGCCTTCCGCAAGGGCCTGAGCGTTGAAGAAGTGCACCGGGTGTCGCGCATCGACCCCTGGTTTTTGGAGCAGATCGAAGAGCTGATCGCCACCGAATCGGTGATCCAGCAGGCGACCCTGGCCGCAATCGATGCGCCCACCCTGCGGCGCTTCAAGCGCATGGGGTTCTCGGACCGTCGCCTCGCCACGCTTTGGAGCACGCACGAGCGTGACGTGCGCGCGAAGCGCCTGGCGCTGGACGTACGCCCGGTGTTCAAGCGGGTCGACACCTGCGCGGCCGAATTCCCGACCTCCACCGCCTACCTGTATTCAACCTACGACCAGGAATGCGAGGCCGCGCCCACCCATCGCGACAAGATCATGATTCTGGGCGGCGGTCCCAACCGCATCGGGCAGGGCATCGAGTTCGATTATTGCTGCGTGCACGCCGCGCTGGCCCTGCGTGAAGACGGCTTCGAAACGCTGATGGTCAACTGCAACCCCGAAACGGTTTCAACCGACTTCGACACCTCGGACCGCCTGTACTTCGAGCCGCTCACGTTCGAAGATGTCATGGCCATCATCGACGTCGAAAAACCCAAGGGCGTGATCGTGCAGTTCGGCGGCCAAACGCCGCTGAAGCTGGCGCGTCAGCTGGAAGCAGCGGGCGCGCCCATCATCGGCACCTCGCCCGATGCCATTGACCTGGCCGAAGACCGCGACCGCTTCCAGAAGCTGGTCAAGCAGCTCAACCTGTTGCAGCCGCCGAACGGCACGGCCACCTCGCTGGAACAGGCGCTGAGCATCGCCGCCGAGGTGGGCTATCCGCTGGTGGTGCGGCCCAGCTACGTGCTGGGTGGCCGGGCCATGGAGATCGTCCATGACGACGACGACCTGAAGCGCTATATGACCGAGGCGGTGCAGGTGTCCAACGACGCGCCGGTGCTGCTCGATCATTTCCTGAATGACGCCATCGAGGTGGACGTGGACGCCCTGGCCGACGGCGAAACCGTGGTCATCGGCGGCATCATGGAGCACATCGAAGAGGCCGGCGTGCACTCGGGCGATTCGTCCTGCGCACTGCCGGCCCACTCACTGCCCGCCGCCACGCTGGACGTCATCCGGACCCAGATCGACCAGTTGGCGCGGGCGCTCAAGGTCGTGGGGCTGATGAACGCGCAGTTCGCGGTGCAGGGCGAGCAGGTGTTTCTGCTGGAAGTGAACCCCCGTGCCTCGCGCACCAGTCCGTTCGTGTCCAAGGCCATCGGCCGGCCCCTCGCCAAGATTGCCGCCCGGGCGATGGCCGGCAAGTCGCTGGTGGCGCAAGGCATCACCGAAGAAATCATCCCGCCCTACTGCTCGGTGAAGGAAGCGGTGTTTCCCTTCGCCAAGTTCCCCGGCGTTGACCCGCTGTTGGGGCCCGAGATGCGTTCCACCGGCGAGGTGATGGGGGTCGGCCAGCACTTTGGCGAGGCCTTCAACAAGGCCTTGCTGGCGGCGGGCATGGAAATGCCGTCCAGCGGCAAGGCACTGATTTCGGTGCGCGGCCCCGACAAGCGCAAGGCCGTGGAGCTGGGGCAGTTGCTGACGCGCCACGGTTTCACCCTGGCCGCCACCCACGGCACGGCCACGGTGCTCAACGAGGCCGGCATTGCCTGCGAGAGCGTCAACAAGGTCAAGGAAGGGCGGCCGCACTGTGTCGACATGATCAAGAACGGTGAAGTGCAGTTCGTGGTCAATACCACCGAAGGCAAGCAGTCGATCGAAGAGTCGCGCTCCATCCGTGCCGCGGCCATTCAGAACAAGGTCTGCTATTTCACGACCATTGCCGGTGGGTTGGCCGCGGCGCAGGCGCTGCAGCATCGTGACGCGCTCGACGTGAACGCCCTGCAGGCGCTGCACCGCCTGACCCGGCCCGCCTGAAACTTGCCGCCTTCGGGCGGCGTGGTAAGATTTTTGACCATCGACGGCCCCAGCGGCCGTCGTTTTTTTGAGTAATCGTTTTTCGCGCAGGATGAACAACCGGGTGCAACAACCGGTGCCCCGGCGCGATGAGGCGATGGAGATCCCATGAACAAGAACCCGATGACGGTCAGCGGCGCCGAGAAGCTGCGTGAAGAACTGCGCTACCGCAAAAGCGAGCTGCGCCCGCAGATCATTGCAGCGGTCGAAGAGGCCCGTGCCCACGGAGACCTGAAAGAAAACGCCGAGTATCACGCGGCGCGTGAGCAGCACGGCTTCAATGAAGGTCGCATCACCGAAGTTGAGGCCAAGCTCAGCAGCGCCCAGGTTATCGATGTGACCCAGATCAACGCCCACGGCAAAGTGGTGTTTGGCACCACGGTGGACCTGGCCGACGCCGACACCGGCGAGGAGCTGCGCTACCAGATCGTCGGTGAGGATGAGGCCGACATCAAGGCCGGCATGATCTCGGTGAATTCCCCCATCGCGCGGGCGCTGATCGGCAAGGCCGAGGGCGACGTCGTCGACGTGAAGGTGCCCAGCGGCATACGGCAGCTCGAAATCGTTGCGCTGCACTACGTCTAAGCGAAGGCTGGAGCGGCGCATGCTCCCGGGCGTGCAACGGTGAGCCGTAAGCGCAGCGCCAGCTCGGCCCGCTGGCTGGCCGAGCACCAGAACGACCCTTATGTGGTCGAGGCGCGCAAACGGGGCTACCGCTCACGCGCCATCTTCAAGCTGGAAGAGATTCAGCAGCGCGACCGCATTCTGCGGCAGGGCATGGTCGTGGTGGATCTGGGGGCCGCACCGGGCAGTTGGTCACAGTACGCGCGCCCGCTGCTGGGGCCGTCAGGCCACCTGTTCGCGCTTGACATTCTGGAGATGGATGGACTGCCCGATGTCGATTTCATCTGCGGCGATTTTCGCGAACAGGCCGTGCTTGACGCCCTGCAGGCCAAGGTCGGTGCGCGGGCGGTCGATGTCGTGTTGTCCGACATCGCGCCGAACCTTTCGGGAATTGGCACCGTCGATCAGACCGCCAGTATCTATCTCTGCGAACTGGCCTTAATGTTTGCGCTTGAAAATCTCAAACCCGGGGGCACATTCTTGGTGAAGGTTTTCCAAGGCGAAGGGTTCGAGGGTTACTTGAAGCAGGTGCGTGAAGGGTTTTCGCAAGTGACCATTCGCAAGCCAAAATCGAGCCGGCCCCGCTCCAAAGAAGTCTATCTGTTGGCGCGGTCGCGCCGTCCGGTGTAGGTTGCAGTTTCGAAGTGCCCCAATTTCAGGTATCCGGCATTGAACGATCTAGCGAAGAATTTACTGTTGTGGGTGGTCATTCTCGTCGTGCTGATGAGCGTGTTCCAAGGCTTTTCGGGCGGCGGCAGCGCCAAGCCGGAACTGGCCTACTCCGACTTTCTCAATCAGGTGAAGAACGGCAACGTCAGTGACGTGGTCATTCAGGACCAGACCATCACCGGCAAGTTGCAGAGCGGCAGCGCCTTCACCACCATCAGCCCGGAGACCGACAACCGTTCGATGATCGGCACGCTGATCGAGCACGACGTCAAGTTCGAAGGCGCCGTGCCGCGCGAAACGCCGCTGCTGCTGCAACTGCTGTTCAACGCCTTCCCGATTCTGTTGCTGATCGGCGTGTGGATCTACTTCATGCGCCAGATGCAGGGCGGCGGGGGCGGCGGGCGGGGTGCCATGTCGTTTGGCAAGAGCAAGGCGCGCATGCTCAGCGCCGACCAGGTGAAGATCACCTTTGCCGACGTGGCTGGCGTTGAAGAAGCCAAGCAGGAAGTGAGCGAACTGGTCGACTTCCTCAAGGACCCTGGCAAGTTCCAGAAGCTGGGCGGCAAGATTCCGCGCGGCGTGCTGATGGTAGGGTCGCCCGGTACCGGGAAAACCCTGCTCGCCAAGGCCATTGCCGGCGAAGCCGGCGTGCCGTTCTTCGCGATCTCGGGCTCCGATTTCGTCGAGATGTTCGTGGGCGTGGGCGCCTCGCGTGTCCGCGACATGTTCGAGCAGGCCAAGAAGCACGCCCCGTGCATCATCTTTATCGACGAAATTGATGCCGTGGGCCGTCACCGTGGCGCCGGTCTGGGCGGCGGACATGACGAGCGCGAACAAACGCTCAACCAGTTGCTGGTCGAGATGGACGGCTTTGAAGGCAGCGAGGGCGTCATCGTCATCGCCGCCACCAACCGCCCGGACGTGCTCGACCCCGCCCTGCTGCGGCCGGGCCGCTTTGACCGCCAGGTGGTCGTGCCGCTGCCCGACGTACGCGGTCGCGAGCAGATTCTGAAGGTGCACATGCGCGCCGTACCGCTGTCGGACTCGGTCAAGCCGTCGATCATCGCGCGGGCCACGCCCGGCTTCTCCGGCGCTGACCTGGCCAACCTGGTGAACGAGGCAGCGCTGTTTGCCGCCCGGGCCAGCAAGCGCCTGGTGGACCATGACGACTTCGAGCGTGCCAAAGACAAGATCATGATGGGCGCCGAGCGGCGCTCCATGGTGATGAATGACGACGAGAAGAAGCTGACGGCCTACCATGAGGCTGGCCACGCCATCGTGGGTCTCACCGTGCCCGAGCACGACCCGGTCTACAAGGTATCGATCATTCCGCGCGGTCGGGCGCTGGGCGTGACCATGTTCCTGCCCACCGAAGACCGCTACAGCTACACCAAGACGCGACTCAATTCGCAGATCGCATCGCTGTTCGGCGGGCGGCTGGCTGAAGAGATCATCTTCGGGCTCGACAAGGTGACCACCGGCGCCTCCAACGACATCGAACGTGCGACCGAGATCGCCCGCAACATGGTGACCAAGTGGGGGTTGTCTGACCGGCTTGGCCCGCTGTCATATTCCGAGGACAACGGCGAGGTGTTTCTGGGGCGCAGCGTGACGCAGACCAAGAACATCTCGGACGAGACCTCGCATGTCATCGATCTGGAGATTCGCGAGGTCATCGACGGCAACTATCGGCGTGCCAAGCAGATTCTCGAAAACAACCTCGACAAGCTGCATTGCATGGCCGAAGCCCTGATCAAGTACGAGACCATCGACAGCGAACAGATCGCCCGTCTCATGAAGGGCGAGCCGCCGGGTGAGCCGAGCTCGTGGTCCGAGTCCTCCGGCCCGCCGCCCAGCCCGCCGCCGACGGCTCCGGCCACCGACGCGGGGGGTGCCACTGCGCCGGGTGCCGCGCCACGCCCGGCCAGCCAGCCCTGATCAGGGGGTTGCAGGCTGTCCCCAAAGAGCCGCGTCATGCGGCTCTTTTCATGTATCAGGCTCCGTGACGCGTTTCCTGCAACTCAAGACCCGTCGGCTGGAATTGGACACGCCCAAGGTGATGGGCATTGTCAACGTCACCCCCGACTCGTTCTCCGACGGCGGTCGTCACCTGGGCGTCGATGCCGCGATTGCGCACGCGCGACGCCTGGTGAACGACGGAGCCGCAATTCTGGATGTCGGCGGTGAGTCCACGCGGCCGGGTGCGCTGCACGTCAGTGAGCAGACCGAGCTCGATCGGGTGATGCCGGTCATCGAGGCCCTGGTGGCACGATTCGATGTGCCGGTCTCGGTCGACACCAGCACCCCGGCCCTGATGCGCGCCGCCGGGGCGGCCGGCGCCGAAATAATCAACGATGTGCGTGCCCTGCAGCGGCCCGGTGCGGTCGCGGCGGCCGTTGAGACCGGCCTGGCGGTCTGCTTGATGCACATGCAGGGTGATCCGGCGACCATGCAGGCGGCCCCGGCCTATGCGCGCCCGGTTCTGGACGAGGTGCTCGATTTTTTCAGGCAGCGACTGCAGGCCGCCCGTGATGCGGGGATCCCCGCCGAGCGCATTGCCCTCGACCCTGGCATCGGCTTCGGCAAGACCCTCGGGCACAACCTGGCCGTGCTGGCGGCCACCGCAGAACTTGTGGCCCTGGGATATCCGCTGCTGGTGGGGGTTTCGCGCAAATCGATGTTCGGCCAGTTGCTGGGGCTGCCCGTGGAGGCCCGCGATCCCGCCAGCGCGGTGACGGCGGCGCTGCTGGTGGCGCAGGGGGCCAGCATCATTCGCAGCCATGAAGTCGCGCACACCGTGCAGGCGCTGGCCATCGCCACCGCACTGCGCGACGCGCGATAATCCGGACTGATCTATGTCAGTGGGGCAGGGGATGGCGCGACGTTACTTTGGAACCGATGGCATCCGCGGGCGGGTAGGGGTCACGCCGATGACGGCCGAGTTCGCCGTCAAGCTCGGCTGGGCCGCCGGGCGGGTGCTGGGCGGGGCCGATGGCGCGCGCGTGGTGATCGGCAAGGACACCCGGCGGTCGGGCTACCTGCTGGAGTCGGCGCTCGAGGCCGGGCTTTCCAGTGCCGGCGTCGAAGTGCTGCTATTGGGGCCAATCCCGACACCGGCGGTGGCCTATCTCACCCGCGCGCTGCGGGCGGATGCCGGCATCGTCATTTCCGCGTCGCACAATCCGCATTACGACAACGGCGTGAAGTTTTTCGGCCCTCAGGGCGGCAAGCTCAGTGACGCCATCGAGGCGGACATTGAAGCGCTCATGGCACAGCCCATGGAAACCGTGGCGCCAGAAACCATCGGTCTTGCCCGCCGCATCGATGACGCGCAGGGCCGGTACATCGAATACTGCAAGGCCAGCTTTGGCGACGGTCGTCTGGACGGACTGCGCATCGTGCTGGATTGCGCCAACGGCGCGGCCTACCGCACCGCGCCGGCCACCTTTGACGAGCTGGGCGCCGAGGTGGTCGAGGTCATCGGGGGCGAGCCCAACGGCTTCAATATCAACCTTGACTGCGGCAGCACCCACCTGGAGGCGCTGCAGGCGGCGGTGCGCCGGCATGGCGCAGATCTGGGGATCGCGCTCGACGGTGATGCCGACCGATGCCTGCTCGTGGATGCCGATGGCGAGGTGGTCGATGGCGACCAGATTCTCTACGTGCTGGCCATTGACCGTCACCAGCGCAAGCTGCTCAGCGGGCCGGTGGTCGGCACGCTGATGAGCAATCTCGGTCTCGAGCAGGCCTTGCGCGCCCGGGGCATCGATTTCGAGCGGGCCGCCGTGGGCGATCGCTATGTCATGGAGCGGCTGAACGCCAGCGCCGGGTCGCTGGGCGGTGAGACCTCGGGTCATACCCTGTGCCTCGACAAGTCCTCGACCGGCGATGGCTGTGTGACCGCTTTGCAGGTGCTCTCGATCATGATGGGGGCCGGGTGTACACTCCGCGCGCTCGTCAGAGACATGCAGAAGTGCCCACAAGTGCTGATCAACGTCAGGGTGACCGCAGCGGCCAGACCCCTGCTTGAGGCGCCGGCCGTCAAGGCTGCTGAAGCGGCCGCCGTCACCGCCCTGGCGGGTCGAGGGCGTGTGCTGCTCCGGGCCTCGGGGACCGAGCCGCTGATTCGGGTGATGGTCGAGGCGGTGGATGCCGCTGCCGCCCAGCAACATGCACAAACCATAGCCGATGCCGTGCGTGACGCGGCGGCATCGGCGCACGCGTAAACGAGGAGGGAGAATATGAAACGCAGCCTCACGGTGATGGGAAATTGGAAGATGAACGGCACGCGGGGTGACAACGAGTCGCTGCTGCGAGAGCTGGTGTTCGAGGTCAAGAAATTTCCGTCGGTCGAAGTGGCGGTGTTTCCGCCCGCCGTTTTCATCGACGCGGTGGCGCAGCAGTTGGTGGGCAGTCCGATTCGGGTTGGCGCGCAGGATGTGTGTGAGCAACTCAAACCCGGCGCGTTCACGGGCGAGATTCTGGGCGCCATGCTCAAGGAACTGGGTTGTCGTTATGCCCTGGTGGGGCACTCAGAGCGCCGCCATGTGTATGGCGAAACCGACGAGCGGGTGGCGGCCAAGTTTGCCGCGGCCCAACACAGCGGCCTGACCCCGGTGCTCTGTGTGGGCGAGCAGCTCGAAGAGCGTGAAGGCGGGCAAACCGAAGCCGTGCTCGATCGTCAGCTGTTGGCCGTCATCGACCAGGCGGGCATCGCCAGTCTGCGCGGCGCGTTGATCGCCTATGAGCCGGTCTGGGCCATCGGCACCGGCAAGACGGCCAGCCCCCAACAGGCGCAGGCGGCGCATGCGCACATTCGTGGGCTGATCGCCGCGCGGGATGCTAAAATCGCCGGCTCCATCGCCATCCTGTACGGCGGCAGTGTCAAGGCGGACAACGCAGCCGAGCTGTTTGCCCAGCCCGATGTCGATGGTGGCCTGATTGGCGGCGCATCGCTCAAGGCTTCCGAATTTCTTGCGATCTGCGGCGCTGCGCAGGCGCTTCACGACGAGTAGAGTTTATGTACACCGCATTGGTCATTGTCCAGGTCCTTATCGCGATCGGGCTGGTTACGCTGATTCTTCTGCAGCACGGCAAGGGCGCCGATGCCGGCGCCGCCTTTGGTGCCGGGGCCTCCGGCACGGTGTTTGGCGCGCGGGGCGCGTCCAATTTCCTGTCGCGTGCCACGGCGTGGCTGGCCACCGGTTTTTTCGTGATCAGCCTGGCGCTGGCCTACGTCGTGCAGACCGCGGCACCCGGCGGCAGTTCGATCGTTGACAAGATGGGCGACGCCCCGGAAGCGGCCACTCCGGCGGCGCCCGAAGCCCCCGCCCAGCCAGTGATCCCGGAATAAGGCAACGGCAGTACGAAAGTCGGCAGATGCGCTTGGAGTCGGGCGCGTTCTTCTCTATAATCCGCCACCCGATCAGGACCCATGTGGTGGAATTGGTAGACACGCTACCTTGAGGTGGTAGTGGCGAAAGCCTTGGGAGTTCGAGTCTCCCCGTGGGTACCAAGGTCGGGTATTGCAGTGATTTCGACAAAATTCAGGGCTGTGCCGATGATCGGCTCAGCCCTTTTTTGTGGGCGCAAGCCCGAGTATCGGATTGAGCGCGCGCCATGGGCACGCGTCCCCTGACCGCGCCAAGCACTCCGGGTTGCAGCGCGCCTCAGCGGCTGTCGAGCCAGCGGCCTTCCTGGCGGAACACGCGGCTGCGTTGATCGAAGGCTGACTGGCGTTCAACCAGCAGGTGGGCGTGCACGCTGTCGCCCACGGCCGTCCACAGGCTGTCGCCCAGGCGCACCGTGCCGCCACGACTGTTCCAGTCCGGCAGATACAGAAAATAGCGATCCGTGCCCTGCTCGAATGCGTGCCCGACCACGCGGCGTGGCCGGTTGGAGACGAAATACAGGTAGGTGCCGGGATGAAAGCTGACCGCCTTCCAGTTCGGGCCGCTCCCCAGCAGAATGCCGGGGGTGCCGGGGTCGATCACGATTTCCTCCACGGTCTGCGCGCCTGCGCGGTACAGGCGCCCGCCGGTGACACCTTGCTGATTGCCCGAGAAGCTGCGTACCAGGCGGATTTCGTCTGAAACGTAGTATTGCAGCGCCTGATCCTGGCCGCGATCGAGCCGCCATTGCCCGGCAAGGGTGTCGGTGTAGGCCAGACGCTCAGCGTGGGTGGCGGTGGGTCTTGAGGCGCAGGCCGATGCCAGCAAACCAGCCGCCAAGGCCACTCCGAAGGTCCATCGCATCGTGTCTCTCCCCGTCATGCGCCGAAGTGTAGCGTGAGGCCCGGTTAAACTTGGCGCATGGATTCCCGTCAAGATGACCCGGTTGCCTCTCCGTGTGTCGGGCTGTGCGCACTCAATCCCGCGCGGGTGTGCGCCGGATGCGGCCGGCACATTGACGAGATCGTGGGCTGGTCGACGGCCGGTCACGATCAGCGCCGCAATTGGCGGGACGCGGCGCGACAACGACTCGCTATAATCGCCGCTTCTTCCGCATCACCGGGGTCGTGATGAATCGAATGCTGGCCCATTTGGGATTGCTGACCTACGCGCTGGCCGCGCTGGCCGCGCTGCTGATCTGGTTGCCCAACTTTGTGGTGGTCAACACCCATCTGCCGGCCGAATGGAGCTGGCGGTACGTGGCGGGGTCGGGCGTCCCGCTGGGCCTGCTGCTGGTGACCATCGCCGCCCGCCAATCGATCGCGCCGACCTTCAGACTGCTGCTGCTGTTCGAGGGCATCGCCGCGATCCTGGTCTGGTTGCTGTGCCTGAAGGCGTTTCACTATCCGCCGCAGGCCAACTTCTTCTGTTCGCTGCAGGTAGGCATCAGCATCCTGTTCGGGCTGCTGAACCTGATCGGTTATCGACGCGAGTTGAACCAGATCACGCGTGCCCGCATTCGCAACTGAGCGCCTCCTGATATGGCCCGTTTACAGATTGATCGTTCGCACTACGGCTTTTGGCACGCGGTTGCCACGCGTTGGGGTGACCAGGACCCGTTGGGGCATGTGAACAACACCCGCTTCTATGCCTTCGACGAGGACGCACGAACCGCTTACTTCGGTGCGCTTTGGGGTGATGACCCCAAGTTCTGGCAAGAATACGGGTTGATTCTCGGGCGCTTGTCCTGCGACTTCGTGGCGCAACTCAAGCACCCGGCAACGGTCGACATTGGCCTTCGCATCCGGCGGCTGGGCAGCAGCAGCCTCTGCACCGAAGGCGCGATGTTCGACGGCGACCGGCTGGTGGCGGTCACCGAAGGCGTGGTGGTCTGGTTTGACTACAAGGCGCAGAAGCCCGCGCGGATTCCCGACGCGGTGCGCGCCAAGGTCATGGCACGGGAACCCATGGCGCCCGAGTCTTAAAGCGACTCGGCCTGGCGCGCGGCGTTGCCGACGTAGTCGCCAGGCGTCATGGCCATGAGGCGTGCCTTTTCGCCGTCAGGCAGATCAAGGGTCTGGATGAATCCCCGCAAGGCATCGCGGCCCAAGCGAGTGCCTCGGGTGAGGCGCTTGAGCTGCTCGTAAGGTTCGGGCAGGCCGTAGCGGCGCATGACGGTCTGGATGGCTTCGCCCAGCACCTCCCAATTCTGGTCAAGGTCTTGCCCCATGCGCCAGGCGTCGGCTTCCAGCTTGCCGATGCCCTTCAGCAACGACTCGAAACCAACCACCGCGTGCGCCACCCCGACGCCGAGGTTGCGCAGGGTGGTGGAGTCGGTGAGGTCGCGCTGCCAGCGCGATACCGGCAGCTTCTCGGCCAGAAAGGTGAGTACCGCGTTGGCCATGCCGAAGTTGCCCTCGGCGTTTTCGAAGTCGATCGGGTTGACCTTGTGCGGCATGGTTGAACTGCCCACTTCGCCGGCCACGGTGCGCTGCTTGAAGTACCCCAGCGAGATGTAGCCCCAGACATCCCGGGCGAAGTCCACCAGAATGGTGTTCGCACGCGTCAGGGCATGGAAGTACTCGGCGATGTAGTCGTGCGGCTCGATCTGGGTGGTCGCCGGGCTGGGCGTGAGGCCGAGGCCCGTGATCACCCCGGCGGAGAAGGCCGCCCAGTCGACCTCGGGATAGGCCGCCAGATGCGCGTTGTAGTTGCCCACCGCGCCATTCATCTTCGCCAACAGCGGCACCGCCGCCAGTTGCGCGCGTTGCCGCGCCAGGCGCGCCTTGAAAATCACCATTTCCTTGCCCAGCGTGGTCGGCGATGCCGGCTGGCCGTGGGTGCGCGACAGCATCGGCTGCTCGGCATAGCTGCGGGCGAGGCCCTCGAAGGCGTTCAGGGTGCGGTCGAGCAACGGCAGCAGCACCTGTGTGCGCGCGTCGCGCAGCATCAGCGCGTGGGCAAGGTTGTTGATGTCTTCAGAGGTGCAGGCGAAGTGGATGAACTCCTTGATGGCCGCCAGTTCAGGCTGTGAGGCGACCTTCTCCTTCAAGAAATACTCCACCGCCTTGACGTCGTGATTGGTGGTTTCCTCAATCGTTTTCACGCGCTGGGCGTCATCGATGTCGAAGTTGTCGATCAACGTGTCGAGCTTGGCCAGCGCCGCCGGCGACAGGGCGGGGACTTCGGGAATGCCCGGGTGCGCGGCCAGTGCCTGCAGCCAGCGGACCTCGCCCATCACGCGGTAGCGGATCAATCCGTACTCGGAAAAAATGGCCCGCAGGGCGACGGTTTTCACCGCATAGCGGCCATCGATGGGGGAAATGGCCGAAAGTGACGTGAGGTTCATGGGTCAACGCTTGGTAGTCTGGGGCGCATTTTAACGTTAAGGGCCGCCATGACTGACACCGCACCCCTCTGGGGCACCCAAACGCAGCTGGCAGTTGAGAATTTTCCGATCTCGGGCGAGCGCCTGCACCCGGCCTTCATTCGGGCCCTGGGTGCGGTGAAGGCCGCTGCTGCCGAGTCCAACCTGGCCTGCTCGGCCTTGCCGGCGCCGGTCGCGCAGGCCATTACCGCGGCCGCGGGCGCCATTGCCGAGGGGCGTTACGCCGACCAGTTTCCGGTGGACGTGTTTCAGACCGGGTCGGGCACCTCGACCAACATGAATGCCAACGAGGTCATTGCCGCGCTGGCCAGCCAGGCGCTCGGGCAGGCGGTGCACCCCAACGACCATGTCAACGCCAGCCAGTCGTCGAACGACGTCATCCCCACCACCGCGCATGTTGCTGCGGCGGTGATGCTGGACCAGTCACTGCTGCCGGCACTGGCGGATTTGCGCGCCGCCATCCAGACACGGGTGGACGCCTTGGGCGACACCATCAAGACCGGCCGCACCCATTTGATGGATGCCATGCCCATCAGCCTCGGGCAGGAGCTGTCCGGCTGGGCGCAACAGGTCGCCAGCGCCGAGGCGCGGCTTGGCGCGGTGCAGCTGCGCCTGCACCGCCTGGCGGTGGGCGGCACGGCTGTGGGCACCGGGCTGAACGCGCCCCCGACCTACGCCGAGGGGGTGTGCCAGGCGCTGCGGCAGCGTTATCGGTTGGACTTTGGCGTTGCGCAAAACCACTTCGAGGCGCTGTCGAGCCTCGACACGCTGGCCGAACTGTCGGGCCAACTCAAGGTGCTGGCCGGCAGCTTGATGAAGATCTCGAACGACCTGCGCTGGATGAACAGCGGCCCGCTGGCGGGCTTGGCCGAGATCGCCTTGCCGGCCCTGCAGGCCGGCTCCAGCATCATGCCGGGCAAGGTCAATCCGGTGATTCCAGAGGCGGTGTGCATGGTCTGCGCCCGGGTGATCGGCAACGACGCTGCCGTGACCATTGCCGCGCAATCCGGCAACTTTCAGCTCAACGTGATGTGGCCGGTGGCCATACAGAGCGTATTGAACAGCCTCGACCTGCTCAGTGCCGCGAGCCGGCAGTTGGGCGCGCAGGCCATCGCCCGGTTCACGGTCAATCAGGCGCGGCTCGATGACGCGCTGCGGCGCAATCCGATTCTGGTGACCGCACTGAACCAGCGCATCGGCTACGAGGCGGGCAGCCGCATCGCCAAGCGCGCCTACGCCGAAGGGCGCCCGGTGCTTGATGTGGCCGAAGAAGACACCGAGCTGTCACGCGACGAACTGGCGCGTCTGCTCGACCCGGCGGGGCTGATCGGGCCGTCGGGCAAGGCTGCGGATTAGCGGTCTCTGCGGTGGTCTGGCTACACTGCGCGTCCGATTTTTCAGCAAGCTCCCCAGTCGATGACCACCATCCGCCAGGCTGACTTCATCCAATCCATTGAAGACGCATTCCAGTACATCAGTTGCTACCACCCACTGGACTACATACAGGCACTGGGCAAGGCCTGGGAGCGGGAAGAAAGCCCGGCCGCCAAAGACGCGATCGCACAGATTCTGACCAACTCGCGGATGAGCGCCGAAGGTCGTCGCCCGATCTGCCAGGACACGGGCATCGCCACCGTGTTTCTGAAAGTGGGCATGCACCTGCGCTGGGACGCGACCATGAGCGTCACCGACATGGTCAACGAAGGCGTGCGCCGCGCCTACAACAATGCCGACAACAAGCTGCGCGCCTCGGTGCTGGCCGACCCGGCGGGCGCGCGCAAGAACACGCAGGACAACACGCCCGCGGTCATCCACACCGAAATCGTCGCAGGCGATGGCCTTGAGGTGATCTGCGCCGCCAAGGGGGGCGGTTCTGAAGCCAAGGCAAAGATGGCGATGCTCAATCCGTCCGACTCCATCGTCGACTGGGTGATCAAGACCGTTCCGACGATGGGCGCCGGCTGGTGTCCGCCCGGCATACTCGGCATCGGCATCGGCGGCACGCCGGAAAAAGCCATGCTGATGGCCAAGGAATCGTTGATGGCGTCGGTCGACATTCACGATCTGATCGAGCGTGGCGCGAGCAACCGCGCCGAAGAGCTGCGACTGGAACTGTTTGACAAGGTCAACGGCCTGGGCATCGGCGCGCAGGGGCTCGGCGGCCTGACCACCGTGGTCGATGTCAAAGTGCTCGACTGCCCGACCCATGCCGCCAACCTGCCGGTGGCGATGATTCCCAACTGTGCGGCAACCCGCCATGTGCACTTTCACCTGGACGGCGATGGCCCGGCCGAACTGCCCGTGCCGCGTCTTGAAGACTGGCCGCAGGTGACCTGGAAGGCCAACCTTGAAACCTCGACGCGCGTCGATCTCAACCGCCTGACGCAGGACGAAGTGGCCCGCTGGAAGCCCGGCCAGACCCTGCTGTTGAACGGCAAAATGCTCACCGGCCGTGATGCGGCCCACAAGCGCATCGCCGACATGCTCGCCCAGGGGCAGAAATTGCCCGTGGACTTCACCAACCGCGTCATCTACTACGTCGGCCCGGTGGACCCGGTGCGCGACGAGGTGGTGGGCCCGGCTGGCCCCACCACCGCGACCCGCATGGACAAATTCACCGAAACCATGCTGGGCCAGACCGGCCTCATCGCCATGGTGGGCAAGGCCGAGCGCGGCCCTGTGGCCATTGAATCGATCAAGAAGCATCGCAGTGCCTATCTGATGGCGGTGGGCGGTGCGGCCTATCTGGTGGCCAAGGCCATTCGCGGCGCCAAGGTGGTCGGCTTTGAAGACCTGGGCATGGAGGCCATCTACGAATTCGACGTGCAGGACATGCCGGTGACCGTGGCGGTGGACGCCACCGGAGAGTCGGTGCACCAGACCGGACCCAAGCTCTGGCAGGGCCGCATCGGCAAGATCCCGGTTGTGGCCGCCTGAACGCCTTACGCTGCCCCCTTCGCAAGACGAGATTCCGATGACTCACGCGTATCGTCCGCTGCAATTTCTGGGTTTTCTCGGCTGTCTGGCGGGGCTTGGCTTTGCCTTGTACCTGGAGCACTTTCAAGGGCTTGAGCCCTGCCCAATGTGCATTTTCCAGCGCGTGGCAATGCTGGCGACGGGGTTGGTGTTCTTGCTCGCCGGGCTGCACGGGCCGCGACGCGGCGGCCGCGGCTTTTACGCTTTTCTGGCGCTGCTGACGTCCAGTGCCGGGGCGTTCGTGGCCGGGCGTCACGTCTGGCTGCAATCCTTGCCGGCCGATCAGGTGCCGGCCTGCGGGCCGACCCTCGATTACCTGATGGACGTCATGCCGTTCGCCGAAGTGCTGTCCACCGTGCTGCGTGGTGACGGCAACTGCGCGGTGATTGATGCCGCGTGGCTGGGCATCAGCCTGCCGGGCTGGACCCTGATCGCCTTCATCGGCCTCGCCGTGTACGCCGTTGCCGTGCCCGTGCTGGCCCGTCAGCCTTTCGACCGCCTCGATTGAGGCCGTTCATTCTTTCGCATTCACGGGTACTTTCATGAGCGCTTTCGCAACCACCGATCTTTGTGACGATCACGCCGACCTGCAGGTCTGCGAGCCCATCTTTCTCGACTTCGGCGGTGCCATTGCCTTTGCCGGGCCAATCAAGACCTTGAAGGTCTTTGAAGACAACGCCCTGGTGCGCAGCACGCTCGAGCAGCCGGGCCGCGGGCAGGTGCTGGTCGTGGATGGCGGCGGCTCCATGCGCTGCGCCCTGGTGGGCGGCAATATCGGCGCGCTGGCCGAGAAGAATGACTGGGCAGGGGTGGTCGTCAACGGCTGCGTGCGCGACAGCGAAGAGCTGGCCGAGCAGGAAGTGGGCATCAAGGCCTTGGCGACGCATCCGCGCAAGAGCGAGAAGGGCCTGCACACCGGTCATGTGGATCGCGTGGTCGAATTCGCCGGCGTGCGCTTCGTGCCCGGCGCCTGGCTTTACGCCGATGCCGACGGCATCGTGGTCGCCGAATCGGCGGTCCACAAAGGCTGAGCAAGCGGACCCGCTGCCGCATCAAGGCCGCTGCCGTTTTGTTGCTCTGCGGCAATCGGATATAATGCCCGACTTTGCCGTGCCGGCTCGCGCAGGTGAGCTGACACGACATGTCGGCAGTGACCCGTGCATCGTCTCGATCACAAGGCACGTTTGCCGGGGATGCGTTGGCTAAAAGCGTTCAGACGGAGCAAGGGCGTCATCCGCCTTGCCTGATCGGGTCGCTCAGCCAGTTGTCCGATTGCTGGCCCCCTACCCATTTTTCACCCACAGGAACGGTTGAACATGACCCGTGACGAGCAGATCAAGGCCCTTGAACAAGACTGGGCAACGAACCCCCGCTGGAAAAACGTCAAGCGCAATTACAGCGCGGCAGATGTGGTCCGTCTGCGCGGCAGCCTGAATGTCGAGCACACGCTCGCCAAGCGTGGCGCCGAAAAGCTCTGGAAGCTCGTCAATGGCGAAGCCAAGAAAGGTTATGTGAACGCGTTTGGCGCGATCACCGCAGGTCAGGCCATGCAGCAGGCCAAGGCCGGCCTCGAAGCCGTGTACCTGTCCGGCTGGCAGGTCGCCGCCGACGGCAACACCAGCGAAACCATGTACCCCGACCAGTCGCTCTATGCGTATGACTCGGTGCCGACCATGGTTCGCCGCATCAACAACACCTTCAAGCGCGCTGACGAGATCCAGTGGGCCAAGGGCATCGAGGCGGGTCACAAAGACTTCGTCGACTACTTCCTGCCGGTCGTGGCCGACGCCGAAGCCGGTTTCGGCGGCGTGCTCAACGCCTTCGAGCTGATGAAGAACATGATTGGCGCGGGCGCGGCCGGCGTGCACTTCGAAGACCAGCTGGCTGCGGTGAAGAAGTGCGGTCACATGGGTGGCAAGGTGTTGGTGCCGACCTCCGAAGCCTGCGAAAAGCTCACCGCCGCGCGCTTTGCCGCCGACGTGATGGGCGTGCCGACCATCGTGCTGGCCCGTACCGATGCCGAAGCCGCCAACCTGATCACCTCCGACCATGATGCGAACGACAAGCCGTTCCTCACCGGCGAGCGCACCCAGGAAGGCTTCTACCGCGTCAAGAATGGCCTTGAGCAGGCCATCAGCCGCGGCGTGGCCTACGCCCCGTATGCCGACCTCGTCTGGTGCGAAACCGGCGTTCCCGACATCGGCTTTGCGCGTGAATTCGCCCAGGCCGTGCTCAAGGAAAACCCCGGCAAGCTGCTGAGCTACAACTGCTCGCCGTCGTTCAACTGGAAGAAGAACCTCAACGACAAGCAGATCGCCAGCTTCCAGGAAGACCTGTCGGCGCTGGGCTACAAGTACCAGTTCATCACTCTGGCCGGCATTCACGTCAACTGGTACAACACCTTCCAGTTCGCCCACGCCTATGCGCGCGGCGAAGGCATGAAGCACTACACCGAAATGGTGCAGGAACCCGAATTCGCCGCACGCGAAAAGGGCTACACCTTCGTGTCGCACCAGCAGGAAGTCGGTGCCGGTTACTTCGACGACGTCACCACCGTCATCCAGGGCGGCAGCTCCTCGGTCAAAGCCCTCACCGGCTCCACCGAAGAGGAACAGTTTCACTGAGCGACAAGCGCCGCTTTAAAGTGTCGATCGTCGCCTGAAAAACGACGATCCTCACTTTAAAAGCGGTCGCTGGCCTTAAAAATCCAGCAGAAAAACGTTGCTGATGTTCGAGGCGGTACCAAGGGGAGATGATGTGTCTCCTCCGCATCCGCCCCGGAGCACACAAGAAAGGCCTTGTCTCACGACAGGGCCTTTTTGTCTTGTGCCCACCGAGATGCCAAACGTCCTTTTGAGCGAGGGGATCAGGCGTCCGACTGCCTGCTCTGGCACGTGCCGCCTAGATTGCGCGCGACGTTCGAGCCCGGCCGTGAGCCGCCGACTGCCGGACCCGCCCCGTCCCAGGGGCCACCCTCACGGGTAGCGTTCAGGTGACAGGCACCTGTACTAAGGTGCAAGAAAACAAGCACTTTGGCGCCCGCGCCGGGTGCGCCTGTCCACCCGGGCCTTTGGCCCGACACCCGAGGAAACGAGAACCATGAACACGTCTGTCAGCGCTTCGCAGACCCCCCTTGATGCAGTGGTCATTGGCGCCGGTTTTGCCGGCCTGTATGCGCTGCACCGCTTGCGCGAAATGGGCCTGAACGTGCAGGGCTTCGAAGCGGGCTCGGGCGTGGCCGGCACCTGGTACTGGAACCGCTACCCGGGCGCGCGTACCGACTCGGCCTCTGAGGTGTACCAGTACTGGTTTTCTGATGCGTTGTTGAAGGACTGGAACTGGAGTGAGCGCTTTCCTGCCCAGGCAGAAACCGAGCGTTATTTGAACTTCGTTGCCGATCGCCTTGATCTGCGGCCGATGATCCGCTTCAACAATCGCGTGACCCATGCGCATTGGGACGCGGCTGCAAACCTGTGGGACGTGCGCACCGACCAGGGGGCCTCGGTGCGGTGCCGTTATCTGCTGTCGTGTCTGGGGCCGCTTTCAGAACCCAAGGTGCCGCCCTTCGAAGGGCACGAGAATTTCAAGGGACGGTTCTTGCACACCTCCCGCTGGCCGAAGGAGGGCATCGACCTGAGCGGCAAGCGGGTGGGGGTGATCGGCACGGGCGCCACCGGCGTGCAGGTGATTCAGACCATCGCCAGCCAAGTGGGCGAGTTGTTCGTTTTTCAACGCACGCCGACTTACGCAATCGCAATGCGCAACACCAAGCTGACCGACGAAGACCGGGCAGCGCTGCGCAGCCGTTACACGGCGCTGGGCGAATGGGTCAAGCATTCGCTCGCCGGCTTTGCCTTCGACATGCAGCGCAAGGCCTGGGCCGACACCACCAAGGCGGAGCGACGCGCCATCTTCGAGGACCTGTATGCCGACGGCTCGTTGGTCATGTGGGGGGGCAACTTTGCCGAGGTACTGGTGGACCCGGTGGCCAACGAAGAGCTGTCGGAGTTCATGCGCGAAAAGATGCGCGCCCGCCTGACCAAACCCGGCGTCGCCGACAAGCTGATTCCGACCTACGGCTTCGGCACGCGGCGCCCGCCGCTGGACTGCGGGTATCTCGAAGCATTCAACCGCGACAACGTGCACCTCGTCGACATCAAGGCGGCGCCGATCGAGCGCTTCACCGAGGCCGGCATCCGCACCGCCGACGCCGAATACCCGCTCGACATCATCGTGCTGGCCACCGGGTTTGACGCCGCCACCGGCGCCATCAATGCCATCGACATTCGCGGCCGTGACGGCGTGTCACTCAAGTCGCTCTGGGACCGCGACATCACCACCGCCATGGGCCTGCAGAAGCACGGTTTTCCCAACTTCTTCACCTCCGCTGCGCCGCTGGCCCCGGCGGCCGCCTTCTGCAACGTGCCCACCTGCCTGCAGCAACAGGTGGAATGGATCGCCGATTGCATTGCCCATGTCGAGAAAAACGGCAAGGAGAAGGTCATCGAAGCCACCCAGGCATTCGAAGACAACTGGGTCAAGCACCACGACCAAGTCACCGGCGCGACCCTGATCGCCAAGGCCGATTCCTGGTGGACCGGCGCCAACATCGCGGGCAAACCGCGGCGCGTGTTGTCGTACCTGCACGTGGGCAACTATCGCAAGGCCTGCGATGAGGTGGCCGCCAAGGCCTACGAGGGCTTCGAGATTCGGTGACCGCGGGGCGGGCGCGTTGCGTCAGCCACGTTCCGGGCCGCCCCATCGGGGGCGGTCCCGTGCGGATTCGAGACGGCTCAGCACCTGATCAGGAAATCAGCACCCGCAACCCGCGCAGGGCCAGCAGCGTGATTGCCGCCACGGCGATCACCGTGAACGTGAGGACCATGCCCGTGATCCGAAAGCGGAAATCTTCCTTGAGCTGGCTCACGCCGTAGGCGTGCGACAGCCGCCCGATCAGCAGGCCCAGTCCCAGTGCATGCACCAGCAGCGGCAGGGCATAAAGAGTTTCGATCAGGTAGATCAGGATCAGACTGACGGGCACGTACTCGCTGAAGTTGGCATGCACGCGAATGGCACGCTGCAGGCCCGCGTGCCCGGCGTCACCCAATGCCACGTCCGCCTTTCGTCGCTGGCGGATCGTCAACACGCTGAGGCAGATGAACAGCAGGCCCAGCAGGGCGGCATAAACCGAAGTAATCATGCGGAAGGTTCCGTCAGGGTGGGTGTCAGCGGCGGTGGATCAGCGCGGGTGTAGTTTGGCCTTCAGGTGGCGAGCAGGGCGTGTGCCTTGCCGCCATGCTTGGCTTCGTACATGGCCGCATCGGCGGCGTGCAGCAGCGCCTCGGCATGTTGGCCGTGCGCCGGGTAAACCGCAATGCCGATGCTGGCGCCCAGCGGCAGCGGCGCCTCACCGGTCGGCACTTCGAGTCCGTAGTCCTCGCTCAGGCGGGCGCAGAGTTTTTCCCCCAGCGTCAACAGCTCCTGGGGGCTGCCAACGTCATGGGCGATGATGGCGAACTCATCACCGCCCAGACGGGCCACCGTGTCGGACTCTCGGACCATGTGGCCCAGCCGTTCGGCGATCTGCTTCAAAACCCGGTCGCCGGCGTCGTGCCCCAGACGGTCGTTGACCGCCTTGAAGCCGTCAATGTCGATGTAGAGCACCGCGAACGATGACGCATGCCGTGCGCCCAATGACAGCGCCTGGTCCACACGGTCGCGAAACAAGGCTCGGTTTGGCAGTCCGGTGAGGGGGTCGTGGTGCGCCTGGTGCTGCAGGGCGCGTTGCGCGGCCAGCAGTTCGGCGTTGCGCTCGGCAAGGCTGGCCATGGCGTCCTGAAGTTCCAGCCGGCGCTGATGCAGTTCCAGAAACACCCGCACTTTGGAAAGCAGAATGGCGGGTTCCACCGGCTTGGTGATGAAGTCCACCGCGCCCGCCCCGTAGCCCTTGAGACGACTGATGTCGTCGCCGTAGGCGGCGGTCAGGAAAATGATCGGCATGTCGCGGGTGCTCACCTCGTCCTGCAGCAGGGTGGCCACCTCGAATCCGTCCATGCCCGGCATGTTGATGTCGAGCAACACCAGGGCGAATTCATCGTTGAGGCAGGCGCCCAGTGCGGCCTCGCCACTTTCAGCTTCGACCAGATCGGCCGCCACCGCCCGCAGCAGGCGGCGCATGGCAACGAGATTGGCGGGCGTGTCATCCACCACCAGAATTTTGGGCGTGCGTGTGGGGCTCACGGGTGTATGGGTCTCGGGTCAATGAGTTGGGTGATCAGCGCGCCCATCCGCTCCAGGCTGGCCTGGTGATCGGCGCCGGCAAGGGTCAATGCCGCCTGCGGCATGGTGGCGACCTCAGCGGTCGCGGGGGTTTCGACGATGGCGATGCCGCCGCGCTGGCGTATGGCCGCAAGGCCTCGGGCGCCGTCATGGTTGGCGCCGGTCATGATCACGCCGATCAGCCGGGGGCCGTAGGCCATCGCCGCGGTTTCGAACAGCACGTCGATCGAGGGCCGCGCGAAGCTGACGCGCCCGTCCACCGACAACGACAGCTCGCCGCTGGGCTCGACCAGCAGGTGATAACCCGACGGCGCCAACTGCACCACGCCCGGCTCGGGCCGCTCTCGTTCACGGGCCTCGCGCACCGGCCAGGCGCTGCAGATTTCGAGCAGTCGCGCGAGCCCTTGCAGGTCGTCCGACGCGGTATGGCAGACGACCAGAATCGGCACTTTGCGCGCGGGCCGCAGGGTGGCCAGCACCACCTTCAGTGCATGCAGGCCGCCGGCCGAGCAGCCCATGACCACAGCCTCCGCGGCATTCACGGCGCCCACCAGACTCATGAGGTCTGGAGTCGATAGATGCGCGCCTCGGCGTCCACCGCAACGAACGCCTTGGCGGCCGGTGCAAAGCTGAGGCTCTCGCGGTTGCCCAGGCAGAGAAAGCCGCCGCGCACCAGGCTGTCGCGGAAGCGGCCGAGCACCGCGTTCTGCAGCTCGCGGTTGAAGTAGATGAGCACGTTGCGGCACAGCACCAGCTGCGCCTCGCAGAACACGCCGTCGGTGACCAGATTGTGGTGCGCGAAATGGATGTTGGCTTTTAGGCGGCTGTCGAGGCGGATGTGCTCATAGGCGGCGTGGTAATAGTCGCTGAAGCTGCCGCTGCCGCCTGCCTGCCGGTAGGCCAGGGACCATGCGCGGGCCTCGCGCGCGGGGAAAATGCCTTCCTGCGCCTTGGCCAGCGCCGCCTCGTTGATGTCGGTGGCGAAGATCTGGCTGCGCTCGTAAAGCCCCGCCTCTTTGAGCAGGATGGCCAGCGAATACACCTCTTCGCCGGTGGCGCAGCCCGCCTGCCAGATGGTGATGTGCGGCCATGAGGCCAGCACCGGCAGCACCGCTTCGCGCAGACGCTGAAAGATCGGCGGATTGCGGAACATCTCGGTGACGGGCACCGACAGTCCCGCCACCAGGGCCAGTAACGAGGTGCCGCCGCGGCGAATGGCCTTGACCAGTGCCTCGATGCTGGCATGGCCATCGCGCAGCGCAAGCTGCTCGACGCGCCGTTGCAGCGAGGCCCGCGCGTAGCCCGAAAGGTCCATGCCGTGGTGGGTCTGCATGGCCTCGATAAAGGCTTCCAGCGCCTGATGTTCAGGAAGCGGCGCGTCGATCATGCCGCGCTCAACCACACCCGCATCATCGAGAACAGCTTGTCCAGGTCCACCGGTTTGGCAAGGTAATCACTGGCGCCGGCCTCGATGCATTTTTCGCGGTCGCCGCGCATCGCCTTTGCCGTCAGCGCGATGATGGGCAGGTGCCGCCACGCGGCCTCCTTGCGGATTTCACGCATGGTGTCGTAGCCATCCATGCCGGGCATCATGATGTCCATCAGCACCAGATCGATGCCGCTGATGCTTTCGAGCTGCTTCAGTGCCTTGTGGCCGTCCTGGGCCATCACCACGTTCAGCCCCTTGGCCCGCAGGGCCTTCGACATGGCGAACATGTTGCGCACGTCATCGTCCACCACCAGCACGGTCTTGCCCGACAGGCTGGGGTCGGACTTCTGCACCGCGGCCACCGCCGGGCTGGTGACGGGCCGCAGGCTGTGCAGGAACAGGCTCACCTCATCCAGCAGCCGCTCGGGCGACCGCGCGCCCTTGATCACGATGCTGTCGGTGTAGTTGCGCAGTTTCAAAGTTTCTTCACGCGTCAGTTCGCGGCCGGAATAGACCACCACCGGGGGGGGCGCCTCGAGGCTGGCGGTGTGCTCCAGAAAGCTGAAGCCGTCCATCCCCGGCAGGCCCAGATCAAGCACCACGCAGTCGACCGGCAGGTCGTGATCGGGGTTGCGCAGCATGTCCAGCGCCGCTTCGGCATCGGCGGCCTCCAGTACTTCCACCTGCTGGCTGCTCAACAGTTTGCGTACCGCCAGACGGGCACCGCTGTCATCGTCGATCACCAGCACCCGGCGCAGCCGGCCCGGCTCGAAATGCTGCAGTCGTTCCAGTGCCGTGCTGAGATCCTTGCGGTCCACCGGCTTGGTCAGAAAGCCCACCGCGCCGGCATCGAGCGCCCGGCCACGTTCTTCGGTGGCCGAAATGAAATGCACCGGAATGGCGCGGGTTTCGGGCTGCGACTTCAACTTCTCGATGACCCCCCAGCCGTCGAGTCCGGGCAGCATCACGTCCAGCAAAATGCCCGCCGGCCTGAAGCGCTGGGCCAGGGCCAGGCCCGATTCGCCATCGGTCGCCACCAATCCGCGCTGGCCGCGTTTGCGCACCGTGTCGAGCAGGATGCGGGCGAACGCGGTGTCATCTTCCACAATGAGAATGACGCTGTCGCCGGGAGCAATCTGGTCTCGGTCGTCGGCCACGGTGGCGGCTGGCAGCGTCGGCACCACGGCCGCGCTGACCGCGTCGCGGCTGAATGACGGGCGGGGCAGGGCGGGGCGGACGTCGGGCGCCGGCGCCTCGGGCTGCTTGAGTTCGACGCTGAGCGGCAGGGTCACCGTGAAAGTGCTGCCCTGGCCGGCCTCACTGACCAGAGTGATGTCGCCGCCCATGAGCTGGGCCATGCTGCGTGCGATCGACAGGCCCAGACCGGTGCCGCCGTATTGGCGCCGGGTGCTGCCATCGACCTGCTCGAAGGCCTGAAACACCCGCCCGAACGTGTCGGCGGGAATGCCGATGCCCGTATCGACCACATGAAACGCAATCTGCCGGCCATTGGCCCCCGGCGCAATGCGCAGGGTCACGGTGCCTTTGGCGGTGAACTTGAAGGCGTTGCTGAGCAGATTGTTGAGAATCTGTTCGAGTTTGCCCATGTCGGTGTCGATGGCCTCGGGCAGTGCCGGGTCTTGCTCGATGTTGAACGCCAGTTGCTTGTCGCGGGCCACGCTGCGGAAGGTGCGCGTCAGGTTGCTGGTGAGTTCGCTGAGGCGAACCGACTCGATGGACAAGTCCATCTTTCCGGCCTCGATCTTCGACAGGTCGAGAATGTCGTTGATCAGGCGCAGCAGGCTGGTTCCGGCCGAATGGATCACCTCGGCCGATTCCACCTCGTCGGCCGACAGGTTTTGATCATCGTTGTCGGCCAGGCCGCGGGCGAGTATCAGCAGGCTGTTCAGCGGCGTGCGCAGCTCGTGGCTCATGTTGGCCAGAAATTCCGACTTGTACTGGCTGGCCCGCGCCAGTGCCTCGGCCTTTTCCTGCGCGGCACGTTCAGCGGCTTCGACCTGCTGTTTCTGTTCGGTCAGGGCCTCGCTCTGCTCACGCAGTTCTTCATTGGTGGCCTGCAGCTCTTCGGCTTGTACGCGCAATTCCTCTTCCGAGGCCTTGAGCTGTGACGACTGATTTTCCAGCAGCTGGTTCTGGTTGCGCAGCTCGTCCTGCTGGCTGCGCAATTCTTCTTCGGTGGCCCGCAGAGCCTCGGACTGGCGCTGGGTTTCCACCAGCAGGGTTTGCGTGGTCAGCGCGCGGTTCAGGTTTTCGAACGACAGCGCGACCACCGGCAGCAGGCTGTCGAGCAATTGCGTCTGGGTGGCATTGAAGGGCTTGAATGCGGCAAATTCCAGTACGCCCAACAGACGGTCTGCACTGACCAGCGGCAGCACCACCAGCGTGGCTGGCAGGGCTTCGCCGGTGCCGGAGTGGATGGCGGTGTAGTCGGGCGGAATCTGGTCAAGCTGGATCGGCTTGCGCTCGCGGGCGCACTGGCCGACCAGACCTTCGCCCAGTGCGTACTGGGTGGTGACGTGCTTGCGCTGGCGAAAACCGTAGTGGCCCAGCAGACTCAGGCGCTGCCCCTGATCGTCTGCGGCGTAGAACACCGCCACGCCGGCCTCGACCAGAGGCGCCACGGTCGCGGTAACGATGTTGGCGAAGACCTCGCGGTCTTTCTGTTGCTGCAACTGGGCCGACAGTTCGGCCACGTGGTTCTTCACCCAGCCGGTTTGCTGGGTCTCGATCACCAGTCGCTTGAAGGCGTTGAGCGCTCTGGCGATGGCGCCAATTTCGTCCCGGCGTTCCAGGCCCGGCACCTCGATGCGGCGGTCCCCTTCGGCCAGGCGACTCATCAACTCGGTGAGCTGGCTGACCGGTCGGGTGATCTGGTGCAGCGCAAACCACAGCGCCGCCAGGGTCAGCACCACGACGGCGATCACCGCGCCGATGAGAATGTGCTGAAGTTGGCGCGTCGATTTGGCCAGCGTTTGCAGGCGCTCATCCATCAGGGCGCGCTCGCTGCCCACCAGTTGGCGGGTGAGTTCGGCAATTTTGGCGAGGTCGGCACTGGCGGCATTGAGCTGCGCTTCGCCCGCCGCAAGCACCCGTTGTTCGCGGGCGCTGCCGCCTTCGGCGCGAATCTGCTGCAGTTGCGCCACGTGTGGACGAATGTTCTGGTCAACGTAATGCGCGAAAGCGTCCTGCAGGGCTTTGACCCGTTCGATCTGCGCGCCGTTGTCGACCACTTTCTCGCCCAGTGCCGCGAGGGCGGCGTCGGCCCTGCGTTCAGCGCTTTCCAGGTCGGCCAGGTCTTGGTCGCTGGCCCTCAGGGTGTAGCCACGCACGGCCACCTGCACATCGCGCACGGCAATGACGAGTTCCTGCTCGGCATCGATGACCTCATAGGTGTGCAACGTCCACTCGCGGGCCTTGGTTTGCTGAATGGCCCCCTGAAACACCGCCACCAGCACCAGCAGCAGCACCACCAACAGGGCGCCGAACGCAAGGGCCAGCTTGGTCTGGATGCGCTGGTGTCCCAGCCAGCCAGCGGTCGCGTCGGGTGCGGCTTCGGTGTTGCGCATGATCAATCCCTGAGTGCTGCGAGCAATCGTCATTATGGTGTTGGCGCGATGCTGCGGTAGGTTGCCTGGGTCATCCGCTTCAGGGCCTTGCCCTGCACCTGTGGATGAGCGCCGACCGGCGGCATAAAAAAACCGGCGTACGGGCGCCGGTTTCAAGTGGGTGATGCCAGCGCCTTACAGCAGCGCCGCGATGTCGGCCGCGATCGTCTCGGGCTTGTCGGCCGAGCCATAGCGGTTGACGACCCTGCCGTCGCGGTCCACCAGAAACTTGGTGAAATTCCACTTGACGGCCTCGGTGCCCAGCACGCCGGGCTTCTCGCCCTTCAGATACTGGTACAGGGGGTGCGCGTCATCGCCGTTGACCTTGAGCTTGGCGAACATCGGGAAGCTGACGTTGAAGCGGGTCTCGCAGAACGTGGCGATCTCGGAGTCGGTGCCCGGCTCCTGGCCCGCAAACTGGTTGCAGGGAAAGCCCATCACCACCAGACCTTGATCCTTGTACCGGCGGTGAAGTGCCTCAAGCCCCTCGTACTGAGGCGTGAACCCGCAACGGCTTGCCACGTTGACCACCAGCAGCACCTTGCCGGCGTAGTCGTTCATCGACTGGACCTTGCCGTCAATGGTGTGCACGTCAATCTTGAACAGTTCGCTCATGCGGGTTCTCCAAAGGTTTAGAAGCTTGCAGCGTCGAGGGCCACCAGCGCGTCAACCGGTGCCTTCACATTGGCCAGCAGGGTCGGCACCTGGGTCAGCATGCGGCTGGCAAAGAAGTGCGCGGTGGCCAGCTTGTTGGCCTTGAAGCCGTCGTCAGCGTGCTGCGCCGCCGCCTGGGCCATGCGCAGCCAGTTGTAGCCGAGGTAGGTGAGGGCAAACGCGCGCTGGTAATCCACGCAGCCGAACGCGCCGGTATTGGGGTCGGACTTGAACGACTGCTGCAGCCAGTCGGTGGTGTCGGCCAGCGCCTCAACCGCCGCGCCCAGCGGCCGGGTGATGCCCTCATGGCCCGACGCATCGGCCAGCGCGCCCTTCACCTTGTCGATGAAGCGCCTCGGCAGACGGCCGCCATGCATCATCAGCTTGCGCCGCACCAGGTCCATGGCCTGCACGCCATTGGTGCCTTCGTACAGGCACAGAATCTTCGAGTCACGAACAATCTGCTCAATGCCGTATTCACTGATGTAACCGTGGCCGCCATAGACCTGCACGGCCATGGAGCCCAGATCAAACGCCGAATCGGTGCAAAAGGCCTTGACCAGCGGCGTGTTGAGGTCAACCCAGTCCTGCGCTTCCTCGCGCACTGCGGCGTCGGGGTGGTGGTGGGCAAGATCGACATACAGTGCCGTCTCATACGCCAGCACGCGGGCGCCTTCGGTGGTCGCCTTCATTTGCAGCAGCATGCGCCGCACGTCAGGGTGATGAATGATCTCGGGCGCGCCATTGAAGGCGGTGCCCTGCTTGCGTTCCTGGGCGTAGGCAATGGCGTTCTGCGTTGCCAGCTCGCACTGACCCAAGCCCTGAAAGCCCACCATGATGCGCGCCAGATTCATCATCACGAACATGTTCTGAATGCCGGTGTTGGGCGCGCCCACCATCCAGCCCTTGGCACCCTCGAAACTCATCACGCAGGTGCACGATGCATGAATGCCCATCTTGTGTTCGATGGATGAACACGTGAACGCATTGCGCTCGCCCAGCGAGCCGTCATCATTGACCAGATACTTGGGCACCACGAAGGTCGACAGGCCCTTGATGCCCGCAGGGGCGTCCGGCAACCGCGCCAACACAAAATGAATGATGTTGTCCGCCATCGTGTGTTCGCCGGAGGTGATGAAAATCTTGCCCCCTTCGATGGCGAACGAGCCGTCATCCTGCGGCGTGGCCTTGGTCTTGATCGACGCCAGATCCGTGCCCGCCTGCGGCTCGGTGATGCACATCGTCCCGGTCCATTCGCCGCTGCCAAGCTTGGGCAGATAGGTCTGCTTTTGCGCGTCGCTGCCGTTGGCCAGAATGGCCTCGAAGCAGCCCGTGGTCAGGCCCGGGTAAAGCGCAAAGGCCACGTTGGCCGAACACAGCATCTCTTCAACCACCTTCGACACCAGGTAAGGCAGCCCCTGGCCATTGAACTCGGGCGGATTCGACAGACCGACCCAGCCCGATTCCCAGAAGAGCTTGTAGGCCTCGGCCATGCCCTCGGGCAGGATGACTTCGCCGTCCTTCCACTGCGCGCCCGTGGCGTCGCCCGGCGCGTTCAGCGGGGCGATCTGCCCCTGGATCAGCTTCGCGGCCTCATCGAGCAACCCAGAAATGAAATCGGGCGTTGCGTCGTTGAACGCATCGATATCAGAAAGCTGCCTGACGTTGAGCACGTCATTGAGGACGAATCCCATTTCACGCAGTGGTGCGGTGAACGTTGCCATGTCGTTGATTCCGAACGATGAAAAAATGAAGGCCGCAAGGCTAGCATCCCGGCGGGTCGAATTCACTGCCGGCACGACGGCGTTTCGTGGAGCAGCCGCTTGCAAGCCCGCACGCGTCCCACGCCCAAAGTCGATTTGGCTTGCCGTACCGCAGCCGCGCCATTACAATCGCGCTCCTTCAAAATTGAAGGCGCGTAGCTCAGCTGGTTAGAGCACTTCCTTGACATGGAAGGGGTCGTTGGTTCGAGTCCAATCGCGCCTACCAATGAAAACAATGAGTCAGGCCATCTTCCGGGTGGCCTTTTTCATTTGTACGGCCCCAATTTCGTGCCGTACGCACCGCACCACGCACGCCTTGCGTGCCCATCTCCGCCAGTTTGGTAACCGTTGGCGGGTTGTCGGATTCGACCAACCCGGTGAATTGATCGGCTGGGATTGAGGCGACTCGGTTGGCTGTTTTCATCTGACGTTCGGAACGTCCGGCACTTTGCGCGGCTTCTATTCTGGTTAACTGAGGGCCTCCGCCGTCCATAAGTTGAAGACCACGTTTGTTTGCCGTCGTAGTGGCAAAGCGCCACCTGTCGCAGGCTCGGCCCCGGAGCTTTGCCCCTGTTGACGAGGGTGTTAACGCCCCAAGGCGCGAGGCGCAATCAACGTCGCCAGCGCTTCATTCGGGCCCACACAGACGGACCCGACGTCTGGAGTCTCACTGCATGAGACGTACCTGTGGCAGGCTCCCGGCATTGCGTGTCCGGTGCCGATCAGTGGCGCCGGCCGTCGCCGAGAACGAACGAAACGGGGAGCCATGAACCAACAAAGCCTGTCGGCCTTCATCTGGTCGGTTGCTGACCTGCTGCGCGGGGATTACAAGCAGAGCGAGTACGGCCGGGTCATCCTGCCGTTCACTGTGCTGCGCCGTCTCGACTGCGTGCTGGCGCCGACCAAGGCCGCCGTGCTGGCCGAGAAGACCAAGCGAGAAGCTGCGGGTCTGAACCCTGAGCCTTTCCTGCTTCGCATTGCCGGGCAGAGCTTCTACAACACCTCGCCGTTGGACATGAAAACCCTCATGGGCGATCAGGACCACATTCGCGAGAACCTGTACAGCTACCTCCAAGCCTTTGCGCCTGCGGTGCGAGACGTGTTCGAGCGTTTCGAGTTCCATGCCCAAGTGGAACGACTGGCCAGATCCGGTCTGCTTTACCGCGTGGTGGAAAAATTCGCCAACATCGACCTGCATCCCGAGCGCGTCAGCAATCACCAGATGGGTCTCGTGTTCGAGGAGCTGATCCGCAAGTTTGCCGAAATCAGCAACGAGACCGCCGGGGAGCATTTCACCCCGCGCGAGGTGATCCGCCTCATGGTCAACCTCATCTTCGTGGAGGATGACGACGTGCTGTCCCGGCCCGGCGTGGTGCGCACCCTTTACGACCCCACGGCGGGTACCGGCGGCATGCTCAGCATCGCCGGCGAATATCTGGCCGAGCACAACCCCGAAGCCCGACTCACCGTGTTTGGGCAGGAACTCAACCCCGAGTCTTACGCCATCTGCAAGGCCGACATGGTCATCAAGGGGCAGGATGTTGCCAACATCGCCTTCGGCAACACGCTGAGTGATGACGGGCACTCTGGCAAGGCGTTCGACTACATGCTGTCCAACCCGCCCTTTGGCGTGGAATGGAAAAAGGTCGAGAAGGAGGTTCGCAAAGAGCACGAGCAGCAGGGATATAACGGCCGATTCGGCCCCGGCCTGCCGCGCGTGAGCGACGGCTCCATGCTGTTTCTGCTGCACCTCATCGCCAAGATGCGCTCCACCAAAGATGGCGGCAGCCGCTTCGGCATCGTGCTCAATGGCTCGCCGCTGTTCACCGGCGGTGCGGGGTCGGGCGAAAGTGAGATCCGACGTTACGTGCTCGAAAACGACCTGTGTGAGGCCATCGTCGGCCTGCCCACCGACATGTTCTACAACACCGGCATCAGCACCTATTTGTGGATCGTGAGCAACCGCAAGCCCGAGGCGCGCAAGGGCAAGGTGCAGCTCATCGACGCCTCCGGCTTCTGGCAAAAGATGCGCAAAAGCCTCGGCAGCAAGCGCAAGGAACTGTCCGACGCGCACATTGCCGACATCACCCGCCTTTTTGGCGAGTTCGTCGAGGCCCAGCAGGCCACCGTCTTCAATGCCGATGGCAAAGAGCTGGCCCGCCAGGTCGTCCGCGCTGGTGAGGCACCGCCAGAGCCGCCGGACGGCGGGCGCGTCGAGCTGGCGCCCGTCAGCCGCATCTTCGAAAACGAAGCCTTCGGCTACCACACCATCACCGTGGAGCGTCCGCAGCGGGACGAGGCCGGCAACATCGTGCTCGGCCAAAAGGGCAAGCAGAAGGGCAAGCCCCAGCCCGACAGCAGCCTGCGGGACACCGAGAACGTGCCGCTCAGCGACGATGTGATGAGCTACTTCAAGCGCGAAGTGCTGCCCCACGCATCAGATGCCTGGATCGACCCCGACAAAACCAAGGTCGGCTACGAGATTCCCTTCAACCGGCACTTCTACGTGTTCAAGCCACCGCGCCCGCTGGACGTGATTGATGCCGAACTCAAGCAGACCACCGATCGCATTCTGGAGATGATCAAGGGGCTGAGGGCGTGAGACGCTTAAACCTCAGCCGCCGCTGTGTAGGAGCCACACCATGAACCGCGATTTGACCGTGTCCAGCGTGGATCGGCAGAACATTCTGAACAATCCCTACGCACTGGAAAAAATTCAGAACAGCCTCAACCTGCCAGCCTTGGAATTTGAGGGGGAGTACTACCTCACACGACGCCAAGTGGCTGATTTATATGACATAGACGACAGCACGCTGGACCGCTATTTGGCCGCTAACGACGCCGAACTTCGCCATAACGGCTACGTTTTAATGCGCGGAAAACAGCTTAAAAACATGCAGTTACAGTTTGGTCCCCTCATCAATGCGGGGAGCAAAACCACCCAGCTCGGCTTCTTCACTCTCCGCGCCGTGCTCAACCTTGGCATGTTGCTCGTCGAAAGCGAGCGCGCCCGCGCCCTGCGTGCCCGAATGCTGGACATCGTGCTCGATACCTTGGCAGAACGCAGTGGTGGCCACACCAAGTACATCAATCAGCGCAGCGCTGACTACCTCATCAATGCCTATCAGGAAAGTCAGCATCGCAAGGAATTCACCAGCGCGCTGAGCCAATGTGTCGACATGGGCAACTACAAATACGCCCTGTTCACAGACCGCATCTACCAGAGCATCTTCAAAGAAAATGCCCGTGAATACCGCAAGGTGCTGCAACTGGAAGATCGTGAAAAACCTCGCGACACCATGTACGCCGAGGTGTTGCTGCTTATCGCCAGCTTCGAAACCGGTCTGGCCCATGAACTGACGCGCAAGAGTCAGGCAGTTGGTCGCAAGCTCACCCAGGCCGAAACCGAGCAGATGTTTGCCGATTTCGAATCCATGCCGCTGTGGGCGCCGCAGCTCCAGAGCGCCCGTACCAAGATGGCCAGTCGTGACCTGCATTTCCGTGAAGCCCTGCATCAGCGGCTAGAGGAATACATCAAGGCCGTTCCAAGAGAAGACTTTGAGCAGTTTTTGGGCAAAACCAGCAAATCGCTCGAGGAGCGTCTTAAAGAAACAGAAGAGGTCTTCAAGCGGCTGAAGGACCGCTGATTCATGTCCGCCCACTTCTACTTCGATCTGGCACACGCCATCCGCACACATGATCAGGTGATCGAGATCAGCGGCGGCATGCCCGGCAACCGCGACACTGGCGCATTGGCCAGCGTGCTCGAACACATACAGAACGACGACTACTACCCCGAACTGCCGGACAAGCTGACGCACCTGGTGTTTTCCGTCATCAAGTTCCACTGTTTCAACGACGGCAACAAGCGATCCAGCATCGCGCTGGGCGCCTATTTTCTGGAACTCAACGGCTATGACTGGTTGGCCACGCGGTTCATCTACGAGATGGAAAACATCGTCGTCTGGGTGGCCGAAGGCCGCATCTCCAAGGACCTGCTGTTGAAGCTGCTCACCGCCCTGTGCGCAGGCGATGACTACGAAGAAGCCCTCAAGCTCGAACTGATCGACGCGCTGGGTGGCCTCGCATGAGCTTTCCGCGATATCCCGAGTACAAGGACAGCGGGGTGGAGTGGTTAGGGGGTGTGCCGGCACATTGGGAAGTTCTGCCGACTAAGCGCGCGTTCGCTGTGATTGGCGGCTCTACCCCTAAATCTGACGACCCGACGTATTGGGACGGTGATATTTGCTGGGTCACGCCCGCTGATCTGAGCAGGCTCAGCGGATTAGAGATCACCGAATCGTTGCGCACGATTACCGAAGCTGGTCTCGCATCCTGTGGGACATCACTTGTTCCGACCGGCAGCGTGATTCTGTCGACTAGAGCACCTATTGGTTCACTCGGTATCGCCGCGATTCCCATTTGCACGAATCAGGGGTGCAAAGCCCTTGTGCCGAGCGGCCACGTCGATTCTAGATTCATGGCCTACGTGCTCGGGGTCTCAACTGCAGCACTCAACATTCGCGGAAAGGGCACGACATTTCTTGAGCTATCAGGGGATGAGTTAGCCGCTTTCAGAATCCCCGCTCCGTCGTTTAGAGAACAAACCGCCATCGCCGCCTTCCTCGACCGCGAGACGGCGAAAATCGACGCGCTGGTGGCCGAACAGGAAACGCTCATCGCCCTGCTCAAGGAAAAGCGGCAGGCCGTCATCTCCCACGCCGTCACCAAGGGCCTCAACCCCGACGCCCCGATGAAACCCTCCGGCATCGAGTGGCTGGGGGATGTGCCGGCGCATTGGGAAATACTGAAGGCCTCTCGTCTATTTCGAGCAAAGAAAGGCTCAAATGCAGCCTTGCTAACCAAGGAATATTGTTCGCTAAATGTGGGCGATTACCCTGTCTACAGCGGCCAGACAGATGGGGAAGGCGTAATGGGGTCGTTTAACGACTACGAATTCGATGTGGGCGATGAAGGCGCTTTGCTCTCTACAACAGTTGGCGCTAAAGCAATGTCTCTGATCCACATTTATGGAAAGTTCAGCCTCTCTCAGAACTGCATGGTCATTCTGGGCGCCGACGACTCAATGAGTGTCCGATTCTGGCTTTATCAGCTTCAAACACTTTTTCAGTTCGAGCGCGGCCTGATACCTGACCATATGCAGCCCTCATTCCGCATGGACGACTTCTATCAGTATCGAGTCGCTTTGCCGCCAGCTACCGAGCAACGGAACTTAGCGACTTACCTGGACCGAGAATGCGAGCGATTTGATTCACTTCTTTCTCTTGCGACCGAAAACATCACCCTCCTCAAAGAACGCCGCAGCGCCTTAATCTCCGCCGCCGTCACGGGCCAGATCGACGTGCGGGGCCTGGCGGCACCCGCGGAGGCGGCATGAGCACACACCCGCAAACCATCCAGATCTTTCTGCCCTCGGGCGATCCCCAAGGCATCCGCATCGCTGCCATTACCACCCGCATCGTGCAGGTGATTGAGGTGCCGCGCAGCCTGCTGCCCGAGTTCGCGAAGATGCCGGAGGCGCAGCAGGTGGGGCTGTACTTTCTGTTTGGTCAGAGCGAACGCGGTGATCAACCGCAGGTGTACATCGGCCAGACTGGCACGCTGGTGGACCGGCTGGCTGCCCATCATCAAAAGAAGGATTTCTGGAACCGGGCGCTGGTGGCGATCTCGCTCACCAACAACCTGACCAACACGCACGCGAGCTTTCTGGAGTGGCTGTCCATCGCCGAGGCCAACCGCGCCGAGCGGTTTGCGCTGGAGAACGGCAATGCCGGCAGCCGCCCGCACACGCCGGCCCCGCTGGAAGCCGAGTGCAAGGAGTTGCACGACACCATCCGCACCCTGGTGGCGACGCTGGGCTATCCGGTGTTCGAGCCGCTGGCTGGCAGCGCCGTCAGAACCGACAACGCGAATCTGCTTTTCTGCCGCGCGTCCGAAGCGGATGCGCGTGGCCTGTTCACCGAGGAGGGCTTTGTCGTCCTCAAAGGGTCCAGTGGCCGGTTGGACACCGTTCCTTCGTTCCAGAAACACGGCTATCAGCGCGTGCGCGACCGCTTGCTGGAGCAGGGCGTACTGGTAGAACAAAACGGGCGCATCCGTTTTGAGCGGGACTATCTGTTTGCTTCACCTAGGAGCCTGGGCGGCAGAAAGCACTGACGCTACGATAGGTCATGCCGACGACCTACCGCCCGTACGCCCCTGACCAGCTTCTGTTGCTTCCCGCTTCGCTCAAGGAGTGGCTGCCGGAGTCGCAC
>Ga0207903_1000057_pt1 | contig 72967 bp, 78 predicted proteins | sample MalvirmetaMSP131_FD_184234 | JGI IMG/M metagenome (GOLD analysis project Ga0207903, IMG submission 184234) | Marine viral communities from the Deep Pacific Ocean - MSP-131 (SPAdes) | ecosystem: Environmental > Aquatic > Marine > Oceanic | place: Atlantic Ocean | collected 2011-06-25
GCAGAGCGATCCGTCGAAGACACATGGCGGCGCATCGGCACACTGCTCGATGCCTTCCCCCCTCACGAATGCGCCAACTACCTCAGAAACTCAGGCTACGGTCCAGCGTAATGTCATCGGACTCTAGCCGCACCGTAACGAGGACTACTGACGGATCTTGAAGGTCGAGACGGACATCGGTCACAACGCCCGCCGGAACCTCGGCATATGTCACGGAAGCGCCGCTCTTCAACCCCCGGACGTCGTCGCTGAACCGGATCACGAAGTCTCGGCCATCGGGACTTTTGGCCGTCATCAGCCAGAAGGCGAAAACCGCGAGGGTCGCAAGCAGCGTGCCGACGACCAAGAAAACCAACAAGCGGTTTGAGCGCGTCACCATACCTCCCGGCAACTTAGCCAACTTGCTGCTTGCCCAAGTGGTCTATTTGGAGACCGACAGCCTCGACGAGCTGGTTCCGTTCTTCGAGGCGATCCCAACCACGATCGTGGTCGATCATCTCGGACGCGCGGACATCGCGCAGGGCCCGAGGGGAGCCGACATCGCGCGCTTCATCCGCTTGCTCGAAGAGCATCCGAACATCTGGACCAAGGTCTCGGGCGCGGAGCGGCTCTCGCCGCAAGGGCCGCCGTTCGACGACTTCGTCGCGGTTGTCTGCCCGGTGGGTCGAGCGGTACCCCGATCGCGTGCTGTGGGGCTCCGACTGGCCGCACCCAAAGATGGAGCACCGCGTTCCCGACGACGGAGAGCTGGTCGAACTGATCCCGCGCATCGCGCCGACGGCCGAGCTTCAAGCCAAGCTCTTGGTGACCAATCCGATGCGGCTCTACTTGCCGGAAGAAATTCAAGACTTTTGATCACTTGACCTTTTCGCGCCGGACGAGAGCGTCGGGATGCTCTTAGCGCTAAGGCTAGAGGTTCAAGCCGACACGTACCCCAAAGGTGCGCGGCGGCTCCAGGAACGTGGAGGCCGCACTAGGCACGAATGGCTGATTGCTGCCGCCCGCAGTTGCCGCCTGAACCGGCTCGTCCTCGATGTTCTTCGCCCACACGCCGACATTCCATCGGCCATTTTCCGCAAAGTAGGTCAATGAGGCATCGGTCTTGGTATACGACTTTTGCCTGCCACCCGGGGTGTGGTTGAAGTCCGCGAAAAAACTGCTCTCGAAGCGCGAGTTGGCTTGGGCCCGGATGTAACCGCGCGCCAACTGGAAGTCGTGGTGATACCCGGCGATGATTGTCCAATCCGGCGCATATTGCAGCTGCAGGCCATCATAATTGGTGGGACTCCCCGGAAGTATAGTTCCCGGCGGCAGATCGAAGCTCTTGTTGCGCGCATGGAGATACCCGACCGAAAGGCTCAGCTGGTCGTCGCTCGTCGGACGGAAGAGAATATCCAGCTGGTTGCCGTAGATCTCCACCTTCGCTGCGTTGAAGGTCTGGTTGGTATTGAGTACGGTGTTGTAGGCCGAGGCGAACAGGTTGCGGTAATCATAGTAGAAGGCTTCGCTGTTGATCTGGAGGCGATCGTCGAAGAGCCGCGTCTTGAAGCCCAGGTGTAGCGCGCTGAGCTTGGCCGACCGCACTTCGTTGTCTGCGGCTGGCGTACTCGGAAACGCGTTAAACGTACCCGGCTGGTATCCAGTCTGCAGGGTAGCATAGAGCAGCGTTTGCGGGCCGGCATCATATTCGACACCCAGCTTGAAATCAGCGCGCTTGAATTTGCGGGCATAGGCATACGGCGTCAACGCAAGTCCGGCGCGCCCGGTGCCAATACGGTCGTCATAGCTGAACCGCCCGCCCGCGATGATCCTGAGGCTGTCGGCGATGCTGAGCGTCGCCTGCCCGAAGGCGGCAACGCCCTGCAGCCGGTGGGTATCGACAATGCTGATCGGGACGAAAGTGAAAAAGAACGTCCCGTTGCTGCGAACGCGATAGGCATATGCGCCAACGATCCACTTCAGCCGTTCGCCGTCGCCCGCAAGACGCAGTTCGTGCGTCTGCTGATCGAAATGATCGGTCTTGTTGCCGGGATAGGCACCGAGGAAATAGTCGGAAGACACATCTATATCGAGATAAGACGGAATATATGTTAGGGTGAGATCGTCCCCGAGCATCACATCGAACTGCGCGCCGAGAGCGTAGTTGTCATAGTCGGTTTTGCGGGCAAAGGGTGCGGTCGGAGGAGGCAGCAAAGGGTTCGCCGGAAGTGCCATGACCTCCGGGCTGCGAAGGTCGTTCCATGGATTGCTGTTCAGATAACTGTCTGGAGAGAAGCCCCCCGTCACCGGATCGACGCCCTTGGTCACTAGGTTGGGCGAGTTCCCGTTCTTGGTAACATAATACCCCCAGACATAGGCCGTGAAATCGCCGTTCCGCTCATAAAGCGCTGAAAGGCGGGCTGCGAAATCGTCCTTCGAATCCGCGCCGGAGGTCTGATAGCCAGTGGTCCGAATGTAATCGAGACCGCCACGTATCGCAAAATTTTCGCCGATCGGGAGGTTCTGGACGATTGTCCCGTGGAGAAGGCCAAAATTTCCGGCCTCGCCGACAACATTGGTCTCATAGTAGTGTGTTGGGCGCTTGAAACTGACGTTTATGGCGCCGCCGAGCGAACTGCGACCATAGAGCGTTCCTTGTGGCCCCGGCAGGACTTCCAGCCGATCTATATCGAACAAGGGCACGGCCGCCGCTTCACGCGGAATATAGATGCCATTGAAGTTGAACGAGGTCGAGGGTTCGACTTGCGGGTAATCCAGCGTCGAGCCGACGCCACGGACATAGACCTCGGTTGCGGTATTTTGCTGCTGGAAACGGGCTGACGGCACCAGAAACTGGGCGGCTCTGATGTCGGTGATGCCGGCCGCGACCAGCGATTCTCCGCCCACAACTGTGACGGCCGCAGCGGTTTTCTGGAGCGATTGGGCGCTCTTTTGTGCTGTGACAACGATTTCCTCGAGTCCGCTACCTTCGTCGTTTCCAGCCGTATCGCTTGGCGACTGCGTCGGCGTGTCCTGCAGCACGGGGTCGGGCGTGGCCGCCTGCGCTCCGCCAGCCAGGAGTGCGGATAAAACCGGCGCATGCAAAAGGTTCCGGGTCAACATCTCTCATCCTCCCAAAGATCACAGACCGCTCATCACGGTTCTCGATATCTTCTATCTGGTAGTATTTTTCCGAGCGCTATGCAATAGGCTCTTTATAGAAGTAAATACCTTGCCGCTGGCACCGGAAAATGGCAGATATACCTGCCATCCACGGCAGTCGATGACGGTTTCACGTGGCGAGTATGGAGGCAAAATGCTCGAGAATCGGACGATCATCGTAACCGGAGCGGCGGGCGGAATCGGCCGCGCGACGGCGCTTATCCTCGGAGCTGCGGGCGCGAATGTCGTCGCAAGTGACATCGACGCAAACGGCGCGGACACGGTCGAGGCAATTCGCAGTGCCGGTGGTACTGGCCATTTCATCAGAGCTGATGTCGGATCAGAACCAGAGGTTGCCGCGCTGGTCAGTGAGACGGTCGAGCGTTACGGACGGCTGGACGGTGCTTTCAACAATGCCGGTCTGGAACAGGCCAATGTGCCCCTCCATGGGCTGAGCATCGACCAATGGGACCGCGCGATCAGAATAGACCTGACAGGCATCTTCCTGTGCCTGAAACACGAAATCACGGCGATGCTTGAAAACGGCGGCGGCGCAATCGTCAACACCGCGTCGGCATTGGGCGAGGTCGCGATTCCGAACGCTGCGGAATATGTAACGGCTAAGCATGGCGTGACGGGTCTCACGAGAGCCGCCGCGATCGATTACGGCGTTCGGGGAATCCGCGTAAATGCAGTCCTGCCCGGCATCATCCGCACGCCGATGATCGACCGGGCGATCGAGCATCCCGACTTTGCAGCAGGATTTGGCAAGCTGCTGGAGCACCACCCGATTGGCCGTTTCGGCAAACCTCCGGAAGTGGGCGAAGCGGTGAAATGGCTGCTGTCTGACGCCGCCTCCTTTGTCACCGGCGCGATGATTCCGGTTGATGGCGGCTACCGCGCCATCTGAGGTTGCTCAGCCCTTTCGCCGGAGCGACGCCATCGGCTCGATATGCAAGGCGCCGGCGAACTGCATGATCAGAAGCGGATGAGCACCACGCGCAGATAGGGCTGCCAGGTCGCGGGCCCGCAGAGCTGCGATATCCTCCTCCTCGATGCCGCCTCTGGCTGTGTCCGCGTCAAGTCCGTCGAGCAGCGACGGATCGCGGGCGACTTTTCGAAGCAGTCGGTCAAGCGCAAGGTTCATGCGGCGCTCAATCTCGCAAGGGCAATCCCGGTTCCCCATCGGGTAACCGGCTCATAGCACAGTACCTCGGCTCGACCGTTGCAAGCCGCTATCGCCGTGACCCAGTTCCGGATCTCCTGACCGCCATTTCCGGCCTGCCTGTCCACATCGTCAGTGTCGAGCGCGGTCACAGCATCAAGGTCGCCCCGCACCAAGCAATCAAGGAACCAACGGTCAAAGACTGGATTGACTTTTCCCATCTCGGGCGTCGCGACCCAGTGCGACAAGCCGCCGCCTGCCAGCAACACTACGCGCTCGTCGCTTGCCCTCGCCTCGATCGCGCGGGCGATCATGGCGCCCAGCGCGGCACAGCGCTGAAACGTTGGGAGAGGGGGTGTGCTGGAGTTCATGAATAACGGAACGACCGGAATATCGAACTCTGGCGTCAACAGGCTCAGTGGGCACAAGAAGCCGTGATCGAGTTTGGGCTCCACTGCCCACGCCAGGTCAAATCCTTCAATGATTCCGCACTCAAGCAGGTGCTGCGAAAAATCGCCGGCGATCGGAACGCTCCTCGCGGCCACACCGGCATCACCCCAGCCTTGGGATTCCTTACCGAGGGCCACGCAGAACTGCGGATAGCAATCGTAAAAGAAGCTGTTGAGATGCTCGCTGCTGACCATGATGATCACGTCAGGAGCAAGGGTTGCGATTTCCTCGCGAATCTGCCCAAACGCCCGATGAACCCTGACCTGTACAGGATCCTCCCGGTCGAAGATGCGGATCATCATCCCGGTGTGCGATGTTGCATAGCCAGCGACGAGGTGCGCCATTGTCGATCTAGAGCCGACGAAGAAAATCAAGGAGCACGCCATTGAACTCGGCGGGCTTTTCGAACTGTGGCCAATGGCCTGCGTCCTCCATCAGATACCATGAAGCGCCGGGAATTATGCGGCTTGCTTCGTACCCCACCTCCCAAGGCATAGTCGGGTTTTGCCGTGTCCAGAGGACCAACGCCGGACACGCAATGGCGGCAAGCCGTTCGCGGGTCAGGGTCCAGGCTCCGCCTCCGGTGAGCTCGCCGACCATCCTGTCCGAAATCGCCATGAACGCGGGGTCGGCATAGATTCTGTAGCGCGCTTCAACGAGTTCATCGGTCACGACACTGGCGTCATGCATAAGCCATTCGAGCCTGGCGCGCACGCTCTGGCGTGTCGGCGCGCTGATCGCACTGGCGGTGGCACTGGCGACCTTGGCACCGATCTTTTGGGTCAGCGCGTCGGCGTCTGCCGACACCTCCAGCCCCGCACCGGTGACGCAGGCATAGCCCCGTACCCGATCCGGGTGATTGACCGCGATCCAGCCTCCGACCCAGCCGCCCAGCGACTGCCCGACAATAATCGCTGAAGGCGCGCCTATGGCATCCACATACGCAAGGACGTGCTCGCCCAGCGACGCGATCGAATAGGAAATGTCGGGCTTTGCGGTGAGGCCGTGGCCCAGCATGTCGAGTGCGTGGACCTGATGGTGGGCAGAAAGCGGTACAATGTTGCGCATCCACGTTTCGGCGTGGCCGGTTATGCCGTGTAGCAGGATGACCGGAGCGCCTTGTCCGGCAACGACGCTTCGGGTGCGATGGCCGCCCACATCGGTGAAACGGGTCTCGGCCCCCATGATCTCGCCCGAGAAGCTGGCGCTCACAGGAACACCGACAGCGCGCGCGGAAGGACCCGCTCATCGAGAAACACGCGCCGCTCCTTGATCAACCAGCTGCTGTCATCGGGCACCAGGGAGTCGAGCCGATAGCCTGCGAAGAACTCGCCCTTTCTGTCGCGGCGGCCTTGAAAGACGAGGATGTTCGAACGTGCGATCACAGTCCCGCCCTCGCCGGCGGTCACAAGGACATTGGACACATAGTGCCGGGTGCGCGAACGTGGCTGTTCGGAGAACGCCATACCGGTCTTCATGCGCTCCAGCCGCTTGGCCATGAATGCCTTCGTCTCCTCAACCAGTGCCCATTCACCCTCCGCGGAAACGCGGCTCTGGTCATAGTCGAGCGTCTCGGCGATCGGCATCCAGTAGCGTGCTTCGTCCGTAAAAAGCTCAAGCCATTCGTCGAAGCGCAGATCATCGAGCAACAGCGCTTCATGGAACAGAAAGGCTTCGACCCCTGGCCGGATCTCAGGCAGATATTCACCCATTTCAGCCTTCCCGTCCAGTCATCAGCTGGAGCCAATAGCGGTAAAAATTGCGGTGGTTGGCTTCGGTGTAGTGCGGCCCCAATCGCCCGGGCAGCCCCTCGACCTTCACTTCATCCTCGTGGCCAAGACCCATTGCATAGTGCAGATCCTGCTTTCCGCAGACGGCCCCGCGAAGCACCTCGCTGATCCGTTCGAAATTCTCGCCGTCATCCTGCCCGAAAATACCTGCGGCAGCATTTTCCTGCGACATCTGCGACCTGGCATAGTCCTTCACGCTCTGGGGGGCCTCCGAATCGAAGAAGGTCGTCTGCCACACTTCCACTTCATTAGGCCCTTTTGGCAGCCATTGCAGAAGGCCAAAGGCATGAAAGCATCCGAACTTGATCCATGAAAGGTTCGGGAAGATATTGCCCTCGCCGATTCCGTGGATGTCCGCCTGCCTTTCGGAAAGGTGCTCGCGGACGCGCGCATTGAACGCCTCAACATAGGCCGCAGCTTCCGGACCGAACATCTGGGCCATGCCCCGATCGTTCTCGATCGCTCGGCCGGGCTTTGGAATATCGCCCATGCCGTGGCCATGGTCAAAGTTTGCGGTGTAGTCGGCGAGCTGGTCATAGTCCGGCAGGAAGTCGATGCGGAATGCCGCACCGTGCGTCGATAGCACGTGATAGTCGTCGCCCGCGAAATTCTCCGAGGCGAGCTTCCAGTTGGTCTTTATGCGAAACTTCATCACGGGGCCGATCGGGACCAGATTGCCAAGGGCCCCGACCATCGGAATGTCGAGATACCAGAGCATGTCGCGACCGAGATAGTCCTCGAGCGAAACGGCACCATAGTCCCAGTTGGCGAAGATAAAACCACGATAGATCTCGACACGTGGCACACGGACGAGGCCGTGCGACGCCTTGTCGAGCTCGTTGTGATAGGCCTCCTGCATCTTGGGGACACCCAGAAGCGCGCCGTCACGCCCATAGGTCCAGCCGTGATAGGGACATCGGAACAGGCTGGCATTGCCACGATCCGACGAGCAGACGGCAAGGCCGCGATGCCGACAGGAATTGAGCAACACATTGATGTCGCCACCCCTGCCGCGCGAAACAATAACGCCATCCTCGCCGATGAATGCGGTCACATAATCGCCGACGTTTGGAATCTGCGCCTCGTGACCGACATAGGTCCAGGTCTTCATGAAGATCTGAGTCAGTTCGCGCTGGTAGATCTCCGGATCGTTGAACACGCGGCTGTTCACGATGCCGCGGGCTGGATCGACGAGACGGTGTAGATCGTCGATCTCGATCTCGGGGTGGTTCATGAGGGCGGTGGCCATGATGATCTCCGTAATGCGGTTCGTGTTAGGTTGGCTCGTCGCCGACTGCTACTTGGTATTTGAGGTCGATAGGACGGCCTTCCCTAGCCGACTCTTCGATTGCCTGGCAGAGTTCGACCGTACCCTTGCCCCACCGTCCGTCGTGAAAGCTCGGCGTGTCGTTGAACATCGCGTCATAGACCTGCATGAATTCCGCCGCCCGGCCCGAATGGCCCGTCACCACGACTTCCTCCACGCCATTGTCGTCGTGGATATAGAGGCCCTCGAGCGACTGACGGATGATGCCGCGGTCGCAGGCAACGATGATCAGGCCGAAAAAGGGCTGCACGGGTTCGGCAAAGGGTTCGAAACCCGGCGTGACCGGCGCATATCCCCAGCGCTGGAACGATTCATTTTCGTTGATGCCGCCGTACCGCAGGTCGTTCTTAAGCTTCCACAATTCCGCTTCCGCTTCCTCCGGCGATTTCTCGGCGAGCAGCTTTTTCATGTTGTCCCGCAAGAACCAGCCCGATCCCGGATCCTGAGCCCACCCGCCTTCGCTGGCATTGAACGTATAGCAAGTGCTGTCAAAATAGCCGCGCCAGTCGAACAGGGCGTTGGCAGCTGCACCGTTGGCAAACTCGATATAAGCCGAATACCCGCCTTCGACATTGCGCAGGTGGTCCCACCATGTGTGCGCGCGCACCGATTTCACGACCCCGCCGCCGAGATAGCGGATGATGTCCATCTGGTGCGGCCCCTGATTGTAAAGATCGCCGTGCCACATCTGGAGCTCGCGGGTCGGCCATGGCTGCGCGTTGAAGAAATTATAGTTCAGCGCATTGATATGCCGGACGGGGCCGAGCCGCCCGCTTGCAATCACCTCGCGCATCGCCCGGATGGGGGCGTCCATCGCGTGGCTGTGCGCGGCAATCAGGTGGACACCGTGCTTGTCGCATGCCGCGATCATGGCATCAACCTCTTCCACCGAAAGCGAGAGCGGCTTTTCGCACAGGACGTGCTTGCCGTTCCGCGCGGCGATCAGGGTGTGCTCAAGGTGCAGCTCGTGCGGCGAGGATATGTAAACCGCATCGACGTTTGTGCTGCGGCACATGGCCTCGACGTCGGTATAGACTTCGGCATCATACTCCTTGGCAAATTGCGCGAGCGCATCTTCGCGAAGATCGCAAGCGGCCGTGAAGCGTATCGGAAGAGTGCGTATGTCCTGCCGCTCCCAGTTGAGCACTAGGCCGGATGCCTGTCCGAGACCGACGATTCCGATCCGTAGAATCTTGTCCGTTGCGCAGTCGAGCTCGGCGTGTCCGGCTTGGGTCAATTTAGACATGTCAATCCTCTTTCCTGCCACAGAACGAGCTCGTCACTCGTATTTCACTTTTATACAGAAGTATTGGTACTGACTCGTGCAGGCGATGTCTAGCACCAAAGAACCGCCATACGCCGATAGATTCAGATTCCATCGCCACCGCTTGTGCGGACCATGTCGAGCGGGGCTGTTGAAAAAGCCATACCGATGTGATTCATGTGTGCACGACCCCCGTTGGGCGAGGGGAAGTTGACGCGTGCGGCTGGCCTGGTCAGGTTCATTCATGTGTTCGGCCTATTCGCGCGGCGCGAGGGGCCGCTGGCCATGATGGTGTCGGTAGATCGGTCCTCATCACTGTGACGCGCTCGGAGCGCGCTGAATCACGGAAGTTTTCCGATCCCCGGCTTGACCGGATCAGCATCACGCGTGTCGTTCTCTCCTGCCAGAACTGGTTGCGCGCGAGTGTCAGGCGATCGCCGGCGCCGCGCGATAATTCTCCTCCCGCGCCATCACCGCCCAGGCGATCCGCGCCATCTTGTTGGCGACGGCGACGGTCACCAGCCTTGCTGGTTTGCGCTCAAGCAGCCGGTCCGCCCAAATGCTGACGGTGGTTGCCTTGCGCCGGGTGTAGCGGATGACGGCGGTGGCGCCGAAGACGAGGAGGTGGCGCAGGTGGCGATCTCCCATCTTGGAGATGGCTCCCATGCGCTCCTTGCCACCGGACGAGTGCTGCTTGGGCACGAGGCCGAGCCAGGCGGCGAATTGGCGGCCCGAGCGGAAGACTCGGGCATCGCCGACGGTCGCGGCGAGCGCGGTGGCGGTGATGAAGCCGATCCCGGGTATCGTCTCAAGGCGTTGGCTGGCGGCCGTGGCGCGATGCTACGCCATCAGATCGCGCTCCTGACCGTGATCCTGGCCGATGGCATCAATCTCGGGCTGACGCGCATGGCCGAGACCTGTCAGGGTGCGACCCTGCGCCAGCTCGCCCATCTGCACGACTGGCATATCAGCGAAGCCGACTATGGCGAGGCGCTGGGGCGGTTGATCGACGTTCACCGCACCGTGCCGTTGTCCGCGCTGTGGGGCGACGGCACCACCTCTTCGAGCGACGGCCAGCTCTTCCAGGCGGGCGCGGTGCCGCGATCGGCGACATCTATGCGCGCAACGGCAACGAACCCGGCGTCAGCTTCTACACCTACGTCTCGGACCAATATGATCCGTTCGCAAGCCGCGTGATCGCGGCGACCGCCGGCGAGGCTCCCTATGTCTCCGACGGACTACTATACCATGCCACCGGCCTGTCGATCGAAGAGCATTACACCGACACCGGCGGCGCATCCGATCATGTGTTCGGACTCATGCCCTTCTTCGGCTACCGCTTCGCGCCGCGCCTGCGGGACCTGAAAGACCGGCGCCTGCATCTGCTGCCGGGCCAGGAAGCGGGGCCGCTGCTGGCTGGCATGACCGGCGATCCGGTCGACATCGGGCATGTCGCCGCCCATTGGGACGAACCGCTGCGCCTCACCACCTCGATCCGCAGCAGCACCGCCACCGCATCGGCGATGTTGCGCAGATTGTCCGCCTACCCGCGCCAAAACGGACCGCCGCTGGCCTTGCGCGAGGTCGGACGGATCGAGCGCTCTATCTTCATGCTCGACTGGCTGCGTGATCTCGACCTGCGTCGCCGCACCCAGCTCGGCGAGCTGCGCGACCGGCGGTTCGAGAACCAGACCTATCGCGCCTCCGGCCTCAATCTGCTCGTGGCAGCCATCATCCTGTGGAACACCCGTTATCTCGAACGGGCGGTCGCGGCGCTGGCGATCCCGGACGACGTTGCGCACCATATCGCGCCGCTGGGATGGGAGCATATCTCGCTCACCGGCGACTATCGCTGGAATGTCGCAAGTCGCCCCGATCCCGGCCAGCTCCGCCCGTTGCGCACGCCTTCATCGCTCCTGGCCGCATGATGTCACTCAGCCACGTTCGCCAAAGGAGCTCCCTTAGCGTACGTAAAATGGACTTTCGTGTAGTCAGCCCTTCTTGCCAGCATCGTCGCCCCGCGGCCCGCCGCTCTCGGTAGTCTTGACGCTCTGGCTATCGATCACCCCGGCGCTGGGAGATGCCTCGCGCCCTACAGTTTCCCGCCCGATCAATAGCAGGGCGTGATTGAGCGAGAGCCACAGACCATTGTCGCGCCACAGGTAGAACCAGCGCCGCACCGTCGAGACCGGCGGAAAGCAGGGCGGCAGCATCCGCCAAGGCAGCCCGCCGCGCAGCAGATACAAAATCGCTTCGACAATCCGCCGCAGCGGCCATCCGCGCGGGCGCCCCACATGCGAAGGCTACGGAAAGAGCGGCTCCAGCACTGTCCATTCGGCATCGGTCAAATCGTTTGGCAAAGCCAGGTCCGCCCGGGCATACTGCGCCCGAGTGGTGTCAGTCCACATCGTTGATTTCCTCGGTTCGTTGCAAAACCTCAGAATCAGTGACTTGGGCTGGAGTCAAGCTAACCTGCTGGCACCACTCAACTTAATTTCGGATCAGGCTCTAAGGAGGGTTGGGGCTTCGTCGTAGTGACGAAGGAACAAAGATGAAAACCCACCCATGCTTGAAAAAATCGCCCGCCAAGACCCCTGCTGAGCGGGTGGTGAAGAACATCCGGCGCCAGACCCGTCGCCATTTCTCAGCCGAAGACAAGATCCGCATCGTGCTGGATGGCCTGCGCGGCGAGGACAGTATTGCCGAGCTATGTCGCAAGGAAGGCATCGCCCAGAGCCTGGGTCGAAGGAGTTCATGGAGGCCGGCAAGCGCCGCCTGGCGGGCAACATCGCCCGTGCGGCCACCACCGGCGAAGTGCAGGGTCTGCGCCGTGAAGCCCGTGCCCTGAAGGAATGCGTGGCCGACCTGACGCTCGAGAACCGCCTGCTGAAAAAAGCATGATCGCGGATGGGGGCGACGAAGAATGAGGTATCCCGCATCCGACAAGCTCGAGATCATCAGGATCGTCAAGCAATCGCATCTGCCTGACAAGCGCACGCTGGATCTGCGCGGCATATGGCCGATGGGCTGGAGCTGGCGGAATAAGTTCCCTCATTCCTTAAGCATATCCAACGCGACATCCACAATCATGTCTTCCTGCCCGCCGACCATCTTGCGACGGCCCAACTCGACTAGGATCGAACGTGTGTCTATCCCATACTCGCCCGATGCCTTTTCCGCGTGACGTAGGAAACTGGAATAGACCCCGGCATAGCCCAGGGTAAGCGTTTCGCGATCAACCTGGACCGGACGATCCTGCAGCGGACGAACCAGATCTTCAGCGGCATCCATCAGTCCGTAAAGGTCGCAGCCGTGGTTCCAGCCCATGCGTTCGGCAGCGGCAATGAACACTTCGAGCGGAGCGTTGCCGGCACCCGCCCCCATGCCTGCGAGGCTGGCATCGACACGAAGCGCGCCGGCCTGCACCGCAACAATGGAATTGGCCACGCCAAGCGACAGATTGTTGTGTGCATGAACACCGCGCTGTGTTTCCGGTTTCAAGACCTTGTCATAGGCAGCAAGCCGCGTGGCATATTCGTCCATGTTCATTGCCCCGCCACTATCAGTGACATAGACGCAATGCGCGCCATATTCTTCCATCAGCTTGGCCTGTTGTGCCAGGGCTTCGGGCTGGGACATGTGGCTCATCATCAGGAAGCCCGATACGTCCATGCCCAAGCTGCGCGCTGCCTCGATATGCTGCCTGGACACGTCGGCCTCGGTGCAATGGGTCGCCACACGCACCGAACGCACCCCCAACTCGTAGGCGTATTTCAGATCGTGCACCGTGCCGATTCCGGGCAGAAGCAGCGTAGTCAGAACGGCGTTTTCAAGCACCTCTGCCACCGCCCCGATCCAGTCCCAATCGGTATGCGCGCCGAAACCGTAATTGAAGCTGGAGCCGGACAAGCCATCGCCATGGGCGACCTCTATCGCATCGACACCGGCACCATCCAGCGCGCGGGCGATCGCCTGCACATGGTCGATCCCGTATTGGTGGCGCACGGCATGCATCCCGTCGCGCAAGGTCACATCCTGGATATAAAGCTTCTGTGTAGCGGGATCGAAGGTCATGCTGCGGCTCCTTCTTGCACGCGCAGGGCAATTTTCTCGGCGGTTCTGAGTGCGGCCGACGTCATGATATCTAGATTACCGGCATAGGCGGGCAGGTAATGCGCCGCGCCTTCGACTTCCAGAAACACGCTGACCTTGAGGCCGGTAAATTCGCCATCCATTTCAGGAATGCGCAAGGGCCGGTTGGAACCGATATGTTCGAACTGCACCTGCTGCTTGAGGCGATAGCCGGGGACGTAAGTTTGCACTTCGTCGACCATGTCCTGCACCGCTTGGCGAATGGCTTCCTGATTGCCTTCGTCACACAGGCAATAGACCGTATCGCGCATGATCAGCGGAGGTTCGGCAGGGTTGAGAATGATGATTGCCTTTCCGCGCGTAGCTCCGCCAACATCCATAATGGCTTGCGAAGTCGTTTCGGTGAACTCGTCGATATTGGCGCGCGTGCCGGGGCCGGCGCTCTTCGAGCTGATCGAGGCAACGATCTCGCCGTAACGTACCTTGGCCACGCGGTTGACGGCAGCCACGATGGGGATCGTCGCCTGGCCTCCGCAGGTGACCATATTGACGTTTTCCGCATCCAGGCATGTTTCGCCATTTACGGGCGGGATGACATAGGGGCCGATGGCAGCAGGTGTCAGATCCACCATGCGCTTGCCCGCGGCCAAAACAACTTCGCTATGCCGTTTATGCGCGCCCGCGCTGGTGGCATCGAAGACAATTTCGATATCTTTCCATTCGGGCATTGCGATCAGGCCATCGATCCCTTCATGGGTGGCAGCCACGCCCATCCGCCTGGCCCGCGCCAGACCGTCCGATTCCGGATCGATGCCGACCATCGCGCCCATTTCAAGTACTTTCGACAGGCGCATGATTTTGATCATCAAATCGGTGCCGATGTTTCCCGAACCGATAATGGCCACTTTCGTCTTGGCGGTCATGCTTTGTCTCCGAAAATGAAGCTGCATTCGCCAATGCCGCCAATAATTGCGCTAACCTGGTCGCCCTGAGTCAAGCTCACCATGGGGCCGAGCGCACCGGCAAGCAGGATATCTCCTATTTTGAGCGGTTCGCCTCGCGCTGCCAATGTGCTGGCCAACCAGGCTGCTGCGTTAAGTGGATTTCCCAGGACCGCTTCACCCACCCCGCTGGAAGCGACCTGAGCATTCACAGTCATGCGCATCGGTGCGCCAACCAGATCGAGACCTTCAAGCGGCAGACCTCGTTCGCTAAGCACGAAAAAGGCAGATGAGCCATTGTCCGCTACCGTATCGGCAAACGTAATCTTCCAATCCGCTATCCGGCTGTCGACGATTTCTAACGCAGCGTGAACCGATTCCACCGCTGCCGCAACATCGTCGGCACTGGTATCAGGCGACGGCAGCGGTTTTCCCAAGACAAAGGCAATCTCTGCTTCGGCCTTTGGCTGGATAGTTCTTGCCGGATCGAGATATCCGCCATTGGCAATGCGCATATCGTCAAAGAGTATGCCAAAATCCGGCTGGTCCACGCCCAATTGCTTCTGGACCGCTTCCGCCGTCAAACCGGCCTTGCGGCCAACAATCTTGCGCCCCTGCTCTTGCCAGAAGCGGGTATTAATCGTCTGCACCGCATATGCGCCATCGGCATCCAGCGGATCCAGCATCGGGCGAAGTGGAGGAATTGGCGCGTTATCATAAGCAGCTCGAAGCTGGCGCGCCAGTTTGTCCAGACTTGCGTCAATCATACTTTCTCCAAATTTCTGCCAACATCCCAACCCTCCTTAGAGCCTGATCCGAAATTAAGTTGAGTGGCCAGCAGGTTAGCTTGACGCCAGCCCAAGTCACTGATTCTGAGGTTTTGCAACGAACCGAGGAAATCAACGATGTGGACTGACACCACTCGGGCGCAGTATGCCCGTGCGGACCTGGCTTTGCCAAACGATTTGACCGATGCCGAATGGACAGTGCTGGAGCGGCTCTTTCCGTAGCCTTCGCATGTGGGGCGCCCGCGCGGATGGCCGCTGCGGCGGATTGTCGAAGCGATTTTGTATCTGCTGCGCGGCGGGCTGCCTTGGCGGATGCGGACACGATCCATAGCCTCGAGCACCGTCACATGTTTGCCGATCTTGGCAAGCACCGCCGCAGCCTCCAAACCGATATAGCCGCCGCCGATTACCACGATGTTCCGCGCTAAAATTGTTTCGGCGAGCATCCTGTCGGCGTCAGCCCGAGTACGCACGCTATGAACGCCCCTGAGATTACTGCCGGAGCAACTCAAGCGGCGAGGCGCGCCGCCTGTCGCCCAGATGAGCTTACCATAGCCGAGGTGGGCCCCATCCGAGAGCGCAATGCGATGCTCCGCGGGATGGACCGCCGCAACGCGTCGCCCAAGCAATAGCTCGATATTCCGCTCCGGCCAGAAAGTCGGCGGCCGGATCAAAATCCTTTCGAAGCTTTTCTCGCCCGAGAAATATTCCTTCGAGAGCGGCGGGCGTTCATAGCGAGGATCCGGTTCGTCGCCCAGTAGTGCGACGCTTCCCGCGAACTTAAGTTGACGCAATGCGAGCGCAGCCTGAGTACCTCCGTGCCCGGCTCCGACAATAAGTACATCGTAACGCATCTCCATGGGATAACAATTTCCTTGCGACCGGCAGTCGCTATTCGTGGCGAACTAGTCTTCTGGCGCGATGGTGACGCAAAGACCGTCAAGAGTATCCGAAATCGGAACCTGGCAGGATAAGCGAGATCTTGCACAGCGGTGCTCGGACGAGTCCAAGAGATCATCCTCATCGGAGCCAATGGGTGGCAAGCGATCGAGAAATGCTTCTTCAACGTGGACATGACAAGTCGCACAGGAGCAACACCCGCCGCACAATGCCAATAGCTCGTCGATGCCTGCTTCGCGGATCACTTCCAGCAAAGTGGTTGCGCCATTTGGCGCGATAGTCACGCGCTCACCGGTGCGCGTTGTGACGGTAATTTCCATTTGTCCTCTGTTTCCGACTATCTATTTAACGATGTTCTGCAAGCAGTCGGGGAGTGTTTGCTCACTGCAGAGCGGCAGCCCTCATGAGGAAAGCGCGTAATCCAACCCGATATCGGCGGCCGGCGCACTCTGCGTTATGCGGCCCACAGAAACAAAATCGACCCCGGTTAAAGCGATCTCTCTGATCGTTTCGAGACGCACCCCGCCCGATGCCTCTATGGGTACCCGTCCGACGACAAGAGCGACGGCCTGCTTGAGCAAGGCCGGGGACATGTTGTCGCAAAGCAGGCGATCAGCGCCTGCTGCAAGAGCAGGCTCGATCTGCTCAAGTGTGTCGACCTCGACCTGTACTTCCAGCCCGGTATTGGCTGCCTTCGCGGCCTTGACGGCCTCCACGATGCTACCAGCGGCGGCGATGTGATTATCCTTGATAAGGATGCCGTCGTCGAGACGCATGCGATGATTGCGTGCGCCACCTACTCTAGCGGCATATTTCTCAATCGTTCGCAGACCTGGAATTGTCTTGCGCGTGTCGAGAAGCACGCAATCCGTGCCTGCAACCGCTTCTGCGTAGGTACGGGTCATCGTCGCAATTCCGGTAAGGTGCTGGAGCGTATTGAGAGCCGAACGCTCAGCTGCGAGCATCGGCTGGGCATTTCCCTCGATGCGCATAAGCGGCTGGCCGACGCCGACCGCATCGCCATCCTGCACCAGCAATTCTATGACCACATCCGGGTCAAGCTTGCGGAAAAAGGCATCCGCCAGCTGAAGTCCGGCGGCGACCACCGGTTGGCGAGCCGCCAAAATAGCGGAAAAGCGCGCGCTCGCGGGGATCGCCACGCGTGTCGTGACGTCCCCGCTCCCCATATCCTCGCTCAATACAGACTCGACAAAATTATCGAGTTGCTGCGGATTCAGCCCCGCGGTGGTTGACAAATCGCACATCAGGAAGCGGCATCCGCCATCGCGTCGACCTCTTCATCGTTACTGACGGAACCCGCCAATTGCTTCTCTTCCTCGGAGACGTTGATCAACCGCCAATTATACCCTTTGGGCACCAGGCCTTCAAATGACTTGAGCTTGGCCAAGGGAACACGCGGTTCGATCGCTCCGATGGCAGGCTCCCCTTTTTGCACGGCCTGGGCAGCTCGGTACATTTGCGTGCGGAAGGTGAAGATGGCCTTGTCGCTGGAACCCAACAAATCCTCGCTACGATCCGTGATCGCTCCCATTGACTCCCACATCGCCATATCCTGGCAGGGGATGCCGTAGATTCCCGTAAAATCACCAGCCTTCATCAAGGCGCGATCCTGAAGATAGTTATTCTCGGCGGTCCGCACCTTCTTGTAGGTGATAGGCTCGACATCCTTGCCGATTTCCGCGCCGCAGAACTTGCGCCAAGCATCCTGGCTGATGCCTTTGGTCGGGTGCCATGCGATCCAGTAGAACATGGTGTTCACGTCATCGATCGGAACCAGCATCTGCGACAAATTATATTGGTCGTTGGGCGGAATGTGGACCGTATATGGCGCCTGAAACAGCGTCATGCGGACATAGTCCTGCTTGTCCGGATCGACGATCGCCTTGCGAATGGCGACATAGCGGAAGCCGAACGGCGTTTTCTGCACCTCAATGCGAGGCGACTTGTCAGCCGACGGTCGCAGCCAGGCAGAATCCGTTGCCATGGACCCGCTGACTTCGGATGCGGTCGGCATGTTCGACGAATGCAGGCTCGAGCTGTGCGCGGAATCGATCGATCCTTCCAGGATCTGCGCCCAGTTGCATGCCCCGTGCATCTTAACGATGCTGATCTTCTCGGCAGGGGCGGCCGACCAGTTGGGCGGGCTGAACGGGATCACGTTCTCGGGATCACCCATCCATACCCAGACGAAGCCAGCCGACTCGACGACCGGATAAGCTTTCGTCTTCATCGTGCTGCGCAGTTTCGCATCGGTCGGCTCGGAAGACATATCGACAGCGTTGCCAGCCACGTCGAACTTCCAGCCATGGTACAGACAGCGAAGGCCGCACTCCTCGTTGCGCCCAAAAACGAGCGAAGCCCGGCGGTGGGGACACAGCTCATCAAGCGCGCCGATGCGACCTTCAGTGTCACGGAACACAACAATGTTCTCGCCCAGCAAGCGAACGCGCAATGGCGTGCCATCGGGTTCGGCCACTTCCTCGATCATGCAGGCAGGCATCCAGTGCTGCCGCATCAGCTTCCCCATCGGGGCTTCACCTTCCACACGACAAAGCAGATCATTTTGCCCCGGAGTCATTAGGTACCCTCTTCTTTTGGTTTGGCACGAGGACGAAACACTCTACGCTGCGTCCTTGATACCACTTCTATATTGTAGTAATGGCTTTTTCAAGTCCCTATCGTTCGGGATAAAGGGAGCGGCGGAATACGAATGAACACGAACGCGTTGCGACTAGGAATCGTTGGGCTTGGCCGCGGCTTCATGCTCACCATGCCCGCCTTGAAAGCCGATCCTCGCGTGGCGCTTGCCGGAGCATTCGATCTGCGGGACGAGGCGCGGGTGCGCTTCGCGGTCGAGTTCGGAGCCCCCGCATTCGAAACGCTCGACGCCCTCCTGCGTTCGCCTGATATCGACGCCGTTTATGTCGCGACGCCGCATGAGTTGCATGCCGAGCAGGCGATCGCCGCGCTCCGAGCGGGCAAGCACGTGCTGGTTGAAAAGCCGATGGCGACGTCGCTTGCCGACTGTGCGCGTATGGAACGAGCGTCAGCGGAAGCGGGCAAGGTGCTCGTGGTAGGACCAAGCCACGGTTTTGACGCGCCCGTCCAGGTCGCCGCGGAACTGGTCGCGTCCGGCAAGTACGGTGCGGTGCGCATGGTCACGGCGTTAAACTTCACCGACTTCATATTCCGCCCCCGACGTTCCGAAGAACTGGACAGCGATCGCGGTGGCGGTGTCGTCTACAGCCAGGCAGCCCATCATATCGATGTCGTGCGCCGTCTTGTGGGCCTACCCGTCACATCCGTGCGCGCCGTCGCCGCCAACTGGGACAGCAGCCGCCCTAGCGAGGGAGCCTATACGGCACTGATGACCTTCACCGGTGGTGCCGTGGCGTCGCTCACCTACAGCGGATATGCCCATTATGACAGCGACGAGCTCCTTGGATGGATAACCGAGCTTGGCTATGACAAGGATCCAGCCCGATATGGCGAGGCTCGCAAAAACCTTGCCGCGCTTTCGTCGCAGGATGAAATTGAAGCCAAGCTGAGGCGTACATATGGTGCCCCGGATGCGTCCGCAAATGATGCGCTGGCGCGATATCATGAGCATTTCGGTTTTATCCTCCTCAGCTGCGAGCGAGCGGACCTGAAACTGACGCCCAAGGGTCTTTTGATCTACGGCGATGCCGAACGTGAATTCCTGTCCATCGCTCCGCCGGAGGTGCCGCGCAAGGAGGTCATCGACGAGTTCGTGGGTGCCTGCCTGGGAACCCGTCGCCCCATCCATGACGGCCGCTGGGGGTTTGATACCATAGCCTGTTGCGTAGCGCTCCTCGAATCGAGCCGACGCCGGACGGACGTAGCGCCGAACCGACTTCTCGACACACTATCGGAGCAATTGTAAAAATGATCAGACTGAGCCTTTCCCTCGCTTGTTGGGGCTATGACCGGACCGAAGCCCTGCAGACGGGTGCAGTGCGGCCGGACGGTATCGATCTCAACTTCCAGGTCTTGGAGGTCGAGGAAACCTTCTTCCGCATGCTGCGCAATCGGGAATTCGACGTCGCCGAACTGTCGATGTCGTCCTATTGCGTTACTCTGGGGCGGGAGAATCCCGGTTTCATCGCCATTCCCGTCTTCCCTTCGCGCTTCTTCCGCCATTCCTGCATCTTCGTCTCGGCCAAGAGCGGTATCGAGAAGCCCGAGGATCTCGTTGGCAAGCGGATCGGCGTGCCCGAATATCAAATGACCGCGCCAGTCTGGATTCGTGGGATTCTGCAGGACGAATATGGCGTGGATCCCGCCTCTGTCACCTACGTCACCGGCGGCGAGGAAGAGCCGGGACGCGAGGAGAAGCTGAAGCTCAATCTCCCCGAGAAGTTCAAGGTGGAACCGATCGGGCCGACCCAGACGTTGACGCGCATGCTGGCTGACGGCGAGATCGATGCACTGCACGCAGCGCGCGCGCCATCGACCTTCTATTCGGAACCTGGCAAGGTCAGGCGCCTCTTCCCGAATTTCGTGGACGTCGAAAAGGCCTATTTCGCCAAAACCGGCATTTTCCCGATCATGCACGTCGTGGCGATCCGGCGCGACGTCTACGAAAAGAATCGGTGGATCGCCCAGGCATTGTATAAGGCGTTCACGGAGGCCCAGCGGTTGAGCTATGAGCAGCTGCTGGTCTCGGCCTCGCTGAAAACCATGCTGCCCTGGCAGATCGCCGCCGTGGAAGATACGATCGCCACGATGGGCAAGGCATGGTGGTCCTATGGGATCGAAAAGAACCGCCACGTTATCGAGACTTTCACCCGCTACCACCACGAGCAGGGGCTATCGCCCCGCCAACTCACGGTAGAAGAGATGTTTGCACCCGAGACTTTCGCTGAATTTCGGATCTAGGCCGCGGTTGGCGATGCGTCGCTGACGTTTGCCCTCGGGAAACGATCGCCGTCCCCGGGGGCAAAATATGAAAATATGAATGCGGTTTGACGATTGTCGGTATCCGTGGCGGCAAGCGCAGTTTTGTGGTGCGTTGAAATGACTCATGTGCGAGTGATGACGGACTGAACCCATCAGGAGTGAACGGATGTCGCAGCAAACCACCAAACTCGATCCGGAACAGAGTTTGGGATATCAGGTTCGGCGCTGCCACCGGCGGTTTGATCGCCTGTTAAGCGCCTATTTGGCCAGGCACGATCTCAAGAGCGGTTTTTGGTATTATCTCCGCGTCCTGTGGCTGAAGGACGGTGTTACCCAAAAATATCTGAGTGACATGACCAGCGTGACGGAGAATACGACGGTCGCGATGATCAGGAGCATGCTCAAGCACGGCCTGGTCCAACGGGCCAAGGACCAGGATGATCGTCGTAAGGTCCGGATCACGCTTACGGAACATGGCCGCGCACTCGAGAACGAACTGCTGTCATACGCGATCGATATCAATCGGGTCGCGGTTGCCGGCATCGAACCGCGAGAGATCGAGATTTGCAAGTCCGTACTCGAACGCATGTCGGCAAATCTCGCTGCCGAATTCGACAGCTTGCCGGACAAGCCGGCTATTGAGCAGTAATCTGATCACTTACCGGCTGACGCCGGTAGGATCATGGCGAGGGGCTGAAGCCGTTTTTGTGGGTATGCCGGTCGAGATATCGCATGATGATTTCATCGGTGACGTTGCCGGATGTGGTTGTGGTCTGAGCCCGAAGTTGCTACCATTTACGAGTAGAGCCTTTGGCCTGTTGGTCCGACACCATGTCCGTGCTCAGAACATTTGGCGCAACTCGCGGCGTAGATTAGCGGAGTGCGGGCCTCGTCTGAGGGTTGATGTTAAGCGGCAAGCTTGCGGTGTTGCAAGCGCCGATATTCGATGGTCTGTCGCTTTATCCTCTCGCGCTGCTTGATGATGGCGGCAGCCCTGCCGAAGTAGGCGTCGGCGGGCGTCACATTGTCAAGGCTCTCGTGGTAGCGTTGGTGATTGTAGTGTTCGACGAACGCCTCGATCTGGGCCTCTAGGTCGCCGGGCAGGAAGTAATTTGCCAGCTCGATGCGGTTCTTCAGGGTCTTTTGCCAGCGTTAGATCTTGCCCTGGGTTTGCGGGTGCATCAGGGCGCCGCGCACGTGGTTCATCTTGTTGGCCTCGATGTATTCCGCCAGTTCGCCGGCGATGTAGGTGGGGCCATTATCGCTGAGCAGCCTGGTCTTGTGCAGCACCGTGGCGCTGTCGCAGCCCGAAGCCTTGAGCGCGAGGTCCAGCGTGTCGGTCACGTCCTCGGCTCGCATGTTGGTGCATAGCTTCCAGGCGATGATGTAGCGTGAGAAGTCGTCGAGCACGGTCGACAGGTACATCCAGCCCCAGCCGATGATCTTGAAGTAGGTGAAGTCGGTCTGCCACATCTCGTTCGACCGGGTGGTCTTGGTGTGGAACTGATCGGCGGCCTTGATCACGACATAGGCCGGGCTGGTAATCAGGTCGTGGGCCTTGAGCAGGCAGTAAACCGTGGCTTCGGACACAAACTATTGGCGTTCATCGGTAAATCGCACCGCCAGCTCGCGCGGACTGAGATCCGTTGCATCCGCTTCCAGCGCCATCCCGATTATCTCGTCCTGGATATCCTCGCCGATGCGGTTCCATACCCGGCCCGGTGCCGATGGCCGATCCTCCAGCGCCTCCGGCCCGCCTTCGAGGAAGCGATCATACCAGCGGTAGAACGTCCGGCGGGCAATGCCGAGCTGATCCAGCGTGCGTTTGGCAGGCAGGTGCGACTGCTCGACGATCCTGATGATCTCGAGTTTTTCGGATGCGGGATATCTCATTCGTCGTCGCGCCCATCCGCGATCATGCTTTTTCAGCAGACGGTTATCCAGCGTCAGGTCGGCAACGCATTCCTTCAATGCCCGGGCTTCGCGACGCAGGTCCTGCACCTCGCCGGTGGTCGCCGCACGGGCGGTGTCGCCGGCCAGACGGCGCTTGCCCGCTTCCATGAACTCCTTCGACCATGTGTAATACAGGCTCTGGGCGATGCCTTCCTTGCGGCACAACTTGGCGATACTTTCATCACCGCGCAGACCTTCCAGCACGATGCGGATCTTGTCCTCGGCAGAGAAGTGCCGCCGGGTTGCGCGCCGAATGTCCTTCACCACCTGCTCGGCAGGGTCCTTCACCGGCGATTTTGCATTGGAGGATTTGGGCTTCATCTTATGGGATGGACGCCTCCCGCAATCGGGCCGAGCATGTTGCCACAGCAACCGGGGAAGAGGAGTTCATCACATGCAAATGCTGGCGATCGATTTGGGCAAGCAGTCCTTTCATATCTATGGGATCACTTGCGACGGCGAAGTGGTTTCGCGGAAAGTCAGCAGGACAAAGCTGGCTGATGCGGTGACCAGGTTGCAACCGCAATCGGTCGCGATGGAAGCTTGCGCCAGTTCACACCATTGGGGCCGCGTCTTCGTCGATCAGGGATGCGCTGTGCACCTGATCCATCCGCGTTTCGTGAAACCATTCGTGAAGGGATCGAAGAATGATGCGGTCGATGCCGAAGCCATTTTCGAAGCCGCCAACAGGCCAACTATGCGGTTCGTACCGCTGAAGAGCGTGGAGCAGCAGGATCTGCAAGCTCTGCACCGAACGCGTGACAGACTGATCGTGCAGCGCACTGCGCTGATCAATCATACTCGTGGCCTTTTGGCTGAGTATGGCGTCATTATGCCCGCAGGTGCATCCCGATTCCGGCTGCAAATTGACAAGACGATCGAGACTGCGAAACTGTCTGACCTAGCGAAGAACCTGTTCCTGAAGCTGGCCGAGGAGTATCGCGACCTGGATGCCAGAGTATCAACTCTCGATGACATGCTGGCTGAGATTTGTCGGAAGGACGAGCGTTGCAAACGCCTGACTACGCTACCCGGAGTGGGACCGATTATCGCAACCTCCCTCGTCGCCGCAATTGACGATGGCCAGCACTTCGCCTCGGGCCGAGCCCTTTCTGCCTGGATTGGACTGGTTCCGCGACAATACACGACCGGCGGGAAACCAAGGCTCGGTGGTATCGGGAATAGAGCCAATCACTACCTGAGGCGCCAGCTGATCCATGGTGCACGGTCTGCGTTGCTGCGGGTCGCCAAGCATGACGACCGGCGTTCGAAATGGGCGCAAGAATTGCAATCTAGGGCAGGCCACAACAAGACACTCGTCGCCATGGCGAACAAGACTGCTCGCATGGCCTGGGCGATGCTGCGAAGCGGCGAGAGCTACAAAATGGCCTGATCGCTCGCCAACAGTCCGCAATCTGATCAAAGGTTACGAATGCGAGGTGGAATATCTGATGGTGTAACGGCACGGACCGCCGCTTCACAGCCTGAAAGGAACGATGGCCTCCGAGGCCGATCATCTTAGAAGGCACTGAAACGAGCGGATTCCCATCATGGCCCGGGGGCAAATCTACCCCGATCAGCAGGCCGGATAGATTCACGCATCCAATGCCGGAGCAAAATCGAGAAGCTACCTTGCGCGGGAGGCGTCCATAGATTCGTTCCTTCGTCTCTGCGACGAAGCCCAAATCCTCCTTAAATCACAACCTCAAATCTGTGCCATAGGCGCTGACGGGGGAAACCTAGACAATAAACGGATGGTAACGACCAGGTGACACGCAAGACGAGCGCAGGCTTTCGAGATTTTTTCGGCACCTCAATGCAACCGCGATGAGGCGGCTGGCCGTTGCCGTGGCGGGAGTGAACGTATGGCAGCTTTCCCACGTTTTTCTAACCGGAGTGAATGACCGCGATAGGGCGCAAAGCCACCACTTCGGCAGAGAAAGTGGTGCCCTCCCCTGCCCCGCACATTTGCTGGTGTTCGGATTCGACTCCTGGACTCGTACGAAACGGCCAAACTAGGCCTTTCCCCTAGATGCGACCTCGGAACGGTGCCGGCTAGTCCTTGCACTTGGGAGAAATCAGCCTGCTGTTCGACATTTACAGTTGGGGGGTATTGTCCGGATCTACGAAAGCCGAAAATACCCCCACCGATACCCCCAGGACGCCCAGGATTCAGGCGAACCCATGTGGACGCATACGGCTTCAAGCGGATTTGCGCCTTAGTTCATCTGTGATCGTCTTCAGAGATTTGGGCCAAAAATCCGGACCCATGCGGACGCAAGCGCACGAAAGTGGGACTCGAACCTGGTAGCGGAGGAGGGAAATATAGGGAGCGTATAACATGCTGATTTACCTAATCAACTTTTTGAATCACCTTGCAAATACCCCCATCAATACCCCCAGAATCGGACAGATGAGATAAAGCGCCTTTGGCAAACGATGACATGTAATTCGTAGTGACAGGTGAAAGGAGCGTCGGCCGTTTTCGGGCCGATCAGAAGGCGAAACGCCAGGTCATGAACCATCCGCCCGATCGTACAGCGAGGACATGTCATGGTCTGGCATGGACGGCATATTGTGGCCCGCATGCGGATCGGGTGTGTCGCTAGGCTTCGCATTCATCGGCGGGGGAGTGGCCGCAGGTGACGGCGCTACTACCGGAGTGCTCGCCGGTCGGTCTGGTTGCCTACCGGCAGTCACAGCTTCATCCGACCGGTTCGTGTTGGCCTCTCCAGCGGGAGAGGCAGCGTTGTCTCTTTCGCCTTCGCCAGGACCTGTGCTCTCGGTCGGCGGGGCCGTATACAGTGGCAAGGCTTCAGCTTCTGATGAAGTGTCCTGCGTCTGATCACATGCAGCGAGCCCTAGCCCCAGTGCCGCCGCAGCAAGGGGGGCAACAAACCCGTTCCGATTCGATCTGCGCATCATTCTATCCTTCAAAGCCAGGAGATACCAAGATGATTGGCACCGTGCGCAAGCTCGCCGCCCAGAAATCCCTGCACCAGCACTAGAGCGGCCATGGCAAAGATTGCGGCGCGAAGCGCGGTCCGGCTCGCGGAAGCACGGCTCGCCAGATAGGCCATCGCCAGACCGAGGACCGCGATCAGCATCCCGTTCCATCGATGGACCTGCATGACGGCATCGCCGCCGAACCAAAGGCCGGTGTGGATCCATCCGAACAGGACTGCGACGACTGCGCCGATTGCTCCGCCGTGGACGAGTACGCGCACCGCGCTCTCAAGCCCTGCATCTTTCCGGCGCATGACGAACAACTCGGTGGCAGCAGCCATGAGAAACAGGGCGATCGGGAAGTGGATGGTCGCCGGATGCAGTTTTTTCAGGGCGGCGATGACGCCGGAATCGCCCTCATCAGCATGGCCACCAGCCTCGTCATGGCCTCCACTTGCTTCGTCGTGCGCGGCTGAGGGCTCGCCGACCGCTCCGCCGTCGCCCATCTGCGCCATGGCCGCCTGGTCATGCGCATCGCCATTCGCGGCGGCAGGCGCGGCGCTCGTCTCTTCGCCATGCTTTTCGTCGCCATGAGCCTGAACTGGTCCGACGAAGAGCAAGCTGGCAGCTACAATAGCCATGAATTGCATTCGTTTCATTCTCTACGGGTTCCGGTCTTGGCGATGGTCGTGCGACCTATTGTGTCTGTAATGCTCTGCGAACCCTCATCTCTTGCCGTGATGGAGCGCGGTGATCCTCGGCGCGTGAGGGTCCAAATTTAACTCATGAGGGGGTTGGGTCTCTTGCCAATATCAGAGCCTTGTTAAGAGGGCGGCCAGCTTTAAGCACGAGCAAGAGCCCGGCTACCATCTCCTAACCGTCTTGCGCCATGTTCTGGTGAGCCGCCATCTGCTTCATCATATCGTGCATCATCATCATGCGCTGGTGACAGGCCGCCATCATATCGGCGTTGTCCCCCTGCATCATGCCCGCCATGTGTTCCTGCATCGCTGTGCGGTGCTCGGCCATCAGCCTTTGGCGTTCGGCAGGATCGCTCGCCGCGTGGGCCTGCTGCATCAGCGCGCGCATTTCAGCCATCTTCTCGCGATGGGCAGCCATAGCGTCGGAATCCTGCATCGTGTGGCCAGCGTGATCCTGCTGCTGTGCCACAGCCTGAGCTCCGTGCTCATGCTGTTCCTGGGCCGTCGCCGGAGTGGCTGTCAGGCCAGTGGCGAGAATGAGAGCTAGAGCTGTCCGTTTCACAATCGATTTCCTTTCGTCGGTCATGCGATGGGTGCTGTGCGCATTCATTCTCTTTACGCAGCCAACATCTGTTCCCCTCAAACAATTTCCGCGCCCACCGGAGACGGCTGAGCCGATGGCACAGCCGGTTGCAGGAATGGTGTTTTTCGGTCACCCTTTTTGACCGAAGCCGGTCGAGATGAATGGGACAGATCATGGTGACAACAGAGCCGTCGGAGAAGCAGTCGTGAGCACGGTCAATGAGGACGGCAGCTGGGACATTCCGGAGCCCGATCATGCCGAGCTGGTGCAAATGCGCATTCGCCTCATAACTCTCGAGAACATAGTTCTCGGCCTTTTGTCCGGGGCCAGCGATGAACAGATCGACCAGATCAGAAAGCGTGCGGACATGATCGAACCACGCCCCGAGGCGAGCCGGCATCCGCTTACCGAACTGGCAGCAGGTGACATGCGTAAGTTTCTCGAACGCGCTGCTCGCATGGCCGAGGCGGAGGGCCGCGAAAACCATGACTGATCCAGGCTTTGGGGCAGCAAAGGCGCTATGCAGGACGTGGAAATCCGGCCCGCCGCTATTTCCTTGCGCACATCATTCCGGCGTATCCGCAGCATGACTAGAACTCATTGGCTCATCTTTGTTTGCGGGAGCCTGATCGCGTTCGTCTGGGAGATTTTCCAGATGCCGTTTTTCAAGCCGGGAAATCTCGAGCCTTATGAGCAGACCATTCGCTGCGGCATTGCAAGCCTAGGCGATGGCGTGATCCTGCTAACAGCTTATAGCCTTGCTGCATTGCGCGGCGGGCGCGCGTGGCTCTGGCAAGCCGCCAAAATGCCCTATGCGATCTATTTCGGCTTCGGGCTTGTCGTCGCCATCGCCGTCGAAATGATCGCCACATCGCTTCCGGCAGAAAGCTTCGTGAGCTGGCGCTACAGCGAGTTGATGCCGCACGAGCCAGTGACGGGGTTGGCGCTGATCCCGATCGCGATGTGGACGATCGTGCCTGCGCTCACGATCCTTCTGGTCCGCTTTGCCCGAGCCGAACCTGATTAAACTGGGAGCGGCTTCAGGGTGCGTTCGGCACATGTTTCGCCCGCCGCCTGATTCTGGGAAACCGGTTCGCAAGCAGGACAAAGCCCGAAACCGCGATAATCGTCCCGCCGATCCCGAACAATAGCAGCCACCAGCTGTTGATGCGGTCGCGCTGCGTCCAGTCCATGATATGCAGCCCCCAGACAAAATCGAACAGGCGCCAGGTGTCGCTGCGGGCAGCGAGCACCGAGCCACTCGATGCATCGATGTAGACGCGGGTATTGTCCTCATCGCCGTAGGTGATCTGCCACGCCGGAAACGGACCCCGGAATTCGGTCCCGACAGCATCTTCGATGAGGCGCGTGGTCGCTATGGTGGTTGGTGGCCCGGTCCAGGCATAGCGAGCGATGGCCTGTGCGCTTGCAGCGGGAAGAGGCGAAAGGAGAATGCCGCTGTCCGGGTCGCGGAGCGTGACGCTTCCATCGTCCCGGCGGACCTCGGTTACGGCCCTGCCGCCGACCGCGCGCGTCGCAAGGGAAACCACCCCCTCGCTGCTATCGAGCCAATGGGGCATGACAGCATCAGCGGGCAGGACCTCCGGCGCGCGCGAAACGACATGTTCGGACCGAACCTCTTCGATGTCGAGAAACGACATCAGCGCCCCGGTGATCATCCACAGGAGCACTTGGACGCCGACAAAGATCGCCAGCCATTTGTGAAGCTTGCTGCCCAGCACATGAAGACGCAGCTTGAAAGAGCGTGTCGCCAATCGGTGTTCCCCCGATCAGATCAGTTGTTACGCGGTGCGCGTGACGATGAATGGTACTGAACGATCTTCCAGCCATCTGCATCATGGGCGAGGACCGAGGTCGCAACCCCTTCGCGGTCGATTACGCGACCGTCGGCCAGTTCGATCCGATAGGTGTACGTTTCGCGGCCATACGCCATATGTCCCATCCGGGTGACTGCGAGCGTCGGTTCGCCGAAGGTGAAGCTGGTTATTGCATCGAGTTCCGGTCCCAGGTGATGCTCCATGTAATGCGTGAAGCTGCCTTCCGCCTTGCCGTTTTCGTAAATGAAGGATTCCTGGGCAAACAGCGCAGCCATGGCCTCTGCATCGCGCGACGTCAGGGCATCGCGATATGATGTCAGAATTGCTTCTGCCCCAGCAACGTCATCGTTCATCGCAGCCATATGCTCGGCATGGTTCATGCCCTGCTCCGTATGATCCATCGGCGTTGATACCGAATGTTCCGAATGCGCCGAATGGTCCATGGATTGTGCCAGGGCGGGAGTGCCCCCTGCAGCCAAGGCCAGGGCGACCGCGCTTAGAGATAGTCTCGTTCTCATTGTATATTTCCTTCACTTAAAACCAGAATCGCAAGCCCACGACGTAATTCATCACGCTGGGGTCTTCCCCTGCGGCGCGGGCAAAATCGGCGCCCTCACCGATCCGCCACTCCTGGGAGACGCCGACATAGGGCGCGAATTCGCGTGCGAACTCGTAGCGAAGACGCAGACCTGCCTCGATCCGGTCGAGGCCAGCGCCAATGCCGAGTTCGGGAATATCCTGAGCCGAAAGAGCGATTTCGGCTCGCGGCTGGAGGATCAGCCGCTGCGTGATGCGCTGATCAAGCTCGCCCTCAAAGCGCGCCGTTACATCGCCCTTGCTCGATACGAACGCCGCGACGTCGATCTCGAACTGGTAAGGGGCAATGCCCTGGACACCGATGACCGCATGGGTGCGCTCGGGCCCCGTCAGATCCTGACGGACACCGGCTTGGAAATCGAAGAAGGGTGCGATGGCGCGGCTCCAGAGCGCCTGGACCTCGGCGCCCTCGACGGGCTCACCGAAGCTGCCTTCACCCTCGGATTTGAACCAGAACTTGTCGATATCACCGCCATAATATCCCTGGATATCCCAAAGATATCCATCAGCTCCTTCGCGTGCGCGATACTCAAGGCGGTCGCCCTGAAACCAGAAGCGCATCCCGCCGTCGGTCTCACGGACAAGTTCGCGCCGCGCTTCGTTCATGGCTTCCTCGCCCCAGATCGCAACCGCCGCGCGCGCGGGACCGCTCCCAGCTTCGGGAGGAGGCGGCAGCAGCGGGATATCGTCGTTCGAGCCCATCTGCATCGCCGAATGGTCCATGCCCTGCATGTCCTGCGATCCCATCTGCCCATGGTTCATCTGGCTGTGATCCATCTGCCCATGGTCCATCGACGAGCTGCTGGCTTCCGCCTGCCCCATGTCGCCGCGGTTCATTTGCGAATGATCCATCGCGCCTTCGTCAGGCCTGCCCTGCGGCATCGAACCATGATCCATCGTCGAATGGTCCATCGCAACTTCAGGCTGGGCAGCGGGGCCGCAAGCCCCCTCTGCTACCGGATGCCCCATCGCGCGATGGCGCTCGGCTGCCGCCTCGCACTTTGTTTTGGCGTCAGCCTGCGCCTCGGCGCTCTGCTGCGGTTCCACTGGCGAGTGACCCGCATGCTGCGCCGCGGCGGGGGAGGCGAGAACCGAACCCGCGGCGGCCGAGGCAAGCAGGCTGATGATAGATATCTTCATGCGCCCTCTCCGGCAGGATTGGCAACCGTGACGATCTGAAACATCCCGGCATGCATGTGATAGAGAAGGTGGCAGTGGAAGGCCCAGTCGCCCGGCTCGTCCGCCGTCAGGTCGAACTGCGCGCTGCCACCCGGTTGCAGGATAACCGTGTGCTTCAGTGGTTGACGGTTTGGAGGTGCACCGTTGACCAGCTCGAAGAAGTGTCCGTGCAGATGGATCGGGTGTGCCATCATCGTGTCATTGATCAGCTTTACCCGCACGCGTTCATTATAGGCAAAGCGGATCGGCTCCTCGGAGACGGCGGAGAATTTCTTGCCGTCGAACGACCACATGTAGCGTTCCATGTTCCCGGTAAGATGGATTTCCATCCGGCGCGAAGGGCTTCGCGAGTCCTTGTTTGGTGTCAGCGCGCGCAGCTTGCGATAGTCGAGGGTACGGTGCGGGACATCGGCAAGGCCAATCCCGGGATCGCCCATCCGGTCGACCGGGTTCATCGACACCATGTCGATGCCCGGTCCGACCTTCACATCGGGAGGCAATAGCGAGGTATCGCGCATCTGCATGCCTCCCGCCATGCCAGCCATTCCGGTCATCTCCGCCGAACCGCCATCCATACCGGACATCCCGTCCGCGCCAGCCGCTCCGCTCGATCCGTGATCCATTCCGGCCATCCCGCCAGCGCCATGGTCCATGCCGGCCATACCAGCATCGCCGCCGGAGCCATGGTCCATACCGCTCATGCCCATATCGGCCATAGTGAGCAGCGGGGGATCGCGCAGCGGCGGGATGGCCGCACGCGCGCCGGGCGTGCTCGCCAGCGTTGCGATGCCCATACCTGACCGATCCATCGACTCCGCCATCAGCGTGTAAGCCTGCTGCTCACCCGGCGTCACCACGACGTCGTAGGTTTCCGCGACGCCGATCTGGAACTCGTCCACTTCGACCGGCTCGACGTTCTGCCCGTCGGCTTGAACCACGGTCATCGGCAGGCCGGGAATGCGAATATTGAAAAATGTCATGGCGCCGGCATTGATGAACCGAAGCCGCACACGCTCGCCCGGACGGAAAAGATATTCCAGATTGTCGAGCGGTCCATGACCGTTCAGCAGATATGTATAAGTTGCGCTCGACACATCGAGGATGTCGGTTGGCATCATGCGCATTCTGGCCCACATCCGGCGATCCTCGCCCGAGAGCGGATAGTCGTCGGTCCAGGTATTCTGGTTGTAGTTGAAGTAGCCTTCGCCCTTCTTGAGCTTGTCGAATATCGTGTGGGGCGACATTTCGCTGAACTCGCTCAGCACCACGATATATTCGCGGTCGGCCTGCACCGGATCGGGACCTGCGGGATCGACCACGATCGGACCATAATGACCGGCCTGTTCCTGCAGCCCGCTATGCGAATGCCACCAATAGGTGCCTGCCTGCCGCACGGGAAATTCCGCTGTGAAGGTCTCGCCCGGCTTCACGCCGGGAAAACTTACGCCCGGCACGCCATCGAGCTGGAACGGCACGAGCAGGCCATGCCAGTGGATCGAGGTGTCTTCCTCAAGCTGGTTATGGACGTTGAGGCGGACGGTGGTCCCTTCGCGCAGGCGAAGGAGTGGCCCAGGGATGCTGCCATTGACGGCAATCGCGCCGCCACGCCTGTTGCCGGTGGAGAAAGCCGAGCGCGCAACCGTCAGATCGATATTCGGTCCGGTCGCCTCATCGATACCTCGCCGGGCGGCCCCGGAGAGCAGATCTCCGCCTCGCGCCCAAGCGGGAACGGCACCGCCCAGGCCAAGCAGGCCCAGCCCGCTGGCACTTGTTCCAAGAAATTTTCGGCGATTGACGGCAGGCATAGGGGGCTCCTGAGAAGGCATATACCGTCACTTACGCGGCCACCTGCGCTACCCCTCAAAGTTTTCGAACCGCTCCTTCAGCCGGTTGCGCGCACGATAGATGCGCGTCTCGACAGCTTTCTCCGTGGTGCCGAGCAGCTCGGCAGCCTCGGCCTGGCTGTATCCCTCGACAGTGACCAGCACGAGCGCCTCTTGCAGCCGCACCGGCAAGCGCCCGATTTCGGCCTGGACCAGCCGCAGCTGTTCGCGGGCTCCGGCAACATTTTCGGGATTGGGGGCATCGTCGGCAACGGCGTCGGCTTCCCGCCCGTCCGGCAAACTAAGGAAGCCCGCAACTTTCCTCCGGCGGAGCCTGTCGCGGCACCGGTTGAGAACGATTGTCGTCAAATAAGGACCGATGGGCTTGCTCGGATCGAGGCGATGCCGTGTCAGCCAGACCGAAGCGAGACTGTCCTGGACGACATCTTGGGCCCGCGAGGGTGAACCCAGCATACGCGTGGCGAGCGCAATCAACCTAGCGATCTCATGCTCGACCAGAGCTGTGAACGCCCGCTTGTCACCGGCTATCGCCCGCCCGATCAGAGCTTCGTTCGAAGTGTCATCCACCACTGCCAAGGCTGATCAGTCACGCGGATCGCGCGTGAGGGCCGCGGACACTTTCCGGTCGAACTGAAGCTGCTGATCGGGATCGAGAATTTCCCGCATGTCGAAGACGTGGCGCACGGTCGCTTTTTGCAAATCGCCCATGCGCGCATGCACCTCGTCGATCGCGGCACTGACTTCGGGCCCGTATTCGTGCTCGGTTTCCATTGCCTGGGCGAGCTGGGCGTTGGCTGCGCGCGCAGAGGCTTCGAGCCTTGCCTGTTCTACCGCGAAACGCGCTTCGAGCGCGTCGAGCCGCTGCTCCTGATCAGCCGTGAGCGAGAGTTCATCGTGCACGAACTGGTGCAGGCTACCCTCGGCATCGTTGTTGGACCAGCGATCGGCGGCAAGCGCTCCGAGGCATCCGGCGAGCGCCGCCAGCAGGACCGCGAGGACAAGGTGAAACTTCTTCAACGCCTATGACCCCACATGAAGCAAAGCAGCGGGCGACAGGGATTCTCCGCCAACGAGGCTCTCGCCAACAATTTCTGTAGGAGCGCCATATTCGGACGGCCATCCGCTGGTCCCTGCGCCTGCCGCCAGGCCGACGACAAACAGACCGGCGAACAAGGCCATTCTGCGTCGCTGATCGGCAATTTCGCCAAGCTGTCCTGCGCGCTGCCAGACGCCGTTCATGAAGTCGGGCGGCACGTCGCCAGCCTCCTGCGACGCCATCGTGCCGAGCATCGCATCGAGTGTCTGATTATCACGCATCCCTTGCTCCTGTCGGTTGCACGGTTCCTATACGCGACACTTCGCGCAAACCCTCAAGATAATTTGAGGGCAAGAAGCAATTGATGCGTAAAGGCATTGAGTCAAAAGCACGCGTCGTTTGTCGGCGCAGAATTTGCGCGGACACATTCTGGCAAAGTCATTCTGCTCGGCGCGGCCTCAGGAAAGGCAAATGTAAATGAGTTTCATCAATCCATCAAAACCGTTCAGTCGTTCGCTGGCGGCTTCGCTCCTCCTCGCCCTTGCAGCCTGCTCGAATGCGGCCCAGGCCGCGACATACACGATGTACCGCGACGCAGGGTGCGGGTGCTGTCTTAACTGGGCCGGTCACGTAGAACACGGGCTCGAAGCGGAGGTCGCCTCGGTCGACTCCGACGACATGGCTGCACTAAAGACAGCCAGGGGTGTACCGCAGGATCTGTGGTCGTGCCACACGATGGAAGTCGATGGCTATATCATCGAAGGCCACGTGCCGGCCGATGCCGTCGCGAAGCTATTACGCGAACGCCCCGAAGGAGTGGCAGGCCTGGCCGTGCCCGGAATGCCGCTTGGCTCGCCCGGGATGGAACTCGGGGACCAGGTGCAGCCCTATGATGTCATCGCCTTCGGCCCAGGCGGGCGGAGCGTGTTCGCATCCTACCCGTGAATATGGGCAGCCCTTTTTGCGCCAACTCTGACGGAGGACCATCATGTCGGACTATTCGGTCAAAACCTCAATTTTCATATGGGGCTGGACACTCAGCCTCTTCCTGCTTTTCAGCTACCTGATCTGCATCGGTTTCGGCCTGCTCGCGCCCGAACAGGCGCACATGCACGAAGCGTGGGCGCCGCTGCTTCCCGGTTTCGAGTGGCTGACCCTCTCGGGCTTTCTGGCAGGCGCTCTTGGAAGTTTTTTGTATGGTTGGTATATTGCTTTAATCGCGGTGCCGCTTTTCCGATATTTTCAGAAGCGTTTCAGTCGATAGACAGAGCTTGTCGCGGTAACTTGGTCCAAGAGGGGCAAGGCCTCGTCTGGCTCATTTCGATCGCATATTATTACTGGAGCTAGAGCCATTCCCAGAACTCCGTCCCAAGGAGAGAGGCGATCCCTGTTAGTTCACGTCGCCATCGGCGCTGTTCTGGGTGTAGTGATTCTTCACCCGCTCACGACGCTCGTCTTTTGGTACGAGTTTGGTGCCTTGGCCTTTGCCGACCAAGACAGCGCACTCAGCTTCATAATCGACCGGACTCTCTCCGCGTTTGCGTTCGAAATGTTTGCAATGAGCTTGATATATGCCGCGATCGGCGGCGCGATCGGACTGGGTTTTGGAGTGTATCATGTTCGGCTCGTGCACGAGCGGTCCAGAGTTCGCTTTCTGGAACGCGAACTCAATGAAGAACTTCCATTACTAATAGCTCGCGGCGAAAGCGAGCAGCTGGAATTCAAATCTTCCTTCCGTTGGGACAGGCGTCAGGAGAAAGTCAACCGCAGCTTGCAGCAAGTCATCGTCAAAACCCTGGCGGGGTTCCTCAACCAAGAGGGCGGCACTCTCCTTATCGGTGTCGAAGATGATGGCAGCATCGCGGGCATCGAGGCGGACATGCAAACGCTTAAGCCCGCCAACCAGGATGGCTTCGAACGTTTATTGATGGACACAGCAAAAGAGGGTCTTGGAGGACACGCGTGTGCTCTGATCCATTGTAGGTTCCACAAACTCGAGGAAAAGATCGTTTGCCGAGTTATTGTGGAGAAGAGCTTGGAGCCGATCTATTTTTCCGAAGGGAGCGTGGCCCGGTTCATGCTGCGAGCAGGCAATAGCACGCGTGAGCTCGATGTGCGCGAAGCTCAGGCTTATCTCCAGCATCGCGGGAAAGTGAGCATCTAACCGCTGGTCTGTGGGACAGCACGCGTGTTCGGAGCGCTTTGTCGATCGGCTCAGTTCCTGCAAATTTATGATGCGGTTGGGGCTTCGCCCCGCCACATACTCAAAAATATTGAGGGATGAGCCCCGACCGAACGTACTGTCCGGCATGATCTTTCTTGAACGGGAGACCATCGACAGGGGAAAGTCTTGCAAGACCATGAGCACGAGAATCAAAGCGAAACAGCTGGCTCGATAACCCTGCTGGGCGGCGTGGCGATGGGAACCGGCGTCATGATCGGTGCCGGCATATTCGCGCTGACCGGGCAGATCGCCGAGCTTGCCGGTCCGCTCTTCCCCTTATCCTTCATCGCTGGCGCGCTGGTAACCTCGCTGGCGGCGTACAGCTATATCAAGATGTCGAACAAATGGCCGTCTTCGGGCGGCATCGCGATGATCTTGCAGAAAGCATACGGACCCGGCGTGATCGCCGCCTCTGCCTCGCTCCTAATGGCGCTGTCGATGGTGATTAACGAGAGCCTCGTGGCCCGCACCTTTGCCACTTACGCGCTGCGCCCGTTCGGCCTCGAAAGCAGCGGGTGGCTCGTTTCTCTCGCAGCGCTTGCCGTCATCATTTTCGCCTATCTCGTCAATGCAGCGGGCAACAGGTCGGTAAGCGGCTTCTCGCTTATCATGTCCGCCATCAAGATCGGCGGCATCGCGCTGTTCGCAGTCGCCGCGATCTTGGCCAGCGGTTTTTCATCAGGCGCATTTTCGCAGCCCGTCTCGCTGACCAATGCAGAAGCCCTGCTCGCCTCGGTTGCTTTCTCGATCCTCGCCTTCAAGGGCTTCACCACGATTACCAATAGCGGCGGCGAAATCGTCGACCCGCACAAGAATGTCGGCCGGACGATCATGATCTCGATCGCGGTCTGTATCGTGATCTATCTGCTTGTCGCAGTGGCGGTGGGTTCGAGCCTGAGCATATCCGAGATCGTCGAGGCGCGCGATTATTCGCTCGCAGCAGCGGCGCGTCCGGCGCTGGGAGAACTGGGCTTCTATTTCACCGTCGCGATCGCGATCGCCGCAACGACTTCGGGCGTGATCGCGAGCGTATTTGCCGTGTCGCGCATGCTTGCGATGCTGACCGACATGAAGATGATCCCGCACAGCCATTTCGGCATGAGCGGCGGGATACGCAGCCACATGCTGGTCTATACGGTGGTCATTGCCGGGACGCTTGCCGTCCTGTTCGATCTGTCGCGGATCGCCTCGCTGGGCGCCTTCTTCTACCTCGTCATGGATATGCTGGTGCACTGGGGCGTCCTGCGTCACCTGCGCAAGGAAGTCGGCGCGCGAGCATCAATACTTCTTACAGCACTCGCGGCAGATGGCGTGGTCCTCGCAGCCTTTACCGCGGCCAAATTGCGCAGCGATCCTGCCGTTGTCGCCTATGCGGCGATCGGCATCGTCGCGGTGTTCGTGGGGGAATGGATCTACCTCTCGCGCAATTCCGAAGCGCCCGCTTCTCACAAAGATGATCGGTCAGGAGAGAAGAGTTGATGGCACCTTCTTCAACCAGCTTTGCCGCTTTTACGCCGGGCTTTTTCGAAACCGTTTCCCGAAAACCTGAGTTGACGAAGCGAAACGTCAAGAAAAACAGATGGAGCGATTCATGACGACCCGAACAGCGGCGGTCTACCGCATGGTGATGGAGGACCATGTCTGTCCCTATGGCATCAAGACGGTCGATCTTGTCAAGCGGCAAGGCTTCGAGGTCGACGATCATCACCTGACCAGCAGGGAGGAAACCGATGCGTTCAAGGACAAGTACGACGTCGAGACCACCCCGCAGACCTTTATCGAAGGCAAGCGCATTGGCGGCTATGACGATGTCCGCGAATTCTTCGGCAAGAGCCGCTCGCAGCCTGAGGAAGGCGAAACCAGCTATCAGCCGGTCATTGCGATTTTCGCGGTCGCGCTGCTGCTCGCGCTAGGGCTGAGCTGGGCGTTTTTTGACGACCTCTTCACTGTCCGGGCCGCAGAATGGTTCGTGAGCCTGTCGATGACCCTGCTCGCCGTTCAGAAGCTTCAGGACGTGCGCAGTTTCTCGACGATGTTCCTCAACTACGACCTGCTCGCACGGCGCTGGGTGCCCTATGGCTTCGTCTACCCGTTCGGCGAAGCCGCTGCCGGCATTCTCATGACCGCGGGCGCGCTGACCTGGCTCTCGGCCCCGCTGGCATTGTTCATCGGCACAGTCGGCGCTGTCAGCGTCTTCAAGGCTGTCTACATCGACAAGCGCGAGCTTAAATGCGCCTGCGTGGGCGGCAGCAGCAATGTGCCGCTCGGCTTTGTCTCGCTGACCGAAAATCTGTTCATGATCGGAATGGGTCTGTGGATGGGCGCGAAGCTTCTCGCATGATCACCGCGCTCCTTCTCTCCGTCTTTCTGTTCCTCTCGGCTGTCGCTTCGCACCTTGCCATTCTGGGTGTCGGTCACCGGCTTCTCGACCGGCGCCGCGATACGCAGGCAAAGCTTGCCGTTTCGCTGATCGTGCTCGCGTCGCATTTCCTCGTGGCGATCCTTTTTGCCGCAGGTTTCTGGCTGGGCGCGCAATGGGGCCTGGGAGGTTTCGACAAGGCGCCTTCCATGGACTGGATGGACTACTTCTATTTCTCGCTCATCAACGTGACCACACTGGGCCTGGGCGACATTTATCCGACCGAGCACCTGAGAGTCCTGGCCGGCGTCGAGGCCCTCACCGGCTTCGCTCTCATCAGCTGCTCGGCGCAGCTATTCTGGACCATGATGCACAAAGGAGAAAAAGCATGACTGAAAAGACGACCCACTCGGACAAGGGAGGGGGCGGCAGCTACTGGCGATTCATGGCCATGGTGTCGACCTCGACCGTGATCATGTTCTTCCTGATGTATGCCAACACCTTTACCGTCGATGATCTTTTCTGGAGCGAAACGCGCTTCTGGATGATGTTTGTCATGGGCGCGATGATGATGGTTGTCATGCTGCTCTTCATGTGGGGCATGTACAAGGACCGGACCAAGAACTTCATTATTCTGGGCGTCGGCGCCTTCGTGTTCGCCCTCGCGCTGTGGCTGGTGCGCAGCCAGACCACCGTCGACGATACCGAATATATGGCAGCGATGATCCCGCACCACTCGATCGCGATCATGACCAGCGAACGCGCGAGCCTGAAGGATCCTCGCGTGCGCGAACTCGCTCAGGCCATCATCGTCGCCCAGCGCCGCGAAATCGCCGAGATGAAATATCTCATCGACGATATCGAGCAGAACGGTCCTCGGACCGAAGAACGCCTGCCCGAGGAGATGCAGCCATGAACAAGATAGCTTTCACGGCGCTCATCGCGCTACCGCTTGCCGCCTGCAATTCGAACACCGCTCCGGGCAACGACCGCGAAGCCCAGCTCGACCCGCCTGCCACTGCCGCGCCGATCGAGGATGCGGCCAGTGCACTGGCAAATGTTGACTCAGGCCTGATGCTTCCCGGGACCATGAATGACGCGGATCTTGCTGCTCTGGGCGCAGGACAGGCCTGCCAGTTCCGCCTGACCGAAGTGGCCTTTCCCTCATTTGTCTATGACGGCGACGGGGGCGGAGCAATCAAGATCAATGGCAAATTGATCCCCGTCACTGCCGATGGCCCCGGCAGCTATTCGAACGGTGAGCTTCGGATCAGAACCCGCATGCTGGATGATGAAGGCGATGCGAGCCTGCAGATGCAGGAGATGATCGTGGCAGCGCCAAGAGCCAAGGATGAGTTTGGCTTTTGGGGCTATACCACCTGTCCAGCCGAGGGAGCCTGATACTGGCAGGGCGCATGGGCGGGCCGTCGGTTACCCCATGCGCCCGCGCCTCCGCCCTTCGTCGCCCTCACCAGTTTTAACAGGAACAAGCAGATGACCGATACGAGGCCCATCGCTGTCTTCGGCGCAGGCGGGAAGACCGGCACCGAGCTACTGAGGCATGCCCTTGCCCGGGACATACCGATCCGCGCCTTCGAACACACGGTGCCCGGACCAGACGAGCGGGTGGGCGACTTCGAATATATCGAATGCGATGTGCTGTCGGACGATTTCGCTGGCGATCTCGATGGCTGCCGCGCGGTTATCTCGACCCTCGGTGTCGCTTTTGGTCCGGGCAATGCGATCGATCCACCGCCGCTTTATACCGATGGCACGCGCAACCTGCTCGGGGCGATGGCACAGACGAAGATCGACCGCATTGCCGTGATCTCCGCTGCCTTTGTCGAACATCAGTCGAGCGTCCCGGCCTGGTTTGAGCTCACCGCCAAGCCTGCATTGTTCAATATACTCGAGCAGATGCGCGCCATGGAAGCGATGCTCAGCGACGCCCAAGGTATCAAATGGACGGCCGCACGGCCGGGCTGGCTGCTGGATGAGCCTTACACCGGCGATGCCGTCATTACGGACGAACGCTTGGCAGAAGGCTGTTTCCGCTGCCGTCATGCTGATCTAGCGGCGAGCCTGCTTGAATTCGTGTGCGAAGATACCTGGATCAACGCAAAGCCTGCCATCGGCAGGCCCGAAGCCGAACGTTTCGAAAGTCCTGCCGCCATCAAGGCCGAACTCGGGATCGATTAAACGTCGTAACATTTTTCAATCTGTAACGAGCCCGAACGTTACAGACTTTGAGCAACAGACAAGGAAGTCGCATGTTTCTGGAGAAAATCAAAACCCCCGGTCTCTCACACCTTTCCTACATCATCGGCTCGGGCGGAAAGGCAGCGGTCATCGATCCGCGCCGGGACTGCGAGGTCTATGTCGAAAAGGCCCGGGCCGAAGGGCTGGAGATAACGCATATCTTCGAAACCCATCGCAATGAGGATCTGCTCAGCGGCTCGCCGATCTTGGCCAATTTGACAGGAGCCACGGTCTATCACGGGCCCAACGCGGCAGGCGAAGTCATCTTTGCCAGGACCGCGCGCGAAGGCGATTGTTTCGAGCTGGGTCAATTGAAGATCGAAGTGCTTGAAACACCTGGACACACCGACGATCATCTCGCTTTCGTCATCCATGACAGCGAATATTCCGAGGGGCCGGTCGGCGTCTTTACCGGCGATGCCCTGTTCGTCGGCGATGTCGGGCGCACCGATTTCTATCCCGAGCGCAAGGAAGAAGTCGCGGGCCTTCTATTCGACTCCCTGCAGAAACTTTGCGGCCTCGGCGATCAGGCGATTATCTACCCGGCGCATGGTGCGGGCTCGGTCTGCGGGTCGGGAATGGCGGACCGGGAATTCTCGACAATCGGCCACGAGCGGCGCAACAACCCGCGCCTGCGCATCTCCGACCGCGACGAGTTCATCGAGGCGAAGGTAGCAGAGCACCACTACCAGCCGCCCTATTTCCGGCTGATGGAGCGGCTCAACCTTGCAGGGTCCGATGCCGCGCCGCGCGTCATGCGGCCAAGGCGTCTGGGGCTGGAAGACCTTAGCGAGAGCGGCGCCGATCACCTGGTCGATGTGCGCGAGCCGCTCGCCTACGCTGCCGGCCATCTGCCGGGTGCCATGTGCCTTCCGGTTGGAATGATACCGGCCTTTGCCGGATGGTTCCTCGGTGAAGGCGACAGGATCGCCCTCATTGCTTCCGAGGAAGGCCAGCTAGCCCAGGCCATGGCCCATCTGGTGCGCATCGGTCTCGATAATGTTGTGGGCGGCTATGTCGGCGTGGTTCCAGCCGCCGCACAGGGCAAAGCGATGCGCAGCATTCCCATGATTGGCACCGAGGAAGTCGCGCGCAGGCTCGATCAAGACAGCGGCGAGTGGACCTTGCTCGACGTGCGCGACGCGGACGAACGGCAAGAAGCAAGCATCGACGGCTCAGGACATATCTATGTCGGTGAGCTCAACACGCGGTGGGAAGAGCTCGACCGCGACCGCCACTACACGCTGATGTGCGCGAGCGGCATGCGGGCGAGCGTTGCGGCGGGTTGGCTGGCCAGCAAGGGTTTCGAGCACCTCGATATCTATCTGGGCTCTATGGGGGCGTGGACAAACGCCTCCGGCTGAAGCGCCAAAATCTTGAAAAGCAAGCCAAAATCTTTTGCGAGATTTTGCTCGTATGTGGTAGGTGAGCTTGCTCTTCGCTCAACGAGCAGCGCGACCGGGCGCTTTATCCATCGAGTGACTTCCTGGTCCTCGAACGAAGACGAATGCCAGCGCCCCCAGGATAGCGATATTTTTGAGCAAAGGACCTGTGTGACCTGGGGCGATATGGATCGCAAGAGTTATCGGAACGAGGGTAAGAAATAACGCGGTGCATGAGAGCCGGGTCATCCACCCCAAGGCCAGTGATGTTCCTGCACCGATGAAAACCAAGCCAGACAGCCACAAAAGAATGGACGCATCTCCAATTAGAGCAACGTGATCTTTCCATGGCGACAATGCCATCCGGCCCAGCATATATTCATGCGCAAGAAAATGCCCCAATCCGCCTATGATGAATATGAGGCTCAAACAGAGGCGGAAGACCGGATCGATCAATCGCACTTTTGCGGCCCATGTCGCTAGGCTGTTTTCCATATTCCGGATCATAGAGTTCTTTCCCCCTCAGGTTGATACGTCGATGGCAGACTTATTGGGTGCGCGGACCAGTTTCTTCGGGAGGCGTCTGTGGTTCACCCAAAACGTTGACCGGCAGTTTCAGATAGATCGTACCGTTTCCTTCTGCGCGAGGCATATTCCCTCCGCGAATGTTGACCTGGATTGATGGCAGGATGAGGCGCGGCATACCCAGCTGGTTGTCGCGCTCCTCACGCATGGCTACAAATGCATTCTCGTCGACCCCGGCATGGATATGAATGTTGCTGTGCTTTTGTTCTTTCACCGTCGTTTCCCATTGGTGCTGCGAGCGGCCCTCCGGCAGGTAGTCGTGGCACATAAACAGCCGCGTCTCCTCCGGTAGCTCGAAAATCCGGCGAATAGAGCGATAGAGCGTGCGTGCATCGCCGCCGGGAAAATCGGCCCGCGCCGTGCCGTAATCGGGCATGAACAGCGTATCGCCGACAAAGGCGGCGTCTCCGATAACATAGGTCATGCACGCGGGCGTATGTCCCGGCGTATGGAGTGCCTGGGCCGATATGGCGCCTAGGTCAAAGCTGTCATTATCGGCAAACAAATGGTCGAACTGGCGTCCATCGCGTGGCAGGTCCACTCCGGCATTGAATATCGGCCCGAAGGTGTTCTGCGTGACGGTGATCTCGCTACCAATAGCAAGTTTGCCGCCTAGTGCGCGGCGGATGTAGGGTGCGGCGGAAAGGTGATCGGCATGGACATGGGTTTCCAGGATCCACTCGCACTTGAAATCCATTTGCCGGACGAATTCGATCACTTTATCGGCGGACTTAGTCGCCGTTCGCGCCGCTGCGGCATCGAAATCGAGCACCGGATCGATCACCGCGCACGCCTTGGTTGCAGGATCGGACACGACATAGGTCACGGTGTTCGTGTTCGTGTCGAAAAATGCCTCTATGTCGGGTTTCATCGAATAGTCTTTTCGTATGCTGGTTGAGAGCGGTTCTGCGTAGGTCAGTCCTGCGCCCGGTCGACGTAATTACGGACGAAGTTTTCCAGCGCCGGTTCGTCGCACACGAAGCCCATATCCGCCGCCTTCTGTAGGGTCGCATCGCCGCTCATTCCCTGCTGCGACGCCAGATGCATTATTGTGAAGGCTCCTGCGCGCTTGCCCGAGGCGCAATGGACCAGCACCGGCTTCGGAAGCGCTTCGACACTGGCCCTGAACTCATCGACGAGCTCGTCCGATATGGTGCCGCCCGCCACCGGCAAGTGACAATATTCAAGGCCGAGCGATGCCACCACTTCACCTTCGCGGTCCGGGGCGAGAGGCTGATCCGCCTCATCCTGGCAGCGCAGGTTGACGACCGCCTTGTAACCATCCTCCGCCAATGCGCGCAGGTCGCCCTCGGAAGGCGGAGCGGTCGAGACGGCGAATCTGCCATTGAGGATCTTGATTTGGGTCATAAGGCATCATCCTGGTTCAGGTTCAAAGGTCCGGGTCCGCGATTGCGCGGCAGCAGATTACGATTGACTTTATATTCATACCTTCGCATATATGCAAGTATGAAAGCCGAAGATATTCGCGATCAAGCCGAAAAGGCGGTGGCATTGCTCAAGGCGCTGGGCAGCCACAACCGCCTGATGATCGCCTGCCAATTGGTTGAAGGCGAGCGCAGCGTGGGCGAGCTGGCCGAACTGCTGGAACTTCGGGAAACCGTGGTTTCGCAGCATCTGGCGCTTATGCGGAAGGATGGCCTGGTCGCAGCGCGGCGCGATGGCCGCACGATCCATTATTCGCTTTGCGGCGATGCGCCGCGCCGGGTGCTGGAAACGCTCTACGCCATCTATTGCAGCTCCGCCGACGATACGACCGGTCCAGCAGACGGCCATTGAACAGGCTTTCAGTTATGTTGGACAATCCCGGATGATGGATATCGGCGTCATCGTGGCGCTCCTATCGCTTACCTCGGGCCTCCTCGTGGGCTTTTCGCTTGGACTACTCGGCGGTGGGGGATCGATCCTCGCAGTGCCGTTGCTTGTGTATGTCGTCGGTGTTCACGACACCCATGTCGCTATCGCCACGTCCGCTGCTGCGGTGGCGGCCAGCGCCTTGGCAAACTTATTGTTCCATGCGCGAGGCGGCAATGTGAAGTGGCGCTGCGCAGGCCTATTCGCAGCATTCGGCGTTGTCGGAGCTGCCGCCGGATCAAGCCTGGGAAAAATTACATCGGGCGATCTGCTTTTGGGCCTGTTCGGTCTGGTGATGATTGTCGTCGGCCTCTCGATGCTGCGCGAGAAATCGGGCGGATCCGACCCGGATGTCCAGCTCACCCGAGCCACGGCGCTGCGCCTCACCCCGCGCCTCGCGTTCGGAGGATTGCTGGTAGGCGGACTGTCCGGTTTCTTCGGTATCGGCGGGGGCTTTCTGGTGGTGCCGGGTCTGGTTGCCGCGACGGCCATGCCGATTCTCAACGCGATCGGCTCCTCGCTGGTCTCTGTAGCCGCTTTCGGTACGACCACAGCCGCCAATTACGCCCTCGACGGACTCGTCGATTGGGAGATTGCCGCGTTTTTCATCGGCGGCGGCGGTATAGGCGGCTGGCTGGGTACTCGCGCATCGAACCTGTTGGCTAAGCGCAAACGAGCGCTGAACTTTATATTCGCGGCGGTCATCATCCTCGTTGGCATCTTCATAAGCGGCCAATGGGCGATAACAGCCATAACGTGATCGCTGCCTTTTCGAACCGAATTGTCCGAAGGATCAACACTGCTGTTCACCGGGCGAAGCTCAAGCCGCGCAGACGCAGGGCGTTGCCGATCACAGACACCGAAGACAAGCTCATCGCCGCTGCCGCGATCATCGGGCTGAGTAGCACTCCGAAGAATGGAAACAGTACGCCTGCTGCGACCGGAATGCCGAGCGTATTGTAAGCGAAGGCGAAAAACAGGTTCTGCCGGATGTTGCGCATCGTTCCGCGCGACAGCACGGTGGCCTGCACCACTCCTGTCAAATCACCACGAACCAGTGTGACCCCGGCGCTTTCGATCGCCACATCGGTACCAGTGCCCATGGCAATACCAACATCGGCGGCAGCCAGCGCAGGAGCATCGTTGATCCCGTCCCCGGCCATGCCGACCCGGCGACCTTGCGCTTTCAGCTCTTCGATCTTGCGGTGCTTGTCTTCGGGCGAGACATTGGCGTGTACCTCGTCGATACCCATTTCGCGCGCGACCGCTTCGGCAGTGCCGCGGCTGTCGCCCGTGAGCATAACGACCCGGATATCGCGCTTGTGCAGAGCCGCAATGGCCGCTGCACTGGTAGGCTTGATCGGATCGGCCACCGCGATGAGCCCTGCCGGACGGCCATCGAACGCAACGAACATCACCGTCTGACCCTGCTTGCGGCCATTTTCGGCCGAGCCGAGCCAGGCCTCGTCATCGATCCCGACGCGCCGCATCATCTTTTCGTTGCCGATCGCAACCCGGCCCCCCTGGACATTGGCTTCAACACCTTCCCCGGTCGTCGAAGCGAGATCCGTGGCATTGGCGGGCGAGACGCCGCGCGCTTTTGCGCCTTCGACGATGGCATGGGCCAGCGGATGCTCGCTGCCCATTTCGACACCTGCAACCGCTGCCAGGAATTCAGTTTCGTCGATGCCGTCTGCAGGCTTCACCGCCACCAGATCGGGCTTGCCTATCGTCAACGTGCCGGTCTTGTCGACCACCAGCGTATCGATCTTCTCGAGTGTCTCCAGCGCTTCGGCATTGCGGATCAGGATGCCGTGCTGGGCACCCTTGCCTGTGCCTGTCATGATCGACATCGGCGTAGCGAGGCCAAGCGCGCAGGGACAAGCGATGATCAGGACCGCAATGGCATTGACCAATGCGTAGGCAAGCGCAGGGGCGGGACCCCAGATTGCCCAGACCACGAAGGTGGCGATGGCGATCACAACCACCGCAGGCACAAACCAGCCAGCCACCTGATCGGCGAGCCGCTGGATCGGTGCGCGGCTGCGCTGCGCGTCGGCCACCATCTGGACGATCTTGGACAGCATCGTGTCCTTGCCCACGCCGGTTGCGCGCATGACGAACCCTCCAGTCTGGTTGACCGTGCCGCCGATGACAATGTCGCCAGCCTGTTTGGCGACCGGAAGCGGTTCGCCGCTGATCATGGATTCATCGATCGCGCTCGATCCCTCCTCGATTTCGCCATCGACGGGAACCTTGTCGCCGGGTCGAACGCGCAGACGATCGCCTGTGGTTAGCTGATCGAGCGGCACCTCGCGCTCGTCGCCTGAGCCAAAGATCTTGACCGCGCTGGGCGGTGCCAGCTCGAGCAGTGCGCGCAAGGCGCTCGAGGTCGAACCCCTGGCCTTGAGCTCGAGGACCTGTCCGAGCAGAACGAGCGTCGTGATGACCGCTGCCGCCTCGAAATAGACCCCGACCCGTCCCGAATGGTCGCGGAACGCTGCAGGGAACAGATCGGGCGCGACCGTCGCCACGACGCTAAAAAGATAGGCGATGGCCACGCCGAACCCGATCAGGGTGAACATGTTGAGATTGCGCGTCTTGAGCGACTGGATGGCCCGAACGAAGAACGGCCAGGCGCCCCATAGAACCACCGGGGTTGCGAGCGCAAATTGCGCCCACTGCGCCCAGGCCGGTTCTATCAGACGGTCGAAACTGAGCCCCGGTGCCATGTCGCTCATCGCATAGACGAACAGAGGCAGCGTGAGCAGCGCGCTCCACCAGAACCTACGCAGCATGTCGACCAGTTCGGGGTCGGGGCCATCGCCCAGCGAAACGGTTTCCGGTTCGAGCGCCATGCCGCAAATCGGGCATGAACCCGGCCCGGGCTGGCGGATTTCAGGGTGCATCGGACAGGTGTAGATCGTGCCTTCGGGCACATCCTCGACCGCGTCGAGATGCGCGCCCGAGAGATAGAGCTCGGGATCGGTGACGAACTTGTCGTGACAGCGCGGCGAACAGAAATAGTGTGTCGCGCCCTCATGCGTCGCGATATGCTGAGCCCCGTCGATTGCAACGCTCATGCCGCATACCGGGTCGATCGCGGTACCCTCGATCACACTCTGGTCCTTGCTCATCGCCTGTCCTTCCTAGCTCTTCACGACTACGAACTGCCCCATCATGCCTGCATCCTCGTGTTCGAGAATGTGGCAGTGATACATGTAGGGCAGGTCTGGGTCGGTGTGTTCTTCAAAACGCAGGAGAAGGCGTACCTGCTCGCGCGGGTTGACGATCACGGTATCCTTCAAACTGGTTTCCAATGGTGGGGGCGCTCGGCCATCGCGGTCGATCACACGAAACTGGACGTTATGGATATGAAACGGGTGGGCCATCATCGAAGCGTTGGCGATCTCCCAGATTTCCCATTGGCCGACTGGCACACGTTCGTTGATCACATTCATGTCCATCGCGGCACCGTTAATGGACATTCCGCCACCCATCATGCCCATGTCGAGAACGAAACGCCGGGTCCGGACGGCTGATGACGGATCGGTTGGAGCAAGCGATGCCAGTTGTGTCGGCACCCTGATGCGCTGGGCCGAACTTGCCGGCCGGATGTCGAGGATTTGAAACACGTCTCCGGAAGCATCGCCGCTATTACCGCGACCCATCATCCCGCCGCCCATCATGCCCATGGCGTTTTCGGGACTGCTGGCAAGAAGGCGAAGCGGGCGTCCTTCCGAGAGATCGATAATTACCTGCGCGCGCTCCCCCGGAGCAAGCCTCACCGAGCGGACGGTGTGCGGACGATCGAGCAAGCCGCCATCGCTCGCGATCAGTTGCATCGAACGATCACCTTCGAGCGAAAAATCGTAGAAGCGGGCGTTCGATCCATTGAGGATGCGCAGCCGTAATTGGTTTGTCTGTGCGTCGAACACAGCATTTTCAGTGCCGTTGACGAATATCCGGTTCCCGCGCACGCCCATCATCCGCGTGTGCATGCTCAGCGGGTAAACCAACCGGCCGGACCCATCGATCACGCGGTCCTGCACGATCAGCGGAATGTCGTCGACGCCATAGTCGCTCGGCAAGTCGAGGCGCTTTTCCTCATCATCGCGAACATAGATCGGCGCGGCGAGCCCGGCATAGACCTGCGGCCCGGCTTCGCGCTCCAAGTGCGAATGATACCAGTAGAGCGAGGCCCGCTGGCGAACTTCGAAAGAGGGGCTCCAGCGTTCGCCGGGACGGATCAACTGATGCGGTCCGCCATCGGCTGCGGCAGGAAGTTCGAAACCGTGCCAATGGACCGTAGCGCCTTCAGCCAGATTGTTGTCGGTATGGAACTGCACCCGCTCGCCCCGGCGCATTTCCAGCGTCGGTCCCAGATAGGGTGCGTCAATGCCGATGGTGGGCGAAGCAACACCGGGGACGAATTCCTTCTGGCCTGGTGTCAAAGACAGGCGGAAAACCCGTGCGCCCTGCTCAATCTCGCCACGCTGCAAGGGCGGTATAGCGAGCGGATTGGACCCTGGAGTGCTGTCCAGCATCGATACGTCTTGCGCTTTGCATCCCGCAAGCGGCAACGCGGCAAAGCCTGCAGCAGCAAAACCAGCGCTTTTGATCAGTGTGCGGCGGTCTACGGGGAATGCCTGGGTGATGCGCGGTATCCGGATCATGCTCCTCCTGTTTCGCGATGGGTGGCACCAGGTTTGCCTGGCACCACCCAACCGACTCACTGCTTCGTAATCGACGTGATCACATTGCCTTCAGAACCAGTACGAAATTCAAAGGCAATTCCCTCACCGACGCTTACTTCGCTGCGCAGTTGCTCATCGGCTTCAAAAGCCATGGTCATCGCAGGCCATTCGATCGCTGGGACCGGACCGTGGTCGACGGTTATCGTACCCGCTTCCGCATCGATTGCAGTGACCGTGCCTTCTGCGCTGGCGGTTTGCATTCCGCTGCCAGGTTCCATCATCGGCATTTCTTCGCCGTCCATCATCATTTCATTCTCTGCCATCGGCATGTCGTTCATCTCGGCAGTGTCCTGGCCAGAATCGCAGGCGGCCAGCGCCAGCGGCGCGGCCAATAGGCTCATGAGGGTTGTGGTACGCATTCTTCTTCTCCTTGGGGTTGGGTTGGCCGTTCGGGCCGGGGGCGCCGCATCAACAAATATGCGGCGGGGATAACGAACATCGAAAGCAGCGGCGCGGTGATCATGCCGCCCACCATCGGTGCGGCGATGCGGCTCATGACCTCCGAACCTGCGCCGGTTCCAATGAGGATAGGGAAGAGACCGGCAAGAATGACGGCCACGGTCATCGCCTTGGGACGCACGCGCAGAAGAGCACCCTCCCTGATGGCTTCGCCCACGCCGTCCGCATCGAGGGCACCGCTGCGCCGGGCCAGCGCAGACTTGAGGTAGATCAGCATGATGACGCCGAACTCGGCAGACACACCGGCAAGCGCAATAAAACCCACCGATGTCGCAACAGACTGGTTGTAGCCCATCAGATAGAGCAGCCAGAAGCCGCCGGTGAGGGCAAAGGGCAGCGTGCCCATAACAAGTAGCGCTTCGTCGAAGCGGCGGAAGATCAGGTACAGCAAAACGAAGATGATGCCGAGCGTCGCGGGAACGACGACCTGCAACCGCTCATTGGCGCGGGTGAGATATTCAAACTGGCCCGCGTAAGAGATGCTCACACCGGCAGGCAGATCGACGCCCACTGACACTGCCGCCTGAAGATCACTTACGACCGAAGTAAGATCGCGCCCGCGCGTATCGACATAGACCACGCTGATGAGACGGCCCTGCTCATTCTTGAGCATCGGGGGGCCATCGCTGACGCTCACCTGCGCTACGGTCCCAAGCGTGATTTGCTGGCCAGACGGGGTGAGCAAAGGCAGCGCGCGCAGTTCTGCGAGGCTATCGCGGATCTCTCGCGGATAGCGGACATTGATGGGATATCGCGCCAGTCCTTCGACCGTTCTGGAGATATTCGCGCCGCCGATCGCGCCTGACACAATTTGCTGAACATCGGCGATATTCAGCCCGAAACGCGCCGCAGCGACCCGGTCGATGTCCACATCGACATAGCGGCCTCCCGACAGACGCTCTGCCAAAGCGGAACTGACTCCGGGAACCTGTTTGGCGACATTCTCGACCTGCAACGCCACGCGCTCGATCTCGGCGAGGTCCTCGCCAGATACTTTCACGCCGATCGGGCTCTTGATACCAGTCGCGAGCATGTCGATGCGGTTGCGGATCGGGGGCACCCAGACATTGGCGAGCCCTGGCACCTGCACCGCGCTGTCGAGTTCTTCCACCAGCTTCTCCGGTGTCATTCCGGGCCGCCACTCTTCGCGCGGCTTGAAGCGGATCGTTGTTTCGAACATCGTGAGCGGCGCAGGGTCGGTCGCTGTATCGGCCCGCCCCGCTTTTCCGAAAACGGTGTCGACTTCCGGCACAGATTTGATCAGTCGGTCCGTCCGCTGAAGCAATGCGGACGCTTCACCAGGAGACAGGCCAGGCAGAGCGCTCGGCATGTAGAGGAGATCGCCTTCATCGAGCGGGGGAAGAAATTCTCCTCCAAGACGGGTGAACGGGATCAGCGCTGTAAGGAATACCAGTCCGGCCACAACCAAAGTGGTTTTCGGTCGGCGCATTACCCAATCAAGACCGGGCCGGTAGGCGTTGGTCAGCAAGCGATTGAGGACGTTGGTGTCCTCCTTGGGTATCTTCCCGCGGATCAGCCAGCCCATCAGAACGGGAACCAGCGTCACCGACAGAATGGCGGCCGCCGCCATGGCATAGGTCTTGGTAAAGGCCAGTGGGGAGAAGAGCCGCCCTTCCTGCGCCTGCAGAGTAAACACCGGCAGGAACGATAGGGTTATGATCAGGAGGCTGAAAAACAGCGCTGGCCCCACCTCTTTCGATGCGTCCGCAATCAGTTTCCAGCGCTCATCGTTGGACATCTTCTCGTCGGGATGGTCCTCTTCCCAATGCTCGATATGCTTGTGCGCGTTCTCGATCATGACGATGGCAGCGTCGACCATCGCGCCGATTGCGATGGCGATGCCGCCCAAGGACATGATGTTCGCATCGACCCCCTGGAACCGCATCACGATAAAGGCCGCCAGCACCCCCAATGGAAGCGTGACGATCGCCACCAATGCTGATCGCACATGCCACAGGAACAGCGCGCAAACGATCGCGACGATGATAAATTCGGCGATGAGTTTTCCGGTCAGGTTTTCGATCGAGGCGTCGATCAGCTTCGAACGATCATAGGTCGTGACAATCTCGACCCCTTCAGGAAGACTGGCCTGGAGCACGTCGAGCTTCTCTTCGACAGCCGCGATCGTTGCCCGCGCATCCTCGCCTTGTCTAAGCACAACAATACCGCCTGCGACTTCGCCTTCGCCATTGAGTTCGGCGATTCCTCGCCGCATTTCGGGGCCAAGCTGGATCGTGGCGATATCGGATAGAGTAACCGGTATACCGTTCCCGACTGATTTGAGAGGGATCTGCCGGAAGTCGTCGAGAGACGTGAGATAGCCTGAAGCGCGGACCATGAATTCGGCCTCGCCCATTTCAACCACCGATCCGCCGGCCTCCTGATTTGAGGCCTGGATGGCACGCACGACATCGCTGTAGGTGACGCCAAGCGAAGCCATTCGGTAGGGTTCCAGCACGACCTGGTACTGCTTGACCATGCCGCCAACGCTTGCAACCTCTGCAATGCCGGGGATGGTCTGGAGCTCATAGCGCAGGAACCAGTCCTGAAGACTTCTGAGCCCAGCAAGATCGCTGTTCCCCGTTCGGTCGACGAGAGCATATTCGTAAATCCAGCCCACCCCCGTCGCGTCCGGCCCGAGCGAGCTGGTCACTCCGTCGGGCAATTCGTTTTGCACCTGGTTGAGATATTCAAGCACGCGCGAGCGCGCCCAGTAGAGGTCGGTCCCATCCTCGAAGATCACATAGACGAAGCTGTCGCCGAACATCGAATAGCCGCGCACAGTTTCCGCGCCCGGCACCGAGAGCATCGTCGTTGCGAGCGGGTATGTGACCTGATCCTCAACGATGCGCGGAGCCTGCCCCGGATAGTTCGACCGCACCACGACCTGCACATCAGACAGATCGGGGATCGCATCGACCGGCGTTGCGCGCACCGCCCAGAAGCCAGCCAGCGTGACCGCCACAGCCGCCAGGACGATGAAAAACCGATTGGCGATCGAGGCATCGATTATGCGCGCGATCATCGGTCGGTCTTTCGAATGGATTCGATACGCGGACCGGTGTCGTGCTGCGAGAAGGTGAACTCGACAGCATCGCCCGGTTCCAAACCCTCAACCAGGGCGGCGTCGGCGAGAGCGAACGGCATGACCATGCTTGGCCATTCGAGAGCGGGAACCGGCGCGTGATTGAGAGTGATCGAAGCGCCCGCAATCTTGGTTATCCGTCCCATGGCGGTGTACGTCCTCATCTTTGGCGAGCCGTCTGACGCCATGCTCATGGTCCCATCGATCGACCTGACGTCGATACCGCCAAGACTTGCTTCGGAGTCGATCAGGAACTGACCTGAAGTGACGACCTGCTCGCCCTCCGCAAGGCCTGCGAGTATCTCTGTCCTGCCGTGCGCCTCGCGCCCGATTTCGACCTCGGCAGGCAGGAAGGCGCCTTCATCCTGTTTGAGCATCACAAGATTGCGGCGTCCGGTTCGAATAACCGCCTCCGACGGTACCAGCAATGCTCGCCGTGTGTCGGGTGAAAGCGACACCTGCGCGAACATCCCCGGTTTCAACCTGCCGCGCGGATTGGGTAGCTCAGCCCGGACGGTAATGGTTCGGCTTGCGGCATCGGCGCTGGGAAGGATGGCAACAATCCGTCCCGCAAATCGCTGATCCGGATACGCTGCCAAGGTCGCACTGATGGGCTGGCCCTGCCGGACATTTGCGGCCTGGACTTCAGGAACCGAAGCTTCAAGCCATATCGGCGTAAAGCCCGTAATCTCGGCCAAAGTTTGACCTTCCATTACAGTCATGCCCGAGCGCACCCCAAGCATTGTTACGGCACCGCCCACGGGAGCCGTGACGGTGATCGTGTTTTGAGCTCTGCGTGTGCGTTCAACCGACGCGATCATTGCGTCGGTCATGCCGAGCAGGCGCATGCGCTGCTGCATCGCGTCTGCAAGTGCCTGATCGCCGGTATCGAGCACGGCAATGTACTCACGCTGCGCACCGCCCCAGTCAGGGACGAGAATGTCGACTATCGGAGTGCCGCGACCCACGACATCGTCCTGTGCAAGACCATAGGTGCGTTGGACATATCCGCCCGCTCTTGGCTGGACGATGGCAACATCTCGGCTGTTGTAGGCCAGGACGCCCGTCACGGTGATTTCCGGCTCGAGAACTCCGAACTCGGCCGCTGCAGTGCGGATGCCGAAATTCTGGACTAGGCCCGGATCAATCCGGACGCCCGCTTCCGCAGCTTCTCCCGCGCACTTGGGAACCAGCATCATGTCCATGAAGGGCGACTTACCGGGCTCGTCAAAGCGTTGTCCGGGCACCATCGGATCGTACCAATAGAGCACCTCTTCGCACTCCGGCTCGGCGGAGCCCGACATCCCACCCTCGCTCTCACCGCCTATAAGCGAGAGCGCATATCCCGCGCCGAGGCTGACAAGCGCGACGGCTGCCATGATTGCATAGGTTCGCTTTGAAGGGCCGGAGCTACCGACTGTATCGCTCATGGCTGCTGCTCCCCGTAGGTCAAGCGAAGCATCTCGGCCCATTCCACGGTCGCAGCTTCGCGTTCAAAGATTTCAAGATCGAGCAAGGCCAAATCCGCCTCTGCTGCAATCACATCGATCAGGTCTGCGTTTCCGGCAGCAAAGCTTGCCGTTTCCAGTTCAACCCGTTGCCGGGCCAGTGGAAGCAATTCATCGCGCGCGCGTTCCCATTGACGCTTGGCACTGCGCCATGAGGCGAGATCGGATTCGAATTGCACGCGAAGCGCCCGCAAACGATCATCGCGCTCTGCCTGCGCCGCAGCAGCTTCTGCCTCGGCGGCACGAATGCGCGGCTCTTGACGTCGATCGGTAAAGATGGGCAGGGTAACCGATCCCATGACAGAGAATGCGTCTCCGAAGGCAGGGTCGCGTCGGCCATAGTTCACGCTCACGCCGAAGTCGGGGCGCAAGTCGGCGCGCGCGAGGCCGGCGTTCGCTTCTGCGCGTCCGGTGGCAGCATCGGCAAGACGGATGACAGGGTTAAGGTCCAGAGCTTGCTCGAGGCTGCCGCTGTCGACATTGGCTGCTGGCGCATCACCCGCGATGGTAGGACTGTCTGTTCGAACGTAGCTGGCCAGCATAGCGCGTGCAGCGTCGCGTTCGGCTTCTATTCGCGTAATCGCATCCTCGATCACAAGGAGCTCGCGGCGAATGGCAAGGCTCTCAGCCGGACGCGCTGACCCCGACGCGACAGCGCTGTTCGCCACCGGCAGAAGCCTCCGCAAATCGCTCAGCGCCGTATGGGCGAAGGCGAGCTTCTCTTCGGCATAGTACAAGTCGATCCAGGCCGCTGATGTGGCGATATCGATCCGCTGCTGAGCAACTCCAAGCCGCATTTGAGCGACGGCTACATCTGCGCCCGCTACGCCTCTACGGGCTCTGCGCCGTGCAAGGTTCGGGATTGGTTGCTCAATGCCAACAGCAATCTGCGTTGGAAGCTGGCGATCAAACTCGAACGCCACAGGCCCGGTAATTGGCAGGTTTGCAATCCCGCCACGCAAAATAGGATCGGGCAGTTGATCTGCCGCTTCCGAGGCATTACGCGTGCCGTCGATACGCAGCTGTGCAGCTTCGAGCAGCGGCTGATCTTCGCGCGCTGCCTGCAAAGCTTCTTCATAGCCAACCGGCTGCGCGAGCACGACCTGCGCCGGCATCAGGGTGGCGGCAAGGATACCGCCTATGGACCGTTTCATGGAAAAATTCTCACTCGATTTGCGTGCCGAAGTCCGGCGGCAATGGCGGTGCATTGCAGCGCTGAGACCACGCATTCAGAAGGCGCAATTCGCCTTCAGGTTATGCAATCAAGTCAGGTTCGTGGAGGTGGACAGTCGGGCGTCGAAGCTCGGCTGGAAAGACGTGAAGAGACGCTAGCCAAATACGAAGGGTCCAAAGGTGGCGGCTTCGTGACCGAAGATGGCGCGTCACTATCGATCCAAGCCGACGATGCTGCATTCACCGCGGCAAAACAGTCTGCGGACATTTCCTGGCAAGGTTCATCGGACCCGCCTTGATGGCTGTGTGCGGCCTCCCCGCGTTCAGAATGATGCATCATTTCAGCACAATCGGAAGCGAGCATCTTCTCCGCTTTGGGCGTTGGCATCGCTTGGACGGGTGATTGGATCACGAAACCAATGCAAAGCAATGTCAGCAAAAAGAAACGCAACCGAGCCATCTTCGGAACCCTAGAGACTTTGCGGCTTACCGACAAGAATGCATGTGCTTGAGGAAAAAGGCGCAACCATTGCCTCGGCCATTTTCCACTTTCTAGCCTGAACCGGTCTCGCCCGACAATCGACGGTATCACGGCCAATGCATGCCATACATGCGAAGCCTGTGACTTTGGAAAATCACGGCTTGCCGGCAGCGGAGCTTCGGGGAAATATGGGATTGAAAGAAGCATGAACGCTGTGATCGTCTATGAACTTTGCTGCTTCCAAGCGCCCATTGAGCCAAGATAGATATCGATCTTGTCGAAACCGCGGCTTGCCAACCAGCCACCTGCGACAGTCGCGCGCATGCCGCTGGCGCACATCAGGGTGTATCGCCTCGCCCTGTCCAGTTCCGACCAGCGCTCGTTGAGCTCTCCGACGTAGATATGCTGCGATCCATCAATCGAAGCGTTCGAACGTTCGTCCGCGTCGCGCACGTCGAGCAAAGTCCATTCACGGCTGTCCTGATTGAGCCTGCGCGCGATTTCTTCTGTGCCGATCATGGGTATGCTGCGCATCGCTTTGCCCTGAGCAGCGGCTGGAACCACGCCGACATAGCCGCCGACGACATTATCGAGACCGATGCGCACCAGATGGGCAATGGCGTGGGCTAGCTGGTCTTCCTCGGAAGCAACGAGGGCGATCCTGTCGCCTTCACCGAGGAACCATCCCGCAAACGCCGGTATCATTCCCACTGGAAGGCACATGGCACCTGGCAGATGACCGGCGGCATAGGCGAGCGGCTCGCGCACATCGACCAGGTGATCAGCGCCACTCTCGCCAAGGTCCTCCAGCCCCAGTCGCCGGGGCCGCATGACGCGCGGCGCGAAATTGGCCCCTTCGAGGTTGAGCCGCTCCATCAGCCGGAAATAGGGCGGCTGGTAATGGTGCTCGTCTACCTTCGCCTTGATGAACTCGTCGCGGTCGGCGATGCGCAGGCGCGGGTTGTTGCGCCGCTCGTGGCCGATTGTCGAGAATTCCCGGTCGGCCATTCCGGACCCGCAAACCGAGCCCGCACCATGCGCCGGGTAGATAATCGCCTGATCGCCGAGGCCGCAAAGTTTCTGCAGGGAGTCGAATAGAAGGCCCGCGACTTCTTCCTTGCGCTCGGGATAGAAATCGGTGCGCCCGACATCGCCGACGAACAGCGCATCGCCGGTAAAGACGCCGACCGGCCCCTCGGAATATTCGCTGTCATGGATGACGAAAGCGAGATGATCATCGGTGTGTCCAGGTGTTTCCAGCACTTCGATCTTCAATTGACCCAGCTCGAAACAATCGCCTTCGCGCGTAGTGTTGGCGAAGACCACGTTTCCCGCCGGATTGGGACCGTGGTGAACCGTCGCACCAGTCAAGTCCGCAAGGATCGGCGAGCCGCTGAGCAGATCCTCATTGCGATGGGTTTCGAAGATATGCGTGATCTCCAGCCCTTCGGCCCGGGCCTTATCGACATAGACCTCGCAGTCCCGGCGCGGATCGATGACCGCTGCCTGTCCGCCCGAACCGATGATGTAGGAAAGGTGCGAGAGGGCAGGGGTTTTGATTTTCTCCAGAAACATGCGACTTCCTTGTCTGTTGCTCACAACTTGCAACGTCCGGGCCCGTCACAAATCGCAAAATGATACGGCGCTCAATCGATCCCGAGTTCGGCCTTGATGGCGGCGGGACTTTCTAAATGTTCGGCTTCGGGCCTGCCGATGGCAGGCTTTGCGTTGATCCAGGTATCTTCGCACACGAATTCAAGCAGGCTCGCCGCGAGATCAGCATGACGGCAGCGGAAACAGCCTTCTGCCAAGCGTTCGTCCGTAATGACGGCATCGCCGGAGTAAGGCTCATCCAAGAGCCAGCCCGGCCGTGCGGCCGTCCATTTGGTGCCTTGTGCGTCGCTGAGCATCGCCTCCATGGCGCGCATCTGCTCGAGTATATTGAACAATGCTGGCTTGGCGGTGAGTTCAAACCACGCCGGAACGCTCGACTGATGTTCGACGAAGGCGGCGGAGATCACGGCAATGCGGTCGATCTTCGCTTGTGCCATCGCCCCGAGCAGGTTGTGCGTGCCATCGGTATAGAGCGGCGGTGGATCGATCGCATTGCCCGGACCGAAAGCGACACCGAGGGTCGAGATAACCGCGCGGCAGCCATCGAGATCGCCCGCGAAATCGTCCGACAGCACATCGCATTCGATGTATTCGAAGTCGCCCACCCGCTCGTCTGATCCAGGCACTGTGTGTTCGAAGGCGCGGATCGGTATGTCCGAGGCAAGGGCACGCCTCAATAGCTCGCTGCCGGTCTTCCCGCCTGCCCCGAAGACAGCGATGGGCCTCGTATCAGTCATCTGCTTGTTCCTGTTAAGACTGGTGATGGCGACAAAGGGCGAGGGCGCGGGCGCATGGGGTAGCCGACGGCCCGCCCATGCGCCCTGCCATTATTAGCCTCTGTCGGCCGGACAGGTGGTATAGCCCCAAAAGCCGAACTCATCCTTGGCTCTCGGAGCTGCGACGATCATCTCCTGCATTTGCAGGCCGGCATCGCCTTCATCATCCAGCATGCGCGTTCTGATCCGAAGCTCGCCGTTCGCATAGCTGCCGGGGCCATCGGCGGTCACGGGGATCAATTTGCCATTGATCTTGATCGCTCCGCCCGCGTCGCCGTCATAGACAAACGAGGGAAAGGCCACTTCGGTCAGGCGGAACTGGCAGGCCTGTCCTGCGCCCAGAGCAGCAAGGTCCGCGTCATTCATGGTCCCGGGAAGCATGAGGCCCGGGTCAACATTTGCCAGTGCACTGGCAGCGTTCTCGATCGGCGCGGCAGTGGCAGGCGGGTCGAGCTGGGCTTCGCGGTCGTTGCCCGGAGCGGTGTTCGAATTGCAGGCGGCAAGCGGCAGCGCGATGAGCGCTGTGAAAGCTATCTTGTTCATGGCTGCATCTCCTCGGGCAGGCGTTCTTCGGTCCGAGGACCGTTCTGCTCGATATCGTCTATGAGATATTTCATCTCGGCGATCTCGCGCCGCTGGGCTACGATGATGGCCTGCGCGAGTTCGCGGACACGCGGATCCTTCAGGCTCGCTCTCTCGCTGGTCATGATCGCGATCGAGTGGTGCGGGATCATCGCGGCCATGTATTCGGTGTCGTCGACCGTTGTCTGGCTGCGTACGAGCCATAGCGCGAGCGCGAAGACGAGGGCTCCGACGCCCAGGATGATGAAGTTCTTGGTCCGGTCCTTGTACATGCCCCACATGAAGAGAAGCATGACCACCATCATCATCGCACCCATGACGAACATCATCCAGAAGCGCGTCTCGCTCCAAAACACGTCGTCCATGTCGAAGCTGTTGGCATACATCAGGAAGAACATGATCACGGTCGAGGTCGATACCATGGCCATGAACCGCCAGTAGTTGCCGCCCCCTCCCTTGTCCGAGTGGGATGTACTTTCAGTCATGCGTTTTCTCCTTTATGCATCATGGTCCAGAATAGCTGCGCCGAGCAGCTGATGAGAGCGAAGCCGGTGAGGGCCTCGACGCCGGCGAGAACCCGCAGGTGCTCGGTTGGGAAAATGTCCGCCAAACCAAGCGTCGTCACGTTGATCAGAGAAAAATAGAAATAGTCCATCGCGGTCATCGCGCCGGCCTGCCGGAAGCCGCCCAGACCCAGCTCCTCGCCGATCCAGAAGCCGGCGGCGAAGAACGCCGCTACGGTCAGATGCGAGAAAAGAACGAGCAGCGCGATGCCCAGCTTGTGCAGAAGGCTGCAGTTTTGCTCGAGCAGCGTATGGCCCGCATTCAGTATGACGAGGTGCGAGCCCACCGATAATAAGAACAGCGAGGTCGCCAGGATCAAAGCGAGGATCATGTAAAGACTTTGAGACCCATCCAGAGCCCCATCCCCATCATGAACAGGTTCTCGGTCAGCGAGACGAAGCCGAGCGGGACGTTGCTGCTGCCCCCGACGCAGGCGCATTTGAGCTCACGCTTGTCAATATAGACGGCCTTGAAGACGCTCACTGCACCGATGGTTCCGATAAAAAGCGCCAAAGGAGCCGACAGCCATACCAGCGCTCCAGCGGTCATCAGGATGCCGGCCGCCGCTTCGCCAAAGGGATAGATGAAGGAATAGGGAACCCACCGTTTGGCGAGCAGATCGTAATTGAGGAACATGGTGGAGAAACTGCGCACGTCCTGGAGTTTCTGAACGGCGAGCAATGTCATCGAAAGGCTGACGAACCATTCGGCGGCCCGAACGGTGAAGAGATCGTCAAAAAACGCCCAGCTTAGCCCGAGCGCGAGCAGCAGCGCGACGGCGAAAATCGCAATGACCGGCTGATAGCTTGTTTCGCCCTCTTCGGGTTGGCTGCGACTCTTACCGAAATACTCGCGCACGTCATCATATCCGCCGATCCGCTTGTCATCGATAAAAGTCTGCGGGGTCGTTTCGACGCCGTGCTCTTCCTTGAACGCGTCGGTCTCCGAGCGGCTTGTCAGATGATTGTCTTCGACCTTGAAGCCCTGGCGCTTCAAAAGGTCGACAGTTTTGATACCGTAGGGACAAGTGTGGTCGTCCATCACCATACGGTAAACACGCGCAGTTTTCATGCCTTTACAGCCCCTTGTTCACAAGCACAGCCCGGGGCTGCTTATTCCAATCCAATGTTCGTTCTGCGTTTTCGTTTCATCGTTTGGAAAAAACAAACGCTATTCATCTCAAACGCAGACTGCCCTTCCCATACTCTCGTTCTGTCAATCATGAGCGCCGCTTCGCACGGGCCAGACCAGCAACTTTGCGGCTATTGAATGGCAGCCGAATAAACACAGACGTGTGCGCCCGCCCGATCTTACAGCTCTACCTCAAAAAAGATTTGACTGGGCTGCCAGGCAACCAATGCGGTGGTCAGGGATGCTCTTGATCGCCGCTGTGGCCATCGCCAATGCGCTCCGCGGGATCGTTGCTTGTTGCTTTGCGCTGGCCGGACAGGAAGATCCACTGCCCCAAGAAAACGATAGCGATCCCGATGATCGCATAAGCGACAATTGCAGGATCGCTGCGCAGTTTGGTCACGGTAAAGGCTGCCAGGACCACGCCATCTGCAGCTAACGCAGCCAGGAGTATCGTCGCCCGTGCGCCAACCTCCTTGCGCAGGTTGCGCAAGACGCCCCAATGAACCAGCATGTCCATGACAAGGTAAAAAAAGGCACCCAGCGATGCGATCCGCGACAGATCGAACAGAACGGCGAGCGTGCCGGCAATGACTACGGTATAGACCAGCATGTGGCTTTGTATCCCGCCGCTCATGCCGAAATGGCTGTGCGGAAGCATCTTCATGTCGGTCAGCATCGCTAACATGCGTGAGGCAGCGAAGACACTTGCGATCACACCTGAAATGGTGGCGGTGAGAGCGATGACGACAGTGAAGTAGAAGCCCATCTGCCCGAATGCAGGCTGCGCTGCTGCCGCCAGCGAATAGTCGCGTGCCTGTACGATTTCTGAGATGCTGAGGCTGGAACCGACGGCCAGTGCGACGAGCAGGTAAATCACGATGCAGACGGCGATCGAGACCATGATCGTGCGCCCGACATTTTTGTGCGGGTCGACCATCTCGCCGCCACTGTTGGTGATCGTGGTGAAGCCCTTGAAAGCCAGAATCGAAAAGGCGACCGAGGCAAGCAAAGCATCGGCTTTCGATAGCTCTGCCGGCTCCGAGAATGCGCCGCCCGACAGCCCGCTGGCCCAGATCGCGGCAACCGCGAAAATCGCGATCCCGCCAACCTTGACCGCCGACATGACAACCGAAAAGCCGCTGACCGACTTGTTGCCCGCCGCATTGACCAGATAGGCGAAGACGATAGCGGCGAGCGCCACTGCGGACACAAGCCAGCCGGTGCCTTCCAGGCCAAAGGGTCGCAGGGCGTAGGTTGCGAAAGTTCGTGCGACGAGGCTTTCGTTGATGATCATCGACAGCGCCATCATCATCGCAGCCGCTGAGGCGACGACACCCGGCCCGTATGCCTTCTGCAAGATCATCGCGATGCCGCCCGAGGACGGCCATTTGTTCGACATCTTGATGTAGCTGTAGGCTGCAAGCGAAGTAACGAGAGCGCCAGCAACGAAAGACAGCGGGAAGAGCGGACCGGCAAGCTCTGCGATCTGACCGGTAAGCGCAAAAATGCCCGCACCGATCATGACGCCGGTCCCCATGGCGACGCCGCCGAGCAGGGTGATGCTGCCCTTGTTCAAATTGTCTTCGTGCGCCGAATGGTTATCCATGCGGTTTACCTTTCTATGGCTTGCGTCGCGCTGCCATCTTCCGCAGGCGACCGGCCCTGCCGCAATGCGGAGGCATTGAGGCATGGATCAGGGATGGCGATTTGTTCGATTGTCGAATGTTCACAGCTTCGCACTACGAAGTCTGAGCGAGTTCAGGACTACTGATATGGAGGACGCACTCATCGCAAAGGCTGCGAACATTGGGCCAATCAGGATGCCGAAGAAAGGATAAAGAACACCGGCCGCGACGGGCACGCCCGAGGCGTTGTAAATCAGCGCAAAAAACAGATTTTGCCGAATATTGCGCATCGTAGCCTGGGCAAGCTTGCGGGCCCGGACGATCCCGTCGAGATTGCCTCTAACGAGCGTAATCCCCGCACTTTCGATCGCGACATCCGCGCCGGTTCCCATCGCAATGCCGACATCTGCCTGGGCAAGCGCCGGAGCGTCGTTAACCCCGTCGCCGGCCATGGCCACCTTGGCACCGCCTTCCTGCAATTCACGGATGAGCCGCGCCTTGTCCGCGGGAAGAACGCCTGCGCGAATGTCGTCGATACCAAGGCGGGCGGCAACCGCCTGCGCCGTCCGCTCATTGTCGCCGGTCGCCATAATGATCGTAAGGCCGAGCTTGTGCAGGTCCTTGATCGCCGCAGGAGTGGTTTCCTTGACCGGGTCGGCAACGCTGATGAGGCCAGCAATCTTGCCTGCCACGATCACGAACATGACGGTTTCGCCTTCGTCGCGGCGCGCATTGGCCTTTTCGCTGAGCGCGGCACCTTCCAAACCGAGGTCTGACAGGAGCGCAAGGTTACCCAGCGCGACGCGTTTACCGGAAACCGTGCCCATGACGCCTTTACCGGTTACGGCCTCGAACTCGCTGGCGGTTTCCATCGCGACGCCGCGTTCTTCGGCGCCGCGCACGATCGCTTCTGCGAGCGGGTGCTCCGACCCGCGCTCGAGCGACGCCGCCAGGCTCAACACCTCGATTTCATCGTGGCCCTCTTCGGGCATAACCGCGACGAGCCTTGGGCGCCCCTCGGTCAGCGTACCCGTCTTGTCGACGATCAGCGTATCGATTTTCTCGAAGCGCTCGAGCGCTTCGGCGTTCTTGATCAGAACGCCCGCCTGCGCCCCTCTTCCTGTCGCGGTCATGATCGACATCGGCGTCGCCAGGCCGAGAGCGCAGGGGCAGGCGATGATCAGTACCGCAACCGCAGCAATGAGGGCATAGGCAAGCGCTGGTGCGGGGCCCCAGATCGCCCAAGCAATGAAGGCGAGCACGGCTATGCCGATAACCGCGGGGACGAACATGCCGGCCACCTTGTCGGCGTACTTCTGGATCGGCGCGCGCGAGCGCTGTGCGGCCGCAACCATTTCCACGATCTGCGCGAGCATGGTGTCTGATCCGACACGTTTCGCTTCGATCACCAGGCTGCCTGTTCCGTTGATCGTTGCCCCGGTCACGGCGTCGCCCTCGACCTTTTCGACCGGGACTGGTTCACCGGTGATCATGCTTTCGTCGATCGACGAGCGGCCTTTGAGCACTACACCGTCAACGGGCACCTTGTCGCCTGGGCGGACCCGCAATTGGTCGCCAACAGCCACGTGCTCAAGGGGGATTTCTTCTTCAGTGCCGTCTGCCCTGATGACGCGGGCGGTTTTGGCTGCAAGATCAAGCAGAGCGCGAATGGCCTTACCGGTGCCTTCACGCGCGCGCAGCTCCATGACCTGGCCGAGGAGCACAAGAGTGACGATAACGGCCGCGGCTTCGAAATAGACGCCGACATGTCCCTCTGGATCGCGAAAGCCATCCGGGAAGATGTCCGGTGCCAGGACGGCGACGACACTGAAAATCCATGCGGCGAGAACGCCCATGCCGATGAGCGAGAACATGTTGAGGTTCCAGGTGCGGAACGAATTCCAGCCCCGTTCGAGAAACGGCCATCCGCTCCACAACACGACCGGTGTACCGAGCACCAGTTCAATCCATAGGGTGGCCCGCTCGCCAAATATTTCGCGCACGCCCGGCCAGCCCACATAGGGGCCCATCGTGAGAACAAGCAGCGGCAAGGTGAAGATGGCGCCGACCCAGAAACGCCTTGTAAAGTCGACGAGCTCCGGGTTCGGTCCGTCATCGACCATGGCCGCGGATTCGAGTTCGAGACCCATGCCGCAGATCGGGCACGACCCCATCTTTGGCTGCCGGACCTGCGGGTGCATGGGGCAGGTATAAACCGGTCCGTCATAACCAGCGGGAACGAGATTGTAGCGGCCGTCATCACCGGCAACGGCTTCGCCGTGGCCGCTATGGCTGCAATTAGAATGGTCCATCATCGTCTCCCTGGGTCTGGATAAAGCTGTGCGAAAGTTCCGCCGACAAGGCTGAACTGGGCAGACAGGCGGCGGCGTGCGCTGCTGGCGTGAAACGGGGAACGAGATCAGCCGGACCTGCCGATCCATGGCTGACGATCATTTCAAGTCTGCCGTGCATATTCTTTTCCGCGCTGCGAAAGGTGAGTGTGCGCTTCGCGCGCATCCAATTCCCGTGTACTGTTGCCGGCGCGGAGCATGAAGCGCGCCACTCCATTGTCGAGAAAATAGATCGGTTCGAGGCTCTTTTGTGCGATCACGCGGCAAACAGTTCGGCCATCGAGATCGTGAAAGTAGCAATGGATCAGGGCGCAGGCGTTACCGCCGAGTGCTGATCGTATCGCGTCCATCAGCACGCGCTCGAACCCGTCCTTATTGGGGTGCTTGAGAGTCTTCAGATCGGCCTCGATTCCTACGATGCCCCCGCTATCGTCGACGCCGATGAGCAGCGTGCCGCCATCATTGTTGAGAAATCCGGCAATCGTTTTGACCACGACCTGTTGAAGGCTTCGATTTGCGCGCTGCTCACGCGTATCCCAACGCAGCGACGATTTGAATTCCAGCTGTGCGCCCTCGCCTCGGGCGATGAGCAGCGGCAGCTCTTCGGCCAATTGATGCTCCAGAGAGCGGATTATCTGGCGATCAGCCATGAGCCGCAGATGATAAAGACCAAACGCCAGGCCGATTGCGCCGCCGATCACCGCGAAAGCCAGGCTCATGGGCAGCATTTCGATTTCAAATGCCGCGCTCAGTCGATCGACCGCCGAGCCCAACTGCTCAGCAAATGGCACGCTCGCCGCTGCTGCCCCTCCAGACCCATAAACGAGCGCGGTGAGCGGATGAAGGATTAAGACGCCCAGCACTGCCCCGATAACCGTATGCAGGGCCAATCCCCTCTTTTTGCTGAAAGACGAACCGGAAAAGAGTGTGCTGTGCATTGTCATAGGCTTTGCGACCTGTGCGGAATTCGCGGCAGCGGATAAATCCACATTGCCGGTTCTTCACCCGATCCTTTTTCTGAAATAGCGGACGAGCGGGACCCCTAGGATCGCGATATACCAGCCATAGAGAAAGCTGCCGATAGCCCCGGCGAAGAAGCCAGGCCATGTCAACCAATCGAAGCCTGGCAGCAAAGGCGCCCATGCTTCATGCATATGGAAAGTATCGGGCGCGATCAGGCCAAAGGCCACGCAGAGCAGATAGGTAATCAGCAGAAAGACGCTGAGAGCCCAGCCCCAGGCAAGGATTGAACCTTTCGTCGTCGCATTGGTCATCTTTGTCTCCGTCGTATACTATAGGGGGGTATAGTGTATTGCGAACTGCTTTGCAACTGTGTCAAAAGCAGTCAGGAATGAACTCGGCGTCTGGAGAGAACGGCATGAGCGATGATCAAAACCCCAAGTTCCGTGATGTCTTGACCCGAATGCGCAAGATCGAGGGGCAGGCGCGGGGAATATCGAGAATGATGGAAGAAGAGCGCTATTGCGTCGATATCCTGCAGCAGATCCTCGCGCTCGAAGCCGCCGCGCGCGCCGCCAGGACCAAAGTACTCGACATCCATACCAAGCACTGCATCGAACAGGCGCTCTCATCGAACAACAAGGCCGATCAATCGGAGAAGATCGCCGAACTTCTCACTCTCATCGAGCGCATGGCCCGTTAGACCGTCTGGAGCCGATTGAATTGTCGGCTCCAGACGCCAAAGGCTGGTCAGTCGTGCTTGTGTTCGGTCTGCGGCTTTTCAGCCTCGGCGGCCTTTTTCTTGCCATGGCCGGACTGGCCATGGTCCATTTTCGAATGGTCCATCTTGGAATGGTCCATCATCTGGCATGACATTTTTCCGTCCTTGTCCTTCTTCATCATACCCTGCATTTTCTTGCCATCGTGCATCATCTCGCACATTTTGGGCTTTTCAGAAGGGGCCTCCTGAGCAAGGACCGGGCTTGCCGAGAAAGCAAGCGCGCCAGCGACGGTGAGGATCATTTTCATCATTATTCTCCAAAAGTTGGGGGCGTTTTCTTGCCCGTTCAGGGGTAACTTGCGAAAACCGTACGGCCGCCGGGCCCAAAGGCGATGACGTCATAGGGTTGCACACGGTTCTCGTATTCCATGCCAGGCGAACCCAGCGGCATGCCGGGAACGGCCAGTCCGGTAACGCCCGCCGGGCGCTCGCGCAGCAATTTTGAGATTGCTTCTGCCGGGACGTGTCCCTCGATGACATATCCCTCGATCACCATCGTATGGCACGACCACAGATCCGAAGGTACGCCCTTGTCGGCCTTGACCGCACCCATGTCGGTGGTGTCGACAGTCGCGACCTCGGCGTTCATGCCGTCCTCGAAATGGTCGGCCCATTTGAGGCAGCAGCCGCAGCCGGGATCGCGATACATCGTGTAGGTGGCCGCCTGGGCAACGTTCGAACAGGCGGCAATTACCAGGAGGGCTGTTGCGGCGAACGAGTTGCGAAAGCGCTTTCGCGCAAACGTGCGGGTCATGCATGGGGACCTTTCTTGTAGCCGCGCCAGAGCGATATCGCTCCGGTGGCGGTCGGGAAGACGTGAAGCCTTTCGGCGTCGGTGAAAATTTCGGCAAGCTGCCGCTCCAGGATACCGTCGGCATTGGGCTGCGTGTCTTCGACACCGTCGAGCTGCTGCACCGTGGCGCGGAAAAGCTTGCGCATAAGGGCGGAGTCCTGAGCCATATAGTCGGCAATCAGCACCATGCCTCCGGGCTGGAGCAAATCGTGCATCTGCTCCAGGATTGCCCGCTTTTCACCCAGCGGAACCTGATGAAAGACGAGGCTGCTGACGATCTTATTCGGCTGCCATCGCGCGGTCAGGTCGAGGGTATCGAGAAAGCCATTGTGCCAACGGATCAGATCCGCCCCGGCGCCAAACTTGCGGCGCGCGATGGCCAGTGCGGCCGGATCGGGCTCGACACCGACGAGACCCGCCTGCGGACAGCTAACCATCAGATCGCGAAGCAAGCTGCCGGTTCCGCTCCCGACGTCGATAAGATGGTCGCCGAGCGCAAGATTGGCGGCGCGGACAACCGCGCGCCGCCATGTCCGCTCACGTGTAAACAAGGCGATGGTGAGGTCATAGACCGGGGTCAGCCAGTCTTTGCCAAGGGCTGGCGTGAAGGCTCGGTCGCCTTGAGGAGCGGCTACCCGTCCCACCTACATGATGCCCATATGATTGGGCCCGTGCACCATCTCCCCGCCGAAATAGCCTTGTACGATGAGCGCCGCAGCGATCAGCGCCAGAAGCAAGCGCAGCGCGCCTCTCCCCTTTCCGCGCGCAGCAACCCACCAGGCGAGGAGGCTCAATATGGCAATCGTCGTGCCGTTCCAGCGGTGAATGGCGAGATTTTCCGACCGGTCCAGGAGTCGCCATCCACCCGCAAACCATCCGAGCAAAGCCGCAACGACCGCCCCGATCGCGCCGCCGGCTACGAGAAACCGGATCGTCGTCTCAAGCCCCAAGGTCGGGCGCACCATCAAGGCGAGTTCGGCGAGTGCGGCGACGAGGAGAAGTGCAATCGGAAAATGCGCCGCGACCGGATGAAGGCGCGACAGAAGGTCCTCTGCCGAGGTCAGGCGGTTTTCCGCGATTTTCTGCTGCATCATGTCTTCAGGCGAAATGGACTGCTGCGCGCTTGGCCTGTCGGTTTCCTCCTCGGGCGGCGCAAGCTCGCCGGCATGGGGGTCGTCCGGCATGGCCATACCCTCTTCCATCGCCAGCATCTCGGCGTCGGACATATTGTCCTGATGCCCTTCATGTGCGTGCAAGGGTGCCGAAAGCAGAAAGGCTGCGAAAAGGGCGGCGAGGCCAAGGCGGGTGAATATGCTCATGTCCCTTGATACGCGCGAGAACACCCTACCCCTTAAATATTTTTTTGAGGGCTTCTCCGGGCTGTGGCGTAAAGGAGTTACAACAGTTAGAGGTTGCCTATGTCAGATTCTCCTTCCCTTGATGCTTCGCTCAAACAGCTGGCCGCGCATGATATTGTGCATGAGCCGTCAGATTTCATGGATGGTGTCTGGCAGCGCGCCGGGCAGCTTGGCGAGGTTGCCGATCGCCGCCGGCGTGCCGCGCTCTTTTGCAGCCTGTTCGTCATCGGCCTTGGAGCAGGCTTCGGCACGACGATCATGCCCTACAATCAGGGCTCACCTGCGAGTTCCGCCTATAATGATTTTGCGTCGAACGAGCACCTTTCTCCCGCCGCTCTCCTGCATGTCGGGAGCTAGACTTTGACGAACGGACGCCTCCTGCTTGCCGTTCTTCTTGCCGGGCTCGCGGGATGTTTGGGGGCGATCGCGGCTGATCGCTGGCTCAGCCACGAAGACAATGGCAGCCTGCACCAGTTCGTGCACGAGGAACTGGTTTTGACCGAAGACCAGAACGCGCGCCTCGAGACCCTTGAAGCCCGCTTTGCCGTCGAGCGTGCTGAACTTGAGTCATCGCTGCGCGCAGCAAATGCGAGGCTCGCTCAGGCGATGGCCGACGAGCACGAATACGGCCCCGAAGTAAGCGCGGCGATTGACGATGTGCATGGGCAAATGGGCGAATTGCAGAAAGCGACTGTCCAACACGTCTTCGACATGCGCGAGATACTCGAGCCCAAGCAGCAGCGCCTGTTCGATCGCAAGGTCTCCGAAGCGCTCACCAGCAATTCGCGTAATTAGGCTTCCGTGACGCAGGCGCAAAGCCGGTCCGAGACCGCCCTGGTCGAAGATGCCCGCAGGGGCAGCAAGGCAGCATATGGGGCGCTGGTCGAACCCCATATAGTGCGGCTTATTGCTTTGGCGACACGCATGCTTGCGTCTCCGCATCAGGCCGAAGACGCTGTTCAGGACGGGCTTGCTTCGGTCTGGGTCGCCCGGCACCGCCTCGACCCGGACCGTCCTGTTGGCCCTTTTCTGACGACAGTCGTGCTCAACAAATGCCGCGACAGGCTGCGCAAACGCAAAACGGCGCGCTTTTTCGGATTGGGCGCGGACTCTGAAACACTGGCGATTGTTGACGACAGCCCCGATCCGCAAGAGATCGCGATCCAGCGCCAGGAATTGCGAATGCTCCTGGAGCAAATCGAGCGTCTTCCGATCCGTCTTCGCGAAGCGCTCATACTGGTCAGTATCGACGGACGCAGCCAGGCGGAAGCCGCCGAACTTCTCGGCGTGTCGGAAAAGGCAATCGAGACCCGCATCTATCGTGCCCGGCAAAAATTGCGCGACCGCCTGGAAAATTTTTGAGGGGTAGAACCGGGCCCTGCGTAGTTGAGGGTGTATCGTTCATACAGGAGCTTTCGATGGTCGCGATCAATCGCCGTAAATTTCTGGGGTCTAGCGCAAGCGGGGTCGGAATGCTTGGCCTTGCCGGTGCAATGCCCGCGTGGGCACGCGGAGGTCTCGATGGCACGATCGCGCGCCGCGGGAGCGACGTTCTGTCCGGCGAACATCTTACAATGAGCGTCGCCGACACGACCTTCACCACTGGCTCGCGCCGCGGGCCGGGTGTTGCCGTGAATGGCACCATCCCAGGACCCTTGGTGCGCCTCAAGGAAGGCCAGAACCTGACGGTCGATCTGCTCAATCGGAGTTCGCATGGCACTTCCATTCACTGGCACGGATTGCTCGTACCCTTCCTTATGGACGGTGTACCCGGGGTGAGCATGGCGGCTGTTGAGCCGGGCGATACCTATCGTTACCAGTTTCCCATCCGCCAGTCGGGCACCTATTGGTGGCACGCGCATACGCTGCAGGAGCCGCTTGGCCATTACGGCCCCCTGATCGTCGACCCGATCGAGCCCGAACCGTATGAATACGATCGCGATTATGTCGTGATGCTGTCTGACTGGTCGACCATGAGCCCCTATTCGATCATGAAGAAACTCAAGGTCGCCGAGGGCTACTTCAACTATGGCAAAACCACCTGGACCGACGACTACGACATGAGCGGCGAAGAGCGCCGAATGTGGGCGCGCATGCGGATGATGCCGACCGACATCTCCGACGTGAGCGGCGCGACCTACACCTTCCTCATCAATGGTCACGGGCCCGAAGACGATCTCGAATACCTTTTCCAGCCAGGAGAGAGGGTCCGCCTGCGCTTTATCAACGGCGCCGCGATGACCTATTTCAATATCCGCATCCCTGGCCTGCCGATGACCGTGGTTCAGGCCGATGGCCAAAACGTACAGCCGGTCGAGACCGACGAGTTCCAGATCGGTGTTGCTGAAACCTACGACGTGATCATCGAGCCGCGCGGCGAGGCCTATTCGCTCGTCGCCGAGGCCACCGACCGTTCGGGCATGGGCGTGGCGACCCTTGCCAGTCGCCCCGGCGCCCGGGCCAGCGTCCCGCCCCTGCGTAAACCGCCGCTTCTCACCATGACCGATATGGGCATGGCCGGGCACGGCGATAGCGCAGGCGCTGCTGGAGACGGGCATGCGGGTCACGGTGCAGCTGCGGCCGGTGCCGCGGCAAGCATGGATCAAGGCGCGGGTGGCATGGCCGGAATGGATCATGGCTCCAGCGGTGGATCCGAGATGGCTGGGATGGCCGGCATGTCGGGTATGAACATGCGCGATACATCACTGCTTCCGCCTAATGTGAAAGTGGGTCCAGGGATCGACTCGGTTGCCATGAATCCTATCGACCGGATGGATTTTCCTGGCCTCGGGCTCGACGATGTGAGCCACCGCGTGCTCAATTACAACCAGCTTATCGCCGCCAAGCCCAATACCGACAACCGGCGCCCGAGCCGGCTCAAGACGATCCATCTAACCGGCAATATGGAGCGGTATATGTGGTCGTTCGACGGGAAGAAGTTCGACGAGATCACCGAGCCGATTCAATTTGCCTATAACGAGCGCGTGCGCGTCAAGCTCATCAACAACACCATGATGGCGCATCCGATCCATTTGCACGGACACTTCTTCGAGCTCGTGAACGGGGCCCCGGCCGACCGTCAACCGCTCAAACATACGCTGACGGTCCAGCCCGGCGGCAGTGCGCAATTCGACCTGACCGCCAATGAACGGGGTGACTGGGCGTTCCACTGTCATCTCTTTTACCACATGCATAACGGAATGTTTCAGGTGGTGACGGTCCGACCGCTCGAGGGAGGAGAAGGCTGATGAAGCGCGCGACCATGATGATCGCCCTCCCCCTGCTCGCGGTTCCGGCAACCGCGATGGCGCAGCAGCATGATCACGATCCGCAGGCTGCCGAACCGCAGAGCCAGGCCGGGCAAGCTGCTCAAGACGACGTGGCTGCGAGCGAGGCGCACGATCACCATGCGCCGGATCAACCGCAGATGGATCACTCCCGGATGCAGCATCCTCGGGAGGAGGTCCAAGATCCGGAGGTAGTGGATCATTCGGCCATGGATCATGGGGCGGCCCAGCATGGCGCGATGCCCATGACCGGCAAGGAGGATGAGGGCGGCATGTCGCAAATGGATCATTCCGCGATGGGCCATGGAGCATCCGCCGACCATATGGCGATCCCGGAAGGCCCTCCCCCGCCTGAAGCGCTACAGGGCCCCGCCTTTGCCGCCGATGCCTTTGTCGGCGCAGAGGAAATGGCTGCGTCTCGGGCGGCCGTCACCAAGGAAGTGAGCGGAACGCCGGTATTCTGGTTTCAGGGCGACCGGCTCGAATACCGCCTGCGCGAGGGCGACGACGGCTATTTGTGGGACGTCCAGGGTTATTATGGCGGTGACTACAACAAGTTCTGGTTCAAATCCGAAGGCGAAGGCAGCTTCGGCGAGACCATTGAAAGCGCCGAAGTGCAGGCGCTTTGGAGCCGTGCCATTGCGCCTTTCTTCGATTTTCAGGCGGGCGTGCGGCAGGATTTTACCGGGCCTGAACGCACCCATGCGGTTGTGGGCATCCAAGGGCTCGTTCCCTATGAGTTCGAGGTCGATGCAGCAGCATTTCTGTCGAACAAGGGCGATCTTACCGCACGAATTGAAGGTGAAATCGATCAGTTCATCACACAGCGTCTGATCGTGCAGCCGCGCGGCGAAATCGCGCTGTCAGCACAGGACATTCCTGAACTCGGGATCGGCGCAGGGATCGATACGATTGAGGCCGGCATTCGCCTGCGTTACGAATTCGCGCGCGAATTCGCGCCCTATATCGGCATCGACCAGGAATGGAAGATCGGCAACAGCCGCGATTTCGCAAGGGCCGCCGGCGAGGACCCCAGCGTAACGAACTACGTCGTCGGCGTGCGGTTCTGGTTTTAGGTCAAGGGAGAAGAAACTGACATGATGAACACTCTATTGCGAGTGCGGGTAGTTGCACTAGCCATTGCTGCGGCGCCAGTGCCGGCTGGGGCGCAGGACATGGACCATTCCGGACATGGGACACATCATTCCGACAAGACAGGTTCGGCCAGCGAAGATGTGTCGGGCGCTGAAGATATTCTTGAGGCTTATCGCGCCGCATTGGTGTCGCGCGATGCCGAAGGCATGTCGGCCCTGTTTGCGGAAAACTCCGCGATCTTCGAGAATGGCAAGGCCGAGGGGAGTTTCGCCAATTACAGGGACTGTCAGGAATTCCGTGTGTGGGCGGGCGGTTGAACATTACGCCGCCATGGCTTTGATGAAGCGCTCACCGAAAATTACGGCGAACTGGGCCTTTGCCATGGTCCACTCACGCGGCGGCATTT
>Ga0207903_1000064_pt1 | contig 69325 bp, 67 predicted proteins | sample MalvirmetaMSP131_FD_184234 | JGI IMG/M metagenome (GOLD analysis project Ga0207903, IMG submission 184234) | Marine viral communities from the Deep Pacific Ocean - MSP-131 (SPAdes) | ecosystem: Environmental > Aquatic > Marine > Oceanic | place: Atlantic Ocean | collected 2011-06-25
GGCTCATCGGACGAGCGCGCCGCCGCCATCAAACCCTGGACCGAAAACTACAACCTGCGCCGACCACACTCCGGCATCAAAGGCCTCACCCCTTGGTCAAGGGTGAACAACCTTCTTGGAAACGACACCTAGTCGATGCTGCGCCTCGCCGAAGCGACGAAGGCAGTTCTCCACGATGATCACGGCCCCATCAACGATCAAACCGAAGTCGAGCGCGCCCAGGCTCATCAGATTGCCCGAGGTGCCGGTCTGGACCATGCCGGTGATGGTCATCAGCATGGTCACCGGAATGACCGCTGCCGTGATCAGGGCCGCGCGGATGTTCCCCAGCAGCAGGAACAGGACAACGATGACCAGAAGCGCGCCCTCGACCAGGTTCTTTTCGACGGTGTGGACGGCGCGCTCGACGAGGTCGGTGCGGTCATAGACCGGCACGGCACGGACGCCCGCTGGTAGTGACGCGGCGGCTACCTCCAGCCGGGCGGCAGCAGCCTGCGCCACCGTGCGGCTGTTTTCGCCGACGAGCATGAACACCGTGCCGAGCACGATTTCCTCACCGTCCTGCGTCGCGGCGCCGGTCCGCAGTTCCTCGCCCATGATGACGTCAGCCACGTCAGCGACGCGGATGGGCGCGCCACCCCGGTTCGAGACGACGATAGCGCCGAGGTCATCGATGGTCTCGGCCTGACCCGCGACGCGGACCAGATACTGTTCGCCATAGCGTTCAACATATCCCGCGCCGACGTTGGCGTTGTTGCGGTTAAGCGCCTCCACCACCTCGGCCATGGTGACGCCGTATGCCGCCAGTCTGTCGGGATAGGGGGTGACGTGATACTGCCGCTCGTAGCCGCCGATGGTGTTCACCTCGGTGACGCCCGGGGTGTTGCGAAGCTGAGGTCGGATCACCCAGTCCTGGAGCGTTCGCAGGTCCTCGGCGGTGTAGAGTTCGCCGTCGGGTCGCCGCGCGCCTTGGTCGGCGACCACCGTATACATGAAGATTTCGCCCAGACCCGTGGCGATGGGCCCCAGTTCCGGAGTCAGGCCTTCCGGCAGTTGCCCCCGCGCGCCCTGAAGCCGCTCGTTGATCAGCTGGCGCGCGAAATAGATGTCCGTGCCGTCTTCGAATACGACGGTGACCTGGCTAAGCCCGTAGCGGGAGATCGAACGGGTGTAATCCAGCCCCGGCAGGCCCGCGATGGCAGTCTCGACCGGGAAGGTGATCCTTTGTTCGGACTCCAGCGGCGAGAAGCCAGGTGCCTCGGTACTGATCTGGACCTGCACGTTGGTGATGTCCGGAGTGGCGTCGATGGGCAGGCGCTGGAAACTCCAGACCCCCACAGCGCAGGCCAGCAAGACGAGCGCCATGACGACCCAGCGGAACCGGATCGACAGCGCGATGATGCGTTCAAGCATGACGGTGGCGCCCCCTAGTGGTCATGGCTCGCGCCGGACTTTTCGATGTCCGCGCGAATGAGGAAGGCGCCTTCGACGACGTATTCGGTGCCGGGTTCAAGCCCGCCCAGAACTTCGGTCCACTCCGGCGTCCGGCGGCCCAGTTCCAGCATCCGCACCTCATAGGTGTCGCCGACCCTGGCGTAGACCACCTGGAAGTCGCGAAAGGGCTGGATGGCACGGGTTCGGACGGCCAGTGGCACTTCGCTGGTCGCAACCTGGACCGTGCCGCGAACCCCCAGACCGGGGCGCCATGCCCCGCTCTGGGACGGCAGATGCACGTGGGCGATCAGCGTCTGGCTGGTGATGTCTGCGGTCGGCAGGATCGCCTCGACAGGGGCGTTGATACGGTGATCCCCGGCCAGGCTGAGCACCTCGACGCGCTGTCCGACGCGGACCCGCTCGGCGTCGCGGGGATAGAGGAAGAACTCGGCATGGACCTGGTTCGGATCGCCGATCACCAGCATCGGCTCGCCGTTGCCGGTGATGGAGCCGACATTGGTGTTCTTGGCCATGATGACACCCGATATGGGCGCGGTGATAGAGTAGGTCTGAAGGCTCTCACTCGATTCGACCCGCGCCAGGACCTGGCCGCGCTGCACGCGGTCGCCCAGTTCGACCGACAGCGCCATGACCCGACCGGGATAGCGGGCATGGACCTCGCTCTGGCCCTCCGGCGTGATCTCGATCCGACCTTGTAGCGGCAAGGACTCGCCGAGGAAGGCGCTACCCGCCCGTTCGGTCGTGACCCCGCCTGCCTGGGCGGCGTCCGGCGTGATGATGGTGCGACCTTCGTAGGACTCATAGGCCCAGGTGTGGCGCTCGCCGGCATGGGTCGCTGCGACGCTGACGTCGAACGAATGGGGCTCGGCCACGACCGTCGGACTTGTCAGATAGTCCTCGGTTGCGCTGAAGGCGAAGCGGTCGATGCGACCGCCGAGGCGGGTCAGGGCGATCGTGGCCTGGACCTGTCGCGGATCGACGGGCTTGTCCTTCAGATAGGCGTAGAGCCGGTAAAGCGGCTCTGGCCCCTCTTCGAAGATGGTGACCTCCAGCGCGAAGTCACCGTCACGCAGCATCCGTCCGTTGTGCGGACCGCGCTCATACTCGCCGGCTTCGACCTCGGCTGTCTTGCCACCGGGTGCGTCCGAGCAGGCAGCCAACCCGACGATGCCAACAAGACACAGAGCCGCCGCAGCCGCCCGAAGAGATTTTGACGGGCTCATCGGCGCGCCTCCGATTGCTGGATGAGGAGATCGTGGACGCCGGTCAGCCGATCACGGCGCGCGACGTCGCGGTGGAGTTCCGAAAGCACCTCGACGAGGCGAAGACGCAGGTCGAGCAGCGCACGATGGGCGGCGACGACGTCGTTGTAGCTGAAGCCGCCCCTGGCAAATCCAGCCTCGACCTCACGCACCGCCCGTTCTGCGAGGGGCACAGCGTCCTCTCGCAAACGACGGGCCTCGCTGGCCCCGGCGGAGATGTCCACCTGAAGTCGGGCCACTTCGCGGTCTTTCTCCTGGAGGAAGGCGGCGCGGTCTGCCATCGCCGCCGTCGCCAGGGCTTCCGCCCGGTCTATGGCCCCCTGGTTGCGGTCGTATCGCTGGAGCGGAATCGATCCCCCTACGATCAGACCGACGCCGCCGCTGTCCCAATCATGCAGGACGCCGACTTCGACGGTGGCGTTCGGGACGGCGGCGGCACGCTGGATGGCAGCATCGGCAGCAGAGAGATTGCGTCTTGCGTCGAACACCATCAGGTCCGCCGAGGCAATCTCGCCTACCACAGCCCGTGATGCCGAGGTGTCGTAGAGCGCGTCCGCCGGGACGGTGAAGTCCACCCTGCCGTCCCAGAACTTGGCAAGGACGACCCGCGCAAGCCGCAGTTCGGTTTCGGCCCGATCGACGTCGATCTCGGCCTGGACCAGCTCGGCTTCGGCGCGAGAGCCGGCGAACAACGGGTCGCGGGCAGCCGCCACCCGGCGCGCCGTCTCGGTATAGACGCGCTCTGCCAACGCAAGCCGCTGTCGCGCCACGTCAAGCTCCGCCTCGGCGACCAGGACGTCGACATAGGCCAACTGAGCCTGCTCAAGACGATCCAGGCGTCTGACGCGGGCCTCGGCGGCGACCAGGTCTGCTTCACCGCGCGCTCGTCCGGTGCGCGCATACCGGTCGCCACCCCGTTCCAACTCCTGAGAGTAGGTCAGGCTTACTTCTGTGCGATCGGCCAGTCCACCACCGCCGATTGACGGCAGGTTCTCGACCCCGAGCCCCAGCGTGGGGTTAGGGCGCACATCCGCCTGCCGCACCGCGGCTTCGGCCGCGCGGGCACGGGCTTCTGCGCCGGCCAGACCGGGATCGGAATCTGCGGCCCGGCGGAGAGCCTCGGTGAGGTCAAGGGTTGGAAGTTCCGCCGCGGCGGAGACTTCGGGATCCTGGGAGAAAGCAGGGCCACCGGGCACGACAGTGCAGGTGGCTATGGCGAGCACAGACGCCGCAGCGGCCTGCGCCCACCGTCCGGTCAGGCCGGGGGCAGGGATTTTCAATTGAGTCTCCAGAAAAAGGGCGCGCGCAGTCAATCGACCGCGCCGGTTCAGATAACCGTCTGCGTCCGTTTTGGAGGTTGGTCGGGGCCAGGGCTGGGGAGACCGTTCAGCATCGGATCGTTCGGCCAATGCTGTGTCTCTCGCGACCCGACGATGGCCGGGACGAGGGCGGACTTTTCAAGGACAGCGAATGAATGGCTGTCACCGCTGTTGTGATGATGATGCCCTGGTGGGGTCTCACCCGTGTTTTCCGAACAGTCCGGATGCGCGTGGCCCTGGACTTCGACGCCGTGATGGTCGGCGACTTTGTCGGCCATATGTTCGGCCTGATCGCGGGCTTCCGACGGCGCATGAAGCGTCATCGACGCCACAAGGGCGACAACAAGCATCAGGCAGAAGGTGCGGACCAATTGGTTCATGAAGCATCCCAAGCGACCCTGAATACGGCGAACCGGGCGATTTCACAACGGGTATGGTGGTCGCTTTTGCAGCGGGACGGACGCGTTGACGACCGGACCGACACACGCTCTCACTGCCTTTGTGAAGTCCTTCGCCTACATGATCCTCGCCGCCGCAGCCGAAATCGGGGGCTGCTTCGCTTTCTGGGCTTGGCTTCGGCTGGATCGCAGCCCGCTTTGGGCTCTGCCGGGCATCGCGGCGCTGATCGTGTTCGCATGGGCGCTGACCCGGATCGACGTGGCGTTCGCAGGTCGCGCCTATGCCGCCTATGCCGGGATCTACGTCGTCGGCTCCTTGATATGGCTTTGGCAGATCGAGGGGATGCGGCCAGATCGTTGGAACGTCTTCGGCGCGGGGCTCTGCATGGTCGGGGCGGCCATCATCGTATTTGGGCCGCGCGCATGATTCTGGCGGGCTCTTGCGCCGGGGGACATCGCTCAAAGTCATTTTCGGCGTGAGGGATGCGACTGCTACTGAGGGCAGCGGTCAGTCGAGCGGGGCAAATACCATGTCCGAAAATCCACCCTAGCCGTCGTCCGGCACCTCCGCTCGTCGGTTGAGAACCATCCGCCCGAAACTCCCCGCCATCGGCTCAGGACTTCGTCAGAAACTCCGCCCACGTCGTCATAAGCACTCGACGCTTCACCAGACGGTCGCTGCGCTGATACGCCCCGACCACGCCGGTATCCACCGCATGGCCCAGGCACGCCTCTTTGAGCTCGAAGGCAGCGTCGGTCTGTTCTTCCGCCCACGTCCGGAATGTCGCACGGAACCCATGCGGCCTCGCCTCGAGCCCGGCGTTCTTCATCACCTTCGCCATAGCGGCGTCAGAGAGCGGCTGACCCTTGTACGCTGGGAAAAGGTACGCGTTCGATGAGTCTCTCCGACGTTCCTTCACCAACCGAAGTGCTTCCGCCGAGAGCGGGATACGGAAGTCAGGTCCCACCTTTCGGCGTTCCGCCGTGAGCAGCCAGACATCCGTTGCGATCTCATCGAACGTCGCGAGCCGCACCTCACTGGTACGACCGAGCGTGAGCATCAGGAACCGCAGCGCCACCGGCGACACGCCCTCCATCGCCTTAAGCCGCTGGTAGAATGCCGGCGCGTCCTCGTAAGGCATGGACGGGATATGCTCGGTCTTACGGCGCTGCTTACCCATGAGCGCACGCGCTTTCATCGTCGCCTGGAGGTCAACATCCAGTCCGAGCGCGGCGGCGTGTTTGAGGGTGAGCGAAAGCCGGTTCAGGGCCTTCTCAGCGGCTTCCGGTTTCTTGTGCCAGATGCCGTCGAGGGTCTCTTTGATGAGGTGTTGGTCCAGTTCCTCGACCGGGAGCTTACCGAGCTTCGGCAGAATGTGGACCGAAAGCGGGCTCATCCAACGGCCAGCCTCGCCATCCCGCTTCAGCTCAGCTTTACGAGCATCGAAACAGCCCTCTACGGCCTCCCGAACGGTCAGAAGCGCTTGGACCCGTTTCGCTCGCCTACGGGCTGCGATGGGGTCGTCTCCGGCCCGTACGAGCTTCCTAGCGCCCTCAGCGAGCTCTCTAGCCTCTACGATCGACACGTCAGGCCACCGGCCGAGGCCCATCTCCCTACGGGAACCGTGGACCGCCACCCGCAGAACCCACTTGCCGAAAGCCTTCTCACGCTTCACCAACCATAGGCCTTGGCCGTCGGCATGCTTTCCAGCGCCGAGGTTCTTAGCCGTCATGTGGTTCAGGGCGTTGTACCGCATAGGGTCCACCTTTGCGTCCACCCTTTACCACAGGAAGAAGTGCTCACCCATGAGCAGCTATGCGACATGCCGACTCACGCAAGGCCTTATCCGGCTTGACCAATGAGGCGCTATGAGCGAGAGCGGGCAGCTCCGATGGTGCCTCTCGACCGCACCAGTCGGACCGGCCATTCGGGCGGCCATGAATCAGGGGGAGGATGACGCATGAGCAATCCCGACACCCTGAACGCACGCCCGCTTGAAACCGAAGAGCACGTGGCCCTCGACGAGGACTATGTGCTGACGGCGGCCTTTGTCGAAAAGGTCGTCGATGCCGCCGATGACGGCGATGGCCTGCGGCTGCGCGGCCTGCTGGAAGACCTGCACCCCGCCGACGTCGCCGACCTGATGGGCTTCCTGACGGTCGAGCACCGGGGCGTGGTCGTGCTGTGGCTGCCGCCCGAACTGCTGGCCGCCACCCTGCCCGAGCTGGACGACGGTATCCGCGAGGAGGTGCTGGAGCGCGTCCCCCACCTGACCCTGGCCGAAGCCCTGCAGGAGCTGGACTCCGACGACGCTGCCGCCGTGGTCGAGGACCTCGAGGACGACCGCCGCGAACGCGTTCTGGCCGCCATGCCCGATCTGGACCGGGCGGCGATCGAAAGCAGCCTGGGCTATGCCGAGGACTCCGCCGGTCGCCTGATGCAGCGCGAGGTGATGGCCGCGCCCCAGTTCTGGAGCGTCGGCGACACCATCGACCACGTCCGCGCCCAGGGCGAGGAACTGCCCGAGCTGTTCTTCGACATCTATGTGGTCGATCCGCTGAACCGGCCCGTCGGCGGCGTGGCCGTCAGCCAGCTGCTTCGCGCCCCGCGCAGCGCCGCCCTCACCGACCTGATGGAGCCGATCAACGAAATCGCCGTCGATCAGGACCAGGAAGAGGTCGCCTATGTGTTCGAAAAATACCACCTGATCTCGGCACCCGTGATCGACTCGGCGGGGCGGCTGGTCGGCCAGATCACCGTCGATGACATCGTCAACATCATCCAGGAAGAGAACCGCGAGGACATCCTGCGCCTCGCCGGTGTGTCCGACGAGGACCGCGGCTCGTCCATTTCAGAGATCGTGCGCGGCCGTGTGCCCTGGCTGGCCATCAACCTCGGCACGGCCGTACTCGGCGCCAGCGTCATCTCCTGGTTCGGGGCGACCATCGAGCAGATCATCGCCCTGGCGGTGCTGATGCCGATCGTCTCGGCCATCGGCGGCAATGCCGGCACCCAGTCGCTGACCGTCACCGTCCGCGCCCTCGCCACGCGCGAACTGAACCGGTCAAACTCCGTGCGGACCTTCTGGCGTGAGATCGCCGTCGGTCTGGCCAATGGTCTGGTGCTGTCGCCGCTGATCGGCGTGGCCGCCGCCCTGTGGTCGGGCGACTGGCGGATCGGGGCCGTCATCGCGACGGCCATGGTGCTGAACCTGATCGTCGCCGCGACCGTGGGCGTCCTGACGCCCCTGACCCTGTCGCGGCTGAAGTTCGACCCGGCGGTCTCTTCAGCGGTGTTTGTCACGGCCACGACCGATTTCTTTGGTTTCCTGATCTTCCTCGGCCTCGCCACCGTCGTCCTGCTTTAGTGGCGCGAGCCTTGCTGGAAGAGTGGCACGGCGATGGTCGCCGTCTCGAATTGGGTCAATTGCGGTGTCTGAAGCCATCCGACACAAGATGAAGGTCTCCCGCGAGGGGGTGGTGCTCATCAAGAGCTTCGAGGGCTTTCGCGCCTCGGCCACCCGTGATGCCGATGGCGCATGGGTCATCGGCTATGGCCACCGGCTGACCGCGCGCGAGGGCCTGACGGTCGGTGAGGCCGATGCCGAACTGCTGCTACAATACGACCTGCTGCCCATCGTCAAGGCGCTGAACGCCGCGATGGACGAGGGCCGCATCCCCTCGCTCAACGCCCACCAGTTCGACGCCCTGGCCAGCTTCGCCCTGTCGGTCGGCATCGACACCTTCCTGACGTCGGACGTTCTCGAAACCCTCGGACGCGGCGCCACGGGCGAAGCGGCCGACGCCTTCGTCCACTGGCCCCAGCCGACCTCGCCCGAGGACGGCCTGCGCCGCCGGGCCGCCGAACGCGCCCTGTTCATGGCCGATCCGGGCCAGCCTGTCGCGCTCGCAGCCCTGTTGTCCGCCCCCCTGCCCCCTCCGGTCGCCGCGCCCCGGGCCGAGGAACCCGCCACCGACGCGCGCGCCGAGGCCGTCGCGGCCCTGCTGGGCGAAACCGGCAACGACGCTCCTGCGGCCGAAGAGACCGTCAACATTCCCAATTTCGGACCGGTCGCGCTGGAGTCCGACGCCCCCGACGAGCCCATGGTCGGCACCCCCGGCGATACCGACCGGAGCAACGACCCCGAGCCGTCGAACGCCCCGCTCAGTCTCTCGCTGTCGGGCCCGTCGCAGTCGCGTCAGATGGACCCCGCCGTCCAGCGCTATTCGCCCTATGCGGTTCAGGTGATCGGCCCCCTTCCGGCGCTCGCCCTCGCCGACCATGCCGAGGCCCGCGTCGTCGCGCCCGAACCTGAGCTCCCTCCGCAGCCGGATCATGAGCCGGAGGTCCAGCCCGAACCTGCCTTTGAGGCGATGCCCGAGCCGGAGCCTCAACCCGAGCCCGCTCCCGAACCGGCGCCCGCGCTCGAACTGACCCCGCTGACCGAAGCCGAAGAGCCTGCGCCGCTCCGTCCCCTGTGGACCGAGGCCGACCGCAACACCGACCTCCAGCTGGACCAGTCGCCGCTGTTCATCGACGACGGGTCGCAGGCCGGCGTGCTGGTCCATGAGACGCCCGACGAACCCGCCCGCCGCTTTGACTGGCGCGAGACCGGGGCCTTCCTGATCATGGGCGGCGTCGGTCTGGCGGCCTGCACGGCCTCGGCCGCGGCCTTCCGCCTGTCGGTCGATCAGCCCTCGCCGATGGGCGAGACCACCCTGATCGCCGGGGTGCTGGCCTTCATCGGCGCGGCCTGTGTCGGGGTCTCGGCCTGGAACCTCTACACGCGGTTCGGACCCGGGCGCGAGACCACGACCGCCGATCCGACCGAGGACGAAGCGGCCTGACGTCGCACCGGCCCGAGGGTCTTCGCGGACCGCAGGATCGGTGCTAACCCGCTCGGCATGAGCATTCCCAACGCCCCCCAATCCATGGAATTCGGCCTCGGCGAGACCGCTGACGCCATCCGCGACACCACCGCCCGCTGGGCCACCGATCGTCTGGCCCCGCTGGCCGCCGAGATCGATGAAAAGAACGAGTTCCGCCGCGACCTCTGGCCCGAAATGGGTGAGCTGGGCCTGCACGGCATCACGGTGGAAGAAGAATGGGGCGGCCTCGGCCTCGGCTATCTCGAACACGTGGTCGCCATGGAAGAGGTCTCGCGCGCCTCCGCCTCCATCGGCCTGAGCTACGGCGCCCACTCCAACCTGTGCGTCAACCAGATCCGCCGCTGGGGCACGGACGAGCAGAAGGCGAAATATCTGCCCAAGCTGATCTCGGGCGAGCACGTCGGCTCGCTGGCCATGTCCGAGGCGGGGTCCGGCTCCGACGTCATGTCGATGAAGACCCGCGCCGAGAAGAAGGGCGACCGCTACGTCCTGAACGGCACCAAATTCTGGATCACCAACGCCCCCTCGGCCGACACCCTGGTCGTCTATGCCCGCACCGGCGACGGCAACGGCGGCGTTACGGCCTTCCTGATCGAGCGCGGCATGAAGGGCTTCAGCGTCTCGAAGAAGCTCGACAAGATGGGCATGCGCGGCTCCGACACCGCCGAACTGGTGTTCGAGGACTGCGAAGTCCCCGCTGAAAACATCATGGGTGGCGAAGGGCGCGGCGCGGCCGTCCTGATGAGCGGCCTCGACTATGAACGCGCCGTCCTGGCCGCAGGCCCGCTGGGCATCATGCAGGCCGCCCTGGATGTGGTCCTGCCCTATGTCCGCGACCGCAAACAGTTCGGCAAGCCGATCGGCAGCTTCCAGCTGATGCAGGCCAAGATCGCCGACATGTACGTCGCCCTGAACAGCGCCCGCACCTATGTCTACGCCGTCGCCAAGGCCTGCGACGCCGGCAAGACGACCCGCTACGACGCCGCCGGCGCCATCCTGCTGGCCAGCGAAAACGCCGTGAAGGTCAGCCTCGAGGCCGTCCAGGCCCTCGGCGGCGCCGGCTATACGAAAGAATGGCCCGTCGAACGCCTCGTCCGCGACGCCAAACTCTACGACATCGGCGCCGGCACGAACGAGATCAGGCGGTTCCTGATCGGCCGGGAGCTGCTGGGTTCGTAATGGCTATCGTTATGCTGATCCTGGCTCTCGGATTAGGCATAGCGGCATTCCGAACGCGTGACCGAGGCCTGCGCTTATTCTGGGGTGCAGCTTCAGCTTTTAACTTGATAGCCGCCGTCGTGATGATCGACGGCGGTGATGAGTACGCGTTCCACCTCCGTCCCGACGACGGGAACTATGAGCGAAGCTTCAGGCGTTAGGAACAAGTGCGGTCGGATGGGCTTTTCCCCTTTGAAAGGAGCCCCCCATGCCCGCCAAGTCCAAAGCCCAACAGAAGGCCGCCGACGCCGCCCTGTCGGCCAGGCGTGGCGATACGCCCATATCCGACCTTCAGGGCGCATCAAAGTCCATGGTCGAGTCCATGAGTGAACAGGAGCTGGAAGAGATGGCCAGCACCTCCCGCAAGGGCAAACCTGGGCACACGGGCGACTGAGGTCGCGCCGCATCTCCCCTCTCCCGGCGGGAGAGGGGTTGGGGGTGAGGGGCTAACCGTGTCCCTCGGCGTGAGCCGTCGCACCGGTCCTGCCACGGCGTTCGCCGACGGACACCGACGACCCTCATCCGGCGCTCGCGCGCCACCTTCTCCCATCGGGAGAAGGGACAATGACGATGGGTCGAAGGCAGCAAATATGATACCCGCCTCGATATTCCCCAACCCTTTCAACACCCTCACCCTTTCCCGCACCGTTCTTCCCGCCTCACCTCAGGACCGTGCCACACTCCTCCCGTCCCGTTGCACGGAGGGCTCGTAAGGCCTGCGACCTTGTGAGCGGCGGGAGCGGATGGAGCGGGGTTGAAGGCGACGCTGTCCGGCTCTCTAGTCTCAGGGAGGCTTTGGGGGTCGGGCATAAGGCCCGCCGTCAACACTGGATCAGGGGGGATACCTGATCGTTCCGGGACCGGGCGCAGGCCCGGCCCGCCCGCCGGGGGCGCTGCGGTAAGGCGATAACACCGCCACCCGACGCAAGCTCCCGGAAAACCGTCCGCGCGGAGCGTCTGTCTTCGTCGAAACGGTATTTCTTGTTCTCATCCGGGCGAAGGCCCGGCGCTCCGCCTGCCCTCCAACCCGCCACACCCACGGACGGGGGCGTCAGCGTGCGCGGCACCAATCGAACCCGGGTCAGGACACGCCATTTCAGACCATTCAGACGGTTCAGACTATTCAGACGGTGTTTTCGGCCTCTTCCAGGGCGGTAGTTCGCCGTTGGCCTTCCTCGTGATTTCCTTGAGCTTGCGCCCCTGCAGAGTCGACAGGGCCTTGCCGGGGGCGCCCTTTTCCGGGTCGGCGAAGGCGCGGCCGTGTTCGGTGATCCGCTCGGACAGGGAATCGAGGAATTCGCTTTCCCATTCCGACAGGTCAACGCCCTCGGCCTCGGCGGTTTTGCGGGCCTTTTTCAGGGCGCGGAGGGCGGCGCGTTGCGCGGCCTTTCGCTCGGCCGTGCGCAGCTGCTCCAGCGTCGGCCGTTCCGGGCGGTCAGGCTTTGACCGCCGGATCAGGTTCAGATCTCGCCGAGGGCGGACAGATAGAGGTCGAGGATGGCCTCTTCCTCCTGGCGCTTGGCCTTGTCCTGCTTGCGGATGCGCAGCACCTTGCGCAGCACCTTCACGTCATAGCCCTCGCCCTTGGCTTCGGCGAAGACCTCCTTCATGTCACCCATGACGGCCTGCTTGTCCTCTTCCAGCCGCTCCAGCCGCTCGATCAGGGTGCGCAGGCGCCCCTGGGCGGTCGAGGTCAGCACATCGGGGCTGGATTCAAAGGCGGCGTCATCGGCCATGGCGGTCTCCGCAGGCGGGAAAGGATCAGAAGACAGGCTTAACGGCTGGCTGGGAATGGCTCAACGTCAGGCACGAAAAAGGCCGCGGACATCGCCCGCGACCTGTGGATGGATCAACCGGCCACAGACGTGGCCAGCCAAACCGCCGTGCCTAGCCTTGCTTGGCTTTGAAGCGCGGGTCGGTCTTGTTGATCACATAGACCACGCCCTTGCGGCGAACGATCTTGCAGTCGCGGTGGCGACCCTTGAGCGACTTGAGAGAGCTGCGGACCTTCATGGTCTTTCGTCCTGCGGGCTGATCAGAATACAAAAAGCCGCAAGACCGGACTTGCGGCGGAGCGGTGCCTATAAAGAGGGGCGGCGCGGACGTCAACGCCCCTGTCCCAGCAATCCACCGGGGCACCTCACGCGCCTGTGTCCCCCATGCCGCAGTCCGCGCCCCGATGCCGCCATCATGGCAACGCTTTGTTGGGGCGACGCGCTTATGCTGCACACCCTATCCGAAGACCTCCCGCGACAGGACCCGAAACCTCGTGATCATGCGTATTTCTACCCGCCTCATCCTGATCGGTACCGTCGCGGCCTGCGCCCCCATGCTGCCCGAGCCGCCGCTGCCGTCGATGCCGCAGCCGGAGACGTCCCAGCCGATGACCCCGACGACGCAGCCCCCGGCCACCACGCCCTCGGCGACCGAGTCAGTCCCCGATCAGGCCGGGTTCGACGGCTGGAAACAGGGCTTCCTCGACCGTCACGGCGGCGCCCGCCGGGCCGAGTACGAGCGTGAACTGGCCGGGCTGGGCCCCGATCCCACCGTCATCCGGCTGGACGGCAACCAACCGGAATTCTCGCGCCCTGCCGGCGCCTATGTCCAGAATGCCGTGACTCCCGGCCGAATCGCCCAGGCGAAGCAGTTGTCGGACCGCGTGCCGTGGGCCGTCGTCCAGCGCTTTGGCGTGCCGACCGAAATCCTGCTGGCCATCTGGGCCCAGGAAAGCGCCTTTGGTCAGGTGCAGGGCGATTTCGACGTGATCCGCTCGCTGGCCACCCTCGCCTATGACGGTCGCCGCCGTGACTGGGCCGAGGGCCAGCTCAAGAATGCGCTCGACATCGTCATCGACGGTCGCCGCGCCCGCTCGGGCCTGAAAGGCAGCTGGGCTGGAGCCATGGGCCAGACCCAGTTCATGCCGGACAACTATCTGCGCCTCGGCATCGATCAGGACGGCGATGGTCGTGTCGACATCTGGGGTTCGGACGCCGACGCCCTGGCCTCGGCCGCCAATCTGCTGGATCAGGCGGGATGGAAGCGCGGCCAGACCTGGGGCTATGAGGTCATCCTGCCCGACAATTTCGACTATGGCCTGGCCGAAGGGCCGCGCCATGACTGGGCCTTCTGGAGTGCGCGTGGCGTGCGTCTGGCCCAAGGCGGCATGCCGAACGACGCGGAACAGGCCGAGGGTGCGACCATCCTGCTGCCGCAAGGTGCGCGCGGCCCGGCCTTCCTCGCCCTGCCGAACCACTATGTGATCCGCCGCTACAACAACTCGGTTTCCTATGCGCTGGCGATCGGCCTGACCGCCGACGGCATCCAGGGCAAGCCGGGCCTGACCCGAACATGGCCGGACGACGCCCCCCTGTCGCGTGACCAGCGAATCGGCACCCAGCGGGCGCTGACCAGCATGGGCTATGACACCCAGGGCATCGACGGGATCATCGGCGCCAACACCCGCGCCGCCCTTCGGCAGTGGCAGATCGACACCGGGCGGCTGGCCGACGGCTATCTGACCGCCGAGCTGGCCGATGAACTGATCCGTATGGCGCGATGAAACGGTTTTCGCTTCGCCTGATGGCGGCTTCCTGCTAACCGCCTGCGGTCATGAATCTCCCGCGCATCTCTTATGCCGCCTACGGCTTCGCCCTGACGATCATCATCGTCGATCAGCTGACCAAGGCCTGGGTCCTGGCCCGGCTGGGCACGACCGATCTGGCCCTGATCCCCAACGGCTTCCGGCTGCTGGATATCTGGCCGCCGTATCTGCGCTTTACCTATCTGCTGAATGACGGCGTCAGTTTCGGCCTGTTCGGCGGCGGCACCATGCGGTGGATCCTGACGGTGTTCTCACTGGTCGTGGCCGGAGCGCTCGCATGGTGGGCCACCCGGGCCGACCGCCGCCTGCTGATCACCGCCATCGGTCTGGTCATGGGCGGAGCGCTGGGCAATGTCATCGACCGCATCCGCTTCGGCGGCGTGGTCGACTTCATCGACTTCTCGGGCACAGGCCTGTTCCCGTGGGTATTCAACATCGCCGACAGCGCCATCACCATCGGCGTGATCCTGCTGATCGTCGACGCCTTCCTGTCGGAACGTGACGCCCGCGAGGTTGGCGTCGCCAACGAAAAGTCGTAATCACAGGGTCTTCACTAAGATCCCAGGTGCCCGCCGCGCCACAGGAGCCGAGCCTATCCATGCGTAACCGTAAAGTTGTCGCCCTCGCCATTGTCGCCGTTGCCGGTTTCAGCCTTCAGGCCTGCACGGGTTTTCGCCAGAGCGTGGGCCTGACCAAGGTCACCCCGGATGAGTTCCTGACCGTGTCGCGCGCGCCGCTGTCGGTGCCGCCCGAATATGGCCTGCGCCCGCCGGTCCCGGGCCAGCCCCGCCCGCAGGACGTCACGCCCGAACTGGTCGCCCGCCAGATCCTGGCCTCGGAGCGTCAGTCGGTGACTCGCTCTGCCGGTGAGCAGGCCCTGGCCACGCGCGTAGGTGCCGGAACCGGCGAAATCGACGGCACGATCCGCTACGTCATCGACGACCAGTTCGGCGACATCGCCCACAAGGAAGAAAACTGGGCCAACCGCGTCATGTTCTGGCGTCAGGACGACCCGGCCACCCAGACCGAAACCCGCATGTTGACCGCCGATGGCGTGGTGCCCATCGACCCTTCGACGGAATATGAGCGCCTGCAGGCCCTGACCGGTGGCCAGAATGCCATCGTCATCTCGCCGCGCCGTTCGCCGGGCTTCAAACTGCCGGGCCTGTAAGCCCGGTCAGTCGACCAGGGCTCTGGGCAGTTTGAAGGTCACGGCCTCCCGGACGCCGTCGTCCTCGATCACGGTCGTGTCGAAGCGGGCACCGATGGCGTCCACCAGATCGGTGATCAGCTTCTCCGGAGCCGACGCGCCCGCGGTGACACCGACCGTCTGAACCGTGTCGAACCAGCGCCAGTCGATGGCCGAGGCATCATCGACCAGTCTTGCATCACGCGCCCCTGCGCGCAGCGCCACCTCGACCAGCCGCGCCGAGTTGGATGAATTGGCGGACCCGACAACCAGCACCAGATCGCTGCCCTTGCCCAGCCGTTTCACGGCCTCCTGACGATTGGTGGTGGCGTAGCAGATGTCTTCCTTGTGCGGATCCGGAAGCTCGGGGAAACGCGCCTTGAGCACCGACAGGATCTCGGCCGTGTCATCGACCGAGAGCGTCGTCTGGGTGGCATAGGCCAGAGGCTGGTCGCCCGGCCGCTGAAAGGCCTCGGCATCCTCGACGGTTTCGACCAGTGAAATGGCGCCCGCTGGCAACTGGCCCATGGTGCCGATCACCTCAGGGTGGCCCGCATGTCCTATCAGGATGATGTGGCGCCCCTCTTCGTGGCGACGCTCACACTCGACATGCACCTTGGAGACCAGCGGACAGGTGGCATCCAGAAAGAACATGTCTCGCGAGCGCGCCGCCTCCGGAACCGCCCGGGGGACGCCGTGGGCCGAAAACACGACCGGCCGGTCATCCGGGCATTCATCCAGTTCCTTGACGAAGACGGCCCCCAGCGCCTTCAGCCGCTCGACGACGTGTCGGTTGTGGACGATCTCATGACGCACAAAGACCGGTGCGCCATACTTCTCAAGGGCGCGCTCGACGATCTGGATCGCCCTGTCCACCCCGGCGCAGAAGCCGCGCGGCGTGGCCAGACGCACCACGAGCGACCGACGATCAGAGGGAGAAGGGGCTGTCATGTCCATGCCCCCAAACTAGGCATCCCGGAGGCTTTGCGCCACCAGCCGTTTGCGGTGCCTCGCTTTAGTCGTTATCAGCGGGATGCTGTTGCCTTCGGATACCGGGCAAATGGCCCAACCAAACTTGGGAATTGTAGAGACACAGATGCGTCGCGTTCTTGCCCTTGCCTTCGTCGCCGCCGTTTCGCTGGCTATCCTGCCGAACAGCGCCCAGGCCCAAAGCCGACCGCAGGAAGGCGGCCAGAACGCCGACGGCTCGCCGTCCCAGACGCGTCAGCGCGCCCGTACCCTGCCGCTGGGGCGCCAGGCCAATGTCGGCCCCTGCCCGATTGTGCGCGTGCTGTACGATGCGGCCCGCTATGTCGAACTGGCTGATAACCGGGCACTGGCCGCCAACGTTGGCTACACGGGCGAGATCGAGGGTGTGACCTCGGACTGTCGCTATCGAGATGACGACCCGATCGTCGTGGACACCAACATGCTCTTTACCCTCGGCAAGGGGCCGAGCGCTGAAGGCGACGGTCGCACCTATCGCTATTGGGTCGCGGTCACCAGTCGCGATACCGCCGTGCTGGCCAAGCAGTATTTCGACCTGCCAGTCCAGTTCGACGGCGAAGACCGCACCAGCGTCAGCGAGTCCCAGACGATCGTTATCCCCCGCGCCAATGCGCAGACGTCGGGGGCTAATTTCGAAATCCTGATCGGATTCGATGTCACGCCCGAGATGGCCGAGTTTAACCGCGTCGGCAGCCGATTCTGCGTCGACGCCACCGGCACCAGCCCCGGGACCTGCATCAACCGATGACCGATCTGAAATCGCGCCTCGGCGAAGCAGTCACGGCTGCCTTCGCCGCCGAAGGCGTGGCCTCGGACAAGATTCGGGTCACGGCTTCCGATCGCCCCGACCTCGCGGACTTCCAGTCCAATGCCGCCATGGCCGTAGCCAAGGCGCACGGCACCAATCCGCGCGATCTGGCTGGCCGGGTCGCCGCGCGCCTTGAGGGGCACGCCGACCTGACCTCGGTGGAGGTCGCCGGTCCGGGCTTCATCAATCTGGTCGTCTCCCCCGCCTCCCTGGCCTCGCGCGCCGCCGAGATCCTCGGCGACGAGGCCCGTCGCGGCGCGGAGCCGGTCGAGCAGGCCCGTCGCGTGATCATCGACTATGCGGGACCCAATGTGGCCAAGCCGATGCACGTCGGCCACCTGCGCTCGTCCATCATAGGCGAGAGCCTGAAGCGCCTGTTCCGCTTCCGGGGCGATCAGGTGTGGGGCGATGCCCACTTTGGCGACTGGGGCTTCCAGATGGGCCTGCTGATCGTCGCCTGTGCGGACGAAGGGCTCGGGACGCAGTTCATGGCTACGGAAGGCCCCTTCCCGGCCGACAGCCCGGTATCGCTCGAGGATCTGGAGCGGCTGTATCCCGCCGCTGCAGCCCGCGCCAAGGCCGAGCCGGAGTTCCGTGACCGCGCCCGCAAGGCGACCGCCGAACTGCAGGGCGGCCATGTCGGCTATCGCGCGCTCTGGGCCCATTTCGTCGCAGTCAGCCGTTCCGCGCTGGAGCGCGAGTTTGGCGCCCTGGGGGTGACCTTCGACCTGTGGAACGGCGAGTCGGACGCCGATCCCCTGATGGCCGGCATGATCGCCGATCTGGAGACCAAGGGCCTGCTGGTCGAGGACGCGGGCGCTCGTGTGGTTCACGTCGCCGGGCCGGGCGAGACCCGCAAGAAGAAGCTGGACGACGGCTCGGTCGTCGAGGTGCCCAGCCCGCCGCCGCTGCTGGTCGTCTCGTCGGAAGGCTCGGCCATGTATGGCACCACCGACCTGGCCACCATCCTCGACCGCCGCCAGCGGATCGACCCCGAACTGATCCTGTACGTCGTTGATGAACGTCAGGCCGAACATTTCGAACAGGTGTTCCGCGCCGCGCGGCTGGCCGGCTACGCGTCGGACGGAGAGCTGCAGCATCTGGGCTTTGGCACCATGAACGGCCCGGACGGCAAGCCCTTCAAGACCCGCGCCGGCGGCGTCCTGAAGCTGCATGACCTGATCACCACGGCGACCGACAAGGCGCGCGAGCGGCTCAAGGAAGCCCGTCTGGGCGATGACCTGGCGCCCGAGGCCTTTGACGACACGGCCCGCAAGGTGGCGGTGGCCGCGCTCAAATTCGCAGACCTGTCGAACGCCCGGACCACCAGCTACATCTTTGACCTTGATCGCTTCATCAGCTTCGAGGGCAAGACCGGCCCCTATCTGCTGTACCAGTCGGTGCGCATCAAATCCCTGCTGCGTAAAGCCGGGGACGCGGTGCCGGCGGGCACGACAATCCGCGTGGATGAGCCCGCCGAGCGCGATCTGGTCCTGACACTGGACGCCTTCTCGGGCGCGGTGGCCGACGCCTATGACAAGCGCATGCCGCATCTGGTGGCCGAGCATGCCTATCGACTGGCCCAGTCCTTCTCGAAATTCTATGCCGCTTGCCCGATCCTGGTGGCTGAGGACTCAGGTGTGCGAGCCTCGCGACTGGCCCTGTCACAGGGGACGCTCGCCCAGCTGGAACTGGCATTGGACCTGCTGGGCATAGCGACACCCGAGCGGATGTAGCCTAGTCTGGGGGGCCGTAAGTCCCGGAGCCCCGCCATGTCCCTGCACGAATTCATCGCCGGCCTGCCGAAGGCCGAGCTGCATCTGCACATCGAGGGCTCGCTGGAGCCCGAGCTGATGTTCGAACTGGCGAAGCGGAACAAGGTGTCCCTGCCCTTTGACAGCGTCGAGGCCGTGCGCGCGGCCTATGACTTCTCGAACCTGCAGGACTTCCTCGACATCTACTATGCCGGGGCCGATGTTCTGCGCACCGAGCAGGACTTCCACGATCTGGGCCTCGCCTATTTCCGGCGGGCGGCGGCGGACAACGTGCGCCATGCGGAGATCTTCTTCGACCCCCAGACCCACACCGACCGGGGCATCCCCTTCCAGGTCGTGATCGACGGCTTGCTCGCCTCCATGGACAGGGCCGAAGCCGAGCTGGGCATCTCGTCGCGCCTGATCTTGTGCTTCCTGCGCCATCTGGACGAGGACGCCGCCTTTGCCACGCTCAAGGTCGCCGAGCCCTGGCAGGACCAGATCCTCGGGGTCGGTCTGGATTCGTCCGAAGTCGGCCATCCCCCGTCGAAATTCCAGCGGGTGTTCGAGCGCGCCGGCGATATGGGCCTCAAGCGTGTCGCTCATGCCGGAGAGGAAGGCCCGCCCGACTACATCTGGCAGGCACTGGACCTGCTGAAGGTCGACCGCATCGACCACGGCAATCGCGCCATGGAGGACCCGGCCCTGGTCCGCCGGCTGGTCGAGCAGGGTATGACCCTGACGGTCTGCCCCCTGTCGAACCACAAGCTGTGCGTGGTCGACGATCTGGCCCGCCATCCCTTGCCCTCCATGTTGGACGCCGGGTTGAAGGTCACCCTGAACTCGGACGACCCAGCCTATTTCGGCGGCTATGTGAACCGCAACTATGAGGCCATGGCCGACCAGACGGGCGTGACCCGCGATCAGCTGGTCGAGATCGCGATCAACAGCTTCGCCGGGTCCTGCCTGCCCGAGGCCGACGAGGCGCGGCATATCAGCGCCGTACAGGCGTACGCGGCCTAGAATGGCGATCAGATAACGCCGATAAGTTTGCATTGCGAGAAGGCCATCAAGCTCTACAGTATGCGCATTGGGTCCGGCGATTTTGCCTGCCCGTGGAGAAGCGCGAATGAAAACCTCCTTGTTGCTCACGACCCTTGCCGGGTTCTGTCTGATGGCCTCTGCCGCCAGCGCCCAGGACCCCTCGGCGGCCCCGACCTTTGGGCAGGTCAGTCTGTCGGCAGGCTTTACCAATGATCCCTATACCGTCGAGGTCTTCGCGGGTGGCCCCGTCGACGGCGGTGCCCTTCCCGGGTCCTGCGTGGGCAATATCGGCGACGCGCCTGACTTCCGCCTGAGCTTCAGCGGCAATGGCGCCATGCCGCTGTTCATCCGGACAATCTCCGGCTCTGACACGACCCTGATCATCAATGGTCCGGATGGTCAGTGGTACTGCGATGACGACAGCTTTGGCGACGGAGACGCCCAGGTGCGTTTCGGCCGTCCGCAAAGCGGCGTCTACGACATCTGGGTTGGATCGTTCGACGGCAATCCTGAGACCATCCTGGTCATCACCGAGATCGAATAGGCGCCGATGCCTGAACTGACACACCCTCCGGCAACGACGCCGGAGGGTGTTGTACATCAAGGGCTGCGGCAATCCCGCCCTTTCCCTACTGACGCTTGACTCCGGTCGCGGCTGCGCACAGGGAAGACGGGCTCTCGCGGGAGAGATCGGGGTCATGGTTCTGACCCCGGAGCCGAAGGCGCAACCGCCCCGGAAACGCTCAGGCAAAAGGACCGCGAGGCGCACCAGACGCTGGAAAGAGCCCGGCAGGGCTCGCCGACGGAGCAAGGCGAACACGTTCGCCGGAATCTCTCAGGCTTCGAGACAGCGGGGGCTTCACCGGACGGGAAACCGTCTGCGAACGAGAGCCCGACACCGATGACCGAACTGAAGACCACCCCCCTGAATGCGGCGCACCGGGCGCTGGGCGCGCGCATGGTCGGCTTCGGCGGCTATGACATGCCGGTCCAGTACGAGGGCGTTCTGGCCGAGCACCGCTGGACGCGCGAGCACGCCGGCCTGTTCGACGTTTCGCACATGGGCCAGGCCCGGATTTCGGGCGCCGACGCCATCGGCTGGTTCGAACGGTTCGTCCCCGGCGACTACCAGATCCTCAAGGACGGCAAGCAGAAGTATTCCCTGCTGCTGAACGACGACGGCGGCATCATGGACGACCTGATGGCGGGCAAGCCCGACCACGGCGGCCTCTATGTCGTGGTCAATGCCGGTAACAAGGAAGAAGACTTCGCCTATCTGCAAGCGAGGCTGGAGGGGGACGTCACCCTCACACGCCTCGAAGACCGGGCGCTGCTGGCCATCCAGGGGCCTGAGGCCGCCGAGGTCATGGCCGCGCACGAGCCCGTGCTGGCCGAGATGGGCTTTATGGACTCGGCCCGGCTGATGCTGTTCGGCGCGGACTGTTTCATCTCGCGCTCGGGCTATACGGGCGAGGACGGCTATGAAATTTCGGTGCCGGGTGATCAGGCCGAGCGCATCTGGAACACCCTGCTGGAAGACGCCCGCGTCAAGCCGATCGGTCTGGGCGCGCGGGACAGTCTGCGCCTTGAGGCCGGCCTGCCGCTGCACGGCCACGACATCGACCCGACGACCAGCCCGGTCGAGGGCGCCCTTACCTTTGCCCTGTCGAAGTCGCGCAAGGAGCGCGCCGACTTCCCGGGGGCCGACCGCATCCTCAAGGAGCTGGCCGACGGCCCGGCCCGCGTCCGCGTCGGCCTGCACGTCAAGGAAGGTGCCCCGGCCCGCGAAGGCGCAGAGATCGCCGATGCCGACGGCACGGTGATTGGTACGGTCACCTCGGGCGGCCCCTCCCCGACCCTCGGCCACAACATCGCCATGGGCTATGTTCCGCCGCACCTGTCGGCGCTCGGCACGGACCTGAAGGTCATCGTGCGCGGCAAGCCTGCTGCCGCCACCGTCATCGCCATGCCATTTGTGGCACAACGCTATTATCGCAAACCGAAAGCCTGAGAGATCAGACCATGAAGTTCACCAAGGATCACGAGTGGGTCAAACTGGACGGTGACGTCGCCACCGTCGGCATCACCAAGCACGCCGCCGACCAGCTGGGCGATGTCGTGTTCGTCGAGGTGCCCGAGGTCGGCAAGACCGTCGGCAAGGGCGACAGCTTCGCCGTCGTCGAGAGCGTCAAGGCGGCTTCGGACGTCTATGCCCCCGTCTCGGGCGAGGTGGTCGAGGCCAATGACGCCCTGTCCGGCGCCCCCGAAACCGTCAATGCCGACGCCGAGGGCGGGGGCTGGTTCGCGAAGATCAAGGTCTCTGATGCCTCGCAGATCGAAGGCCTGATGGACCGCGCCGCCTACGACGCCTTCCTCGCCACCCTCTGACCCCGCTTCCGGGCCTCTGATCAAAAGTCAGACGCCTGGCCAGGACCCTGACCATGCGCTACCTCCCCCTGACGCCCGACGACCGTGAGGCCATGTTGGCCGCCATCGGCGTGAAATCGATCGATGACCTGTTCGTCGATGTGCCCGGCGCTGCCCGACTGGACGGCCCCGTCGACCTGCCCCGCGTGGCAGGCGAGCTCGAGGTGGAACGGGCGCTGGGGGCCATGGCGGCGAAGAACGCCACGGCGGGCACTGTGCCGTTCTTCTGCGGCGCCGGGGCCTACAAGCACCATGTGCCGGCCACCGTGGACCATGTGATCCAGCGGTCCGAGTTCCTGACCAGCTACACCCCCTATCAGCCGGAAATCGCCCAAGGCACGCTGCAGTATCTGTACGAGTTCCAGACCCAGGTCGCGAACCTGACTGGCATGCCGGTCGCTAACGCCTCGCTCTATGACGGCTCGACCGCCATGGCCGAGGGCGTGCTAATGGCCACCCGCGTGACCCGCCGCAACAAGGCTGTGATCTCGGGCGGCGTGCACCCCCACTACGTCAAGGCGACCGAAACCGTGGTCCACGCCGTCAGCGTCGAGACCCTGGCCTTGGCCCCGGCGGTCGATGCCGAGGCTGCCGTGATCGACCAGATCGGGCCCGACACGGCCTGCGTCGTCGTCCAGACCCCGAACATCTTCGGCACCGCAACGGACGTGACGAAAATCGCCGAGGTGGCCCATGCCGCCGGTGCCCTGCTGATCGTCGTGGTGACCGAGGCTGTGTCGATGGGCCTGCTGAAGTCGCCCGGCGAGATGGGGGCCGACATTGTCGCCGCCGAGGGCCAGTCGATCGGCAATGCGCTGAACTTCGGCGGACCCTACGTCGGGCTGTTCGCCACGCGCGACAAGCTGGTGCGCCAGATGCCGGGCCGTCTGTGCGGCGAGACGGTCGATGCCGATGGCGAACGGGGGTTCGTCCTGACCCTGTCGACGCGCGAGCAGCACATCCGCCGCGACAAGGCGACCTCGAACATCTGCACCAATTCGGGCCTGTGCACCCTGGCCTTCACCATCCACATGAGCCTGCTGGGCGAGACCGGCCTGCGCCGCCTGGCCCTGCTGAACCATGAGAAGGCCGTCGCCACCCGCGATGCGCTCAAGGCCATTCCGGGCGTCGAGATCCTGACGCCGCGATTCTTCAACGAGTTTGCGATCCGGCTGCCCAAGCCCGCAGCCGAGGTCGTCGAACAACTGGCCAATCAACACATCCTGGCCGGTGTGCCCTACAGCCGCCTGGCCCCCGATGCGGGCATGGACGACGTGCTGCTGGTCGCAGCGACCGAGACCACCACCGACGCTGACATCGAGGCCCTGGCGACCGCGCTGGGGAAGGTGCTGGCCTAATGGCTCGTTATCCCTTCACCGACGTTGAACAGGACGTCATTCGAGAGCTCGGCAAGCTCGGCTTTCGCTACATTCGCGAAACAAAAAAGACGATCGAGTTTGAAGGAATGACACCACATCAAGTCATCGAGCTGAATAGGGAGCATTCGATGGTGGCCCTAGTCGTTAACTTCGGTGACCCCTTCAAGGCTATGGAAGTGCCGGGAGTCCTAAAGATCGGGTCTCGGGCTAGTTCGAATTTCTCTGGGCTAGCCAAGGGACTAACTAGCACCGGCAAAGAAAACCACTTGGGCACGCAAATTGTTGCGCGCTCTCCTGACGCAATTCCCAGCATAATCGAGCGTCTGACATGAGTACCATGAACACCGTTGGCCGTCCGACCACCCCGAACCGGGTCGAGAGCAAGCCCGCCACCCTGACCGGGGGCCGGGGCCTGCTGCAGAACGAGGCCCTGATCTTCGAGGGCGACGGCTGGGGCAAGACCGGCGTCGACCTGCCGGAGCCGAAGGGCGATGCGTCCGATCTTGGCGATCTCGTACGTCGTGATCCGATCGGCCTGCCGGGCCTGTCGGAGCCCGAGACCATGCGCCACTATGTGCGCCTGAGCCAAAAGAACCACGCCATCGACCTGGCCATCTATCCGCTGGGCTCGTGCACGATGAAGCACAACCCGCGCCTGAACGAGAAGATGGCGCGCCTGCCGGGCTTCTCCGACATACACCCGCTGCAGCCGCAGTCGACGGTGCAGGGCGCGCTGCAGCTGATGGACAGCCTGTCGCACTGGCTGACCACCCTGACCGGCATGCCGGCCGTCGCCCTGTCTCCCAAGGCCGGTGCGCACGGTGAGCTGTGCGGCCTGATGGCCATCCGCGCCGCCCACCGCGCCGCCGGCAATGGCCTGCGGTCCGACACCCCGCGCAACAAGGTCCTGGTGCCCACCAGCGCCCACGGCACCAACCCGGCCACCGCCGCCTTTGTCGGCTACACCGTAGTCGAGATCGCCCAGACCGATGACGGTCGTGTCGATCTGGCGGACCTGGAGGCCAAGCTGGGTGACGACGTGGCTGCCATCATGGTCACCAACCCCAACACCTGCGGCCTGTTCGAGCGCGACATCCTTGAGATCAGCCGCCTGACGCACGAGGCCGGCGCCTATTTCTACTGCGACGGGGCCAACTTCAACGCCATCGTCGGCCGGGTGCGCCCCGGCGATCTGGGCGTCGACGCCATGCACATCAATCTGCACAAGACCTTCTCGACGCCCCACGGCGGCGGCGGGCCGGGCGCCGGTCCGGTGGTGCTGTCCGAGGCGCTGGCCCCCTTCGCCCCGGCCCCCTGGGTCGTGAACACCGGCGACGGCTTCAAACTCGTCGAGCGTGAGGAAGACGAGGCTGAACAGGCCTTTGGCCGCCTGTGCGCCTTCCAAGGCCAGATGGGCATGTATGTCCGCGCGCTCAGCTATATGATGAGCCACGGCTCGGACGGCCTGCGGCAGGTCGCCGAGGACGCGGTGCTGAACGCCAACTACATCAAGGCCCGCCTGTCGGATGTCATGACGGCCGCCTTCCCCGAGGGCCCCTGCATGCACGAGGCCCTGTTCGACGATGAATGGCTGAAGGGCACCGACATCACCACGCTCGACTTTGCCAAGGCGATGATCGACGAGGGCTTCCACCCGATGACCATGTACTTCCCGCTGGTCGTGCACGGGGCCATGCTGATCGAGCCGACCGAGACGGAGTCCAAGGCCGAGCTGGACCGCTTCATCCACGCCATGCGCGCCCTCGCCGAAGCCGCCAAGGCAGGCGACAAGGACCGGTTCAAGGGTGCGCCCTTCCACGCTCCGATGAAACGTCTGGACGAAACGCGGGCCGCCCGTCAGCCGGTCCTGCGCTGGACCGCGCCCGATGGCTCCAACATGGCGGCCGAATAGGCCTTCATACTTGTCAGCCCCCCATGTCAGCACGACATGGGGGGTATGACCTCCTTCACGACCGACGACATTCCCGACCTCACCGGCCGCCGCGCCATCGTCACCGGCGCCAACAGCGGCACCGGCTTCGAGACAGCGAAAGCGCTCGCCTCCAAGGGTGCCGACGTCATTGTCGCGGCCCGCAGCCATGACCGGGCGATGGCCGCCATCGCGGACATCAAGGCGCAGCAGCCCGACGCACGCCTGAGGTTCGAGGAACTGGACCTGTCGCGGCAGGCTTCGGTGACGGCCTTTGCCGAACGCATGCTGGCCGAGGGGCGGCCCATCGACATTCTGGTCAACAATGCCGGCGTCATGGCCCTGCCCGCTCGCCGGGAGACCGAGGACGGCTTCGAGATGCAGCTGGCCACCAACTACCTCGGCCATTTCGCCCTGACCGGGCGGCTGTTGCCCCTGCTGCAGGCCGGAACCGCCCGCGTGGTGCAGGTGTCCAGCATCGCCCACCGGCAGGGCCGGATCCGCCTCGATGACCTCAACTACACTCAGGGGTACGACGCCTGGCCCGTCTATGCCCAGTCCAAGCTGGCCATGTTGATGTTCGGGCTGGAACTGGATCGCCGCAGCCAGGCGAACGACTGGGGCCTGACCAGTGTCGTGGCCCACCCCGGCGTCGCCCGCACAGGGCTGATCGCTAATGGTCCGCTGGTCGGCTCGCGGATCGGGCGGTCGCTGCACCGGTGGGTCGTCAGGCCCCTGATCGAGCCCCTGGTCACCCACAGCCAGGCCGCCGGGGCCCTGCCGATCCTGATGGCGGCCACGGCGCCCGACATTGCCCCGGGCGCCTATCTCGGGCCAACGAAGATGCGCGAGATCAAGGGACCACCGGGGCCCGCTGTGCCCGCAGCACAGGCTCTCAACGCCGACATGGCGGCCCAACTGTGGTCAACATCCGAAGCCTTGACGGGCCTCCGCTGGGGCCCTCGCTGACCCTGCGCACGGGATTGTGAACACAACCTCCCCTGATGAGCGTATGATGACCCTGCGTAATCAGAACCCAAAACAAGCGTTGGGAGGCGCATTGGTCATGATGTCACGCGTTTACAAAGGTATGATCGCCGGCTTTGTAGCGGCACTTGCTGTTGCAGCACTTGAAGCCGCACAGTTGTGGGCCGGTCCCTGGGTCGCAGGGTTTCCCCGTCTTGTTACGGTGATGCTCGGAACGGACTCGATTCCATGGGTCGGCTGGGTCGGACACTTCCTGGTTGGTACCCTGATCCTTGGGCCCCTGTTCGGCATCCTGTGTCCGCGGATGCCCACTGAAATGCCGGAAACAAAAGGCGTGGTCTTTGCCGTCGGTGCCTTCATCGTGATGGGCCTGACGATCGCGCCGCTCACCGGCATCGGCATGTTCGGCATGCGCGCCGGCTTCTTCACCGTCGCCTGGCTGGTGCTCACCCACGTCGTGTTTGGTGCGGTGATGGGCAATGTCTATGCCCGTATGGTCGGCAAGGCCTGGCGGCAGGAACGGGTCCGCGACCACGTACATCTGGCGCACTAGCCCGGAATGCGAAACGGCCCCGGAGGATCACTCCGGGGCCGATGTCGTTGGGCAGTTTCTAGAGGCGCCGCCTAGTTCAGGCGAGTCCCCATTTGGGCGATAGCCTCATCGACCAGCGGATCGCGCGTCTGCGAGGCCAGACGAGCCGCCAGAATGTCTTCAGCGGCTTTGATGGCCAGCTCAGCAGCAGCAGCCTTGACCTCGGCGGTGGCCTGGGCCTCGGCCTGAGCAATGCGACGTTCGGCCAGCGTCTGGCGACGGGCGAGCGCTTCCTCCAGCTTGACCTTGGCGTCCTCTTCCAGACGACGCGCATCAGCCTCGGCGGCTTTCAGCATGTCGGCCGCCTGGGCCTCGGCCTCGGCCTTCTCAAGCTTGATCTGTGCCAACAGGGCCTCGGCTTCGGCGCGAAGACGTGCGGCCTCGTCCAGCTCGGACTGGATTTTGGTAGCGGCTCCGTCCAGCTGGGCAGCGATCATGCCCGGCACCTTGACCAGTACCAGGATGCCGAAAAACACGACCAGGCCAACGCCAACCCAGAACTCGGCATTGCCAAGGTCCCAGAAATATCCGGTGAGAAAAGCGGGCATCAGGCGGCTCCCTTGACGGCGGCGTCGGTTTCGGCAGCCGTCGCGGCCTTGCCGGTCAGCTTCTCGACGATGGCGCGGGTCGTGTCCGAGGCAATCGACGAGACATTCGTCATGGCCGCGTCACGGGTCTTGCCGATCGCGGCTTCGGCCTCTGCGATACGGGCGTTGACAACGGCCTCTTCCTCAGCCGCGCGGGCGTTGGCGGTATCAGTGACGCGAGCCTTGGCCGCAGCAGCAGTCGCGCGGGAGGTGGCGCGGGCCTGCTCGACCTCGGCCTTGGCGACCTCAGCCTGGCCAGCGGCTTCAGCCTGCACCTGGCGGGCGGCTTCGATGGCGGTCGCAATCGTCCCGGCGCGTTCATCCTTCACGCGGCGCAGGCGTGGCAGGAAGACCTTGGAGAGCAGGACGTAGAGGACGGCGAAAATGATCAGCAGCCAGAAGATCTGGCCGGCCCACCACTGGAACTCGAACTGGGGCAGACCTCCGCCCGAAGCATGTTCGGCTTCCGTGCCGGCAGCATAGGCGTCGCCATGCTCGCCTGTCGGCGCAGCAGCGGAGACGTCATGGGTCGGGGGGGCGTCGCTGGATTGCACAGCCATGTTCAGTCCGGTTCAGAAAGAGCGACGGGCGGCGGCGATCCGAAGGGACCGGCCACCGCCCGATTGGATCGTCAGGTTTAGCTGAAGAGGATCAGCAGGCCGAGCACGAAGGCCAGAATGCCCAGCGCTTCGGTCAGGGCGAAGCCCAGAACCAGGTTGGTGAACTGGCCGCTGGCGGCCGAAGGGTTACGCAGGGCGCCCTGCAGGAAACCCGAGAAGATCGTTCCCACGCCGATACCGGCGCCGATCATGCCGAGGGTGGCCAGGCCAGCACCGATGTATTTTGCGGCTTCAGCTTCCATGATGTTTGTCCTTTGAATGAAGCGATTGAAGGTTGGTGGATGGATCAGTGGTCCCCGGCGTGAACGGCGTCGTTGAGATAGACGCAGGTCAGGACCGCGAACACAAAGGCTTGGAGGAAGGCGACCAGAAACTCCAGCGCCGTCAGGGCCAGAACGCCACCGAAGGCCAGGATGGCGGCGACATAGGCCAGGTAGGCGACGCCTCCGGCCGAAGCGACCGCGCCCAGCGAGACGATGAAGCCGGCGAACACCTTCATGGCGACGTGGCCGCCCAGCATGTTGCCGAACAGACGAAGCGAGAGGGTGACGGGACGCAGGAAGAAGGAGATCACCTCGATCGGCACCACGAACAGCAGCATGTACCAGGGCACGCCGGACGGGGCGAACAGCTTGAGGAAGCCGAGGCCGTGCATGGCGAAGCCGACCACGATGACCAGCAGGAAGGTCATCAGGGCAAATGTCAGCGCGACGGCCAGCTGGGCGGTGGCCGTGAAGACCGTGAACATGCCGAGCATGTTCATCGCCAGGATGAAGATGAAGAGCGTGAAGACGAACGGGAAGAAGGCGCGGCCCTGCGAGCCGATGATGCCGGTCGCCAGGTCGTCGATGAAGCTGAACATGCCCTCGCCAACGACTTGCAGGCGGCCGGGAACGACCCTGGGCGAGGCCGTGACGATGGCAAAGAAGAGGACGACAATCGTCGCCGCCACAAACATGGCGACGGTGGAGTTGGTGATCGAAAGGTCAACCAGCCCGAGGCCAGGCACATTCACCGGGGCGATCTCCACCACCGGCTTAACCTCGAACTGTTCCATCGGATCGGCCATGCCGCCGTGTCTCCCAAGTCAAAACTCCGAATCGCCGTGAGGCGGCCCGGTCAGCGGTCGTTGTCGTCGGCGTCCGCGTCATCCGGAAGGTCCCGGGGGGGACCGAATTCCTTCAGCGCGCGGGCGCTGAGTTTTTGGGCGGAATGCACCGCCAGCCAGATGGAGATCGCGAAACCCGAAAGGGTCCCCACGATCATCCCCCACGGCGCGGTCCCGACAAACAGGTCGAAACCCCAGCCGATCCCCAAGCCTACCAGCACACCACCGATCATCTCGGCCATGATGCGATAGCCGTATCCCACTGCCGCTCCGCCGTATTCGGGCGGTTCGGGTGTGGCCCGCGCCTTTAGCGAGTCGGCCTGGGCGTTGAGACGTCTGATTGTCTCTTCGCGGGTTTCCTCGGTCGGGGACATCGGCCTGCTCAGCGCCCGATGCTGGCGCCGGAAGGCGGGCGTCGGAGGGGGTCTGAATTCGGCGCGGAACCTATAGGCGGTCGGGCGTCAGGTCAAGGCACCCCGGCCCCGGGCTCAAGCCCCGAAAATACAGGGAAAATTCGCACCCCACGCCCCCTGTGGCGATGCGTCACCTGTCGGGGTGCTCGATCAGCGCGCGAGCCGCAGCCCGGGCCTCATCCGTGACCACCGCGCCCGACAGCATGCGGGCGATCTCCTCGTCGCGCTGGGCAGCGTCGAGAACCTCGACGGTCGTAATCGTGGCGCCGTCGCGGTCGCCCTTGCGCACCTTCCAGTGGGTGTGACCCCGGGCCGCGACCTGGGGGCTGTGGGTGACAACCAGCACCTGACCGCCGCTCGCCAGCCGCTGCAGCCGGCGTCCGACCGCCTCGGCCACGGCGCCGCCGACGCCCTGATCCACCTCGTCGAAGATCATGACGGGCTGCGCCTGCTCGGGGCGGGCCGCCAGCGCGGCCTTCATCGCCAAGGCAAAGCGCGCCAGCTCGCCCCCGGAGGCCACCGTGTCCAGCGGGCCGAACGGCTGGCCCGGATTGGTCGAGATTTCGAACCGCACCGTTTCCGCCCCCCGCGCGCCCCGCCGGTCCTCGGGCAGGGGCTCCAGTGCCACGCGAAAGCGGGCCCGGTCCAGTTTCAGCGGCCCCAGTTCCCCGGCTACAGCTTGGGCCAGACGGTCGCCCGCCTCGGCCCGGCGGGACGACAGGGTGGCGGCCGCCACGTCATAGGCCGCGCGCGCGGCGGTCAGCGTCCGCTCGGCCGCGGTCAGCGCCTCGGCCCCGTCCTCGATCAACCGCAGCTGTTCACGCATGCGGACGCGCAGGCGCGGCAGATCCTCGACCGTGCAGTTCAGCTTGCGAGCCGCAGCGCGCAGGGCGAACAGCCGTTCCTCGGCCTTGTCCAGACGACCCGGCTCGACATCCAGCGCATCTGCGGCCTGATCCAACTGGGCCACCGCCTCCATCGCCTCGACGAGGGTGCGGTCAATCGCCTCGGCAGCGGCGGCGAGCCGCAAAACGACAGGGTGATCGTGCCCGGATACCTCTGAGGCAGTGCCTGCATTCTCGGCTTCCAGTCGCACGGCCTGCAGGGCTCGGCCCCGGGCATGCTCCACGGCCCTCAGGGCCGCCGACAACCGTTGCGACAGCTTGTCCCCGCCCAGCGAGTCCCGCGCTTCCGACAGATCGGCCAACGCCTTTTCCGCCGCGCCCAGCAGGGCCCGTTCGCCGGCCAGCTCGGCCTCTTCGCCCGCCCGGGGGTCGAGGGCGTCCAGCTCCTCGAGCGCGAGCGTCAGCTCCTCGGCCCGGGCGGCAGCGCTGCTGGCTTCCGCCCGCAAGGTGTCCAGCCGCTGCTGGGCTTCGCGCCGGGCGTCATGCGCCCGCGCCACGGCCGCGACGTCCTCGTGCAGGCCACCATAGCCGTCCAGGGCACCGGGATGGGTCCGGGCATCCAGCAGACCAACCGTCTCATGCTGGCCATGGACCTCGACCAGTGCCTGCGCCAGCGACCTCAGCGCATTCACCCCGACGGCCTGGTCGTTGATGAAGGCGCGGCTGCGGCCATCGGCCCCCAGAACCCGACGCAGGATCAGTTCTTCGCCCGGCTCAATCTCCAGCCCCTTCTCCCGCGCTTCGGCCAGCCAGTCGAGATCTGTAGGCGTGTCAAAGGTGGCGGTGGCCACGGCCTGGGCCGCGCCTGCGCGCACCAGCCCCGCGTCGGAGCGGGCGCCCAGCGCCAGACCGAGAGCATCGAGGATGATCGACTTGCCGGCGCCGGTCTCGCCGGTCAGCACGGTCAGGCCTGAGCCGACCTCAAGGTCCAGGCGGTCGACCAGCACGATGTCTCGAATCGACAGGGCGGTCAGCATGGAAGGCGGCCTGTCTGGCGGTCGGAATGATTCGACATAAGGCCGATCATAGCGCCGGGCTGCGTCCTGACGATGCGCTGTTCCGTGTTTGGTCCCGAATTCAGCCCCGACCTCAGCCCGGGATGATCCGGCTGAGCCAGCCTTCGCGACGCGCTTCGGGCTCTACGTCCGGCCGCTCGCCCTGATCGGTCAGCAGGGCATGGGCTTCGCTGTACCAGGGGCTGCCGGGGAAGTTGTGGCCCAGAACCGCGCCGTTGCGGATTGCCTCGTCCTTCAGGCCCAGCACCAGGCTGACTTCGACCAGACGGTACAGGGCCTCCGGCGCATGCGAGGTGCGCTGGAACTCTTCGTTCTCGACGACGGTGCGATAGCGGTTCATCGCGGCCAGCGGCTGGTTGGCGCGCTGATAGTAGCGGCCGATTTCCATTTCCTTGCCGGCCAGCTGGTCGTTGACCATGTCGATCTTGACGAGGGCATCAGAGGCATAGGCCGTGTCGGGATAGCGACGCGCGACCTCGCGCAGCGCCGCCAAGGCATTCTCGGAATAGCCCTGGTCACGGCCCACGTCGGTGATCTGCTCAAAGAAGCAGATCGCCTTCATGTAATAGGCATAGGCGGCCGACGGATTGCCGGGGAACAGCTGGATGAACCGGTCCGAGGCGGCGATAGCCTCAGCATAGCTATTGTTCTGATAATAGGCGTAGATCTGCATCAGGATCGAATGCCGCGCCCACTCTGAATAGGGGTGCTGACGTTCCACTTCCTGGAAATAATCGATCGCGTCGCGCCAGCGCTTGCGCTCCAGCCGCTCATAGCCGGTGTTGTACAGCAGCTCGACCGGACGTTCTTCATAGGCCAGCTTCGGCCGCTCCCGGCCGTTGTTGCAGGCTGCTACGGTCAGCGAAAAGACAACAACCGCTGACAGGATCAGACCGGAACGGATTTTGGAAACAGGCACTGATTGCGACCCCATGATTACCGGCCGGAAGGCGCGCCGCAGCGGACCATCCGGAAGACGAAGCGATCTCTACACCAGCGAAACCCAAGCGCCAATCACATGCGGACCGATGTCGGATTTGGTCCGGAATGCGCGTGAAGCGGCTTGATGCCTGACGCCCCGCTGTTAAGAAGCGCCCACACCCCGGACGCCTCCTCTCCCTATTGGCGGTCCGATGAGGGCGAAAGGATGACGGGCCATGAAGCTGCTCTCCGGCAATGCCAACCGAACCCTGGCCCGGGCCATAGCCGATCACCTCGACATGCCGCTGACCCGGGCGGAGGTAAAGCGCTTTGCAGACAATGAGGTGTTTGCCGTCATTGAGGAAAATGTGCGGGGCGAGGATGTCTTTGTCATCCAGTCGACCAGTTATCCGGCCAATGACAATCTGATGGAGCTGCTGATCATGACCGATGCCCTGATCCGGGCGTCGGCCAAACGGATCACGGCCGTCATGCCCTATTTCGGCTATGCCCGTCAGGATCGGAAGACCGGCGGTCGCACGCCGATTTCCGCCAAGCTGGTGGCCAATATGATCACCCGGGCCGGGGCCCACAGGGTGCTGACCATGGATCTACACGCCGGGCAGATTCAGGGCTTCTTCGACATTCCGACCGATAATCTGGTCGCCACGCCCGTGCTGGCGCAGGACATTCGCGAAAACTATCCGCGCGGCGATGATCTGATGATCGTCTCGCCCGATGTGGGCGGCGTGGTGCGCGCCCGGTCACTGGCCAGCCGCCTGAACGCCGACCTGGCTATCGTCGACAAGCGGCGCCCCAAGGCCGGGGAGAGCGAGGTCATGAACATCATTGGTGACGTCGAGGGACGCCGCTGCATCCTGTTCGACGACATCGTCGACTCGGGCGGCACATTGGTGAACGCGGCCAAGGCCCTGATCGACCAGGGTGCGACAGAGGTGTCGGCCTATATCAGCCACGGCGTCCTGTCCGGCCCTGCCGTCAGCCGAGTCAACGACGGCCCGCTGAAGGAACTGGTGATCACCGATTCGATCGAACAGCCGCATGAGGTGGCTACTTGCAAGAAGATCCGCACGGTCTCGGTGGCTCCCTTGATAGGCGAGGCGATCCGCCGAATCGCCAACGAGGAGTCCGTCTCCAAGCTGTTCGATTAACGGTCGGAAAACGCTTCATCCCGCGTTATAAGAGACCGGATCGCGACGCGTTCGTCCGCGTCGCCTGAGTATTCAGTGGGGAAGCCCTGTCGATGACCCGAGTTCTTCGGTCCACCACCGCCCTGTCGCTCGGCCTTAAGGGCGGCACCCTCGCCGCTCTGGCCATGATCGCCGCCTGTGCCGCGACCGAGCCGGAACCGCCGCCTCCGCCACCGCCTCCTCCCCCGCCGCCGCCGGCCTTGGCCCTTAATCAGGGTGTGTCCGAGGCCGCTTCCATCTACGTGGCCTTCATCCGCGAGGTCGGCACGATAGAAGCCGGCTTCCCCGATGCCGAGTCCATCCAGAACGCCATCCGCACCGGCTCGGCCTATGAGCCGGCCCAGCTGTCGCGCGGCATGATTGCCTATGGCGCCGTCCTGGCGCTGCAATCGCCCGAGTTCGTCGCCGGGGTACGCCAGTATGCCGCCGACCCTGTGCAGCGCGAGGAAATCATCAACCGGATCATCCAGGACCCGGCCTATGCCGCAACCCTGCCCGGGGCTGACGCTGCGGCCGGCCTGATCGTCAGCACCCTTGGCGAAGATATCGCAGCCCTGTCGACGATCGCCGAAGCCATCAAGGAGGACGCCTATACGATCCAAGGCCGCGCAGACCCCCGACGCCGCTGGGCGACGCGCCCGATGGACGACCGCCAGGGCCGCCTTGACGCCGCAAAGGCCAACTCGGTGGTTGTCATGCTGCCGTCCGCAGAGGACGCCAGCCTGCTGTTTACGGCAGCCCACGCGGGTTCCGGGCTTGAGCTGGCGCCGATCAAGCTTCAGCCGCCCTATACCCAGCCGGTGATCAATTCGCTGGCCATCGCGGCGCTGGCTGCACTGGGCGCCGGGGGCGATGATTTCCGGACCTATACCGAGGCGCTGGTCGTCGAGACCAACAACGAATTCTGCCTCAACATGTCCAAGCTGAACCTGTTCCAGTGTCTGGCTGCCTCGCGTCCGCACTATGAGGACATCTTCTGCATCGGGCAGCATATCGTCAGCGATCTGGCGACCTGCGCCGCACAGAGCATGGGGCCGATCCCGGTCATGATCCCGACCACGGCCTTCGCACTGGACGAAGGCACCCTGACGGTTGCCCCGGCTGCGACCGCAGCCGCTGCTGCCGACTCGGCCCAGTCCCAGGCACCTTCACCCGGTCGCCCCTGAGGCACCGATGCGGGTTGCTGTATTGGATGCAAAGCCGGTTGCACGCCGGGTCGCATCCGTGTAATAGCCCGCGCTCTTGAATTCGAGGGATGCAATCCCCGCTGCGCGCTGTCTTTGGAAGCGCGGCGTGCGTTATTGAGGCGAGCCCGATGGCCGAGATCATTCTGAACGTTGACGTCCGTGACGGCGTCGGTACCGGCAGCGCCCGCGCTGCCCGTCGTGCGGGTGCCGTGCCCGGCGTGCTGTACGGTGGCGACAAGGCCCCGGTGGCCATCTCGGTCAACGAGAAGGACTTCCGCAAGAACCTGTACACCGGCAAGCTGCTGGGTCACCTGGTGACCCTGAAGTACGGCAAGGAAACGCAGCCGGTCATCGCCAAGGACGTGCAGTTCGACCCCGTGTCGGACCGTCCCATGCACTTCGACCTGATGCGCGTCGATGAGAAGCAGGTGATCAAGATCGAAGTGCCCGTGCACTTCATCAACCAGGATGAATGCGAGGCCTTCCGTCAGGGCGGTTCGCTGGAAATCGTGCGTCACACGGTCGAGATTTCGGTCCGCGCCGACCACATCCCCGAGGAACTGGTCGTCGATCTGGCCGGTCACAAGATGGGCGACACCATCCGCATCTCGGACATCAAGCTGCCCAAGGGCGTAGAGCCCGCCATCGGCGACCGCGACTTCATGGTCGCCTCGATCAAGATTTCGTCCGCTGCCAAGGCTGATGCCGCCGACGAAGCTGCGGATGAAGCCGCCGCTGAGGCCGAGGCTGAAGAAGTCGCTGCCGACGAAGTGCCCGCCACCGCCCAGAGCGACGAGGGCGACGCCGAAGAGACCCCCGAGGGCTGATCCTCCGGGCTTTCGCTTCACGGCTCAATTGACCCCGCGGCCCATTCCCTTCAGGGAGTGGGCCGCGACCGTTTTGGACCCTGCCCATGATCATCCTGGCGGGCCTGGGCAATCCCGGGCCGAAGTATCAGAACAACCGGCACAACATCGGCTTCATGGCGGCCGACGTGATCGCGGACCGCTGGCGCTTTGGCCCCGAGCGGGCCAAATTCCAGTCCATCGTGCGTGACGGCGAGGTCGAGGGCCACAAGGTCATGCTGATGAAGCCCCAGACCTATATGAACGAGAGCGGCCGTGCGGTCGGCGAGGCCGCGCGCTTCTTCAAGCTCGCGCCTGCGGACATTGTGATCTTCCACGACGAGATCGATCTGGCACCGGGTCGTTTCCGCATGAAGACCGGCGGCGGCGCGGCGGGTCAGAACGGCATTCGTTCGCTCATCGCGCATCTGGGCGCCGACTTTCGCCGGGCCCGCCTCGGCATCGGCCATCCGGGCCAGCCGCAACTGGTCATGCCCCATGTGCTGGGCGACTTTCACAAGGCCGAATATCCGTGGCGCGATGCCCTGCTGAACGCCTGCGCCGACGCCCTGCCCTTCCTGCTGAGCGGTCAGGACGAGCGCTATCAGGGCGAGGTGCTGCGCCTGGCGCCTGCGCCGAAATTCAGCCCGCGTCAGGCCGCGCAGAACGGCGAATAGCGCTCAATATTCGACACGATAGCTGAAGCTCAGCCGCTCGACACTGCCCGCCGGAACCGCAAAGCTCCACGCCGGATAGCCCCCCTCGGTAATACCGCTCTCACGGCTCTCGCGGGTGATGGTGAAGCCCGGCTGGAAATAGGCCCACGGAATGACCTCGAGGCTGGCCGCCTCGGCCCCCGCATTCATCACCTCGACCTGTACCGTATAGAGGGTCGTCGTCACCCCGCCGGTCTGGCTGGAGCTGTAGTCGGTCGTGCGATAGCGGACCCGGACGTTGGGGGACTGGCCGATCGACAGCTCGACCGGTAAACCCACCGGACGATCCGTGCTGCGGGCCTCTCCGGTGAAGAAGGCCGGGCCATCGGTGCGCTGCTGCCGCAGGCTCCAGGTCCCGCCGGGCAGGGCCAGACCCAGGGCCGAGTCCGCATCATTGTCCAGCCTCAGCACGATGTCGGTCTGGAACGGGCCGGTGACACCGCCGAGGTCCGACGATCCGCTAATCCGCGCGCGATAGAGGCGCTCCACCGGCACATCGCGCCGCTCAAGGAACCGCACCTGCTTGGTCTGGCGCGCTGCGACCGTGGTTCGTTCCGGCAGGGTGTAGATCTTGTAGTCGCCCAGCTCACCCTGCCCGGCGAGGGCCGGGGGTGGTGGGGGCACCGGTGGCGGTGGCGCCGATGGTGGCGGTGGCGGAGGGGGTGGTGGCGCCATGGCATAGGCCCTGTCACGCATGCCACCGTACATCTCCGGCATGTCGCCTTCGGTGGTCGTGTCCTGGGGCCAGCAACCGGCGCGGCGCGGCAGACGCACGGCATCGACCGGGACAGTGCCCGACTCGGTTCGCAGATTGCCGGCTACAGCCTGGACCGGCGCGTCGACAAAGCCTGTGCTGCCGAAATTGGCGAGGGTCAGCCAGCCGGTCAGGGTCATGGAGCGCCCATCCGGCGCCAGCTCGGCCACATAATCGCTGGACCACTGCAGGCCGGTGGCCAGATAGGCCAGCGTCACCGTATAGCGCCCGGCCTCCCCTGCCCGGGTGCGCACCGACAGGCTGGGCTGGTCGCTCAACCCCTCGGGCACACGGTCGAACACCACACGTTGGGTCAGGCCCGAGCAGCTGAGGGCCTCAAAGCCGCCGTCGACCTCCAGCACGGGTCCGTTGGCCCCGGCGCGGATCACGGCGACGTGTTCCTCGGCACCGCCGGTCACCGGATTGATGCGCACCACCCGCACCGTCTCGCCGATCGACCGCTCGAACAGCGATCCGGGCGTCAGCAGGTCAAAGTCGGTATTCCGCTCAATCACCCCGGCGGGCAGGCCCTCCAGCACCGCACTCTGGCCAACGATGCCGCCGGCCACGCCCTCGAAGCGGATCACGGCCTCGCCTGCGGGCAGGTCAACTGTCCGTGTCTCGACGATCAGCGCCAGACCTTCGCGGTCCAGTCGGCTCCAGCTCTGCTGCGACTGGCGCATCAGCTCGACCGTATTCACCGGCCGGTCTCGGTAGATGACCACCGACACGGCCTCGGGGCCAGAAGAGACCGCCACCGCAGGCTCCGCCACGGCAGCGGGAACCGCAGCCTGGGCAAGGGCCTCCGGTGCCGCCAGCCCTGACAGGGCCAGTATCGCGATCAGACTGACGCCCGCGCGCATCGGGATCAGCCGCCGGTCTCGATGGTCGCCGTCAGCACGGTCTGGCCATTGGCAGGAACCGGCACGCGCCAGACGATGGTGCGGGCATCGCGCATCTCGCCCTGGATGCTCTGATCCTGGATCTCGGTGTCGCGGCCCAGACCGGTCTGGCGAACCTCGACCACCACCGGCTCGGAGCGGGCATTCCGCACCGTGTATTCCATCCGGTAGCGCGACCGTTCGGTGTTCAGGATGCGCGGCGCGACCCGTTCATTGCTGACCAGACGCGGCTGGACCGTGACGTCAAAGGCATCCCCGGTGGTGATGGCGATGTCCGATCCGGCCGGCGTGTGGCCGATCTCATCATCGCCGATGAAGCGGGGCTCACCGCCCGCGTCGCGCACATAGACGCGCACCACCCCGGCCGGAAGGGCCTGGCTGACGCCTGAGGCGCGACCGTTCTGGAACAGCACCGCCACCTCGGCCGACTGCGCCTGCTCATAGGTCGAAAAGCCGCCCATCTGGAAGAGATAGCGTTTGGTCGCCGGCACATTGGCCACGTCCAGAAGGCCGACCTGCTTGTTCTGGTTGTTGGCCACCGTCACACGGCCCGGCAGGGGGTAAATGTAATAGTCGGCGATACCCTCGGCGCCATCCGAGAACTCATAGCCATTGCCGCCGCCGCGTCCGCCGTAATAGCCGCCGCTGACCAGATTGACCTCTCCGGCCACGACCCGCGTGCTGGCCTCGGTAAAGCTCGCGCCCGAGCGGTTGGTGATGGTGATCCAGCCCGTCAGGTCCAGACTGCCGCCTGCCTCGTCGTATTCAGCGACATAGTCCGCCTTCCACGACAGGCCGCTGGTCAGATAGCTGAGCGTGGTCTCGCGACGTCCGCCACCCTCGGCGTCGAGCGTCACGCTGAGGGTCGGGCGCGGGCGCAGATTGGCCGGCACCTCGTCGAAGATCACCCGCGTCGGCACGCCGTCGTCGCGCAGCACCTCGATCCGGTCGCCGATCCGCAGCACCACGCCCTCATTGGCGGCCAGAACCTGGGCCCGTTCAGTCGTCTCGCGACCGGTGCCCGGATTGATGCGGACGATGCCGATGGTGTCGCCGACCGCGCTCTGCATCAACTTGTCGGGCGTCAGCAGGTCATAGTCGAAGTTCTGCTCGACCACTGACAGGCCCCGACCGCTGAGGCCTACGGTTTCGGGCCGGATGCTGGCCGATACGCCGGGGAACTCCTGACGCGAGCGGCCCTCCGGAATGTTCAGGTCCCGCACATCCTCAACCAGGGCGATGTCCTGATTATAAATGGTGATGGCCACGCGGCCGGGACCTCCGGGGCGGCTGTCGACCTGCTCCTGGGCGGACACCGCCGTCCCTGTCAGCAAGAGGGCACAGGCCCCTCCCATCAGACCCATTCTCAGCGAACCCGGGCGAAGCGACATGGCAATCTCCATGAATACAGCAGTTTGTGGAGGTCACGCTGGCACGGCCCCCGGACCCTGTCGAGAGCCAATCCCTGTCCGTTCCTGACGGGCGCGACACCGCGTCTCTTGCCTGATGACGCGACCGGGTTCATTGCGCACACGCCCTGCCTGATGGAGCCGTCCCATGCGCCTGCCCGCCCTCGCCCTGCTCTGTCTCGGAGTCACCGCCTGTCAGGACGCCGCGGCGCCGTCCGTCGAAGTCAGCGATGCGGTCTGTCGTCCGACCCCGAACGGTCGCGACCTGACCGGCTGCTATATGACCCTTGCCGCCGCAACCGACGACCGCCTTGTCTCGGTCTCGACCGATGCCGCGGGCAAGGCCGAGATTCATGAAATGTCGACCGCGGGCGGGGTCATGACCATGGCTGAAATGACCGACGGCCTGCCCCTTCCTGCAGGTGAGGTGACGGCTCTGCAGCCCGGCGGCAACCACATCATGCTGATGCAGGTGACAGCCCCTCTTGCGGAGGGCGACACGGTAGACCTGGCCCTGACCTTCGCGGATGCCGCCCCGGTCACCGTCTCCGCCCGGGTCGGCAATCCGGCCGTCAACTGACGGTCCGGGGCGGTTAGCGCCTGACAAACCGGCGCCCAGAGGCTAAAGCCTCGCCTCGACCCGTTCCCCAGAGAGTTCCATGGCCCTGAAAGTCGCGATCGTCGGCCTGCCCAACGTCGGCAAGTCCACCCTGTTCAACGCCCTGACCAAGACGGCGGCGGCCCAGGCGGCCAACTATCCGTTCTGCACGATCGAGCCCAACACCGGCGACGTCGCCGTGCCCGAGCCGCGCCTCAAGGTGCTGGCCGAGATCGCTGGATCAAAGGAGATCATTCCGTCGCGCATCACCTTCGTCGATATCGCGGGTCTGGTGCGCGGTGCATCCAAGGGCGAAGGGCTGGGCAACCAGTTCCTGGCCAATATCCGCGACTGCGACGCCATCGCCTTCGTCGCCCGCTGTTTCGTCGATGATGACATCACCCACGTCGAGGATCGCATCGATCCGGTCTCGGATCTGGAGATCATCGAGACCGAACTGATGCTGGCCGACCTCGAGAGTCTCGAGCGACGCCGTGTCCAGATGGAAAAGCGTGCCAAGGGCGGCGACAAGGAAAGCCAGCAGAGCCTGAAACTGGTCGATCTGGCCCTGACCCAGCTCAACGCCGGCAAGCCCGCGCGCACCGCCGAGGTCAGCAAGGAAGACCGCAAGGCCTGGGACATGCTGCAGCTGCTGACCGCCCTTCCCGCCCTTTATGTCTCCAATGTCGACGAGAACTCGGCCGACAAGGGCAATGAGCTATCAGACTTGGTCGCCGCCCGCGCGGCGAAGGACGGCGCCAATTCCGTCGTCATCTCGGCCAAGATCGATTCGGAGCTGGCGGTACTGGACGAGGCGGAACAGCTGGAGTTTCTCGAGACCCTGGGTCTGGCCGAGCCGGGCCTCAACCGCCTGATCCGGGAAGCCTATTCCCTTCTGGGCCTGCAGTCCTATTTCACGGTCGGCCCCAAGGAAGCGCGCGCCTGGACGATCCATGTCGGCGATACGGCTCCGCAAGCGGCTGGCGTGATCCATACGGACTTCGAAAAGGGCTTCATCCGCGCCGAAACCATCGCCTACGACGACTATGTCGCCCTGCGCGGCGAGGCCAAGGCGCGCGAGGCCGGCAAGCTGCGGGCCGAGGGCAAGTCCTATGTCGTCAAGGACGGCGACGTCATGAACTTCCTGTTCAGCTAGGGCTGGTCCGACGGGCAGCGGGTGAACGCCACCGTCGCCCCGTCCCGATCCGGGTAAGACAGTCTCAGGCGATCATCCGTGGCCGAGGCGCGTATTGTTTCGCGGGTCTCCTGCCCCTCGCCCTGACACACCAGATCCAGCTCATGGCCCTCTGCAATCGGGCGTGAGGCCTCGATGGCGCAGCTGTTCTCATAGCCCTCAAAGCGCGTCAGCGTGATGGTGATAGGCCGCTCCGGACCCGTCGTGTTCGAACACCAGGCGGGATAGGCCGCCCAGTCCCCCAACAGTTCCGCATGCCCCGTTGTCCGGGCCGGAGCCGGATCCGCCGGTGGCAGGGGTGCGTCTGGATCCGGGGTCACGGGCCCGGGCTCCATCGGGTCATTCCCACAGGCCGCAACGGCGGCGGCCAGGCTGGCGGTGGCGGCAAGGCGGAGCAGCGTTTTCATGAAGCAGGGAACGCACATGTCGCCGCTGTGTTCAGAACGAGTCGCAAATGCGGTTGCTTCTGATAATCGTTCGCAGTAATTGCCCCGCACCTTCACCGTAACTCCCCGGGGCTTCTCATGCGTACCACCCTCCTCCTCACCACCGCTCTGGCCGGACTGGCCGCCACTGCCATGCCGGCTCTGGCCCAAACCCGGCCTGTCTCGAGCCCCGTCATCGACCCGGTGACCCTCGATCCGATCACAGTGCTGGCGACCCGCACCGCCACCCGGGTGGATGAGACCCCCGCCACCGTCACCGTCATCACCGCGCGTGATATCGAGCAGAACCTCTATACCGACATCAAGGATCTGGTCCGGTTCGAGCCGGGCGTCAGCGTCCGAACCCAGCCAGCCCGATTCGGCGCCGCCCTCGGCTCGACCGGCCGCGACGGCAATGCGGGCTTCACCATCCGCGGTCTGGGCGGCGACCGGGTGCTGATCGTCGTGGACGGAGTCCGTACCCCCGACGGCTATGCCTTTGGCCCGCAGAGCGTTGGCCGGGGCGGCTATTCCGATCTGGACCTGATGAAGTCGGTCGAGATCCTGCGCGGCCCGGCCTCGGCCCTCTACGGCTCGGACGGCGTGGCCGGTGCGGTCTCCTTCACCACCAAGGACCCGGTCGACATGCTGGGCGCCAGCCGCAACTGGACCGCCCGGGCGCGCGTCGCCTACGGCTCGGCCGATGACAGCCTCGCCACCGGCCTGTCCTTCGCCGGCCGTGACGGTGCCCTGTCCGGTCTGGTCGCCTGGACCCACCGCGATGCGTCGGAGACCGACAATCAGGGCACGGTGGGCGGAGAGGGCGCCGCCCGGACCGAGCCCAACCCCCAGGACTCCAGCTCTGACGCCCTGCTGGCCAAACTGGTCTGGGACGTCGCCCCCGACCACCGGCTGGGCCTGACGTTCGACTCCTACGACTCGGACGTCGACGCCAATGTCCTGTCGGGCCGCAGCGCCTCGGTTCTGGACCTGCGTGCCGAAGACGAGACCACGCGCCAGCGCATCGGCCTGGACTGGCGCACCGAAGCCCTGCCCGGCCTGGATGAGGCCTCCCTCACTATCTACCGGCAGGAGTCCGAGACCCGTCAATTTACCTTCGAGGATCGTGAACCGGCCGCAGACCGCACGCGCGACAACACCTTCGATAATGATGTCATGGGTCTGGCTGCACAGGGGCGTCGCACGTTGACGTCAGGCTCGGTCGAGCACCGCCTGATCTTCGGCGGGGACTGGTCCGAAACCACCCAGAGCGGCGTGCGCGACGGCACGGTGCCGCCTTTTGGAGAGACCTTCCCCTCCAGCCCCTTCCCGGAGACGGATTACACCCTCTCGGGCCTGTTCATTCAGGACGAGATCGTGCTGGCGGGTGGATCCCTGCGCATCACCCCGGCCCTGCGGTATGACGCCTATGAGCTGACGACGGCGGACGACCCGCTGTTCACCGGCGCCAAGGCCGATCAGGAGGACAGCCGTCTGTCGCCCAAGCTGGGTGTGGTCTGGTGGGCCAATGATACCTTCGGCCTGTTCGCCTCATATGCCGAAGGCTTCAAGGCCCCGACGCCGTCGCAGGTGAACAGCGCCTTCGGCAACCTCGCCTTCGGCTACATTTCGGCGCCCAATCCCGACCTGAAGCCGGAGACCAGCCGGAGCGTGGAAGCGGGCCTGCGCCTGCGCGAGGTTCCGGTCTGGAACGGAGGACGGATGGCGCTGCAGGCCGTGGCCTTCCAGGCCGACTATGAGGACTTCATCAGCCAGGAAGTCGTGTCGGGCAGCTTCACCCCGATGGACCCGGCAGTCTTCCAGTACGTCAACTTCACCGACGTCGAGGTGAAGGGGCTGGAGTTCCGCAGCGATGCCTCCTGGGACAACGGCCTCAGCGCCCGTATCTCGGCCGCCTGGGCCGAGGGCGATCAGACCACGGCGGGCACCACCACGGCCCTGCCCAGCATCGACCCGCTCAAGGTCGTCGCCGGCCTGGGCTGGGATGCCCCGTCGGGCGCCTTCGGCGGCCAGGCCATTGTGACCTGGTCCGAGGCAAAGGACGCCGCCGACACTACGGGTCTGGCCTGCTCGCCGAACTGCTACGTCGGGAACGACTTCACCCTGTTCGATCTGACCGGCTACTGGAATGTGACGGATAAGGTCACGGCCCGTGTCGGCGTCTTCAATGTGTTTGATGAGACCTACGGCTGGTGGAGTGACGTGTCGGGCCTGTCGACCACCTCCACCTTGCTGGACGCCTACACCCAGCCCGGCCGCAATGTTTCGATCTCCCTGACCTTGCGTCTATGACACCGGAAGCGATAATGCGAATGACTTTCATTTTGGAGATGCCCCCCATGCGTGCTGCCCTTGCCGCCGCCCTTCTGATCGGCACCTGTCTGCCGGTCGCCGCCCTTCCCGCGACCGCCCTCGCCCAGGCCCCTGCAGAGGCCACGGCGGACGCGAAATTTCAGCGCGACCGTCAGTCCATCCTCTCCCAGGCCGGACAGTTCCGCGTGCGGTTCGACATGCGCGAAACTGTTCCGTTCGTCGACGGCTATGAGCCGCTGGACGAGAAGCTGTCGGGCGGCAATGAGATCGTGCGGGTCGTCTATGACGACGGCACCCGCATCAGCCTGCAGCACATTCTGGTCATGGATCACGAGGGCCAGACCTTCGTCATCAAGCACTGGCGTCAGGACTGGGTCTATGAGCCCGAGGCCGTCCTGACCTATGCCGGGCCCAACCAGTGGGTGCAGACCCCTGTGCCGGACGACCAGCGCAAGGGCGCCTGGTCCCAGACCGTGTGGCAAACCGACGACTCTCCCCGGTACGGCGGCGTCGGCGTCTGGACCTACGACCACGGCATGACGGAATGGGCATCGGCCCCGACTTTGCGTCCGCTGGCCCGACGCGATGCGGTTCGTGATCCGGTCTATGACCGCTATGTCGGGACCAACCGTCACGCCCTGACCCCGTTCGGCTGGGTGCATATTCAGGACAACCTCAAGATGTCCGACGCCCAGGGTGATGATGGCGAGGGTCAGGTGATCGTGCACGAGGACGTCGTCAATACCTATCGCCAGTGGGACGGATATGATGCTGCCCCCGGAGATGCCTATTGGGCTGATACCCAGGCCTACTGGGCCGGTGTTCGCAGCCTGTGGGACGAGGTGATCGCCCGCGACGGCGGCATCCGCGTCGAGGAAGAGCCCAATGCCGGGGCCGTCACCGGACCGGCCCTGATGGGTCTGGCGGACCAGATTCACGCCGGAGAAACCACCACCGAAGCGGCGCTGGCCGAGGCCCGCACCATGATCATGGATGCCACTTCCGGTAGCTGATCATTTTTCTGCTTGACGGCTGCGCTTGCCGTCGCCACGCTTAAGTCACTCATCAAGACCGGTCGAGGGATAGGCCCTTTGACGCCGGGGCAACCTTCGCGAAGAGACCCTCTTCGCGAGATGGTGCCAACTCCTGCGAGGATCACGGTCTCACGACCCGGTCCGCGAGAGATGAGTGAATCGACGGCCTCTTTCGAGGTCCCGCCGTTTCACGGGTCGATCCACGCACGGGTACTCGATGGGCGGAGTTCGTCGTGTCGTGCCTGCTGTCTTTTCCTCTCCCACCCTCCCCGCCTGGCGGGACCACACCGTGCCTCTGCCGGGCTTCTGCCTCAGCGACGGGCAGCCGCTCACCGATACGACCATGCGCCTTCGCCGGTTCGGGCCGGACAGGGCGCCCGTCCTCGTGGTCCTCGGCGGAATTTCGTCGGACCGGCGCGTGGCGGATGTCGGCGACGGACAACCGGCCTGGTGGCCCCGCATCGTGCGCCCGGGCGGTCCGGTCGATCTGAACCGCTATCAGGTGCTGGGCCTCGACCTCTTGCCTGGGCCGGCTGAGGAGCGGATCCGCACCCTGACCCCGGCCGATCAGGCCCGCGCCGTCGCCATCGCGCTTGATCATCTTGGCATTCCGCGACTGGAGGCCGTGATCGGCGCCTCGTACGGCGGCATGGTCGGACTGGCCTTTGCGTCGCTATTCCCAGAGCGGCTGAAGCAGCTTATCGCCATCTCGGCCCCGCATCGCCCCGCCACCCACGCCACGGCGCTGCGTGGCATCCAGCGCCGCATCCTCGCCTTCGGCATCGAGACAGGGCGCCCCGCCGAGGCCGTCGCCCTGGCCCGCGAACTGGCCATGACCACCTATCGCACGCCCAAGGAACTGGACCTGCGCTTCGGCCAGGACGCCACGCCGGAAGCCGCCGGCCAGCCCTACGCCGTCTGCGATTATCTGAAGGCCCGCGGCCGGGCCTGTGTGCCGCGCATGTCGGCCGGGCGCTGGATCAGCCTGTCGGACTCGCTGGACCGCCACCGGGTCGACCCAGGAGCCATCACGGTGCCGACTACGCTCCTCGGCTTCACCTCGGACCAGCTCGTTCCGATCTCCGACCTCAATGCGCTGGCCGAGCGACTGCCGAACCTTCGCGCCTGTGTCCGCGCGCCCTCGCTCTACGGCCACGACGGCTTCCTCAAGGAAGAGGCCGTGGTCGCCGACCTTATCGCCTCGGCCCTGGCCGACCCCCTGTCCTGTTGTCTTTCCGAGCTTGCCGCATGACCTGTCCCCCCTCCCACCATGACCTCGCTACCCGCCTCGCCCGCGTCGGGATCGATCAGGACCCGGCCCATGGTGCGGTCATGCCGCCCCTGTACCTGAGCGCCAACTACAGCTTCGACGGGCTGGAGGGGAAACGCCGCTACGACTACAGCCGCTCGGGAAATCCGACCCGCGACCTGCTGGGCGAGGCCCTGACGGCGCTGGAAGGCGGCGCCGGCACCGTCGTCACCGCCAGCGGCATGGCCGCCGTCGATCTGGTGCTGAGCGAGCTGTCGCCCGGCGATCTGGTCCTCGCGCCGCACGACGGCTACGGCGGCACGCACCGCCTGCTGAACGCCCGCGCCCGGCGGGGTCATTTCGAGGTGGCCTTTGTCGACTTCGCCGACGCCACTGCCCTTGATGAAGTCCTCACCCGCCAGCCGAAACTGGTGCTGGCCGAGACGCCGTCCAACCCGCTGATGCGCCTGACCGACATCGAAGCTGTGTGCCGGGCAGCCCATGCAGCAGGGGCAAAAGTCGCCGTCGACAACACCTTCCTGTCCCCCGCCCTGCAGCAGCCGATCTCGCTGGGGGCGGACTGGGTGATCCATTCGACGACGAAGTTCATCAATGGCCATTCGGATGTGGTCGGAGGCGCGGTCGTCAGCGCCACGTTGGAGGACCACGAGCGGCTGGCGTGGTGGGCCAACTGTCTGGGCACGACCGGTGCGCCGTTCGATGCCTGGTTGACCCTGCGTGGCCTGCGCACCCTGTTCGTCCGCATCGAGCGGCAGCAGGCCACTGCAGGCGATCTGGCCGAATGGCTGGTCCGGCAACCGGGCGTGCGGGCCGTCCACTATCCGGGCCTGGCCGACCATCCCGGCCATGCGCTGGCCAAACGTCAGCAAGCCGGGTTCGGCGCCATGCTCAGCCTCGAGCTGGACGGCGGCAGGGACGCCGCCCGGGCTCTGGTCGAAGGGCTGCAGGTCTTCACCCTGGCCGAGTCCCTCGGTGGGGTCGAGAGCCTGATCGCCCATCCCGCAGGCATGACCCATGCCGCCATGACGCCCGAGGCCCGCGAGACCGCCGGGATCACCGAGGGCCTGCTGCGCCTGTCGATCGGGCTGGAGCATGTCGAGGACCTCCGCGCCGAACTGACCGCCGGTCTGGCCCGTGCCGCCCTTGTTTCCGACCAGCGAGAGGCGGCCTGAGATGACCGCCCTTCCCTTGAGCCGGTTGCCGCTCGACCCCCAGCCGGCGGCGGCCGGGCCGCTGCGGGTCGTCCTGGCCGGGTGCGGCGTGGTGGGCGGCGGTGTCCTGCCGCGCCTGCTGGACCGGCCGGACATCGCGCTGGTCGGGGTGCTGGTGCGCGACGCGGGCAAGGCGCGAACACCCGAGCCGGCCCCCGAGCTGGTGGTGACCGATCCTGCGGCCCTGTTGGCGCGGGAGCCCGATGTGGTGATCGACACCCTGTCGGACGCCACGGTTTCGCTGAGCCTGATCCGGGCGGCCCTGTCGCGGGGGGTGCATGTTGTCAGTGCCTCGAAGCAGGCGGTGGCCACGGATCTCGACGGGCTGGCCGCTCTGGCGGCGGCGACCGGTGCGACCCTGCGCTATTCAGCGGCGGTGGGTGGCGGAGTGCCTATGCTGGAGACGGTGCGGCAGGCGCGGGCGCTGGGGCCGGTCCGGCGGATCGAGGCGGTCCTGAACGGGACGGTCAACTTCCTGCTGAACCGGCTGTCGGAGGGCGTGCCGTTCGATCTGGCGCTGGCCGAGGCGCAGGCCGCGGGACTGGCCGAGGCGGACCCGACGGCAGACCTGAGCGGGCGCGATGCGGCGGCCAAGCTGTTCCTGCTCAGCCGGGCCGCCTTCGGGCCGGGGGCGCGGTTGCCGGATCGGGTCGAGACGCTCGGTCCGGACTTTCAACCGGGCCCGGCGCCGGTCCGCCAGCTGTCGGTGGCGGATTGCGCCGAGGGGCAGATCACCCTGGCGCCGATGGCGGGCGACCCGCTGTTCGCTGACCTGGCCGATGCCGGCAATGCCATCCGCATCACCCTGGCCGACGGACGGGTGCTGAGCCGGTCCGGGCTGGGGGCCGGGCGGGTCCCGACAGCCGGGAGCGTCTGGGCCGACCTGAATGACCTATTGGCGAGCGGCGTCGGAGCGGGCACGAATGGCGCCGAACTCTGAGTCCGCCTTCCAGGTGGGCCAGCGGTCCGAGTTCGCGAGGTCCCACGCCAGCTGGTACATCAGGGTCAGGTTCTCGACCGCCGAGCGCAGGTCGTAATCCTCGCGCCATTCATCGCTGCGCTGGTGATAGTCGCGCGCGAACAGGGCCTGATATTCTGGCAGGCCGACCTCAATGCCACCCTCGTCCAGATCCACTCCGTGCCAGGGCATCAGGGCGGGCACACCGGAGCGGGCGAAGGGGAAGTGGTCCGAGCGGAAATAGTAGTTCTGCTCCGGCTCGCGGTCGTCCGTGACATAGCGGCCCTCGGCCTCGGCGAGGACGGCCAGATCGTCTTCCAGCGAGTTCTGGCCAAAGCCGAAGATGGCCACATCGCGGGTCGGACCACTGAGTGGCAGCATGTCGATGTTCAGGTCCGCGACCGTGGTTTCCAGCGGATAGACGGGATCGACCGAATAGGCATAGGCGCCCAGCAGGCCCATTTCCTCGGCCGCCATGTGAGCAAAGACGACGGTGCGCTTCGGCTGCGGCGAGAGCGAGAAGGCGCGCGCCAGTTCCAGAATGCCGGCCGTGCCCGAGGCATTGTCCCAGGCGCCGTTGAAGATGGTATCGCCGTGGGCATCGGGCGAGCTGACACCCACGTGGTCCCAGTGGGCCGAGAAGATCACGACCTCGTCGGGGTTCTCCGAGCCCTCGATCCTGGCCAGAAGGTTATAGGTCTGAATTTCCTCGCGGGCTTCCTCGATGTCGACGCTCAGGCGGACGCCCGTCAGCTCAATGGCCTCGAACTGGCCCGTATCGACCGTCGCCATGGCGCCGTGATCGACGCCGGCGGCCGAGCCCCACTGCATGGCGGTGACTGCGCCCATGGTGCCGGTGAAGGGGATGGGGTCCAGCCCCTCGACCGTCGTGCGGGTGCGGGCGGGACGCCCGGCCATGCCCTGCCAGCTGGCCTGGTCAAGCACCAGGGTGATGACGCCGACCGCGCCGCGACGCAGGGCCTCCATCTTCTTGTAGCCGCCGCTGGAATAGGCCGAGTTGTACTCGCCCCGGAACAGTTCGCCATCGGGCTCACCCGCCAGCACGATTACGACCTTGCCGGTCACATCGAGGTCGCCGTAGTCGTCCCAGCCGCGTTCGGGCGCAGTGATGCCATAGCCGGCGAAGACGACCGGCGCATCGGCGATCTCGACCCGACCGCTGTCGTTGGACGACCGCAGCTGGATGTCGGTCGCCGCCAGCGGATGCTGTGTGCCATCCGGCGCGGTCCAGTGGGCCACCGGCGCGCGGGCCGGTGTGAAGCGGAACAGGGTCACGGGCTGCAACCATTGGCCATCCGGACCACCGGGCTGAAGGCCCATGGCCTCATACTGACCCTGCAGGTATTCGAGAGTCATGGCCTCGCCGACCTCGCCGGGGACGCGGCCCTGGAAACTGTCATCGGCCAGCACGCGAATGTGCTCGGACAGGCGGTCGGCCGAAATGTCCTGGGCGAGGCCCGCACCGGCGGACAGAAGGACGGCAGCGGCGGCGACGCCACCCAGAAGACGACGGAACATGGGGAACTCCGGGATGAATTTCGGGCGCACCTTAGGCCTCGGCCCCTGGTGCGCCCGTTAAGTTTTCGTCATGTGCCGCTGACGGATCAGCGGCGGGCGGCAGCACTTTCTTCGCGAACCGGGCCGAACTCGGACCCGTCCTTCCAGCCCGGCCAGTCGCGGCTGTTGGCCAAAGCCAGACCCACGGCATAGACGACCTCAAGGTCTTCGGCCGCGCCGCGGAAGTCCATTTCCGGCATCCATTCGTCGGCGGCCTGGTGATAGCGGCGCGCGCCATATTCATCGCGCAGGGCCTGACGTTCGGCGATCGGCTCGTCGCGGAAGTCGCCCGAGCCCTTGGGATAGGCCATGGGCACACCGCGCTTGGCCAGCGGGAAGTGGTCGGAACGGAAATAGGTACCGGCGGCATTATTGGTATCGGGCACGATCACCCGGCCTTGCGTTGCCGCCACGACCTCAAGCCGCTCATCGAGGGTCGACTGGCCGTAGCCGGTCACGCCGAGGCCCGACAGGCGCCCGTAGACGTTCATGGCGTCGAGGTTGAAGCCGGCGACCGTGGTTTCCAGCGGATAGAGGGGGTTGGCGGCATAGAATTCCGACCCCAGCAGGCCGCTTTCCTCGGCGGTAAAAGCGATGATGACGATCGACCGTTCCGGGCGAGGGCCCGCGCCATACATGCCGGCGACCTCGATCAGGCCGGCGATGCCCGAGGCATTGTCGACGGCGCCGTTGAAGATCCGGTCGCCCTCGGCATCGGGATCACCCACGCCGATATGGTCCCAGTGGCCGGTGTAGAGGATGGTCTCGTCCGGGTGGGTGGAGCCCGGCAGGCGAGCGATGATGTTCCGGGTGGTGATGGTCTCGGTGGCCACACTGAACCCGGCATTGAGCGTCTGACCTTCCAGACTCACGGGTCGGAAGTCGCGGCTGCGCGCCGAAACCTTCAGCGCCTCGAAATCCAGACCGGCCCGTTCGAACAGGTCGACGGCGACGTCGCGCTGGATCCAGCCTTCCAGCGGCACGCGCTCGGCGGCCGCATTGGCACGCACGATGTCGAACTGCGGCCCCGTCCAGGAGTTCTTGACCGTGGTCCAGCCGTAGGAAGCGGGCGCGGTCTCGTGGATCACCAGCACTCCGGCGGCGCCCCTGCGGGCGGCCTCGTCATATTTGTAGGTCCAGCGGCCGTAATAGGTCATGGCCCGGCCGTTGAAGGTGTTGAGCTCGGGCTGCTCATAGTCGGCGTCATTGACCAGCACGACGATGATCTTGCCGCGCACGTCGACGTCCTTGAAGTCGTCCCATTCGCGCTCGGGCGCCGTGGTGCCATAGCCGACGAACACCAGCGGCAGGTCGTCCAGGCGCACCTGATCGGCCGGACGCCGGGTCGAGATGACGATCTGTTCACCCTGCGTCAGGGGGCGGGCGACGCCCTCGTCACTGAAGGAGGCGCTGACGTTGCTGACGGCGAAGCGGTTCAGGGTCACGGCCTGGGTCCAGCCGCCATTTTCGCCGCCGGGTTCGAATCCCGCTTCGGCAAAGGCTTCGGACAGATAGGCGATGACCTTGTCCTCGGCCGGGGTGGCGATGCCGCGCCCCTCGAAGCTGTCATCCGACAGGGCCCGCACATGGGCAGACAGGCGATCCGGATCGATCTGTCGGGCCGGGTCTGCGCCACCGGGCAGGGTCATACAGGCGGCCAGCGCCGCCCACGCAGCAAGAACACTCAGCCTGGACAGCAGACGCATGGGGAACCTCTCACAAAACCGGAGATGCGACCCTAAAGCCTTGCCCGGCGGACGCAACTGTTGAGCGGGCATGGCAAGGCCCCTCTCGCCCGGTGGGGCAGAGGATACGGAGAGGTGGGCGGCGCCTGGGCCGGGGGCCCGGAACCGTTGCTCCCGTGCTTTCGCCGTCAGGGAGCGTGTGTGATTTTCGGCCCCGTAGCCTGGCGCCGCCCCGGTCGGTTCACGCGAGCGCCTGGGGGGACTGTCTCTTCCGCCGGGGGTCGGGCACCCGGATGCTTGTGCGCCCGACTTCGCCTGTCCCGGTTCGACAGCAGGTCCCAGTCTCTCGGCCCGCGACGGGCGAGGCGTCCAGAAACGCCCCGGACCCCGGGGTTTCGCCCCGGGCAATCCCGCTCGACCGGCCCCCGCCGCCGCATCAGTGCCTGGGTCCCAAGGCGCCTCTCCTGCGACGGAGACAGCCAGAGGGTTGCACAGGCCGCGACCTGGTCGGGAAGAACGGTCCGGGAAGCGGGAGGGGTGTTGAAAGGGCGGGGGAATTCGATGGCGGCTATCCTATCTGCGGCGATCGCCCCATCAACATTGCCCCTTCTCCCGATGGGAGAAGGTGGCGCGTGAGCGCCGGATGAGGGTCGGCGGGTGACGTCGGCGACAGCCGTGGCACGACCCGTGGGACGGCTCACGCCGAAGGATGCGGTTAGCCCCTCATCCCCAACCCCCTCTCCCGCCGGGAGAGGGGACTTAAGAATGGGGTTCATCACAGCGGAGGCGGCCCACGAAAAACCCGCCGGAGCGGGCTCCGGCGGGTCATTCGGTCTGCGTTGGAACGGTTGGCCCTAGTGGGCGATGCCTTTCCAGATGCGGCGGTAGCTGGCGTAGGTCAGGCCGGCGAAAATGAGCAGGAAGGCCAGCACGCCCATGCCCGTGCGCTTGCGCTCGGTCGCGTGGGGGTCGGACGCCCAGGCGATGAAGGCGGCAACGTCCTTGGAATACTGGTCCACCGTCTGGGGCGAACCGTCGTCATAGGTCACCTGACCATCGGCCAGCGGATTGGGCATGGCGATGAAGCCACCCGACGGCACCTCATCGGGATCACCCGTCCAGAACGGGGTCAGGTCGCCCGGCATATAGGGGTTGTAGTACTGGCCCGGCGCGATCTGCAGACCCTCGGGGGCCGGCACATAGCCCGACAGCAGGGAGTAGATGTAGTTGGCGCCGTCGTGACGGGCCTTGGCCATCACCGACAGGTCCGGCGGGGCCGCTCCGCCATTGGCCCCGGCAGCCGCCGTGGCATTGGCATAGGGGTTGGGGAAGCGGTCGGCCGGGGTCGCCGGACGCATGATCGGCTCACCCGTTTCCGAGTCGATGTCGGCAACCTGGACCTCGGCCGCGAGCACGCGGACATAGGGGTTGTCGGCCGGACCGCCCTTGAAGTGCGAATCGTAGAACGGTCCGCCGGGCTGGCCGAGGTTACGGAAGGACATCAGATCCATGCCGTGACAGGCGGCGCAGACCTCGCGGTAGACGCGGTAGCCGCGCTGCAGCTGGGCCTGGTCGAAGGTGCCGAACGGCCCCTCGAAGCTGAACCCGCCCGAACGCGGATGCTTGGCCTCGCCGCCGGCGGCCCCGGCCGGAGCGGCCACGGCAACCAGGCTGAGGGCGGCGACAGCCGAGGCGACGATCTTGAACACGGTTGAAGGGGTCCCGTTTTGAATGGTCATGACGATCAGCCCTTCTTCTCGGGGATGCCGCCGTCGAGCACCGGCTCGGAGACCGAGGCGGGGACCGGCAGAGGCGTCTCCTTCAGCCCGACCCAGGGCATGATTATCAGGAAGAAGGCGAAGTAGTAGGCGGTCAGCAGGCGCGTCAGCCACAGATAGCTGTTCAGCTGGCCGTCCAGCAGCATGAAGCTGGGCATGCCGGGCACGACCTGGGCGTCGGGCAGTTGCGCGCCGCACCAGCCGAGGCCGAGCCCGACGATCACGAAGATCACGAAGAAGACCTTCATGGTCGGGCGATAGCGCATGGAGCGCACCCGCGAGGTATCCAGCCACGGGATGACGAACAGCACACCGATGGCGCCGAACATGGCCAGCACGCCGCCGAACTTGTCGGGGATGGCGCGCAGGATGGCGTAGAAGGGCAGCATGTACCACTCGGGCACGATGTGCGCCGGCGTCACCAGCGGGTTGGCCGGGATGTAGTTGTCCGCATGGCCCAGGGCGTTCGGCATGTAGAAGACGAACAGGGCGAACAGGATCAGGAACAGGATGATGGCAAAGCCGTCCTTGACCGTGAAATAGGGGTGGAACGGCAAGGTGTCCTTGGCCGTGCGCTCCTTGGGGATCAGGACGCCGGCGGGGTTGTTCTGGCCCGAGGTATGCAGCGCCCACAGGTGCAGCACCACGACGCCGAAGATCACGAACGGCAGCAGATAGTGCAGCGAGAAGAAGCGGTTGAGCGTGGCGTTGTCGATGGCCGGACCGCCGCGCAGCCAGATCAGCAGGGGCTCGCCGACGACCGGCACGGCGCCGATCAGATTGGTGATGACCTCGGCGCCCCAGAAGGACATCTGGCCCCAGGGCAGGACGTAGCCGAGGAAGGCGGTGGCGATCATCAGGAAGAAGATCACGCAGCCGAGAATCCAGATGATCTCTCGCGGGGCCTTGTAGGAGCCATAATACAGGCCCCGGAGCATGTGCAGATAGACGGCGATGAAGAACATCGAGGCGCCGTTGGCGTGCACATAGCGGATCAGCCAGCCGCCGTTGACGTCACGCATGATGCGCTCGACCGAGGCGAAGGCCATTTCGGTGTTCGGCACATAGTGCATGGCCAGCACGATGCCGGTGACGATCTGGATCACCAGGCAGAGCATCAGAATGCCGCCGAAGGTGTACCAGTAGTTCAGGTTCCGCGGCGTCGGCAGCGCCATATAGTCGGCGCCGAAGCGGATGATCGGCAGGCGGCTGTCGAGCCACTTTTCGATGCCGGTCTTGGGGACGTAGGTGGATTCGTGATCGCTCATGGTCTGTCCGTCCGTCCTCAGCCGATCCGCACGCGGGTGTCGGAGACATATTCGTAGGTGGGCACGACCAGATTGGTCGGCGCGGGGCCTTTGCGGATGCGGCCCGAGGTGTCGTAGTGCGACCCGTGGCAGGGGCAGAACCAGCCACCGTAGTCACCGGAATTGAAGGTCGGCACGCAGCCCAGGTGGGTGCAGGAGCCGATCACCACCAGATACTGCTCATGCCCGGCCTTGATGCGGTCGGCATCGGCCTCGGGATCCTTGAGCGCGCTGAGCGGCGTGCTGGTGGCTTCCTGGATCTCGGCCGGGGTGCGGTAGCGCACGAACACCGGCTTGCCCTGCCATTTGATGACGACCTGCATGCCCTCGGCGACCTTGGTCAGGTCGAACTCGATGGTCGACAGGGCCAGGGTGTCGGCAGCGGGGTTCATCTGGTTGACCAGCGGCCAGGCCATCATGACCCCGGCGCCCACCGCGGCAGCGCCGGCGGCGATGTGGATGAAATCGCGGCGGGTGGCGTCGTCGCCCCCTCCGTGTCCGTCGTGGTTCAGCTCGACCGATTCGGTCACATCACACCTCTCATGGGCCCCGATGGACCCATGCCGGCCCATCGACGGTATCGTCATAGTTGACGCGAGACGTCATACACCAGCTGACGGGGCCGGATTTGCGGCTCATCGCCGCAAGACGGCGCGTGGCTGAGAAACACTCGCAAAACCAGCCGCGACAAGCCCCCGGCTCACGCGTAGAAGGGCCTTAGAATGCGTCTCGCCCTTTTTCAACCAGCCATTCCGCAGAACGTAGGCGCCTGCATCCGCCTGTCGGCCTGTTTCGGCGTCGAATTGCACGTCATCGAGCCCACCGGCTTTCGTCTGGACGACCGGGCGATGAAGCGCGCGGCGCTGGATTACGGGCCTCTGGGACATATGGTCCGGCACGCCGACTGGGACACCTTCCAGCGGGATCGCGGGGCCGGCCGGCTGGTGCTGTTCACGACCAAGGGGGCCGAGCCCCTGACCGATTTTCGATTCCAGCCCCATGACACCCTGCTGTTCGGCTCGGAACCGTCGGGGGCGCCGGATCACGTGCATGCGGCGGCGGACGCCCGGGTGCTGATTCCGCTCAAGCCCGGCGCGCGGTCGCTGAACCTGGCGGTCAGCGCCGGCATCGCCTGCTGGGAATGGACGCGGCAGGTGGGCTGACTGCGACATCCTCCCCCTGCCCCGCGCCCGAAAATGGGACTAGAAACGCGCCCATGAGCACACCCGCCCCCGATCTCGACACCCTGAAGATCGACACCCGCGCCTGGTTCGAGGACCTGCGTGACCGCATCCATGCGGCGCTGGAGGCGCTGGAGGATGCCGCAGACCCGGCCCTCTATCCCGGCGAGCCGGGCCGGTTCGTGCGCACGGAGTGGCAGCGGCCCGAGGGCGGCGGCGGCGTCATGGGCATGCTGAAGGGGCGGCTGTTCGAAAAGGCCGGGGTTCACTGTTCGACCGTTCACGGCAGCTTTCCCGAGGACTATGCGAAGCAGGTGCCCGGTGCCGCCGAGGATCCGCGCTTTTTCGCCACGGGCATCAGCCTGATCATCCATCCGCGCAATCCGCGCGTGCCCGCCGTGCACATGAACACGCGCTTTATCGCGACGACGAAGGGCTGGTTCGGCGGCGGCGGCGACCTGACCCCGGTGCTGGACGTCGACCGCCGCGAGGATGCGCCCGACACCGTGGCCTTCCATGCCGCCTACAAGGCCGCCTGTGACCGGCATGATCCGACCTACTATCCTCGCTTCAAGGCCTGGTGCGACGAGTACTTCTTTCTCACCCACCGGAATGAGCCGCGCGGCACCGGCGGCATCTTCTACGACCATCTGGACAGCGGCGACCGGGCGGCGGACTTCGCCTTTACCCGCGATGTGGGCGACGCCTTCCTCGCGGCCTATCCGGACATTGTGCGCGGCCGCATGGGCGAGGCCTGGACGGAGGCCGAGCGCGAGGAGCAGCTGATCCGCCGCGGCCGCTATGTCGAGTTCAACCTGCTGTACGACCGGGGCACGACCTTCGGCCTGAAGACCGGCGGCAATGTCGAGGCCATCCTCAGCTCCATGCCGCCCGAGGTGAAGTGGCCGTAGGGCCCCGAGGCGGCGTCACCCCCGCAGGAAGGTCCGCAGCCACCCGGCCACGGCGTCGCGGTCGTTGGCGCCCTTGAGCGTGTCGAGGGCCGGGTCGACGCGGTCGGCGCCGATCCGGTCGCGGCGGCCTTCGGCGAGGGCGGAGGCAAAGGCCGGGGTGAATTCGGGGTGGCACTGCATGGAGATGGCGTCGTCGTCCCAGGCCAGGCCGGCGAAGGGGGTAAAGTCGCTGGACAGGATCACGCGGGCACCCTCCGGCTTTTCGACCACCTGATCCTGATGGGATACTGGAATGGCGATCTGGTCACGGGGCGGCACCATCCACGGCTCGGCCTGGTCGACCCGGTAGCGGTGCAGGCCCACGCCCCAGCCCTTGTACGATTTCTCGACGCGACCGCCCAGCGCCTGGGCCATGGCCTGATGGCCAAAGCAGATGCCGACCATGCGGGTCTGGCCCTTTGCCGCGGCGATCCACGCCAGCAGGCGGCCGATCCAGGGCTCGCCGTCATAGACCCCCGCCGGGGAGCCGGTGATGATGACCCCGTCGAAGTCGCCCGGGCGAGGCGGCGGGCTGTGGCGGACGTCGATGGTGCGGGTCTCGAAGCCCTCGACCAGCAGCCGCGTGAACATCTGCGGATAGCGGCCATGCTCCGGCGACAGGTCTGAGGGCGGCGCGCCGGTTTCGAGAATGGCGATGCGGGGCTTTCGGGTCTCGGTCATGGTGTCGATATGGCCGTCCAAGCACGACTTGGTAAGGGGGATGGGCTATGAGGCGCCCATGTCCACCGCCGATTCCGACGCCGTCGTCCTGATCAATGTCTACAAATGCGAGCCTGCGAAGCAGGATGCGCTGATGGAGGCGCTGACCGTCATGGTCGGGCGTCAACGGGGGCTGGAGGGCTTCGTTTCCGCCACCCTGCACCGGGGCGTCAACGGCAAGGTCTGTGCGGTCCACGGCGTCTGGGCCAGCCGCGAGGACTGGAAGGCCATGACGCGTCATCCAGCCATCGTCGAGGCGATGAGCCCGATCATGGGCATCGCGACCTTCGAGCCCAATCTGTATGAGCCGGGCGAGACGTTTGACTGAGAGCAGGAGCGACGTTCAACACTCTGTCCCAGAGGGTTGTTGCCGCTCATTCCCGCGAACGCGGGAACCCAGAGTTTTTGCTCGCCAACACCGTCCGCTCACGAACTGCCGAACAGAACTGGGTCCCCGCTTTCGCGGGGATGAGCGGGGGTCAGGGTAAGCCCTCAGGCCCACCAGACCTCGGCGCGGGCGCCGGTATCGCCGAGGGTGCCCGCCACCCAGCTGCAGACCTCACGCGCCACCGCCTCGGCGCCGTCCGGCGGGTTCAGCATGACCAGGGTGCAGCCGTTCATCTTCATCGGATTGGTCAGGGGCCGCAGGCGCGCCTCGGCCACCAGCACACGACCCGCCCTCGCCCCGGCCAGACGGCGGAGGAAGCCGTCGAAAGTCTCCATATCCTTGAGCGGGGTCCAGATGGCGACCGTCGCGGTCGGGTCGCGCCGGACCACCGCCGCGCCCGCATCGGCCGCCCGCTGATAGTCGTCGGCCTGTTCAAACGGGGGATCGATCAGCACCAGCGGGCCGCGCGCGTTTGCGGTCGCTCCGGCCAGCGCCTCATAGCCATCCCCGGCCCGGCCCTCGACCACCGGGTAATCTGCCAACGCCTGATCCAGCAGATCGACCACCGGCGGGTTCATCTCAAAGCCGACATAGGCGTCACCGTCGCCCAGTCGGCGGGCGACCAGCAGGGGCGAGCCGGGATAGAAGCGTACGCCGCCGTCAGGGTTGAGGGCCGCGACCTCTCCCGCCAGGGCCTTGATCGCGGGCGGCAGGGTGTCGCTGGCCATCAGCCGGGCGACGCCCGCCTCGGCCTCGCGCGAGCGCACCGCGTCGCCGGTCAGGTCATAGAGGCCCGCCCCGGCGTGGGTGTCGACCACCGTCAGCGGACCCCGGGCGCGCATCCGGTCGACCAGCCACAGCAGCAGGGCGTGCTTGACCAGATCGGCGAAGTTTCCGGCGTGAAAGCTGTGGCGATAGTTCATGCCCGCTCGTCCCCCCGTCCGGCCTGCGGGTCAAGAGGAACCGAGCGGCGCGCGACCGCGTTGCCCGGCCGGGTGCCCACATCTTTCGAAACGCGACTGCGACGGATGCTGGCGACCTAGCAACCCTGGCGGGGCGGGGCGTCGGCCAGTTCGCGGGCGGCTTCGTTCGTGGCAGTGACGCCCCGCAGGCACGACGATCCGTCCTCTGCAATGCGATAGACGGCCAACATGGAGGCGCCGTCTGTCAGCGAACGAACCCGGACGATGGCCGCATGAGGTTGGAAGACGTCCCCCGCCATGCCCCGCCATTCGACGGGCCAGGAGACGTCCCGATCGGTCGCAAACATGCCGCTGATCGTTTGCATCGCGCCAAAGGCCAGCGACATCCGGGTGCCGTCCGCATAGCCGATCCAGACCGGATAGCCGGGCAGGCCCTGGCACCGGTGGAGGACCCAGTCCTGACCCTCGAAGGCGCCCTCGTCCATCATCTCGCAGCGGTCGGACAGGGGGGTGTATCGCACCTGGACCGGATCAGGGCTCGCGGCTGTCAGCAGAATGGTCGCGATCAGACCGAGCATATGGCTCCCCGTCAGAAGCGACCGTCGATCAGGCCGCCTTTGACCAGTCCAGCACGACCTTGCCGGATTTTCCAGACTTCATCACCTCAAAGCCGTCGCGATAGTCGGCATAGTTCAGCTGGTGGGTGATGAGCGGCTCAAGGTCCAGACCGGCTTTCAGCAGGCCCAGCATCTTGCGCCAGGTGGTGAACATCTCGCGGCCATAGACGCCCTTGATGGTCAGGGCCTTGAGGATGATGGCGCCCCAGTCGGTCTCCATCGGCCTGGACGGAATGCCGAGCAGGGCCAGCCCGCCGCCCATGATCAGGGTGTCGACGCACTGTTTGAAGGCGATGGGCGAGCCGGACATTTCCAGCGCCACGTCAAAGCCGACCTTCATGCCCAGCTCGGGGATGACGTCGTGCAGGTCCTCGCGCGTGGTGTTCACCGTGCGGACGCCCGGCGCGACCTTCTGCGCCAGCTCGAGGCGGAAGTCGTTGATGTCGGTCAGGACGACGGTGCGCGCGCCGGCGTGACGGGCGACGGCGGCGGCCATGATGCCGATGGGACCGGCGCCGGTGACCAGCACATCCTCGCCCAGCAGGTCGAACTGCTGCGCGGTGTGCACGGCATTGCCGAACGGGTCGAGGATCGAGCCGATGGCATAGGGGACGTCATCCGGCAGCTCGATGACGTTGAAGGCCGGGGCCACGACGAACTCGGCAAAGGCCCCCTGACGGTTGACGCCGATGCCGCGCGTGGCCGGGTCGAGGTGGAAATGACCCGCTCGGGCCGCCTCGGAGTTCAGGTCAATCACATGCCCCTCGGCCGAAACGCGCTGGCCGATCTTGAGCGGGCGATCCACGTCCTTGCCGATGAAAACGATCTCGCCCGAGAATTCGTGGCCAGTGATCATCGGGACGGGCACATTCTTTTGCGACCACTCGTCCCAGTTCCAGATGTGGATGTCGGTGCCGCAAACGGCGGTCTTGTGGACCTTGATCAGCACATCCTCGGGCCCGGCCTGGGGGATGGGGGCGTCGATCAGCTCGAGCCCCTCGGCGGGCTTCATCTTGGCCAGGGCCTTCATGGTGTCGCTCATTTGATCACTCCCAATTCCTTGCCCGCGGTTTTGAAGGCTTCAACCACCAGATCGATCTGGTCGAAGGTGTGGGCGGCCGACATCTGGGTCCGGATGCGGGCGGCCCCGCGCGGCACCACCGGGAAGCTGAAGCCGATGACATAGACGCCCAGCTCCAGCATGCGGGCGGCCATGTCCTGGGCGAGGCGGGCATCGCCCAGCATCACCGGAATGATCGGATGTTCGCCGGGCAGCAGGTCGAACCCGGCCTCGGTCATGGCCGCGCGATAGCGGGCGGCATTGGCGAACAGCTGCTGGCGCAGGGCGTCGCCCTCGTCCCCCGCGGCGATGCGGATGGCCTCGAGCGACGAGCCGCAGACGGCGGGGCTGAGGGCATTCGAGAACAGATAGGGCCGGGCCCGCTGCTTCAGCAGGGCTACCACCGGGGCGGTCGCGCAGATGAAGCCACCCATGGCCCCGCCCAGCGCCTTGCCGAAGGTGCCGGTGACGAAGTCGACCTCGACCCCGCAATGGGCATAGGAGCCCCGCCCCTTGTCGCCCATGAAGCCGGTCGCGTGACAGTCATCGACCATGATCAGGGCGTCGTATGTGTCGGCGAGCGCCCGGATCTCGGCCAGTTTGGCGACATAGCCATCCATGGAGAAGGCGCCATCGGTGGCAATGATGATGTCGCGCGCGCCGTCGGCCCGGGCCTGCTTCAGCTGAGCCTCAAGGTCGTCCATGTCCGAGTTGGCAAAGCGGTAGCGTTTGGCCTTGCACAGGCGCACGCCGTCGATGATCGAGGCGTGGTTCAGGCTATCGGAGACGATCGCGTCCTCGGCCCCGAAGAGAGGCTCGAAGATGCCACCATTGGCGTCGAAGGCCGCCGCGAAAAGGATGGTGTCCTCAAAGCCGAGGTAGTCGGCGATGGCGCGCTCCAGCTCCTTGTGGATCTCCAGCGTGCCGCAGATGAAGCGGACCGAGGCCGTGCCCGCGCCCCAGCGTTCCTGGGCCTTGATGCCCGCCTGGACGACGCGCTCGTCCCCGGCCAGACCCAGATAGTTGTTGGCGCAGAAGTTCAGCACCTTCTGGCCCGCCACCTCGATCACCGGCCCCTGTCGCGAGGCGATGACCCGTTCGGGCTTGGTCAGGCCCTGGGCGTCGATGTCGGCCAGTTCGGCGGCGATGCGGTCGTGGAATGTCGTCATGGGCGCTCCGCTAGACGGTTTTGAAGGCCGTATAAAGCCCCGCCCGATGTCACAGCTTCGGCATCAGGTCCCGGCAGACACATCCTGGGTGGCGCGCACAGGCCCGACCTTGATTCGGCCGCCGCAGACGGTCATCTCGGTGGCCTGCGTCAGGGGCGCCGTGTCGCCAGGCGCCGTGACCCTGAGGCCTTCGGTGACCGGACAGCGCGTCTCGCCCTCGCTCTCATGGGGCACGACATTCCAGCCGACATCGAAATACGCCTTGGCGCCGGCGGTCAGTTCGACGGGATGCGGTGGCTCAGCCGGATCGCCCTGCATCCAGGGGTCGGCACGCACATCGACGACGGGGCGACCCTCCTCGTCCATCAGGGTCACGCCCGGATAGCCGGTGATACTGCAGGTTTCGGTCCCGGCATTGCGGAGCGACAGCACCAGGCCGCGATTGCCCGCGCCGGCGTCCGAGTTCTCGATCTCAAGGGCCAATTGCGGACCGGCGCAGGCCGGAGCCCTGGCCATGGACTGTGGATTGCTGGCGGGGGTGAGAGGCTGGCCCTTTCGGACACAGCGTTCCAGCTCGACGCCCTGGGGCTTGCCTTCGGCGTCCAGACGGCTGAGTCGGCCCTCCTCGCGCCCGTCGCGGGTCGCCGACCACCATTCCAGAGTCTCGCCGGCGTAGCGGGCGCCGCTGCCGGAGGTCACGGGGCGCAGGCGATACGACTTGCCCTCATAGGTCAGGCCCGCGGTGCGGTCCTTGCCATAGACAACCGACAGGCTCTCGCCGCTTTCACAGTCATAGGCGATGGCAACGCCGCTGATCGGGGCCTCATCGGGCGCGGGCGCCTCCACCGGATCGGGCGGATCGCGCTGCTCCTGCGAACAGGCCGCCACCAACGTCAGGCTGCAGACCGCGCCCCACAGTCGCGCATTCCGGTTCATCCGCATGATCATGACATCGACCCTCTCGTTCCAGCGTCACTATAGCGCATCGGAAGGGTTTACGGTTTCCGCAATCGGACCCGCGATGTTGTTGCGAAACATTCTCAGTCGCGTTAGGACGGCAGCACATTTCAGGAGAGTTCGATGACGAAGCCCTTCGCCTCTGTCCGCGCCCTGGCCGGCGCCTTTGCCCTTGGCCTGCTGGTCGCCGCCTGCGGCCAGCCCGAATCCGAGACCAAGACAGCGGACACCGCGCCGCCCGCCGATGCCGGCGTGGTCAATCTGTATACCGCCCGCCACTATGACAGCGATCTGCGGCTCTATGAGCGCTTCACCGAGCTGACCGGCATTCGCGTCAACCGGATCGAGGGCAATCCCGACACCCTGATCGCCCGCATGCAGTCCGAGGGCGAGGCCAGCCCCGCCGATGTGTTCGTGGCCGCCGATGCCGGGGCCCTGTGGCGCGTGCAGGACGCCGGCCTGTTCCAGCCTGCCAACTCGACCATGCTGCAGGAGGCGATCCCGGCCAATCTGCGCGAGCCGGGCGGGCACTGGTACGGCTTCAGCCGCCGGGCGCGCATCGTCGCCTATGACGCGGCCAAGGTGCGCCCCGAGGAGGTCGACACCTATGAGGAGCTGGCCTCGCCCCGCTTCCGCGGCAAGCTGTGCGTCCGCTCATCCGACAGCGTCTACAACCTGTCGCTGGTCGGTGCCCTGATCGAGGTCTGGGGTGAAGCCAAGACCCGCGAGTGGGTCGAGGGCATTGTCGCCAACATGGCCCGTCAGCCCGAGGGCGGCGACCGCGACCAGATCCGGGCCGTCGGCGCCGGCATCTGCGAAGTCGCCATCACCAACAGCTACTACTACATCCGGCTGGCGTCTGGTGAGGACGCGGGCGATCGAGAGATCACCGAACGGGTCAAGCTGGCCTTCCCGTCGCTGGACGGACGCGGGGCCCATGTGAACATCTCGGGCGGTGGGGTCGCGGCCAATGCGCCGAACTTCGACAATGCGGTCAAGCTGCTGGAATTCCTAGCATCGCCTGAGGCCCAGTCGCTGGTCGCCGAATACAACAATGAATACCCGGCCAGCCCCTCGGTGACGGTGCCCGCCCCGGTCAGCGCCTATGCGCCGTTTGAGGCCCATCCGATGTCGGTCGCCCGCTATGGTCCGCGTCAGGCGGCGGCCCAGGCGATGATGAGCCAGGCAGGCTGGCGATAGGCCCGACCCCTGCCTCGACGACGCTGAAGGCCCGTTCCGGCATCCGGGGCGGGCTTTCGCCATTGGTGTGGATGGGACTGGGCGCAGCGCTGGTCGCCATCCTGCCCCTGATCGGGGTGGTGGCGACGGCGCTGGGCGACGGTCAGGCGGACATCGCCCTGTCGGACCTGTCCCGCTATGCCCTGACCTCGGTCGCCCTGTCGGCGCAGGTCGCGGTGCTGACGGCGGTCCTTGGCGTGACGGCAGCCTGGCTGGTGGTCGGGCATGACTTTCCGGGCCGACGCTGGCTCAGCTGGGCGCTGGCCCTGCCGCTGGCGGCACCGGCCTTCGCCCTGGCCTATGGCTATGCCGACCTATTCGATGCGGCGGGCGACCTGCGCATATGGATGCGGGGCACGCTGGGCGTCGACATGCCGTTCGAGATGCGCAGCTTCGGCGGGGCGGGGCTGATCCTGTCTCTGGCTTTTTATCCCTATGTCTATCTGGCCATGCGGGCGGCGCTGTTGAACCAGTCGTCGCAGGCGATCGAGGCCGCGCGGATGCTGGGGGCCTCGCCGGCCCGGGCCTTCTTTCAGGTCGCTCTGCCGATGGCGCGTCCGGCACTGGCGGCAGGTGTCGCCCTGGCCGTCATGGAGACGCTGGCCGACTATGGCGCGGTGCAGTTTCTGGGCGTCCAGACCCTGACCACCGGCGTGGTCCGGGCCTGGTTCGTGTTCGGCTCGGTCGAGGCGGCGGCGCGGATCGCCCTGCCGCTGCTGGCCTTTGCCGCCGTACTGATGTGGATCGAGAGGATGGGCCGATCCGGTGCTGATCACGACAGCGGACGCGGGCGCTGGCGGCCCCTGACCCTGCAGCCGCTGCCCCCGGTCAAGGCTGCGCTGGCGACCGGTTTCTGTCTGATGCTGGTCGGGCTGGGCCTTGTCCTGCCGCTGGGCTGGATGGCGCACACCATGATCGACATCACGCCCGAATGGCCGAGGCTGATCGCCGCCGCGCGCCACAGCGTCGGTCTGGCGGTGATCGCCGCACTGGTGACGGTCGCGCTGGCCGCCCTGCTGGCGCTGGGATCGACACGGCATCCGTTGGCCGCGCGCATCGCCAGCCTGGGCTATGCGACGCCGGGGGCGGTCATAGCCATCGGCCTGCTGATCCCCGCCGCCGTGCTGTGGCGGCTGGTGCCCGGATCGGTCGGCGGATTCGGAATGGGGATCGCCCTGCTGATCTATGCCTATGCCGCCCGGCTGATGGCCGCCGCCTTCGAGCCCATCGAAGCGGGGCTGACCCGCGTCACGCCGTCGGTCGTGCAGGCTTCCCGCATGCTGGGCCGCTCCGAGACGGGCACCGCATGGGCGATTCAGCTGCCGCTTGCGCGCGGGGCCCTGTTTACGGCGGCGCTCGTGGTGTTCGTGGATGTGATGAAGGAACTGCCCGCCACCCTGATGCTGCGCCCGTTCAACGTCGATACGCTGGCGGTGATGGCCGACAACTATGCGCGGGATGAGCGGCTGGCCAATGCCGGCTGGCCGACCCTGTTGCTTGTTCTGCTGGCCCTGCCCGCCGTGCTGTGGTTGACCCGCAAGATCAGCACCTCGCGCCCCGGAGAGCCATGACCGACGCCCGCACCCTGACCGCCACGGGACTGGCCCGCCGCTATGGCCGCGATGCGGGCGTGCACGGCGTTGACCTGACGCTGGTGCCCGGACAGGTGACCGCCCTGCTGGGTCCGTCGGGCAGCGGCAAGAGCACCCTGCTGCGCCTGATCGCCGGACTGGAAGCACCCGACGCCGGCGAGATCCGGCTGGGCGAGACGGTGCTCTCGTGGCCCGGACAGACGGTGCCGCCCGAGCATCGTGGTATCGGCCTGATGTTTCAGGAACACGCCCTGTTCCCGCACAAGACCGTGCTGGGCAATGTCACCTTTGGCCTGAGCCACCTGCCCCGGGCCGAGGCGCGCGATCGGGCGCTGGACCTGCTGCGGTCGCTGCGGCTGGAGGATCGGGCCAAGGCCTGGCCCTCGACCCTGTCGGGCGGCGAGCAGCAGCGGGTGGCGCTGGCCCGGGCGCTGGCGCGGGAGCCCGCCGTCCTGCTGATGGACGAACCGTTTTCGGGGCTGGATGCCTCGCTCCGGGCCGAGGTGCGCGATGCCCTGACCCCCGCGCTGCGGGCGGCGGGCGCGGCCGTGCTGATCGTCACCCACGATGCCGAGGATGCCCTGGCCATGGCGGATCATCTGGTGCTGCTGGATCAGGGCGAGGTGTTGCAGGCGGGGACGCCCGAGGCCTGCTATCTGCGGCCCATATCGCTGGCCGCGGCGCGGATGCTGGGGCCGGTCGAGGCCTTGCCCGCGCGGGTGGACGGCGATGCTGTGGCGACGCCGTTGGGGCGGTTCGTAAAACCAGAGGGCGAGGCCACCGGGTGGCAGTTGCTGGTGCGGCCCGGCGATGTACGGCTGGCAGATCAGGGCGTGGCGGCAACCGTCGTGGCCCGGCGCTTTGCGGGCAACGTCACCGACGTCACGGTCGTGATGATCGGGCCGGACGGGGAACATCGCCTGACCGTCAGCCACGCCGGGCCGGTTCCTGCGATCGGGCAGCCGGCGTTTCTGGCGCTCGCGCCCGACCGGGCCGTGGTGGTGCCCGCCTGAGGCCGACACCGGCTCGACGCAGTCCGCAAACGAAAAACGCCGCCCGGCGGAACCGGGCGGCGTGTGATCTTGGGTGCGGGAGGGTGCGGCATCCGTTGTTATAAGATCCCCATCTACTTGGCAGCTTTACACTATCGGCGATCGCGACCCACCAAGGGGTGCTACGCCGAGCGGCTCTGCCGGGCCGCGGGCCCTAGGCCGCGGCACCGTCATAGGAAAATGGGTGGCGCCATGAAACCAGCCGCGAATAGGATGCCAGCTTGACCTTTCGCGCTGCCGCCCGTCATGGTTGGCACGGGTTAAAGGAGACACGCAGTGATCAAGTTAGTCGCCTGCGCTCTAGCAGCGGTTTCTGCTCTCTGCTTCTTCGGCGCTGCGCAAGCCCAAGACTGGCCGGGGCCTGAATGGTCGCACCTGGAAGTGGGAGACTGGGATCTGGTCACCGAGGGCGCCGGGGGCACAATGTTCTTGATGCGACCCGCACGAGGCGCTGGCGTTCGCTTCTGGACCCGTGCGGAGTATTTGGCCCCTAGCGGAACGGGGTACCGGTCAATGGTCTCGCTTGTTGAGTTCGACTGCGCCCAAGACCGGATGAGGTTCATCCAGACAACATTCTACGAGGGAAGCAACATGAGCGGGACCTCCAGCATGCTGGGGGCCGCAGAATGGACCTACGCCACTCCCGGGAGTGTCGGGGCTGGCCAAGTCGACTATGCTTGCGGTCGGGACGAAGCGAGCCAGCCCCTCAGGTAATCGTGGCGGGGACACCCCCGAGCCATGGAGATCGAATGAACAGTCGCGATCGCCTCCTCTATGGCACAGCAATTTCTGGGCACGGCAGAGGTGGGTGGCATCACCCCCTGCCCGGTACAGCACCCGATGGCCTAAATATTCATGGCTGCAGTCTTGCCGGCACGGCCCTCGAGCCCGGCCAGCGCGGGGTTGTCTTGGGGCCGCCCGTGATCGACCACGGCAATGGGCGGTTTAGCACCACACCGTTTGACCGAGCGTCCATCTTGGCGGCGATGCTCTTCTGGGATGTGATCGAGTACCCCTCTAATAGGGCTATTGAGATCGGGATCGGCGAGGTCAATGACCTCGTGGCCATGGGTGCCGTTCAGCGATCGGAAGTCAGTCTTTCGGGGCGGATCGACGTGGCGAAGACACTCACAGCAGCAGGCAACGCTGTCATCCGCGAACTCTCCGGCCGCGACCCCGGGCGCTGGAGCGTCTGGCGACAACCGGGAACGGTTGAGCTGGGCGAACAGATCACCAAGACTGACGCAGCGTCCGTTCAATTGACCCAAGCGATCCTGCTGCCCCCGATCGATGCCCCCTTCCAGGATGTGTTGGAATTCCGGGAAAGGCGACAGCATGAACTGCGACGCCTCCGGGACAAACTGGACAGCTTGGGTGAGATGGTCGCTACGGCAGCCGACTCAGAACGCGCGTTCGCTAGAGCACATGATGAAGTGGTCGCTGGCCTCGAAGCCGCCAGACGAGTGACACAGGAGCGTTGGGCACTCTCCCGCCTAGTCGATCTTGATCTTTCCTTCGACCTAAGCTCGGCAATGCTGGCCGCAATGAGCGCAAGTGCTGCCAGCTCCATGGGTGCACATCCTCTCGTAGCGGCTGCGGCTGGTGGCATCTCGTTTGCTGTGAAGCCTAGACGGCGACCAGGACTTGGGCCGACATCCAACCCGTTCGACGTGATCTGTACGCTCGAAAGGGAGCTGCCGACGCGCTCCTGACCTAATAAGCGAACTTCTTCCAATGCACTTGGACATCTGACCGTGCAGCCGCGGACGGATCCGTTGCGCAGCGGGTGTTATCAGAAGCGCCAGTCGCGTTCGTGGCAAGGCCGCTTAAGCTCCGGCGGTCGACCATTACGGTCGCGAACAGGAGCATCCCGATGAATATCACCCCAACTCAAACGCAGTTGCCGCCGGCATTGCTGGAATTCGCCCTCGCTTTGGCTAGGCTGATGGCCGCGACCGAGTTTGCCAAGCGCTACCCAGAAGTCACCCTCAAGAACTAAGACCCGCAGCAGCCGATACCCTAAAAGCCACCTGCTTGCGGCGTCGAGCGGGTTACTTCCGCATGCCTGTAGAACAAACGAAAAATGGCTCAAACCTTACGGTTTGAGCCATTTATACTTAGAAGTGGGTGCGGGAGCAGGATTTGAACCTGCGACCTTCAGGTTATGAGCCTGACGAGCTACCGGGCTGCTCCATCCCGCGTCAAAGATGGAAAGGAGAATGTGAAGGAAGAAAAGGTTCGAGACATGT
>Ga0207903_1000082_pt1 | contig 54838 bp, 56 predicted proteins | sample MalvirmetaMSP131_FD_184234 | JGI IMG/M metagenome (GOLD analysis project Ga0207903, IMG submission 184234) | Marine viral communities from the Deep Pacific Ocean - MSP-131 (SPAdes) | ecosystem: Environmental > Aquatic > Marine > Oceanic | place: Atlantic Ocean | collected 2011-06-25
TTGGCATTGGGCCCTCGGCGCTGACGGAGGCCATGGGCATGCTCAACCACCATTTCGCAGCAGCCGCCTGATCGGCGCAGAGCGACAGCCTACCTCTGACTGCCGCCAATCTTTGCAACAGAGCCGCCGCGCTTACGTCCTTCACTCGCGGGTTGTCACGTGAACTCGGGCCGCAGGGCATCACCGTGAACCTCGTGCAGCCCGGATCTGTGGATACTGACGCGAACCCCGCAGACGGCCCGGCGGCAGATTTCCAACGGAGTTTGACGTCTCTGGGCCGCTTCGCCAAGCCGAGTGAAATCGCGAATGCGGTCGTGTTTCTATCAAGTCCCGCGGCGAGTGTAATTACAGGCGCCACCTTGACCGCCGACGCGGGCGCGATCGCCTGACAGCGGGCGCTCGGTAGCGGTTGGGCGCGAAATCGGCGTCAGGGGATCAGCACGATACGGCCGAGGACCTTGTTGTCCTCGGCATACCGATGGGCGGCCCCTGCCTCGGCGAGCGGAAACCTTCTGTCGATTGGCACGGTGAGACTGCCTTTCGCAACGTCGGCGAGCATCATGTCGATGGTTTGGCGCACCGCTGCACGTGACAGGACGGTTCCCATGAATACGCCGATGACCGTTTGATTTCGCTGCACCGCTGGCCAAAAATCCACTGTCAGAGCCCCGCCGCCGGCATTGCCCACGGACACCAAGACTCCTTCGTCGCGGAGCGCGGCGAGGGATGTCGCCAAGGTGGAACCTACCGGATCGACGATGAGGTCAACGCCTCGGCCGCCGGTGAGGTCACGGACCACGTCCACGACCGATTCGACGTTATGGTCGATTACACGCGATGCACCGAGCTCGATGACGCTGCGGACGCGATCCTCACCGCTAGCGACGGCGATTACGGTCGCGCCGGCCTGGCGGGCGAGCTGTACTGCCGCGACCCCGACACCCCCCGCTGCACCTTGGATGAGGACGGAGCTTCCGCTTGAGAGCCGCCCTCTCGCGAACAGGCAATGATGGGCAGTTCCGAAGCCGATCGGGATCGCCGCGGCTTCTGCTACGCCTGCGCCTGCGGGCAGCAGCCAAGTCTGATCTGTCGGAACTGCGCGGAGTTGGGCGTGGGATCCATCCAAGCCCCATGAGGTAACTCGGTCGCCGGGCTTGCGGTCCGTGACCGCGTCACCGATCGCCACCACCGTGCCCGCTGCGGCATAGCCGACGACATATGCGGGGTGCCCCGGCGGCGAACTGCGACGGTTGATCAGGTCTCCGCCCTCAACGGATATCGCCTCGACCTGGATCAGGACATCCCGCGAACGAATTTTGGGGTCGGGCACGTCCGTGTAGCGAAGGACTTCCGGTGGACCGTTATGATCGTAGACAGCCGCTTTCATCGTCGTTCCTTTCGATGCGCGACGGACCGAGGCGGTTGCGTAGGAATTGCTGGGACCGGAACGCAAATTTATCTGCATGTGGCACTGCCGATCACGATCCGGTAGCATCGGCGAACGTGCATCTGTGTTGCATAATCAGGAGCGCTGCCGCCGACATCAATCGCCATCGGTGGAGTTAGGTGCTTCCTCAGCGTGCGCAGCTGCTGTCATCAGTGTTCCCCTATCGGCGACGGAGTTTTCAGGACGCGGGACTACCGAGACGGTGTTGGCAACGCCAAACTCCGGCACAAAACGCGGCCGTCCGAAGCGGATATTGGCATGGGGGAGTGATGTTTGCCGAATATGATCTTGGATCTGCGAAATCTGCGCTGCGCGATCGCGGCGGCGGAAACTGGCAGTTTCGATGAGCGAGAGAGATGCTGGCATTGTCCCAATCGTCACTCAGCCGACGCATTCAGCATCTTGAGCACCGATTAGGCGTTCCCCTGTTCAAGCGAAGTCGAATTGGTGTTTCGCCCACAACGGCAGGCGCTGCCTTCTTGGAACGGGCAATGGCCGGCGCCCAGCAATTAGATCTCGCCGCTCGTTACGCAGTTGCTGTCGACAGTGGGGAGGCGGGGCAAGTCCGCATCGGAGTTACATCATCGCGCACCGGCGGGTTGTTTGGTGATGTGCTGCGTCAGTTTAAAGCTCTATTTCCATCGGTGAACATCACCCTCACGGAAGATACGACGAGTAGGACAAGCCATAACGTGGCCATGGGAACGCTCGACGTCGCCTTCGCTGATGATGCCGAACGAAAAGGTATCGATAATCACGTCCGTGGGTCCAGGTCCATCACGAGCGCAATGGTCCGCGCATTTTGCTGATCCATAGGTCCGTTCCTCGACCTGCGGCAAGGGGTCGAGAAACGGCCTACGCGTGGGTGGTCGTGATCTCCATTGCGAAAGCCTCTGGCCGAACAACAAGATTTGCTCACGCCAGTCCGAAATTGCCTTGGCTCGCGTCCGACGTGCTGCTTGTCGGGCGGAATATCGGCGGATGGCTCCTCGCAAATATGACAGGAGAGATAGCAATCCTGTTTTGATCGGCCTGGATGCCGAAGCTCTCGGTTTGATCCATCTGCCAAGGTGAAACCTGACGATACGGGTGTCCGAATACACCTGTTCTATTTCGTTACAGTTAGCTGAGACGCGTTCCCCCAACCGTGGTCATTTTCCAGCAGATTGGACAATCTCCGATTTGGCACGCTTTGTGCTTAGGGGTTACCAACTATGATATAATGGAGGGAGAGGATAATGGGTAATCTCAATAAAGGTTCGCTTTTGAAGGCGGCCCTGTGGGGAGGCGTTGCGTTGTGTACGCCGATGGCCAGCACGGCGGCATGGGCGACCGACGTTGATGCCGGCGACTATGTCGCACTGCCGCCGGGATCCAATCTGGCCATTGTCTATGCGCAATTTGCCGAGCGCGACGCCATTGAAGGCGGCCCTGTGGGGAGGCGTTGCGTTGTGTACGCCGATGGCCAGCACGGCGGCATGGGCGACCGACGTTGATGCCGGCGACTATGTCGCACTGCCGCCGGGATCCAATCTGGCCATTGTCTATGCGCAATTTGCCGAGCGCGACGCCATCTATGCCAAGGGCGACAAGCAGCCGGGTGATCCCGGATTGGACTCGACCGTATTCATTCTGCGCGGCGTTCACTATATGAACATTGCCGGCCTGACGGTCGACCCGCAGTTTCTGCTTCCGCTCGGTCAGCTGGAAGGGAAGGGCGATACGCACGCTTTGGGTAAAAGCGGCGGCGCGGCCGGCGATCTTATCCTCGCAGCCACCGTTTGGCTGGTGAACAAGCCCAAGAGCAATACCTATTTCGGTATCACGCCATTCGTCTATGTGCCGACAGGATCATATGATCGCACCCGCCCCCTGAACCTGGGCGAGAACCGTTGGAAGTTCGTGCTCCAGGGCGGCTTCGTTAAGGGGGTCACGCCCAAGATCTCGATCGACCTCGTCGGCGACGTGACCTTCTATGGCAAGAATAACGACTTCGGCTCGTCTTCCGCGCGTCTGACGCAATCCGCAAGCGGGCAGTTCCAGGCTTTCGCCCGTTATCAGCTCAAGCCGAACCTCGATTTCCGCGTCGGCGGCTCGTTCGTCACGGGTGGCGAGACGAGGATCGATGGCATCAGGCAGCAGGATCAAGCGAGCAATTGGAAGGGCAATGTCGGAATGGCCTGGTTTCCGGCGAAGACCGTGCAATTGCTCGCCACCTACGGCCGCGACATTTCGGTGAGGAGCGGATTTCGGGAATCGAACCGCCTCAATTTGCGTCTTCTGAAGGTCTTCTAAGTATTTGAGAGAAAGAACAAAGACATGTCGATCATCTTTTTCGGGCGGGGAAAGCCGGGGCGAATGGCCCTTGTGGGGGCGGGCTTCCTCTTGCTGGGTACGACACTGAGTGGTTGCTCGCGGTCGAACGAAGCGAGCAACCGGGCACCCGTCGATACCTCGAAAATCGCCGGGAAAATTAACGGTGACTTTATTGTCAAGAACGCTGCGACTTCCGAGGAATGGCCCAGCTACGGCCTCGACTATTCGGAAACGCGCTTCAGCAAGCTGTCCCAGATATCCACTGACAATGTCGCCCGACTGGGTTTGGCCTGGACCTATGATCTGGGCTCGACCCGCGGCGTAGAGGCAACGCCGCTTGTTGTGGACGGGATCATGTACGTGACAGCATCCTGGAGCGTCGTGCATGCAATCAATGTACGGACGGGGAAGCAGTTGTGGACGTTCGATCCGCAAGTGCCGCGCAGCGCGGGCGGCAAGGGGTGCTGTGACGTCGTGAACCGGGGCGTGGCCGTCTATGAGGGAAAAGTCTTCGTCGGAGCCTTCGATGGTCGTCTCATCGCGCTTGATGCGGCGTCCGGCGCCAAATTGTGGGAAGAGGACACCAGACTATCGCCGGACTCGCCAGCCACCATCACCGGCGCGCCGCGTGTGTACAAGGGCAAGGTCATCATTGGTAACGGTGGCGCGGAGCTGGGGTTGCGTGGCTATATCACCGCCTATGATGCGTCGTCGGGCAAGAAGCTCTGGCGCTGGTTCACGGTCCCGGGAGATCCATCGAAGCCGTTTGAGAACAAGGCGATGGAAGCCGCCGCCAAGACCTGGGACCCCAGCGGACGCTATTGGGAGGCGGGCGGTGGCGGCACCGTCTGGAACAGCATGGCGTTCGATCCGCAGCTCAATCTCATGTATATCGGCGTCGGAAACGGGGCGCCTTGGTCGCGCAATCGCCGCAGTCCCAAGGGCGGCGACAATCTCTATCTCGGATCGATCGTCGCGCTCAATCCTGATACCGGCGAATATGTCTGGCACTATCAGGAGACGCCGGGGGACAACTGGGATTACACGTCGACGCAGGATATGATCCTGGCCGACATGACGGTCGACGGCGCGCCGCGCAAAGTGATCCTGCATGCGCCCAAGAACGGCTTCTTCTTCGTCATCGATCGGACAAACGGCAAATTCATCTCCGCGAAGAATTTCGTGCCGGTGAACTGGGCCTCGGGCTATGACAAGGCGGGCAGGCCTATCGAATTGCCCGGCGTCCGCTCGGCCACGCCCTATGAGATCATTCCCGGTCCTTTTGGCGGGCACAACTGGCATTCCATGTCGTTCAATCCGGCTTTGGGGCTGGCGTTCATTCCCGCGCAGCATGTGCCGCTTTCGCTGGCGGACGATCCGAAATGGAAATATCGCTCCAACATTCCAGGCCAGCCCATGAGCGGCATCGGTTGGAACACAGGCAGTTTGCTGGGAGGCGCGGCGACGAAGGCCAAACCCTTCGGTCGCCTGATCGCATGGGACCCGGTGCGCCAGAAGCAAGTCTGGAGTCAGGAACAAGTTTCGCCGTGGAATGGTGGCACGCTGACCACAGCGGGGAATCTGGTGTTCCAAGGAACCGCAGATGGGCATTTCGTAGCCTATGATGCGCGCAACGGCCATAAAATGTGGGAGTCGCCGGTAGGCAGTGGCGTCATCGCGGCTCCGATCACCTACCAGATCGATGGCAAGCAGTATGTCTCGATTGCGGTGGGTTGGGGCGGTGTTTTCGGTGAGTCCCAGCGCGCTACCGACCGCAGTTCGCCTGGTACGGTCTACACCTTCGTCATCGGCGGCAAGGCGCCGTTGCCGCAGTTCGGAAAATATGAGCAGGGGGAACTGCTCTCGGGCGTGCCCTATGACAAGAAGGACGTCGCTCCTGGAGGCGCACTCTACGTCAGCAACTGTCTGTTCTGCCATGGCGTTCCTGGCGTCGACAAGGGAGGCAATTTGCCCAACCTGGGTTATGCGCCCCGCGAGGCGATCGCCAATCTTGAAGCGTTCGTTTTCGAAGGTGCGATGGCCGAGCAGGGTATGCCCGATTTCAAGGGCAAGCTTACCGCAGAGGACGTCAAGAAGCTCAAGGCGTTCATTCAAGGCACTGCAGATTCTGTGCGCGGACAACCTGCCGCGAGCGCAAAACCGAAAAAATAGGCTCGCTTAGAGAGGATGACCGGCGGTTTCGGCGCCCGCCGCCGGTCATCCGATCCTTTGTGAAAAGGCGGCGACAAACGCTTGCGCCGGTCAGGACTGAAGACCGGCGACCATGGGGCGCTCTGGATGCCCTGCATATTCGATTTTCCCACGTATGTGGCTGGAGACAAGCATGTCTGATTATAAGTTGCTGATTGGGGGCCAACTCGTGGAGGGCGATGGCACGCTCGAGGTCATCAACCCCGCACTCGGCGAAGCGTTCGTGACCGTGCCGCGCGCTTCAGCGGCTCAGGCCGACGAAGCCATCAAAGCCGCCAAGGCAGCCTATCCCGGCTGGGCCGAGACGCCCTTCGCGCAGCGCCAGGCCAAGCTCATCGAGCTTGCCGATGCCATCGCGGCCGATGGCGACAATCTCGCGCGCCTGCTGGTGCAAGAACAGGGCAAGCCCTTTGCCGAGGCCCAGGGGGAAGTTGCGTGGACGGAAGGATATCTCCGGCACTACGCCACTCTCGAGCTTCCCGACCGGGTCATACAGGACGATGAGCAGGCCCATATCGTCGTCAAGCATCGGCCGCTAGGCGTGGTCGTCGGGATCATCGCATGGAACTTCCCGCTGCTCGTCGCCTGCTGGAAGATCGGTCCCGCCGTGCTGGCGGGAAACAGCATCATCTTGAAGCCGGCCCCTACCACGCCCGTCACCGCCCTTGCATTAGGCGCGCTGTGCCGAGACATCTTCCCGGCGGGCGTGGTCAACATCATCACCGACGATAATGACCTGGGGCCGCATCTCACCGCCCATCCGGATGTCGCCAAAATTGGCTTCACGGGTTCGACCGCCACCGGCAAGCGGATCGCGGCGAGCAGCGCTGATACGCTCAAGCGCGTCACGCTCGAGCTGGGCGGCAACGATCCGGCCATCGTGCTGGAGGATGTCGATGTGCGTGAGACGGCGCTGGCGATCTTCAACGGCGCGTTCCTCAACTGCGGACAGGTCTGCCTGGCGGTGAAGCGGGCCTATGTGCATGAATCGATCTACGAGGCGATGTGCGACGAATTGGCAAGGCTGGCGCAGGAAGCCGTCGTCGATGACGGACTGAAGCAGGGAACGAATATCGGTCCGATCCAGAACCGCGCGCAATTTGAAAAGGTGAAGGGATTCCTGGAGGCGGCCCGGCGCGACGGCAAGATCATCGCCGGTGGCGAAGCCATGGAGCGAGCCGGCTATTTCATCCAACCGACCATCGTCCGGGATATCAGCGACGGCCATACGATCGTGGATGAAGAGCAATTCGGACCCATATTGCCGGTCATCGCCTTCTCGGATGTGGACGACGTGGTACGCTGCGTCAATTCCTCCGAATACGGCCTGGGTGGATCCATCTGGTCGAAAGATGTCGAGCGCGCCGCGGCGATCGCCGAGCGTATCGAAAGCGGTCAGATGTGGGTCAACCAGCATATCGCGATCGGCCCGCACATCCCCATGGCCGGCTTCAAAAATTCCGGCCTGGGTGTCGAGCAGTCCGTCGAGGGCCTCGCCGAATATACGCAGCTCCAAGTGATCAACATCAAGAGGTGACCGTGCTCTCAATTGCGAAAGGCGCGGCTGATGTTCCGCTGCTGGAGATGACGCTGGGAGAAGCCCTATCGGTGGCTGCCCGGCGCTGGGGGAGTGAACTGGCATTGGTTTCCCGGCATCAGAATATATGCTGGAGCTGGCAGGAACTGAACCGCGAAGCGGAACGGGTCGCGTGCGGACTGCTCGATCATGGGGTGCGTCGCGGCGATCGGGTCGGCATCTGGGCGCCCAATTGCGCCGAATGGACCGTGATTCAATTCGCGACCGCCAAGATCGGCGCGATCCTGGTAAACATCAATCCTGCCTATCGTGTCAGCGAAATCGAGTATGCGCTCGCAAAGGTCGGCTGCAGCGTGCTGGTGACGGCATCTGCCTTCAAAAGCAGTAACTACATCGCCATGCTACGCGAGATCGGGACGCGTAGTTTACCTGACCTTCGCCTGGTGATTTCGCTTGGTGAGCAGGCACATGACGGTTTCATTCCTTGGGAGCAACTGCGCGTGTCGGCGGATCCCCTGCTGCTGGGCGCGGCATCGGAAAGTCTGCGACCGGACGATGCCATCAACATACAATTCACCAGCGGCACGACGGGTTTTCCAAAGGGGGCAACGCTTACGCATCGCAACATTCTCAACAATGGTTATTTTTCGGGACAAACCATCAATCTCACCGTCAAGGACCGCATCTGCATTCCGGTTCCGCTCTATCATTGCTTCGGCATGGTCCTGGGTAATCTTGCATCCGTGACGAGCGGGGCTGCGATGATCTACCCCGGAGAGGCTTATGATGCGCGGATGACACTTGAGGCGGTGCGAGATGAACGTTGTACGGCGCTTTACGGAGTGCCGACCATGCTGATCACGATCCTCAACCATCCGGACCTCGATCAGTTCGACGTCTCGTCCTTGCGCACCGGGATCATGGCGGGCGCCCCTTGCCCGGCGGCCATGATGGAGCAGATCATGGATCGGTTGAACATGCGCGAGGTGACTATCGGCTATGGCATGACCGAAACCAGTCCCCTGACGACGCAGACGTCGATAGACGATCCCGTCGCAGAGCGAGTGGCGACGGTGGGCCGCGTCCACCCTCATGCCGAAGCAAAGATCGTAGGGTTGAACGGCGAGACATTGCAGGTGAACCAACAGGGCGAATATTGCTCGCGCGGATATGCGGTGATGCAGGGATATTGGAACGATCCGGAAAAGACCGACGATGCCATCGACGCGGAAGGATGGATGCACTCGGGCGATCTCGCGGTGATGGATGAGCGGGGCTATGTTCGCATTACCGGCCGCATCAAGGACATGATCATCCGGGGCGGCGAGAATATCTATCCGCGCGAGCTCGAGGAATTCCTGCTTGGCCACCCGTTGATCGTCGATGTGCAGGTCTTTGGCGTCAGCGACGCTAAATTTGGTGAGGAAGTCTGCGCATGGGTCATAGCGCGAGCCGGCCATCGGCTGAGCGCCGACGATGTGATTGCCCACTGCCGGGGTAAGATCGCCCACTACAAGGTTCCCCGCTATGTCCGCATCGTCGAGGGCTTCGCTATGACGGTCACGGGCAAGGCGCAGAAGTTCGAGATGCGCAAGACGATGGAAGCTGAACTGGGCTTGGTGGCTTGAGTATTCCTCTCCCCTTGAGCCACTATGGTCGGCCAGGCGCATGTGTCGCCTGGCCGACCATTTTTGTGATCGCCAGGCATCGATCTGTTTCGGCACGATCGGATCTTCCAGAGAAGGAGAGATGGTTGTTCGCGTCCGTCGAACAAGCTAGCATGACGGGCGATAAAGATGTTCGAATGGAGAGAGGGATCAGCGCCGTCCGGTCCAGGCGCCGGGCACCCCACCGTTCGGAAAGACAACGGTACGAGAGGCAATCCATGAATCTGGAACAGGTCCGCCAGACAAGGAGGGCACGAGATCTTTTCTTCTCGGGCGAGAGTATCGTGTCGCAGTGGGTGCCCGAGCCGATCACGCGTTCCTGGGAGCGATCAAGACGCCTGGGTTTGAGCGCGTCCGACAAGAGGTTGTTCGACATGGCGGCGCCTGGCGAACGCCGGATCGCCACAGAAAGGGGTGAACGGCTCATTCGCTATGCGATGCCGGAGATGACACGGCTTTACAAAGCGTTTCACACGCAGGATTGGGTGCTGGCCTGCCTTGACGTCAGCGGATTTGTCATTTGCTCGATCGGCGACGCCGAAGGGCCGTGCCGCGAACTGGAGAGTCTTTTCCGGAACGGGGTTTCCCTCAGCGAAAGTGCGATCGGCACCGGAGCGCCGGGATGCGCGCTCGTGGAACAGAAACCCTTTATTGTCCACGCCAACGAGCATTTCCTTGACGAGATTCATGGCTATTCTTGCGCGGCCGTTCCTCTGTTCGACGTTAACGGGGACCTGATCGGCGTCTTGAATGCCACCTGCCGCAGCGGCAGGGATCTGTCATCAGTTTGCGAGGCGTTGCGGGTTGCCGCCCGAGCCATAGAAAATCATATGCTGCTTGACCTTCCGGGCGCTCTGCACGTCTCGTTACATTATCACCCTGACCTGCTTCGCACGCCCTTGGCTGCCGTTCTCGCTTTCTCGGAACATGGGCAATTGCTCGGTGGGAACCAGATCGCGCGCAAGCTGCTTGGGCATACGCGTTCGGCGACAGAGTTCGATCACATGTTCGACCTGCCTTTTGCGCGTGCGGTTGACGAGCTTAGCGGCCGCAATGCCGAACCGATCGTGACAGACACGCCGGCCGGCATCCGCGTCCACCTCAGTCTCGCCCGCCATGCAGATGACGTTATGCGGGTTGGTAAGGCGCTCTTGCCGCCGCCCTCGGGCAAGCGTTCGTCTCATGCCTCTTCTGACATGTTCTGTTCCGATCCCGCCCTGCTGGACACCATTGGCGACGCGAAGCTGGCGTTCGCTCGTGATATTCCTGTTCTCCTAACCGGCGAGACGGGAACTGGAAAGGAGGTTCTTGCGCGGGAGCTGCACGCCTCAGGGCCGCGGCGAAACGGGCCGTTCGTGCCGGTAAATTGTGCGTCCATTCCCGACGGACTGATCGAGGCCGAATTGTTCGGATATGTGGAAGGGGCGTTTACCGGCGCTCGCCGGGGAGGCGCTCCGGGTAAATTTGAGCAGGCCCATGGTGGAACACTCTTCCTGGATGAGATCGGGGACATGCCGCTCTCGCTACAGGCTCGTCTTCTGCGGGTTCTGCAGGAGCGGGCCGTCATGCCGGTGGGCGGATCGAAGGACAGGCCGATCGATATCTCTCTGGTCTGTGCGACCCATCGTGACCTCAAGGCGCTCGTCGCCACGGGCGAATTTCGGGAAGACCTTTACTACCGCATTGATGGACTCTGCGTCACCTTGCCCCCCTTACGCGAGCGAGCGGATTTGTCGGAACTCATAGGACAAATCGTCGATCGCGAAATCGGCGATCGTTTGACACTTTCCCTCTCGGATGACGCACTGGAATGTCTGCGGTCCTTCGCATGGCCCGGGAACATCCGCCAACTGAGCCTCATTCTTCGTCGGGCCATCGCGCTCGCTGCCGGGAGCGCGCTGATCGCGCCAAGGCATCTTCCAGAGGAGATGAGGCAAACTCGTTCGAATGTGGGGCGCGAGGTGGCTTCGCTCGAACGAACGGAGCGGGATGCGGTATTAATGGCGCTCCATCAATGTGCGGGAAATATTGCCGCTACGGCTCGTCAATTGGGGGTCGGCCGGCCGACGCTTTATCGTAAGATGCGTAAGTATAATATCGAAGTGCAGGGCGTTAAGACCATATTTTAACTCTCCATGACGTGTTAGTTGGTTGCGCATTAGCCTTACCGCAAGGTTTTTCGGTTATTTGCGCGAAACAGATAAATGAGAATCATTACGTAGATTTGATCTGCATCTGCGACTTGCTCGGGCAATGTTGAGTGATATCCTGCTCATCTCATGCCGGCGCATGCTGTGATCTAACTCAGCTCTGTTAAGCCCGGGTTTCCGCGGCGTCGGCACATGCGTGCGACGCGCGATGGCCCAATCAACGAAAGCTCCAAACTCCAGAGGGCGTGGACGCATCATGAAAGACTATCTGCTGCTGATACTTCTGCTGGTGCCATCCGGAGTGCTGGCGCAGCCCCCCGATGATGCAGGCGCCGATGCACCTTCGATCATCGTAACGGGACAGGGGCTGGGCCTGCCACCCGGTACGCCCGCCTATGGATCGGTGGCGATCGACCGGCAACGGCTGCTCGACAATGCGTCGGGCCGGCTGGAGAATGTGCTGGCCAACGTCGCCGGCTCCCAGCAGTTTCGTCGGTCGGACAGCCGGGCGTCGAACCCGTCCAACCAGGGCGCGACCCTGCGGGCGCTGGGTGGCAATGCATCCAGCCGGACGCTGGTGTTGCTGGACGGCGTGCCCGTGGCCGATCCCTTCTTTGGCTATATTCCTTTCTCCGCGCTGGTTCCGGACCGTCTGTCCGTTGTGCGGGTGACGCGCGGCGGCGGGTCGGGTGCGTTCGGCGCGGGCGCTGTCGCCGGCACGATCGAGCTGGCCAGCGCCACGCGCGACCAGTTGCCGGATTTCGCTGCCAGCGCCTTCTATGGCAGCCATGACGCCGCCGAGATGTCGGCCAGCGTCACGCCGGACCTAGGCGGCGGCTATGTTTCGCTGTCGGGGCGCTGGGACCGGGGGAACGGCTTCCAGACCACGCCAAAGTCGCAGCGCGTCGCGGCGACCGTGCCCGCCGCCTATGATAGCTGGTCCACCAATTTACGCGCGGTCGCGCCGCTCTCCGTGACGTCCGAATTGCAGTTCCGCGCCACGATCTTTCAGGACGACAGGACGCTGCGGTTCAAGGGCGCGGACTCCGCGAACGAAGGGCAGGACGCCAGTGTTCGCTTCATCTCGCGCGGCGATTGGCAGGTTGATGCGCTCGCCTATATCCAGGCGCGCAACTTTTCCAATATCGTGATCTCCGCCTCCACCTTCCGCAAGTCGCTCGACCAGCGCAACACGCCGTCCATGGGGCTTGGCGGCAAGATCGAGATCCGCCCGCCGGTCGGGTCGGATCATGTACTGCGGCTGGGCGCGGATACGCGCTTCGCGCTGGGCGACATGTATGAGGACGCCTATGACGCCAATATCGCCAGCAATCCCGTCACCTTCCGCCGCCATGCCGGTGGGCAGCAGGTGACGACCGGCCTGTTCGCCGAGGACGACTGGACGCTAGAAGGCCTGGTGTTGACCGGCGGCGTGCGGGCGGATCACTGGACGATCAGCGACGGCTTCTATCATCAGGCCAACGCCAGCACCGGTGCAGTGACAGCGACCGATTACGCCAACCGGTCCGACTGGCAGTTTTCGGGGCGGGCGGGCGCGATCCTGCGCCTGAGCGGCGCGCTCGCGCTGCGCGGGGCGGGCTATACCGGCTTTCGCCTGCCGACGCTGAACGAGCTGTACCGGCCATTCGTGGTCTTCCCGATCACGACGCAGGCGAACGCGGCGCTGAAGCCCGAGCGCCTGAAGGGCGTGGAGGCGGGCTTCGACCTGACCCCGCTGCCCGGCGTGACCCTGGGCGCGACCGCCTTCTACAACCGGCTGGACGATGCGATCGCCAATGTCACCATCGGCACCAACACCCGCCAGCGCCAGAATGTTAACCGCATCGTCGCCAAGGGGATCGAACTTACGGCCAGCGCGCGTCTGGGCGATTTCGGCCTGTCGGCCTCCTATGCCTACAGCCACAGCGAGGTCGATGCGCCAGGCAAGGCGTTCGACGGCTTCGCGCCCGCGCAGACGCCGCGCAACAGCGCCAGCGCGACGCTGGCCTGGACGCCGGCGCAGGGGCCGACGCTCTCCGCGTCGGTCCATTATGTGTCGAGCCAATATGAGGATGATCTTCAGATCGACACACTGCCCAGGGCGCTGACCGTGGATGCGCTCGCGCGCTTGCCGCTGGGCCATGGCGTCGCGCTGACGGCGCGGGGCGAAAATCTGTTCGACGAGAAGGTGGTGACGTGTCAATCGGCGTGCAAACGGGACCCCCTATCGGCGCGCAAAAGGGACCCCCTTTCACGATGGCGCAAGGTTGATCGGACACGCGCCTTTGCGCTGCGCGCGGCGTAGGGAGGGCGGAGCCCGACCGGAGGCGCGCGCAGCGCAAAGCATCTTTTAATCGGAGGTCGGTGGGGGCGATCAGCTGCGGTTTTTGAAGCGCCAGCTGTCATTGCCGGTCTCGACGATGTCGCAATGGTGGGTGACGCGATCAAGGAGCGCGGTGGTCATCTTGGGATCGCCGAACACGGTGGGCCATTCGCCGAACGCGAGGTTGGTGGTGATGATGACGCTGGTCTGCTCGTAGAGCTTGCTGATCAGGTGGAACAGCAACTGGCCGCCCGAGCGGGCGAACGGCAGATATCCCAGTTCGTCGAGCACGATCAGGTCGAGGCGGGATAGCTGGGCGGCGAGAGCGCCGCTCTTGCCGATCCTGGCCTCCTCTTCGAGGCGGGTCACCAGATCGACGGTGTTGAAGTAGCGGCCTCGCGCACCCGAGCGAACGACATTGGCGGCGATGGCGATGGCCAGGTGGGTTTTGCCGGTGCCCGTGCCGCCGACCAGGACGATGTTGCGCCGAGCGGGCAGGAACGCGCCACTGTGCAGCGAACGCACCAGCCCCTCGTTGATCGGCGTGCCCTCGAACCGGAACGCATCGATATCCTTCACGACCGGCAGCCGGGCGGCCGCCATCCGGTATCGGATCGAGGCAGCATGGCGATGTGTTGCTTCCGCGCGCAGAAGGTCGGTCAGTATCTCCATCGTGGTGCGCTGGCGCTGAAGGCCGGTGGTGACCGCATCGTCGAACGCGCCCGCCATGCCCTTGAGCCCAAGCCCGCGCATCGCCTCGATCATGTCATGCCGCTGCATCGAAGGTCCTCAGCTGGTCGTAACGGGCGCAGTCGGCGATCGGCGGATGGCGCAAGGCGCTGTCTTCGGAGGTGATGATGGTGAGCGGTCGCGGCGGTTCGCGGCGCCGCGCCAGGATGTTGAGGATCAGGTCGTCGCTCGCCGTGCCGGTCGCCAATGCCTCGCGGACGGCCGCTTCGACCGGCTCCAGACCATCGGTCAGCACGGCCGACAGCACACGGACGAACCGGCGGTCGGCATCGTCGCCATTGCCAAGCTTGCGGCGCAGGCGCGCCAGCGCCGGCGGCAGATCCCAGTCCTGGAAGGGCGCGCCGTTCCGCAGCGCTCCGGGCTTGCGGGCCAGTACCGGCAGATAATGCCAGGGGTCATAGATCGTGCGGTTGCGCCCGAAGTAGCGGGGATGCTCGGCGACAACCTCCTCGCCGCAGCGCACGACAATGCGGTCGGCATAGGCCCGGACCTGCACCGTCCGCCGCGCCACCGTCGAGAGAACCGAGTAGCGGTTGCGATCGAAGCTGATCAGGCAGGTGCCCGTCACCGCATGCTCGCTCTCGTTAAAGCCGTCGAACGGTCCCAGCATCGGCTGCAGTGCCGATCGCTCGATCTCCAGCGCCTGCGCCACGGTCAGCTCGCCCTGTTCCGGGTGTGCCTGTCGTTCCGCCCAGCGCTGGCACTCGGCCTCCAGCCAGCCATTGAGCTCGTCGAGGCTGGCGAACCGCAACCGGGGTTGGAAGAAGCGGCCCCGGATCGTCTGCACCTGGTTCTCGACCTGGCCCTTCTCCCATCCCGCCGCCGGCGAGCAGGCGGTGGGCTCGACCATATAATGGTCGGTCATGATCAGGAACCGCCGGTTGAAGACCCGCTCCTTCCCCGTGAACACGCTCGTCACCGCCGTCTTCATATTATCGTAGATGCCGCGGCCCGGCACGCCGCCGAAGAAAGCAAAGCCGCGCGCATGCGCGTCGAACAGCATCTCCTGACTCTCGCGCGGATAGGCCCGGACATAGACCGCCCGCGATGCACACAGCCGCATATGCGCAACCTTCACGCGCATCGGCTTGCCGGCGATCTCCACATCCTCATGGCTCCAGTCGAACTGGTAGGCCTCGCCCGGCTTGAACATCAGCGGGATGAAGGCGGTGACACCATCGCCGGCATCCTTGCGCCGGTCGGCCTTCCAGCGCGCCGCGTAGCGCCGAACGGCATCGTAGGAACCCTCAAAACCTTCGCGCTCCAGCAGATCATGTATCCGCGTCATCCGCAGTCGCTCGCGCCTGCCGCGCACCTCGTTCTCTTCCAGCAGTGTGTTCAGGCGATCCTGAAACGGCCCGATCCTAGGCAGTGGCTGAACCTTGCGCTGATAGTCGAATGCGCCTTCCGGCGCCCGGATCGCCTTGCGGATCACCTTCCGCGACACATGCAAATCCCGCGCGATCGCCTTGATCGCCTTGCCGCCGGCATACTCGCGCCGAATCCGAACCACTGTCTCCAAAATCAACATCCCGATCTCGCCGCCTGAAAATCCAGCCGGCTGCTTAAACCATCGAAATGAGGGGTCCCTTTTAGACGCCGATCACCCCGCTAACGGGGTCCTTTTTGCACGCCGATCCACAGTATCACCTGAGAGATTCAGCAGCGCGGGGAAAAAATCAGAACCCCATGTGATCGGATTCCCCCTTCGCCCATCGCTTATAGGAACCAAAATCGTCGATGGGGTCGCTTGCTGAGCCATCCTTTGCAAGAGGCTTGCCGGGACAAATGGCATGTCGCCCAGACAAATGATCGCAGCACGCGTATCTTGCGGCAGCGCGGAGATCCCAGCGATCAATGAATGGGCCATTCCCCGACGGGCGTCGGAAGCTCGGGTCTGGCATAGTTCGCGCTTCCCAAGGATATCCCTGAGTTCAGCGGCATCCGCGTCCGTTACGATATGAGGCGGCGGTAAACCCGCCTGTTCGATTGTATCGACGATATGCGCCAGCACTGGCCGTCCGCCCAGATTGGTCCGGAGCTTGTCGAAGCCCATCCGGCTCGAACGGCCGGCGGCCAGCACTATCGGTCGCACGCACATGTGCATTCGTCTTTAGTAATTGCCGGAGAGCACGTCATGCGCCCAGCGGTTGGATAGGTTCGTATAGGGGTGCGCTACCCTTTCCGATCATACTCCCGTCCCATTCCCGCACAGCCATCTCCAATCCTCCCCACCATTTCCGCGACTGGCGGTTCATGTGTTCAGATGGCGTTAGTGGATATTTGCACCATCGTCGATCATGCCGCCCGTCGGCTGGATGGTAAGGAGTGTTATCAAAGCAAAGATGACGCAGGCCAGGCCGAGAAGGGCAAAGTACCACCAGATACCATTGGCCAGTAAAGAGAAGTAAATTGCGGGTACGAAGAACGCGGCGGCAGAGCCGCTCTGGACGACAACACCGTTAGCCAGGCCAACAATAGCGGTGTTCTTGAGAACGCGTGGAATCATGATCATGACCACCGCCACCATCGTACCAGGCGTGGCGAAACCCCAGACCATCAAGCTCACAATCGTTAAGGTTACGCTCGATTGAGGCAGGAAAAGAGAGATGCTCGCCATACAGGCTAAGACGGATATGGTTGCGGCAACGAGCTTGAACGAGTGACCGCGGGAGAGAAGAAAGCCGGTCAATATCCCTCCGCAGATACTGGCGATATTCGAGATCGCTACGGCAGCAGATCCCATGGATACGGAAACACCAAGAGTCTTGGCCATGTATTGAGGCATGACGATATTGACGCCAAAACCAGCGATGGTGAGTATCGCGAATGCGGCCGCCAACCGGAGTACGCCCGATTCTCCGATCACCGCCCGCAAGGCGTCGTCGTTGCCAGCGGTTCCGCGGGACGTCTGTCCAGGCACCGGGAGCAAGCCGACGGAAAGGGCAAGGCCGGCTGCCGCCGCACCATGAATGACGAATGGCAGACGCCAGTGTTCGGTTGCGGAGAATGGAGCGGCAAGGAGCAGACCGGCGCTTATGCCTGCGGCGAAATAGGTCGACCAGAGCGCCATGGCCCCGGTTTGCCGTTTTCCCGATGTAGTCATGATGAGGAGCGAAGGAGCGGCAGCGGTGATCGCTACAAAGCCGATACCTTCGATCAGACGTGCCGCTTCGATCAGGCCCAAGCTGTCGCTTATGTAGCAAATGGCGTTTGCGATCACGATGAGCACACATGCGCCAGCGAGCATGGGCCGAGCACCGTACCTATCGACTGCTGACCCGCCCAGGGTTGAGCCGAGTGTGGGAGCAATGAACAGGAGACCGATAATCCAGCCGATCTCCTGCGGAGAAGAGCCGAGCGCCTTGCCCATATCCGCTGCGATCGGCGCCATCTTGCCGGCGGACGCTATGGCAAGCAGACCGTAACAATAGACAAGAAAGATTGAGCCCCAGCCTGCGCTTTCGGCTTTCGATGTCGTGACGGTCATAAGGTATCCCCCTCTATGCCCGCCCTCCGTCTGCGTGAACTCAACTGCGGAACCGCCGCAGCCTGGTTCAGACTGGTTGGCGGCTATCGATCTCCATGCCAATGAAGCGCATGCCCCCGTTTCGACGGTGACAGCATCCATGCTTTAATCATGCCAGTAGAGTCTGGCCGGGTTGTCCACGAGCAGGCGATGTTGCAACTCAGGCGTCGGTGCGATGCGGGGGATCATATCGACCAGCGCGCCATCGTCCGAAATTGCATCTTGCATGTTCGGGTGCGGCCAGTCGGTGCCCCACAGGACGCGATCCGGATAGTCTTCGACAAGGGGGCGCACGGCCTGTGCGAAAGCATCCCATGGCGGGCCGCTGCCATCGAGGCGGTCGGGACAGGTCACCTTGGTCCAGATATCGTCGCGGCTGTCGAGGAGTGCCCGGAAGACACGCATATCCGGTCCATCCGGTCCTTGCGTGACATCGGGCCGCCCCATATGGTCGACGACGATCAGCGTAGGGATGGCGTCGAGGAACGAACGGAGTTCTTCCAGGATATCCGCCTCGAAATAGACGACGACATGCCAGCCGAGGCCCTGGATGCGACGGGCGACCTCAAGGAATTTGTCCTTGGGCGCATCGTCGACCAACCGTTTCAGGAAGTTGAACCGCACGCCGCGAATGCCGCCTTGGTGCAGGTTTTCAAGTTCGGCATCGCTGATGGCTGGATCGACAACCGCTACCCCGCGCGCGCGTCCATCGGATTTTGCGATTGCATCCAGCGTCGCACTGTTGTCCGTGCCGTGGCAACTGGCCTGCACGATGACGTTGCGGGAGAAACCGAGCCTGTCGCGCAACGCGAACAACATGTCCGGCCCGGCATCTTCGGGAAGATATTTGGCCTTCGCGCTGAAGGGGAACTGCGCCATCGGTCCGAAGACATGGCAGTGCGCATCGACCGCGCCGGCGGGTGGTACAAACCGCGGGCGTGAGGGATCGGCGTGCCAGCTTACGATACGACTCATGCGAAAATCTCTCCATCCATAAGCTTGCGCGCGGTACGCAAGATGGCGGCGCTGGTGACCTGGCCGTCTGCATCCGTCTCCATGACGCAGCTCATCTCGCCGGTAGGATGCTCCACCGACAGGGTCTTGCGGGCACCGCCTGGGATTGACGCGACCTGCGCGGCGGGCGATCCCTCGATCAAGCAGGCGGTGGCGACGCTGACCGCGCCGAGAACACCGATCGAGGCATGTGCGCGGTGGGGGATGAAGCTGCGTACCGTGACGGCGCCTCCGTCGCGCGGTGGTGCAACCAGCATCATCTTGGGTACGGATTTCTCGCGCACGTCGCCGAGGTTCATTCGTTCGCCGACGGCAAGGCGGATCGCCTCGATCCGTGCCTTGAGATCGCTGGCGCCGTCCAGCTCGTCACGACTCTCGTAGCCGGCCGCACCGACGTCTTCGGCCTTCATCACGACGCAGGGCATGCCGTTGTCGATCAACGTGACCGGCACGCCGTTCACGATGTCACAGGCATTTCCGGTAGGCAGCAGCGCGCCGCAGGATGAGCCTGCCGTTTCGCGGAACTCTAGCGGGATCGGAGCCGCCGTGCCCGGTACGCCGTCGATCCTTGCCGCCCCGTCATAGCGCACGCGCCCTGACGGTGTTTCGATTGTCGCCACGGCAATCTGGCCGGTGTTCATCATGTAGATGGTGACACGCGTCTCGCTGTCCTGTGCCGGCACCAATCCGCGTTCGATCGCGAACGGACCGACGCCGGCCAGGATATTGCCGCAATTTTGTGCATCGGTAACGATAGGCTTGTCGACGAATACCTGAAGAAACAGATAGTCGACATCGATGCCGGGACGCTCGGATTTCGAGATCACGGCCACCTTGCTTGTCAAGGGATCCGACCCGCCCATCCCGTCGATCTGGCGGGGATCGGGCGATCCCATCGCGCGGAGCAGGAAGGCGTCGCGTGCCGCGATATCGGCAGGGAGGTCATCTTTGAGGAAATAGCCCCCTTTGGATGTGCCGCCACGCATCCACATGACGCGGGTGGGGTCAGACATATTTCAGGCCCATTTCGGCGAGGCGGCCACGCATATCGTAAATGTCGAGGCCGAGTTCCCCGGCAGCGAGCCGTTGACGCTTCGTTTCCTCATTGGCTTCGCGTGCCTGGGCCTTTGCCAACACGTCGGCGGCGCGTTCGCGCTCGACCACACAGACCCCATCGTCATCTGCAATGATCACGTCACCGGGACGGATCACGGCGTCTGCGCAAACGACGGGGACATTGACCGATCCCAGCGTCGCCTTCACCGTACCCTGTGCGAAGATGGCCTTCGACCAGACAGGAAAGCCCATGGCCGTCAGATCGCGCACGTCACGTACCCCCGCATCGATTACCAGCCCCCGGCAACCCCGTGCCATCGCCGAGGTGGCGAGAAGGTCTCCGAAATAGCCGTCTTCGCAAGGCGAGGTGGGGGCGAGCACGAGAATGTCGCCGGGCTGCAGCTGCTCGATGGCGACATGCACCATCCAGTTGTCCCCGGGAGGCGCGGAGATGGTGACCGCCGAGCCCGCGATACGGGCGCCTGCATAGATCGGGCGCATGCGGGAGGCGAGCAGCCCTGTGCGGCCTTGCGCTTCATGGACCGTCGCAACGCCGCAAGAGGCGAGGGCGTCGATTACCGGCGCTTCCGCTCGCTCGATAGATTGGACGACTAAACCCGACACAACGCTCTCCTTGGCAACGATAACTGGGAGAATGCGCGCCGTTCCGTCCTTGCAGCAAATCCGTTCTTTGCCCGATGAATAAGAATTTGCTAATCGTGCAGCATGGAACGGCTGGACGTGAATCTGCGGCATCTGCGCGCCTTTCTGGCGATCATGGAAAGTGGAAGCGTGACGGCAGCCGCGCGTGAGGTTCACCTTACCCAGCCTGCAGTGACGCAGGGAATCGCCAAGCTGGAGTTGCGGTTCGGGGTGCCGCTTTTCGAACGGCAGCCGCGCCGCATGATCCCCACGGATGAGGCACGAATCCTGGCGCCGCGCGCTACCGCGATCATTCGGCTTCTGGGGCAAACGCGCGCGACGGCGGCGCAGGTTTCCGCTTTTCTCGGCTTATCGCGAGCGGGAAGTTATGCAAATGCTGCGACGGCCATGGGTCTGAGCGAAGCATCGCTGCATCGGGCGGTGAGCGACCTTTCGCTCGCTTTGGGACAGGATCTTGTGAGGCGGCGCGGCAAGGGTGTTGTCCTGACGGCGCGCGGCTTGGCGATGGCGCGCAATTTCCGGCTCGCGCTTGCCGAGCTTCGATCGGCGGATATTGAGCTGGCCGCATTGCGAGGCCACGAAAGAGGGCGCATCACGATCGGAGCGATGCCGCTTTCGCGTGCGCGCCTGTTACCGAGCGCCGTCGCAGCGTTTCATCGCGCGAAGCCGGATATCGATATCGTCATCATGGAGGGCTCCTATGCCGAGCTGACGGGGCCGCTGCGTGACGGCGATATCGATATGATGGTCGGTGCGGCGAGGACAAATATATCGGCAGATATGGCACAGAGAGAACTTTTCGACGATCCGCTCATCATTCTTGCCGGCGCGCACCACCCGCTGGCGCAGGCCCGCCGGCCCCCGACGATTGCGGCGCTCGCGCGGTATCCATGGATCGTGGCCGCGGCTGGTACGCCGTTAAGGGCGCATTGGCAGTCGATGTTCGAGGAGGTCGGCGTTACGCCACCACGCGTGCCGATGGAATGCGGCTCAGTCATGATCGTCCGGCAAATTCTTGTCGAAAGCGATTTCCTCACTCTGCTGTCGCCCGATCAGGTCAGTGTGGAACTGGAGGCGGGGTGGCTCGTGAGAATTGCAGGCCCGGTGCGTCCGATGTCGCGCACCATCGGTTTGACCGTCCGATCGGATTGGCGGCCTACGCCGGCACAGGCTGCTCTGATCGAGGTTATCGAGGAACAGGCCGCAGTGCTGCGCGACGAACACACTTCGTAATTTCTAATGCATTAGGTGCCAATCCGATTGGCGGTGCGTGGACGGTTGCCGCTAATCTCGGCAAATGGATCAGATTGCTGTCGCTTTGATTGGTTTCGGAGAAGCGGGCCGCAGCTTTGCGGAAGCAGGGTCCTGGTCGACTTCGGCGCGTGTCTTCGACGTTTTGACCGATGATCCGGCCAGCGCCGACCGCAAGCGTCGTGAGTATCTGGCAGCTGGCGTTGCGGGAAGCGACACGCTTGCCGATGCGGTGAGCCGCTCGCCGCTGGTGCTTTCGCTGGTGACGGCAGATCAAGCCGTCGTGGCCGCGCGCGCCGCCGCCTCGCTGGTCGCTCCTGCTGCGATGTTCTGTGACATGAACAGCGTGGCGCCTGAAACCAAGCGCATCGCCGCACAAACGATTGAAGCTGCCGGCGGGTGGTATGTGGACGTGGCGGTCATGGCGCCGGTCAATCCCGCCAAGCTCTCCGTACCGCTGTTGCTGAGCGGCGTCAGAGGGAGCGACGCGGCGGCGGCACTGGAGCGGTTGGGTTTCACGAATATCCGGGTAGTGGGCGACAAGGTCGGTCAGGCCTCGGCGATCAAGATGATCCGTTCGGTGATGGTGAAAGGTATCGAAGCCCTCACCGCAGAATGCGTGCTCGCGGCGGAAAGGGCAGGGGTCACGGCTGAAGTGCTCGGCTCGCTCGGCCCCGAATGGGATGCCAAGGCGGACTATAATCTCGACCGGATGATGGTTCATGGCCTGCGCCGCGCCGCCGAGATGGAAGAAGTTGCGCTCACGCTCGAAGGGTTGGGGGCAGCAAGCGGGATGACTCGCGAGGCTGTCGCGCTGCATCGCCGTCTGGGTCGATTGGGGGTCACACCTCCGCCGGAAGGGCTTTCCGCGAAAATCGAGAAAATCACCGATCTGGAATCCAAACTAGTGGGGAGGGTTGACGCCGCATGAGTCTGATTATCGACTGCCATGGTCATTATACCGTGCTGCCCAAGGGGCACGATGCCTGGCGAGAGGAGCAGAAGGCGGCTTTCAAAGCGGGCGTGCCTGCGCCGGCCTATCCGGAGATTTCCGACGATGAAATCCGTGACACCATCGAATCCAACCAGCTTCGCCTGATCAAAGAGCGTGGCGCCGACCTCACGATCTTCTCTCCCCGGGCGTCTGCGATGGCCCCGCATGTCGGTGATGCCGGTGTCGCGAAGGAATGGGCGATCCGCTGCAACGACCTGATCTCGCGCGTGGTCGGCCTTTATCCGGAAACTTTCGTTGGCGTGTGCATGCTGCCGCAATCGCCCGCAGCCGACATGGTGAACAGCATCGCGGAACTGGAACGCTGCGTCGATATGGGATTTATCGGGTGCAATCTGAACCCCGACCCGGGCGGCGGCCATTTCCAGCATCCGCCGCTGACAGACCGTTACTGGTATCCCTTTTACGAGAAGATGGTGGAGCTGGACGTTCCGGCGATGATCCACGTGTCGGGCAGCTGCAATCCCGCGATGCATGCCACGGGCGGATACTACATCGCGGCCGACACGATCGCCTTCATGCAGTTGCTCGAGGGAGATCTGTTCAAGGATTTCCCCACCTTGCGCTTCATCATCCCGCATGGCGGCGGTGCCGTCCCCTATCATTGGGGGCGTTACCGGGGCCTGGCCGACATGCTGAAGAAGCCGGCCCTCGATGCGCATCTGATGAACAACATCTTCTTCGACACCTGCGTCTATCACCAGCCAGGCGTCGACCTGTTGGCCGATGTGATCGACAACAAGAATATCCTGTTCGGTTCGGAAATGGTCGGTGCGGTGCGCGGCATCGATCCTACCACCGGCCATTATTTCGACGATACCAAGCGTTATGTGGACGCGCTCGTGATCAGCGACGCGGAGCGTCATGCGATCTTCGAAGGGAACGCCCGCCGGGTTTTTCCGCGGCTCGATTCCCGATTGAAGGAGAGAGGGCTGTGAGCTTCGTTTCGAAAGCCTTCGTTTCGACTGCTTCCGGTGACAAATATGTCCAGCAGCTCATCAAGCATTGGAGCCACCGGTTCGAGACGTCCTATGCCGATGGAGAAGGCCTAGTCCCCTTTTCTGACGTGGCTTCAGCGAGCTTTACCAGCGATCCGGAGGGTATCCGTATCGTCCTGCGCACATCAGGCGCGGAAGAGGCTGAAACCCTGCGGGGGGTAATCGAGAGCCATCTCGACAGGTTCGCCTTTCGGGAAGCCCCTTTGTCTTATACCTGGGAGGATGGGCGGTGACTGGTCGAACAAGGGATATTCACGCCTATTTGGCCGAGTTCGACGATATCCCCGGCACGCGGGTCTATACGGCAAAACGTGCCCGGCAGGGCTATTGGATGAACCAGTTCGCGATGAGCCTGATGAAAGCCGAAAACCGTGAGCGCTGGAAAGCCGATGAGCGTGCCTATATCGATGAATGGCCGATGACCGAGGATCAGAAGCAGGCCGTTCTGGATCGGGACTATAATCGCTGCCTCGATCTCGGCGGCAATATCTATTTTCTGGCCAAGGTCTTCTCGACGGATGGGCTCAGCTTCCTACAGGCCGTCGGCACGATGACCGGCATGAGCCCCCAGGACTATCAGGCGATGATGATTGCCGGCGGCCGCTCGCCTGAAGGCGTCCGCTCGATTCGGGAGAAAAGGTGATGGCCCGCATTTCCGCCGGCGTCGCGACAAGCCATATTCCCGCGATCGGCGCCACGATCGACAACGGCAAGACGGGCGAGCCTTATTGGGCGCCGGTATTTGCCGGCTATGACTGGTCGAAGCAATGGATCGCCGAAGAAAAGCCCGACGTAGTCATCATTGTCTACAATGACCATGCGTCGGCTTTCGACATGCGGATAATCCCCACTTTCGCGATCGGCTGCGCCGATCGCTACGGTATTTGTGATGAAGGCTGGGGACCGCGGCCGGTGCCGGAGGTGATCGGGCATGCAGACCTTGCTTGGCACATTGCGCAAAGCCTGATCCTGGACGAGTTCGACATGACCATCATCAACGAGATGGACGTCGACCACGGCTTGACCGTTCCGCTCAGTCTCATGTTCGGTCAGCCCGAGGCCTGGCCGGTAAAGGTCATTCCGATTGCCGTGAATGTGGTCACATATCCGCCGCCATCGGGCAACCGGTGCTGGCAATTGGGCGAGGCGATCGCGCGGGCAGTGGCGAGCTTCCCCGAAGATCTCAACGTGCAGGTCTGGGGTACGGGTGGTATGAGCCACCAGTTGCAGGGGCCTCGAGCGGGCCTGATCAATGCGGAATGGGACAACCGCTTCCTCGATTTGATGAGCACAAATGACGGGGAGACGCTTCGTACCATTCCCCATATCGAATATCTGCGCGAGACGGGCTCCGAAGGCATCGAAATGGTGATGTGGCTCATCATGCGCGGGGCGCTGGGCCGCATGGTCAAGCCATTGCATCGGCACTATCACGTCCCGGCGTCCAATACCGCGGTCGGACATCTCATATTGAGGCCGGCTGAGAGTTCGTCATCGGAGGTCTAGTGGACTTCGAAGACCTCAAGGCCAGAGTGATCGAACTGCGTGAGACGCAACAATCGATCGCCTCGGTTGTCCAGGACCAACCGCCTGACTGGCGGAAGGAAGTGGTTCGTTTGAGGCTCGAATTGTCGCGCAAGCTGGGCTTTGTCAGCAATTCTACGAATGACTGGCAAGCGCACGCGAGTGCTTCGGCTGCCTGGTCGCGGTTTCGCAAAAACCTGTCGGTCTTGCGCGCCGCGCTGGCTGAGCATCAAGCTCGCTGGCCGGCGGTGGCGCTAGACGAGAGAGCGACTGATTTTCAGGCGTCTACTCGACGCATACGCAAGGCCTTTGATGACCTCGAGCAGGGGCTCGCTGAACTGCAACTGGCTGCTTCGCGAAGCAACCCAACATAAGGAAATGTCACATATGCGGATTGCACTGGCTGGTGCGGGCGCCTTTGGCGAGAAGCACCTGGATGGCCTCAAGAACATCGATGGCGTGACCGTCACTTCGCTGGTCGGCCGCGAGCTGGAGCCGACCCGGGCGATAGCCGAGAAATACGGTGTCGGCCACGTCACTACAGAACTCGATGAAACGCTTGCCCGCGACGACGTCGATGCGGTCATTCTATGCACGCCTACGCAGATGCACGCTAAGCAAGCTATTGCCTGCATGGAGGCAGGCAAGCATGTCGAGGTAGAGATTCCGCTGGCGGACAGCTGGGCAGACGCGCAAGCGGTCCTGGCCAAGCAGAAGGAAACGGGTCTGGTCTGCATGGTGGGCCACACCCGTCGGTTCAATCCGTCGCACCAATATGTGCACAACAAGATCCGGGCCGGAGAACTGAACGTCCAGCAGATGGACGTCCAGACCTATTTTTTTCGCCGCAAGAACATCAACGCGAAGGGTGAGCCGCGTAGCTGGACGGACCATCTGCTGTGGCATCATGCCGCGCATACGGTGGACCTTTTCGCCTATCAGGCCGGAAAGATCGTCGAGGCACATGCGCTGCAGGGGCCAATCCATGCGGAACTTGGGATCGCGATGGATATGTCGATCCAATTGAAGAGCGAAACCGGCGCTATCTGCACCCTTTCGCTGTCGTTCAATAATGACGGACCGCTCGGCACTTATTTCCGGTATATCTGCGATAACGGCACCTACATCGCGCGCTACGACGACCTGGTGAACGGCAAGGAGGAGCCGATCGACGTTTCCCAGGTGGATGTGTCGATGAACGGCATCGAGTTACAGGATCGTGAGTTCGTCGCGGCCATCCGCGAGGGTCGCGAGCCCAATTCCTCAGTCGCCGGCGTATTCGATTGCTATCGCGTGCTTGGCGAACTGGAAGCGCAGCTTGTCCGCTGATCCCTTCGCGCTACCACAGGCAGGAAGAGCATAGTATGACCGCGACCCTTCCAAAGCGCGCTTTAGGCCCGTTTTCCGTGTCAGCAATTGGTCTTGGCTGCATGAACCTTTCGCATGGGTATCAGCCGCGTCCCGAGGCTGAAGCAGCTGAACGGCTACTGTTACATGCGTTGGATAGAGGCGTCACGTTCTTCGATACGGCTGCTCTCTACGGGTTCGGAGCAAATGAGACGCTGATCGGGCGTGCCTTGGGACATCGCCGCAAGGATTTCGTCCTTGCCAGCAAATGCGCGCTTGGCGAGATCAATGGAAAACGCGGTCTCGACGGTTCGGCGGCGGCGATCACGCAGACATTGGATGAAGCATTGATACGATTGAGGACCGATGTCATCGACCTCTACTATCTTCACCGCCTCGATCCGAAGGTACCGATGGAAGAGTCGGTCGGCGCCCTGTCGCGGGCAGTGGAGGCAGGAAAAATTCGCACGATCGGTTTGTCGGAAGTATCGGCAGAAACGATCCGCGCGGTACATGCGATCCATCCGGTGACAGCTGTCCAGACCGAATATTCGCCCTGGACGCGCAATGTGGAACTTGCCGTACTCGATTGCTGCGAGGAGCTCGGGATTGGCTTTATCGCCTTCTCGCCTCTGGCTCGCGGCTTGTTGGCGGGAAGTGTGGGTACGGCAGGTTTCCAGCAAGGCGACCTGAGAGCCGCGATGCCGCGGTTCCAGGAACCTCATTTGACGCGGAACCTCGGGCTTTATGATCAGATGGCTGGGTTGGCCCGGGCTGCAGATTGCACTCCGGCGCAGCTCTGCCTCGCCTGGCTGCTTTCAAAGCGCGACTTCGTCGTTCCGATCCCCGGGACCACGAACATTGATCATCTCGATGAAATTCTGGATACCCTGTCGTTGACCATCTCCGAGGTCGTGTTTGACCAAGTGGACGCCCTTTTCGCTTTTGGCGCCGTTTCGGGACCTCGTTATTCAAAGGAAGCCCAATCGCAAATTGGTACCGAGATTTGGGAGGGTGAGCCGCTTGCCAGCTAGACTGTTCAGGTGAAACGGGTCGTTCGGGACCGGCGACGCAGGGTCGCGGCCGCAGTTCGCCGGCCGGCCGGTGCCCCGCCCGGTCCGAGGAAGGCTCAGCTTCGGCGCGTCGAAATTCTGGAAGCGGCGAGGCGATTGTTTGTTGAGCGAGGCTATGACGCGACGACGATGGATGACGTTTGCGTTGAAACTGGCCTCGCTAAGGGCACACTTTACCATTATTTTTCAAGTAAGACCGAATTGCGTGCGGCACTTCGGGACAACTTCTGCAACATGATATTGAACCGTGTCAAAAGCAGGATCAGTCTTTGCGAATCCGACGATTTTTTCACGCGGATCGATCTTCTGGTCGAGACGGCGGTGGAAAGTTATCTGGACACGCCCGAGTTGCGGGATGTGATCTTCTTCAGTGGGGATACGCCGCTCAGATCCGTGGCCGTGAACGACGGGCTTGTGGGCTATATCAGCGATCTGCTTTCACAAGGAACGCTGGAGGGCGCATGGTGTGTGGATGATCCCCACGCGCTATCAACGCTGATCTATTATAGCATCCATGCGATCGCAGACGATGCCTTGATGAGCGGTGCGCGACGCCCTCGAAGCGCGGTGCGTGTCTCGAAACTGGTCGCTATCACGCCGGACTAACGCTTCTCATCTGGTTTCGCGCAATCAAGATTCCGCGAGTATCGTCGGGCGTTTACATGCATCAGCTATCAGAATGGATGGCTTCTCATCAAATGAGAGTGTCCATACCGCGAAGGCATCCATCGGCCGGATTTGTTAGGGAATGCCAAACTGGATTTCAGGGAAATAGCAAACGTGAATCTTAGCCTTGCGGAGCCAAAACTGCTCCGGGCGCAAGCTTTTGTCGATGGCGCATGGATCGACGGCGAAGCGCGAATCGACGTCTTGAATCCGGCAGACAGCTCCTTGGTCGGCTCGGTCCCGGATCTCGGGTATCGCGAGGCCGAAGGTGCCGTCGACGCGGCCTATCGTGCCTTGACCGATTGGCGAAAAGCTACAGGCAAGCAGCGGGCCGCGATTTTGCGGCGCTGGTATGATCTGGTGCTCGTCCATACGGATGATCTGGCGCGCCTTCTGACGGCCGAGCAAGGCAAACCGTTGCACGAGGCCAAGGCCGAGGTGGTGTATGCGGCATCGTTCATCGAATGGTTCGCGGAGGAGGCGAAGCGTGTGAACGGAGATGTCTTAGCACCTCATGCGGCCGACCACCGTCTCCTGGTGCGACGCGAACCCGTGGGTGTGGTAGGCGCTGTAACACCCTGGAATTTTCCGCTCGCCATGATCACCCGAAAGGCAGCGCCAGCTCTGGCTGCCGGCTGTACCATGGTGCTGAAGCCGTCGGAATTGACGCCGCTTTCAGCGCTCGCTTTGGCGTGGCTGGCCGACCAGGCCGGAGTGCCGGCGGGAGTTTTCAATATCGTGACCGGTCAGCCCGCGCCGATCGGCGATGTGCTGACGGCTGACAAGCGCGTTCGCAAGTTCACCTTCACTGGTTCGACAGGCGTTGGCAAGATGCTCGCCGCCCGTTGTATGAGCACCGTGAAGAAGGTTTCCCTCGAATTGGGTGGAAACGCGCCGTTCATTGTCTTTGATGATGCGAAACTCGACGATGCGGTTGAAGGCGCAATAGCATCAAAGTTCCGGAATTCAGGTCAGACCTGCGTCTGCACAAATCGCATTCTGGTCCAATCCGGCGTTTATGAAGCCTTTTCCCGGCAGCTGGCGGCACGTGTTCGCGCGCTTGCCGTCGGGCCGGGTCTTTCGACCGGCGCGGATCAGGGGCCATTGATCGATGAACGTGCCGTTGCAAAGGTCGAAAGCCATATCGAAGACGGCGTCAAACATGGTGCCAGGATATTGACCGGAGGGCGACGAGTGCCCGGGGCAGGCCATTTCTTCGAGCCGACCGTTCTCGTAGATGTTTCGCCGGATGCTCTCCTATGTCGGGAGGAAACCTTTGGCCCCCTTGCCGGCCTCGTCCGTTTCCAGACAGAGGATGAGGCGATCAATTTGGCGAATGCCACGGACAGCGGCTTGGCGGCTTATGTATACACGCAATCCCTTGAGCGCAGTTGGAAGGTGAGTGAGGCTCTTGAATATGGGATGGTTGGGCTCAACACCGGCCTGATTTCGACGGAGGTCGCGCCTTTCGGTGGGGTGAAGGAATCCGGTCTCGGGCGGGAAGGATCACGATATGGGATCGATGAGTATCTCAATTTGAAATTCGTCTGTCATCAGATCGGTTAGGACGCATCCGATTCCAAGCGTTTCTTTAGAACTGGATTGTCAAAGAGAAACGGCAAAAAACGAACGCGCTGGCTGTTGATGACAGGCCGTTACTACGGTAGCTGAATCGACCGCGCGATTAAGCTCGTGCGACAGTCGAACAACGTAGTGCGTACGAGCTTATCATGGCGAAGAAGACCGACATTATCAACGAATATGAAGCAGCGGCTGTCGCCTTACGCCACCTATATAGCGTCTGTTCGGCAATCCCGATCTGACGACAGGCCTCGTCGGTGGTCCCGCCTCGCCCGACAATCACATCAACCTCACGCAGCTTCGCGATGATCTGTTCCGGCGTAAATCGCTGACGTCCCATATATTTCTCCATTCCTTTCGCCCGCTCGGGCTCTCTTCAGAAATGGACCAATTTTCTCAAGGCAGACCAATTTTATGAAAATCAATCGACCAGCCGCGCAAAAAGTAACGGCCATACTGCGTCGGCGAACAAAAGATCATGGAGGCGCTCAACCGCCAGTGACGTTCATATGGCGTTCGACAGCCGGCTGTGATCGCGCAATGTCGAACTCGTGGCGGAGTGGCTTGGCGGTCATTACGGCATCCAGCGCCGCGTCGATCGCATCCCGGCCACCAACACGCATCGCATCGCGCAGTTCGATGCGCTGGTCGCGGCCGAGACAACCAAAAATGGTGCCAGTAGCCGATATGCGGATGCGGTTGCAGCCGGCGCAGAAATTGTCGGTGAGGGGCGTAATGAAGCCTATCCGCCGACTGGTTTCGGCAACGTCATAATAGCGCGCCGGTCCGCCGGTTCGGTGGAGCGACGGAATCAGGACATATTCGCGCGCCAGCCGACGTTTCACGAGGTCGAGGGGCAGATAATGATTGGTCCGGTCTTCTTCCACCGCACCCAACGGCATCGTCTCGATCAGCGAGAGATCGAATCCCCGTTCGCCGCACCAGCCAACCATTGTTCCGATTTCATCTTCGTTGAGCGCCTTGAGCGCAACCATGTTGATCTTCACGGCGAGGCCCGCGTCTTGCGCGGCGGCGATCCCGGCCAACACCTGGTCCAGGTCGCCGCGCCGGGTGATCGCCCGGAAGCGCTCGTGGTCGAGGCTGTCGAGGCTGATGTTGAGTCTGCGAATGCCATATCGATGGAGGTCGCGCGCGACTGTGGCGAGCTGGGTAGCGTTGGTTGTCATCGTCAGCTCATCAAGGCCGTTGCCGATGTGTTGGCCGATCGCCTCCACCAACCCGACGATGCCGCGACGGACCAGAGGCTCGCCACCGGTCAGGCGGATGCGTCGCACACCTCGCGCGATCAGGGCATCGGCCAGTTCCGCCAGTTCCTCCAGGGTGAGGAGGTCCTGGCGCGGCAGGAACTCCATGCGCTCGGCCATGCAATAACGGCAGCGCAGGTCGCACCGATCGGTGACGGACAGGCGGACATAAGTGATCGTTCGGCCGAAACGGTCGGTCAGGCTGCGCCAAGGCTTCCCTCTATCGGGAGTTGGAGTGGCCGTGAGGCCTTCCCGTTCAGCCATGGCGCACACGTCCCTCCCTGTTCATGGCCTGTTGCCCCTGATCCAGGGATGATGTGGAGGAGTCATCCTTCGTCAGCAGGCTTCGCAGGCAGCCTATCAAATTCGGCAGCGAGATTGGCTGATATGCGCTCGAGGACCGATCGACAGATTTCAACTTCGCGCGGCTCGATGCCAGCAACAGCGACCTTGTTGATGTCGATCGCGTATTGCATCAGCTCCTTTTCGAGCGCACGGCCATGATCTGTAAGAGTAATCCGCAATTTTCGACGATCATCCTTGTCCTTGGCGCGTTGCACCAGCCCTTGCCGAAGCATGGCGTTTATCATGGCGACCGTCGTATTTTCGGTGACGTTAGTCATGTCGCTCAGATATTTTTGGGTCACCCCGTCCCTGAGCCATAGGACACGAAGATAGTACCAGAAACCGGTTTTGAGTTCGTGCTTGGCCAAATAGGCACTCAAGAGCCGATCGAACCGTCGGTGGCAGCGCCGAACCTGATAGCCCAAACTCAGTTCCGGATCGAGTTTGGGGGCGTGCTTCGACATCTGTTCACTCCTGACGGGTTCAACCGATCCTCCACTCGCACAGACGCCGCACGAACGCATCGCAAAACCGTACCCGGCACCCGAAACCCATATTCCTATGATGGTCCTCGGGATATTAAACGTGTCCCGAGGACCATCATGTGAGCAGTAGACTGGCCTCGTGCAGGATGGTTTCTTAGATGCGGAACTCGGCGAAAGTCTCGGGCGCGAACATCTCTTCTATGGTGAGCTGGCGGGGCGACAGGCCCTGCTCGTGATGGTAACGCGTGAATGTCTCGATGACGTGGCGGTTCTTTTCGATGCCATAGGGCCACCATTCCCTGCCCATCGTAGCAATAGTGTCCTCCACTGCGGCGATCTGCCATGGCAACATCGTTTTCAGCGATGCCGACACCAACAATTGTTCATAGCTCAACCGCTGGGCTTCTACGAATGCCTTGTAAAGCGCCTGAGCAATCCATCGATTCTTCTCATACACGTCTCGCCGGATGGCCACGACATGCATGATCGGGAAGATTCCTGTCTTCGCGAAATAGGCTTTTTCAACGTCCACAAAATTGGGGAAGAGGCGCCGAACCTTGCCCGGCTCCGAATAGAAGGTCGACGGCGCCCGCGCAGTATGCAGCGCATCGATCTCTCCATCCGCCAGCATGCGCTTCAAGGTCTGGGTGGGTCCGATCGGCTCGACCTTGAACTTGTCGGGTAGATTGAGCTTCAGCTTCTCCTCGCGCCCCGGCTCCTCTTCACCACCCGTGACGTAGGTGACCGACGCAGGATCAATGCCATACTCGTCCTGCAGGATGCCGCGGATCCAGACCGGAGCCGTCATCTGATATTCAGGCACGCCGATCCGCTTGCCGACGAGATCCTCGGGCTTTTCGATGCCGCTTTTGGCGGAGACGAAAATGCAGGAGTGGCGGAAGAAGCGCGAAGGAAAGACGGGAATGGCGATGAAGCCAGGATTCTCGCGGCCCAGGGTCACGCAATAGGACGACATCGACAGTTCAGCGACATCGAATTCTCGATTGCGCAGCATGCGGAAGAAGGTTTCCTCGACATCCAGAACCTGAAAGTTGAGGTCGATGCCGTCGGGCCGGACCGCGCCCGTCTGGAGGGCTTCGGTGCGGTCATAGCCCCAACAGGCGAGGGAAAGGCTCAGTCTGGTCATTGTCACGGTTTCTCCGATAGAGTGTCGAGAAGTTGGTTGGGCGCTACGTCCGTATTGCGTCGGCTCGATTCGAGGAGCGCGACGCAACAGGCCATGGTATCAAGTCCCCAGCGCCCGTCATGGATCGGGCGGCGAATGCCTAGGCAACCGCCGACAAACTCGTCGATGACTTCCTTGCGCGGCAGGGCAGGGGGCTCGATCGGCTGGAAATCGCGTTCGGTGTCCCCATAAATTGAGAGCCCCTTGGGCGACAGTTTCAGGTCCGCGCGGTCGCAGCTGACGATGATGAAACCGAAATGCTCATGATGCGGCGCTGGCGTGTCGGCAGCGACAGCCGGGACGCCGTATGTGCGCTTCAGTTTGGCTTCGATTTCATCCTGCGATGATAGCGTCGCAAGCCTCTTACGCGCCTCGCCGTAGCGATCCGGGTCCTTGTCATAGCCAAGCTCCGCTATCCACCCCACCAGTTCGTCGCTGTCATAATGCGCATATCCGCTATAGGTCAGCGACGCTGCAGCACCGGCTTCAAATGTCACCAGCGCCGTATAGGCGCCTTCGCTCGGGCGGCTGCTATCCCAGTTGGCGGCGACGGCGCGAACAGATGAAACGGGCTGCCCGACAAGGCGGCGCACGACATCGATCTGGTGCGCCGCTTGGCTGTAGACGACGCCGCCGCCACGGGCGCTATCCAGTTCTTCCGGACGCCTGGGCCGGAACATGAAATCGGTGAAGTTGAGCGCCGTGACCATCCGCACGGCACCGAACCTGCCTGAGGCAACCAATTGCGCGGCAGCCTGTACGGGTGCATCGAAGCCGTGGCTGGGTCCGACCACGAGCACCTTGCCGGCATCGGCGGCGGCGCGCTCTATACGCGCGCAATCTGCAAGCGTTGTCGCCATCGGCTTTTCGACCAGCACATGCTTTCCAGCCCGCAGAGCGGCGATGGCCTGCTCGGCATGCAACTCATGCGGGGTGGCTATATAAACCGCATCGATAACCGGCGAATACAAGAGCGCGTCGAGCGTATCGAACGCCGGCGCGCCGAATTCGTCCGCGAAGCGTTCCCGAGCTTCGCGGCGCAGGTCGAAAGCCCCGGCAAGCGCTACGCGAGAATCGGCCTTCAGCGCGGGCAGAGTGAGCATGAAACCCCGGCCGAGCCCAATGATTCCTAGTCGCAACGCATTTGCCATTCTTTGCCTGCCGCTCCCTTCAACCCGAAAATCAGGCTTGAAAAAGCCATTACTACGATATAGAAGTAATTTCAAGGGCGCATCCTGAGGGTGATTCGTCTTCGTGCCAAGCCAAAATGAGGAGGGTAGCTAATGACTCCGGAACAAAATGATCTGCTTTGCCGTGTGGAGGGCGAGGCCCCAATGGGGAAGCTGATGCGGCAGCACTGGTTGCCCGCCTGCATGATCGAGGACGTCGCCGAGCCAGACGGCACGCCGTTGCGTGTTCGCTTGCTGGGTGAGAACATGGTCGTGTTCCGCAATACGGAGGGGCGCATCGGTGCGCTCGACGAGCTGTGCCCGCACCGGCGCGCTTCCCTTGCCTTCGGTCGCAACGAGGAATGCGGCCTGCGTTGCCTTTATCATGGCTGGAAATTCGATGTGGACGGCAATGCCGTCGACATGTCTTCCGAGCCGGTCGATGCAAAGCTACGCGGCACGATGAAGACCAAGGCATATCCGGTGGTAGAATCTGCTGGTTTCGTCTGGGTGTGGATGGGTGACCCGGAAAATGTCATCCCTTTCAGCCCGCCGAACTGGTCGGCCGCGCCGGCTGAGAAGATCAGCATCGTGAAAATGCATGGCGGCTGCAACTGGGCGCAGGTTCTCGAAGGGTCGATCGATTCGGCGCACAGTTCGAGCCTGCATTCATCGAACATGCCGACGGCCACCGAAGTAAGCGGCTCGACGGCTACGGACACCGCGTGGCTTCGCCCGTCGGCCGACAAGGCGCCCAAGATTGAAGTGCAGAAAACGCCGTTCGGCTTTCGTTATGCTGCTATCCGCAAGCCGATCATCGATGCGGACAAGCAGGACTATGTACGCATGACTCTGTTCCAGGCTCCGTTCACGGTGCACATCCCGTCCAACGACCAATATCATCTGTCACAGATGCTGGTTCCGATCGACGATGTGAACACCATGTTCTATTGGATCGCCTGGCATCCGACGAAGGGCATCAGTCAGGATGCCTGGCGCAAGTTCTGCGGGGCGGAGATTGGCAAGGACGTCGAGCCCGTTACCTTCAAAAAGCGGCGCAACGCCGAAAACAACTATCTGCAGGACCGGGCCCTGATGAAAGCCGGCGACTTTACCGGCATCTACGGCATTCCCTGTCAGGACATGGCGATGTGGGAATCGATGGGGCCGATCGCCGACCGCAGCGAGGATCTGCTCGGCTCGAGCGACAAGGCGATCTTCACCTTCCGCACCCAGATGTATCGCGCCGCCCAGGCTGTTCAGAAAGGCGAGCCGGCACTGGGTGCTGTAGAACCGCGCGTGCCACTGGCGAAGCTCATGTCGTTCGAGGGCATGGTCCCCAAGGGCGATGACTGGCGGCTGATCAACGTCTCCGAGGAGGAGAGGCGCTTGACCGGCGTCTTCGCCGACAAGGAAGAAGTTGAAGATCTGGCGGACGCGGTTTCCTGATGCGTGAGTCGGATTTGATCGCGGGCCTGGATCAGCAACAACTCGACAACTTCGTCGATTATGTTCTGAGTGAGGATCTGGGGAGCGGAGACGTCACGAGCCGTGTGTCAGTCCCCGCCAGCGCGCGCTTTTCCGCCGTTCTGGCTGCCCGGCAACCGATAGTGGTTGCCGGGCTCCAGCTGGCAGCCGCGTTTTTCGGTAAGCTCGACCCCGAGGTCGCTATCGAATTCCTGGTGCAGGATGGGGACAATGTTGCCGCTGGGCAGCCCCTCATGCGAATTGCGGGAAGCGCGCAGCTCATGCTCGCGGCCGAGAGGTCCGCTCTCAATACGCTCCAGCACCTGACCGGCATCGCGACGGTGACGCGATCTTATGCCGAAGCGATCGCCGGTACGGATTGCGTCCTTCTCGATACGCGCAAGACAATTCCCGGTCTTCGGGCGATCGAGAAATATGCCGCCAAGGTGGGCGGGGCGCGGAATCATCGCATGCGTCTGGATGACGGTATCCTGATCAAGGACAACCACATCGCCGCCGCTGGCAGCATTGTCGAAGCGGTCAAGGCTGCGAAAGCCGCCAATACCGGGCTGGAAGTCCAGGTCGAGGTTGACGGGATCGAACAAATCGAGCCTGCGCTGATGGCGGGGGCGGATCGTCTGCTTTGCGACAACATGTCTCCTGCCAAGCTCAAAGAGGCCGTCGCCCTTGTCGGCGGCCGCGTCCCCATCGAAGCGTCAGGCGGCGTGCGGCTCGATACGATTAGGGAAATCGCGTCGACTGGCGTCGATTTTGTATCAGTCGGGCGCATCACCCAAAGTGCTCCCGCGGCCGATATCGGATTGGACTACGCGCTTTCCCCATGAGCCTTGCGCGCCAAGGCGGCGTGGAGGTTTTTCAGTCGATAGCAGACTGCCAAAAAGCATATTTGGAAATTAGAGGACTAATGGAGATTACCGTTACAACGCGCACTGGCGAGCGCGTGACCGTCACACCGAATGGCGCAACCACGTTACTGGAAGCGATCCGCGACGCAGGCATCGACGAGTTGCTTGCATTGTGCGGAGGGTGTTGCTCCTGCGCAACCTGCCATATCCAGGTCGATGAAGCGTTTCTCGATCGCTTGCCACCCATGAGTACGGATGAGGACGATCTTCTGGACTCGTCCGAGCACCGTTGCTCAAGATCTCGGTTATCCTGTCAGTTGACTATCTCTGATGCTCTGGACGGACTTTGCATCACGATTGCGCCGGAAGATTGAGGGCACTTGAGTTCGCAAAGAGAGCTCAATCAGGCTCTTGCCGTTAACCGACGGCGTGACAAGCAAAGCACGGCTTATGTAATCCTGTAAGGAAGCTATCTATCCCATGAGCGAGCGGTACGATGTTCTTATTGTTGGGGCCGGGCATGGGGGAGCTCAAGCCGCGCTCGCGCTGCGCCAGCATAAATATGCGGGAAGTGTGGCACTGCTGGGAGATGAGCCAGATCCGCCATATGAACGCCCGCCGCTCTCCAAGGAATATTTCTCAGGCGAAAAGAGCTTCGAAAGAATTCTCATTCGACCTCAGGCAATCTGGGCCGAGCGCGATATCGAGTTGCAGCTCCTGCGACGGGTTGTGGCCGTCGATCCGGCGGAGCAAAATGTTGTGCTCTCCGACGGAAGCCGCATTGGCTATGGCAAGCTGATCTGGGCAACTGGCGGTGCGCCTCGTCGCTTGAGCTGTTCGGGAAGCGATCTCATGGGTGTCCACAACGTCCGCACTCGTGCTGACGCTGACCGCATGCTGGCCGAGACGCCGAAAGTGCAGAATGTCGTGGTGATCGGTGGCGGGTATATCGGCCTCGAGGCGGCTGCGGTACTCGCCAAGCTCGGCAAGCAAGTGACGGTGCTGGAAGCGATGGATCGTGTGCTGGCAAGGGTCGCTGGTGAACCGCTTTCTCGTTTTTATGAGGCTGAACATCGGGCGCATGGCGTTGAGATCCATTTGAACGCCAAAATGGATTGCCTGATTGGACATGATGGATGGGTAACGGGTGTCCGGATGTCTGACGGCTCGGTCTTACCCGCAGACATGGTTGTCGTCGGCATCGGGATCGTTCCGGCCGTAGAGCCATTGATCGCGGCGGGTGCGGCAAGCGGGAACGGGGTAGAAGTCGATGAATTCTGTCAGACTTCGTTGCCGAACATTTACGCGATCGGCGATTGCGCGATCCATGCCAACCCCTTTGCTGGCGGTCAGCGGATCCGGTTGGAGTCAGTTCAGAACGCCAATGACCAGGCCATAACGGCCGCCAGGCATATTGCTGGTGACGCCGCGCCGTACCACGCCGTTCCCTGGTTCTGGTCGAACCAATATGATCTCAAGCTCCAGACTATCGGGCTTAGCTTGGGATACGATGAAGTCGTCGTGCGGGGCCAGAGCGCAGCGCGCAGCTTCACGCTCGTATATCTTAGCAAGGGTAAGGTGCTGGCCCTTGACTGCGTCAACTCTGTGAAGGACTATGTTCAGGGTAAGGCACTCGTTATCACGCAGGCCACTCCTGATAAATCTGTACTTGCAAACCCTGAGATTCCTATCAAGTCACTTTTGGTGAGTTGATAGAACTGTTGTTATAATAACAATTCTGATAAATTTCTGAGTATATACAAAATTAACTGAAACTTTCTCTTTACACATGTGAAGGTTTTTCTTGTATTTTCTAGAATCAGTTTGGCAGTACATAGACATAGTTGATATGTATTTTTGATTTCGGGTGGCCGGAATTGCATGTTTTGCGACGAAAAGGCAGGTCGTGCCTGCCCGTACTGATTTGCCGCTTACGATGGATAGCATCATGCACGCCTCCGTCCTTATCATCCTGCATGAGGGTCATAAGATGCTCCAGGTCCACGCAAGCGAGGCGGCTTCCTGGAAGGCACTCCTGGGTTTTGTAGAGCAGCAATGGCAGGCCCGCTTCGGTTCGCTTTTGCCACCTCTGGACGAAACGAAGCGGATTGAGGCGTTTTTCAAGGATGAGGGGGATTACCTGATCGGCAAGGTGGACGTATCGGAAATCCGGCAACAAATCGAAGACCAAGACAGCAACGTTCCCGATGCCGGGGAGCAGGTCCGTATTTGAGTGCCTCATATTGGGCGACAGCATCGGGCTGGGGACCGCACGCGCCATCAACGCGAAATATGCCCCCCAGTGCGATGTGCTAGCGGCCGAGCGTGTGCATGCACATCAGATACTTGGATGGCGTTTCCCAACGAAGAAGTACGGCGCATGCGTCTTTTCGGTCGGATCCAACGACGATGCAAGGTCTGATCTCGCCGCCAGGCTGACGAGTATCCGTATCCGGACCATCTGCCATCGGGTCATTTGGCTTCTTCCTTACAGTCGTCAACATGCCTACATTGTGAACTCGGTCGCTGCGACCTATGCTGATGAGACGATCGATCTGCTGCGCTTTCCGACGCGGGATCGGATACACCCGACGCGCTACGACCTCGTAGCGCGGGTACTACTGCGGTCGGACCCGGACTGACGCGCACGCATCTTCTGCATCGCGTTGCAACGCCGACCTTTGGCATCTGTGCATCTCAGATGAGGCAAGTTCCAATTTTGCGGTACCTGATACTCCGATTAGCCTTTGTGCACGATTATCGGCTATACAGGTTGCTGAGATGCGATATCTGACGGCGATCGAACTGGCGAACTGGATGGCGCTTTATGTCGCTGCCGGTTCGTGCTGCGTGATCGCCATGGCGCTCTCCTGCGCGACGACAATGGTGGAAGTGGTTCGCGAGCGCGGCTGGTCCAGCGTCAATTCCCTTCGGTCCGCCATCCTGTTTGTCCCGAAAATATGGTGGCGCTGGCAAAAGCTGTACCTGACTTCCATGCCTGTGACGCTCGGCATCGTCATTCTCTTCGCCACATCGATGCGCTGGAGCTAGGCGCCCGCCGCGCGACGGACGATAGCGCCGATGCGGCCCGTTTCCACATCCGCCGGTGATACACACACGAGTGGACCAATTTGCGCCATGCGCGGATGAGTGACAGCTTTTGCGGCTAGATACGTCTCATCAGTTGATCCCATGGCTTCCACGATGATCGACCTGATCTCGCCGGTTTCGCGAGAGCGCAGTTCCAGGATGAAGTCAGGCCGGCAGGCGCCGATCGGCGTAAGTGTGTCGAAAACCGGTTTCTCAATGGTGAGGTCGATTCCGATGCGATCGAACGTCCATTGGAGTTTGATCAATTCGCGGAGCACTGCGCGTTCAAATTCGGAATCTACCGGAACGAAGCGTTTCCCTGAGAAAATAGGCTGGGCGTAGGCACGGAGCGGCGCATACCCATGGGCTTCAGGATATTCCCCAGCAACGACGATCGTCAGGTAAGGCCCCTTGATCTGGTTTCCACGGATCGACGGCGATTGGACGCGATTGGCGAGGACAACCGGATCGCTTCCCGGCACATATATGGTGGAGCCGCGGACATCCTGAGCAAATAGGGCCAGGAACGCCTGCGGAGCATGGCCGCGGGGCCAGCCTCGGGCAAGTTCACGCAGACGCGCGTACATGCGTCGGCTGTGTAGCGCCTGAGCATGCGTCCAGAACGCGCGACCCAGTTCAATGCCTGGCGCGATTTCGACTTTTCCGGCCGCAACGGAGAGCACGCGGAATTCGGTTTTGATGGAACGCTCGGCCGTATCGAACGATGGAGGCAGGCAACGATTCAAGCCGGAAAGAGCAAGAAGCCGCCAAAGCAACCGCGCCAGGCGCGGGATCGATGCCTGACGGGTACGATCATCGGTGCTGTCCTCCTCGGGACGTTGGGCAAGCTTCTCGGGCGCGGGGCGCAGAACCTCGAAATAGCCGGCGGGCGGTTCCGCAGGGCTTTCCTGTGTCCACACTTCGGTGATGCGGTTTGTTGCCTGTTCGCGGAAAAACGGGCAATCGGGTTGATGCTCGGGCCGATCAGTGCTCGTAAGACGCCGCAGGTAGTAGGTTTCAGCTTCCGAGAGGAAGGCGGGAGTCAGGATGGGCGGCGGTTCACCTGGCGGCAAGCAGTCACAGGCGATCCACTTTTCGCCGATGCGCGCTTGCTGGACGAGCATGATCCCCGCTTCTTCATCGGCCCGGGCACCTTGGCCGATGTACCAGCGAACCAGGGCATTCCGAACGGCCTCTGGAAGAGGAATTCGGCCCTTTCCGCAGCCATTGCTGTATCGCGCGATCAGCCACATTTCGCTCTCGCAAGAGCTGTGCGGCCGGCCGTCAGAGTGTCTCGGGGCGGATTGACAAGATGGACTCGGCTGGCGTCCATTTTCCTCGGTTCAAGAATGGGGAGGTCGTCATGCGTGCTTTTTTCTTGGGTGTCGCCACCGTCGGCCTGATCTGTTCCGTCGAAGCGCCCGCCGTCTCGAGGCCTGAACACGCGGTCCGAAGCGTCCAGCTCATCGCGATGGGCGCCCCGGTGAAGCAAGACGTCGCGGCGCCGGCTGCGCCAGTTCGGGATCTGCCAGATGCGACACTGTTGCCGCCGGTTGGGGACTTTCGGGTGCATGACCTCAGTCGGCAATGGGTGGAATTCCAGATGGCGAACAATTTCATGGACACAAATCCCCGGTCGGCGCCTGCCGATGCCGAAGATCCGTTCGCCCATGTGGGCGTCGCGCAGTTGGGCGCGATGGCGGTCGAAGCACAGCTCCCGCCTGCATCCAGCGTGCCTGTCCCGCTCTGGATGCGAGGCGGCGCCATGTTCGCGTCGGCGGCTTATCATTATGTGCCTGGCTGCTCTTCGCCGGGTTACCGGCCGACCGGATTTCTGACGTCCGATGCCGAGATGCGCCGGGCTAGTTACTACGACATGATGAGCAACATCGCATGCCAATATGGCATTCCGGTTGGCCTGTTCGATGCCATGATCATCCGGGAAAGCCGGTATCGGCCCGACGCTTTCTCGCGCAAGAACGCATTCGGGCTCACACAGTTGATGCCCGACACGGCAGTTGCACTGGGCGTCAACCGTTACAGCATCAATGAGAACCTGCGCGGGGGCGCGAAATATCTGCGCCAGCAGCTCGACCGTTTCGGCCACTATCATCTCGCGCTCGCCGCCTACAATGCAGGACCGGGGCGGATTCGGAATGGCCTGGTCCCGCAGATCCCTGAAACGCAAGCCTATGTGGACAATGTTCTGCTCAACTGGTCGCGATTGAGCGGGATCGGGCGCCAGGCGACAATCATTTCGACGACAGCCGGCCCTAACACGCAGCTGCGCCCAACAATCGGAAGGAAGGCGTCCGTCTCGACATTCTAGCCGCATGGTTTGCTGATCCATGTCCACGAACAGTTCGGCTAGAGGTCGAAATCGTCGCCATGGGTGAGGCGATTTCTGCGCTCATGAATAGCTTGGACCTCCTCGGTCACCTTCTTGATCAATGCGTTTTGGAGCGACGGGCTCCAGGCCAGCCTGATCTCGGTTCCATCGAAGCCACCCAATTCCTCGAGCACATCAATCATTCGCTCAGGCGCGCGCACGCATATGTCGCAGAGCATGAAGACAGCCGTCGAATAACATTTCTGATAATATTCATCGAGACCTTTGAAGGTTTTCAGGCACACATATGCGTGCACTAGATTCATGCCGAGCGCGTGCAATATTGTTTCAAATTCAGGAAGCGTCATGGTGACGCGTTTTTCGGGCTTGCTGTGCAGCAAAACGCCCAGCCTCGATTTGCTGATACCGGTCAGGTGGGCGAGTTTGCGTTGAGTTGCTTTCTTGCAAGCCATCGCCCGCAGGATCAGAGGCACATAGTCCCTCTGCAGCTCGTCGCCTTGGGCGAGCTCCACAACTTACGCCCCTAACTTGGCAAGAGATGTCATATCGATCCCCCAATGCCGTTCGGATGGGGAAGACAATCATAGCAGAAAAGCCAATGCAAGCGTGGTTTCGACCAGATTTGTCCGAACCGAAAGGCTAACGCATTGGTGACCGCGCTTGTTAGTGCCGGGACCCCTTGAATGGGCCGGTCTCGCGAGGTTGATCGAACTCGTCCAACTGGAGCTTGGAAATCACGCGAGCTGCCCGCTGCTCGACTATATAGTTGAATAAAAGGGCAGAAAGAGCGTCCCCAACAGAAATGTTGGTTTCGAGTCTTGTTTCGAGCAATTCTTTTATTCTCTCAAGATTTTTGGCACTCGTCTCCGTAATCTCTAAATGGATCTGAATGCTTCCGCCTGTAGGGACAGCCACCAGATGGCGCTTTAGGTTCTCCGCATCCTCATCATCTATCTTTTCTATTCCTGGAACGCGGCTGTTCACGAGATTTTCGAGCGTCTGATAGCACTTAGTACTATTAGAATGAAGGCGAAGGCTCTCAGTCGTGAGATGAAAGAAGCGTTCGGAGATATCCAGTGTAAAGTCTCGTGAGTCAGCGCCCATAGTGCCCACGTCCTGAACTGCCCTCATCCATTAGAGCCCGATCGATGGTCGGTTGCCTTGCCGGGATTATGAACAGGCAATGGTTAATATCTGACGAGTCTTGCGCCGCGAATCTACCGCGAATGAAGCCTGTCCGCAATTGCAGGGCATAACGCCCCGTCAACCCGGCCAATTTGCCCCATATGACGGGGCAGGATGCCCTGATCACCGGGACACGGTGCCCCATTTTCATCACCGACATCGAACATGATCGAAAATTTTCCCGATTCGGGAGGGGGCTGATCCCATACGTCGTTGCGGTGCGGCGATGTGATTGGCCAGCTTTGTTTGGGCGCGGTTCCGTCGCGTCTCCAATCGAAGGAAATCCACATGCAGTCTGTCCTCCAAAAGAGCGGACACGCGGAGCTGGCGATCCTCGCCCTCGCCGTACTCCTGTTCGCTTTTCTCTTCTTCGCCGGTCCCGCCTTCGCCGGCGCCGACACGACGTTCAACACCGCGCTCACTAAGTTCACCGACTTCCTCGAGGGATCCGGCGGCAAGATCATCACGGTGCTCAGCCTCGCCGGCGGCGTGGTCGCCCTCGCTTCGGGTCGCTTCTCGATGGGGCAGATCGCGATCCCGGTCGGCGTCGGCGTCGGTGCCGGAACCGGCGTGCCGATCGTCACGTCCACCGTGACCGCGACGATCTGAACCGATCCCAGGCCTGTGCGGAGTAGCAGCTCCGCCCAGGTCCAGGAGGGGGTGGTGCAATGGCCGCAGACAAGTACGTCATTCCAACTCATCTCGACGATCCCGAGCTGATCGGGCTGTGGACGCTGGATGAGTTCCTGGCGATGGTTATCCCATTCGTCTGGGGGATCCTGTCTCAGCACATCCTTATCGGCATGCTTCTTTCGGGGGCGGGCTGGTGGGGTCTCAGAAAAGCTAAGGCAGGCCGGGCGACGTCCTGGCTGCTTCACCTGGCCTATTGGCATCTTCCGGCCGGCTTCACCGGCCTGAGAGCCACGCCACCCTCATATCTTCGACTGATGGCGGGGTGATATGGAACTTTCCTACAGCCATACGAACAGCCAGCGGATCCTGCGCCAGCGCAACATTCTGGCCGTCGCCGCGGTGGCGCTCGCCGTGATCACCCTGCTGCTCTGCACGGTCAGCCTGTCGCGCGACCGCGAGGTGGTGCTGCAACCAGTGCTGCGTTCTCCGCTGACGGTCAGCTCTGCCGGCGTCAGCCGCGAATATCTGGAGATGATCACGCGCGACACGGTCGTGCTGACGCTCGATCGCAGCCCGCAGAACCTCGAATACTGGATGAATGCGGTGCTCGACATTGCGAGCCCGCGCACGCAGGGCAAGATCAAGGCCGACCTGCTCAAGATCGTCAGCGAGCAGCGCGGCTCCTCGATCTCGCAGTTCTTCACCATCCAGAAGATGGAGATCGACACCAGGAACCTCCGCTCGGAGGTGACCGGCGAACTGCACACGATCGTCGGCAACAAGGTCATCTCCAGCGAGAACCGCACCTTCCGCTACGACTGGGAATATTCCGGCCTGTCGCTGAAGCTGGTGGGCTTCGGGATGGTGAAGACCGGCTCCGCGAAAGACCAACAGGGGAGCTCATCATGATGCCGGTCTATGCTATCGGGAGTGCCGCGCTCGGCACTGCCTTCCTCTCGCGCGTGACTTGCCACGCGAGCCGCTTCATCGGCGCAAGCCTCGTCGCCCTGGCGGTCTTCCTCATCGCCGAGCCGGCCTTCGCCGATCAGACGATCATGGCGAGCGACAGCGCGCAGGTTGATTGCACCGCGTCGGCCAAGGATCTGACCCGCATCAGCCTCGTCGAGGACGAGTTCGCGAGCGTGTCGAAGATCTCGACCGGCAATCCGCAGGACGACTTCTCGGTCGTCAACGAGCCGGTCCGCGGTGACATCTACCTGTCTGTGCCAGACGGGTTTGGCCGACCCGCGCTTTCCTTCTTCGCGACCAGCAAGCGCGGCTACGTCTACAAGTTCGTGTGCCGGATCAGCGGGGACCAGGCCGCCCAGGTCTTTGTTTCGAACCCTGCGATCGCCAACGAAAAGGCGGCCGAGAATGGTCCCGCCAATCAGCTGGGACCCCAGGATGCCGCCGTCGAGCTTGTCCAGGCCATGTATTCGAATGCCGTCGCCGATGGCTACGAGATGCGCCAGCGCACCCTGCGCCCCGTCTATGTTGGCACTCTCAAGGTCCAGATGATCGCCGAATATCGGGGTTCCGAGCTGACCGGCCGGGTGCTTCGGATCGAGAACAAGGGTGACCAGAGCGTCGAGCTTACCACAAGCATGGTCGCTCCTTCGAGCGCGCTCGCCGTCTCGATCGCCGACACCAAGCTCGCACCGGGCAAGGTCACCACGGCCTACCTCGTCTCGCAAAATGGTCCGAGCCCCTTGGCTGGCCAAAATACTCCTACGGGAAGGTGAGGATATGGCTCTTTCCGATTTCCTGAAGCGCAGTCGCCGTCCTCTCGACGGCGGCAGCGAGGGCGGCACCGAAGAGGGAGTTTCCCCGCTGTCGGGCGATCTCGGTGCCAATGACGCAGTCCGCCGCCGCCAGCGTCTGCTCCTCGCCGGCGTCGCGGGCGTGGGCCTGGTCCTTTCGTCCTTCTGGATCTTCGGCGGCGACGGCGACAAATCGAAGGAGACCGACGACGGCGTCAGCGAGGTCGACGTCTCCACCAAGGATCTCGTCAACCGCAACCTCTCCCAGCAGGAATGGATGGCGCTTTCGGAGAACCGCTTTCAGTCGACAGAAAACCAACTCAAGTCGATCGACGGGCAGAATAGCCGGCTCGAGGCGCTGACCGCGCAGGTCGAGGCGCTGAAGGGCCAGAATCAGGCGATGCAGGCCGATGGCCAGCGGGTCCTGTCCGCCTACCAGGCCGAAAACGAGCAACTTCGCCGGCAGGTCGCTGATCGCCGGACTGCCGCAGCACCGGCGCCCGGCCCGGCCGCAATGTACGGGCCCTATGGTCCGCAGGCCTATCAGCGACCGGGCGCGCAGGGCGGAACGCAAGCGGCGGCTCCGATCGCTTCGGCCGCGGAAGTGAAGCTCGTCAACTTCACGACGACGGATAGCGGCAACGCCTCCCGCATTGCCAAGGGCAACACGGTCTATACCGACAGCGTCAACTATCTGCCGCCCAACAGCTTCGCGCGTGCGAAGGTGATCGTGGGCGTGGATGCGAGCGCGGGGGTCAACAGCCAGAGCGATCCCTTGCCCGTCGTGCTGCGTGTGACGGGTCCGGCGCGCTCGGTCTACCAGAACGGCCGCCTGCTCACGACCAAGATAGAGGGCTGCCTCATCAACGGCGCGGCGCGCGGCGACCTCTCGAGCGAGAAGGTCTACGTCAAGCTTCAGAAGATGACCTGCCCGCAGCCCGGCGGCCGCTACGCGGTCTCCGAGGTCAAGGGCTTCATCGCCTTCGGGGGTAAGACGGGCGTGCGTGGCCGGGTGGTGTCCCGCGAAGGCTCGCTCGTGACCCAGGCCTTCCTGGCGGGCCTTGCTGGCGGCTTCGGCCGTGGCTTCTCGGCGAATGCCAACTCGGTCTTCCAGGGCACCAACATCACGACCAACGGCCAGCGCCAGAAGCTCTCGACGGGCGACATCCTCGAGGGCGGTTTCGGCGAGGGCGTCGCCCAGACTGGCGACATGGTCTCCAAATATCTGATCGAACGCGCCGAGCAATACCAGCCCGTGATTGAGATGCCGACCGGCATCGATGTTGAGATTGTCTTCCTGGAGGGTGTCTATGTTCGCAATTGATCGTCTGCGCGCGCTGGGCCGCCCGTCGCGCCTCGTCCTCACCACGCTCCTCGGGCTGAGCGTCGCCGGCATCGCGCTCGCGGCCGACACGAACAGCCCGGAAGACCGGGTCCGGTTGCTCCTAAAGACGCGGCTGCCCAAGACACCGGTCACCGCTATCGATTGCGGCAAGATCAGCGGCCTTTGCGAGATTACCGCGGGCGCCAACCTGTTCTACGTCGATACGGGCGCGCGTTTCCTCGTCATCGGCCGCGTCTATGACATGCAGACCCGGCAGGACATCACGGCCGCCCGTCTGCTCGAGATGAACCCCGACATGCTCGTCGGCGCAGCCGCGAAGGCCAATGCGGCGGCAAATGCGGGCGGCGAAGACGATACTTCACAGCTCGCTGCGGCAACGCCGGGCCGGGTGGAGAAGCCAGTCCGCCCTGCGACGCCGCAGAAGCTCTCGCTCGCCGAGCTGCCCCGAGACGGTGCGATCGTCTGGGGCAATCCTTCGGGCCAGACGATCACGGTCTTCACCGATTTCCGCTGTGGCTATTGCCGGGCGCTCACCAGTGTCCTGAAGGACATGAACGTGCGGGTCGTCGAACGGCCGATCTCGGTGCTCGGAAGCCGCGATGTCGCCGACCGCGTCTACTGCGCCAGGAACCGGGAGGCCGCGCTGCATGCAGCCTATGCCGGAGAGGAAATCAAGGCAGGACCTTCCTGCAACACCTCGGGGCTCGATGCGAACGAGGCCTTCGCCCACCGCCATGGTCTCAGCGGCACGCCGGTCATCGTGCGCGGCGACGGTGCGGTGATCGAGGGCTACCGGCCGCGCGCCTTCCTCGAGAATTGGCTCAAGGGAGGCCAGTCGTGATCCGGCGGTCCTTGGTTGGGCATGGCGGCGGCCGCCGTCGTCTGTGGCTGCCGGGTGTGCTCGGGTTGACCAGTCTCCTGGCGCTCAATGGCTGCGCCAGTTTCGGCGGCAATGTGCGCGGCAGCTTTTCCTGCGCGGCGCCCGACGGCATCTGCGCGCCGAGTTCGACGATCGACGACAGGGCGCTTGCGCTCATCTCGGCGGACCCTTCGGACGGCGATGCTCTGCCCACCGGCAATATGCGGCAGCCGATGCGCGGGAAAACCAATCGCGTGGCGATGGGCCAATCCGCGCGCCTTGCCTCGACCGATGCCGGACGCAGCCAAGAGAAGGTGCTGCGGATCGTCTTTCAGCCCTATATCGACGAGCGTGGCCGGCTCCACGAGGCCAGTGCGGTCCATGCGGTCGTCGCGAGCGGGGAATGGCGGCAGCAGGCTCTGATGCAGGCGTCCATGCCGGCGCGGGCGTCGGCGGTGGCACCAGACATCCAGGAATCGCTTGGTGATGCGGTCGACCGCATCGATCCGCCGCTGACAGGCTTCGCCGACAGCGATCCGAACGGACCGGACCCGGCGGCCGTTGCGGCTGCCCGGGCGCGCAAGCCTGATCCGGCCCCCGATCCGGTCAGTGCGATCAAAGCGGATGTCAGGGCGCGTCTCGCTCCCAGGGCGCCAGCGACATCCGGTTCGGGAACGGCGGCGGCTTTGAGCCATACTCCGCCGGCTGCCGCTTCGACGGTGCCTCATCCCCCCTCTGATGCACCGGCGAGCGGCAGTCCCGAAGCCAAGGCGGCCTCGGCACCCGCTCCGCAGCCTATGAGCGCGACCGGCGCGGCGGCGGTCGCGCGCGTGAAGGCCGATCCCCACTATCAGGAGGTCGCCAATGGCGCGGCTAAGGATGCCCGGGATGCCGGCGTTGCGCAGACCGGAGCGGCAGCCGCGCCGGCGGCGATCGGCGCGACGGTGAAGGCCGCGAACTTCCCTGCTGCCGTGCCGGAGGACAAGTGAGATGGCGGGGAGCTTCTTCGAGAGCCTGCTGTCCGGGATCCTGGGCGACGCCAAGCGGCCCGACGCCGAGCGGCCGGAGTTTGGCGTGCCGATGCTGGCGCATTGGCTGCCCTATCGCAGCTATGATCCCAAGACCGGGATATTCTACAACAGCGCATCGCGCGGCTTCGTGATCGAAGCAGCGCCGCTCGTCGGCGCGGACGAACGCACGGGCGAGATCCTGACCCAGTTTCTCTCGGAGGCGATTCCTGCCCCCGGCTGTCTGCAGTTCCACCAATGGATGAGTCCGCGGATCGGCGAGCGCCTCTCCAAATGGTATCTCCCGCGCTATTCCGCGCGCGGCGTCTATGAGCGCATGGCCAAGCACCGGGTCGACTTCCTGACCGACGGGGTCTGGAAGTCGCTTTCGGCCGACGCGCCCTTTTCGCTTCGCAATCACCGCGTGGCGATCTCCTATTCGACGCCCGAGAGCTCGAGCGTGACGGCAGAGGAGATCGTCGCCGTCATGGACGGCATCATCTCGGCGCTTGCCTCGATCAATGTGTCGGCCAGGACGATGGATCCGCAGGCACTCATTGCCTGGATCGACGACATTACCTCGCCGACTACTGCTGCCGGCGAGGACGTGGTCAGCTATAATCCGCTCGATCCGATCGCGGACCAGGCAATCCGCCGGGACGTCGAATTGCATATCGAGTCTGACCGGATGCTGCTTCGCACCGAGCGATTCCGGCCCACCGGCAAGACCATCGACGAAGCGCCGGAGATCGGTGAAATTCTGCCGGACGTCTTCGACGTCCGCTCGTTCTCGGTGCGCAACCTGCCGGCACGCTGGGCGCCATGGGACGTCGCCCGGCTGATCGGCGACATGTTTACCGACAAGCTGCGCATGCCGTGCCCGGTCGCGACCAATCTCTGTGTCGAATTCCCCGATCCGATGGCCGCGAGCAACAAGGCCAGCTTCAAGTTCATGCGCACAACGAGCCTGGCCGATTCAAAATCGTCGCGCTTCCTGCCGCAGCTGCGCGATCAGAGCCAGGAATGGCGCTATGTGAACGACGAGCTGCGCCAGGGCCGCAAGCTCGTGCGCGTCTTCTTCAGTGTCACCGCCTTCTCCCCGAAGGGCCGGGGGGACGCGAACGAACGGGTACTCAAATCCGTGTACCGGGCAGCGGGCTGGGATCTTCTCGACGATCGCTACCTGCAGATCATGGGTCTGCTCTGCGCGATGCCGATGACGATGGCCAACGGTCTCGCGCGCGATCTCGAGCGCATGAAGCGGATGCGCACATTGCTGACCACGACCGCCGCTAATCTCGCCCCCATTCAGGGCGAGTTCCTCGGGAGCCAGGTGCCCCATCTGATGCTGATCGGCAGACGTGGTCAGCCCTTCTTCTGGAGCCCGTTCGAGAATGCGGCCGGCAACCACAATGTCGCTGTCTTCGGCAAGTCGGGCTCCGGCAAATCGGTGACGCTGCAGGAGCTGTGCGCGTCATTCTGTGGCGCCGGCGCCCGCGTTGTCGTCATCGACGACGGACGCTCGTTCGAGCATTCCGCCAAGCTCCAGGGCGGCGCTTTCGTCGAGTTCACGATGGCTTCGGGCTTTTGTCTCAACCCGTTCAGCATGATCGACGAGGAACTCGCGGCGACCGATGAGGACTATCTCCTCGACTGCATGGCAATGCTCAAGGCCATCGTGAACCAGATGTCGCGCCACATGGATCGGCTCAACGATACCGAGCGCGGCCTGATCGACGGCGCAGTCAACACGGTCTGGGCGGAGAAGGGGCGGGCTGGTTCGATCGATGATATCATCACCGCCCTGGATGCGACCGGCAACCAGCAGGCCACCGATCTTGGCATAGCTATGCGGCCATTCTCCTCCGCCGGCACTTATGGCCGCTTCTTCCAGGGCGAAGTGTCCTTCGAGTTGTCGGCCCAGCTCACCGTTTTCGAACTCTCCGATCTTTCGTCACGTGAGGAACTGCGCAGCGTAGTGCTGGCCGCGATCATGTTCATGTCACAGCAAATGATGCGTAAGGTCGACCGTTCGATCCCCAAGGCGCTATTCCTGGATGAAGCGTGGCAGATGATGCGCGGCGGGGCGATGGCCGAGTTCATCGAGGCCTTTGCGCGTACCTGCCGTAAATATTATGCGTCGCTCATCACCGCGACCCAGTCGCTCAACGACTATTACAAGTCTGCGGGTTCGATCGCCGCCCTTGAGAACAGCGACTGGTTCGTCATTCTCCAGCAGAAGCCGGAGACCATCGCCGACTTCAAGAAGCATGATCGTTTCGAGATGGACGACTATACCGACGCGCTGCTGCGCTCGCTGAAGATCAACGGCCGCGAATATTCCGACATTCTGATCAAGGGGCCAGAGACGTTGGCGGTCGGCCGCCTGGTGCTCGATCCCTTCTCGTCCACGGTCTATTCCTCCAGTCCGGCCGTCTACGCCGCCATTGAGGATCTCGTCACGCAGGGCCTCACCATGGATGAGGCGATCGAGCGGATCGCCTTCCCGGACAACCCGGAAAAATGGGCCTCTCACGAGGATCCCGAGCTCGCGCAAGCGGCGGAGTGAGCCATGGCCAGCAGCACAGAGCCGAGGGTACAGCCATCCGCGCCGCCGTCGATCGACGCGCGCGCGATGCTTCATTTCACCCTGTATTTCGGCGGCTTCCTCGCATCAACGCTGCTCATGACCTGGGGCCTGTTCGCGCTGTTTTTTCTCGCCCTTGGCGGCTTCTCGCTCGATGGCCTGATGAACCAGCTCAACAACCTCAGCACCCGCTACGTCATCGCGACCCCGGATCGGGTCGCATCGTTCAAGACCATCTTCGCCGTCGCACATCTCATCCTTTCCGTGGGGCTCATGGTCCTGCGGAGAGGCAGGATCCTGCCTTCGGCCCGATCGCAGGGAGACCCCCGCCATGGCTGAGCAACCCGAACTCGACCTTCCCGCGCCACCGGTATCGCCAGCAGCGCCAGCGAAGCCCAGACGAACATTCTTCGCTGGCTTCAGCCGTATGCAGATCCTCGCCGGGCTGATCCTTCTGGCCACTGTGGTCTGGGGCATGTGGGTCACCAAGACACTGGTGACGCCCAAGCAGGATCATATCGTCTCGGCGCGGCTCTCCTCGATCGTCGGGGAATATGTGCAGGCGCAGGCGCGCTCGACATCGCCTCCGGCGCAGGTCGAGGCCGAGATGCGGGGCTTCATGGCGTCGCTCGACAAGGAACTGCAGCGGCGCAGTGCTGGCGGCCAGATCGTGCTCGTCGGCGAAGCCGTGCTCACGAAGAACGTGCCCGATATAACCGACAGCCTCAGACAATCGGTCTACGCCTCGGGCGTCCCGCGGCCGCGCCAAGCTTCGGCCGAGGAGCTGCAGCAGATGAATGCCCAGGCGATGGCGGCCGCGAGACCCCAACTTGCAGCCCCGGCTCAGATGCCGGGCCAGATGCCCGGGGCTGCTCCTCCGATCGATCCCATGATGGCCGCACAGGGCATGGCGGCGCCAGGAATGGTGTCTTCAGGGCAGCAGCAGCCGGTTCCGCAATATGCTCCGCCAGCTGCGCAAGTTTCGACCTTCGGAGGCTCCGATGGCATCGGCGGCCAGTGAGGCGCGCCCAAGCTGGCGGCCACGCACGCGGCTATGGCTGTTGTTCGGCCTGTTCATCGCGGGCAGCGTTCTGCTCAGCGCGATCAGCGCATGGCGCGACGATCATCTGCTGCTGATCAACACGACGGGTTCGCTTCCGAACTGGGCCTTCCTCATCCAGCGCCACAAGCTGCCGGCGCGCGGAGACTATGTTTTCTTCGACCCGCCGCCAAGCACGCTCCTGCGTCGCCACTTCGGCGCGAAGCCGCGGATGTTCGGCAAGATCGTCTACGGCATGCCGGGCGACACGATCAGCCACGTTGGCCGCCAGGTTGCGGTGAACGGCCACCTCGTCGCGCAGATGAAACCGCTCACACGCTTTGGTGAACGCCTGACGCCGGGCGCAACCGGCCCGGTGCCGCAGGGATGCTATTTCGCGGCTACGCCGCACAAGGATGGCTTCGACAGCCGCTATGCCGAAATCGGCTTCGTATGCGCGCGCCAGGTCATAGGAACCGGGGAGCCGATCCTATGAGGGTGCTCATCTCAGGCGGGCTGGCCATCGCCGCAACGGTCGGCGGGTTGATCGTCGTTGGGCCGATGCGGTCGGAGGCCAAGGACTATGGCCAGGCCGCGCAGGCGTTCCCGGTCATCGAGCCCGATCTGCTCTCCACCATTGAAAACCGCCTGCGCCGCGCAGAGGCAAGCGGCGAGCTCGCCCGGACCAACGAGATGTTCGCCAAGCGCGTCGAGGCGAAAGTTCGTCGACCCGATCCCGTCACGGGGGTCACCCCGGCCCGGACCGCCCGGAGCTGGGACTTCGATCCGTCGGTCACGATGGAACGCGACATCCGCGACCAGAAGGGCAACCTGATCGCCCCAGCGGGACAGCGGATCAACCCGCTCGACTTCGTCTCGATCCGTCAGGACCTTGTCTTCATCGACGGTGACGATAGCGAGCAGCTCGCTTGGGCCACGACGCGCTACACGGACCTCAAGGCGAAGATAATCTTCGTGCGTGGATCGCCGGTCGAGCAGATGACCGCGAAGAAGCGGCGTTTCTACTTCGATCAGCAAGGCAAGCTCACTTCCCGCTTCGGCATCGAGCATACGCCAGCCGTGGTCACCCAGGCTGGCAAGGTGATGCGCGTCTCCGAGGTGGTGTTGAAGTCCGGGAGCCCGGGCTGATGCCGCTGTGGCTCGACATGCTCCGAACGCCGATGGCGGCACCCGAGACTCGCGATCTTCGGCGGCTGCGCCGGATCTGGCAGGTTCTTTGCCTGCTACTGGCCGCCAGTGTCGCGGGCTTGCAGCCGTTGATGCGGATCAGCGGTCAGGCGGCGCCCTGTGCGATCGCGTCGCTGCTGGCGGCCACGCTGTTGACCACGGCGCTTTACCTCGCGCGCAAGCATCGCGCGGACACCGCCTTTCTCGAACCTGCCGGGGAGGATCAGTGATGCGCGGCTTTCGATCAGCTCTGCGGCTTCTCGTCATGGCGCTGGCAGCCTTCTTTCTGGCGCCGAGCGCACAGGCGGCAGGGCCGACCTGTCACGGGAAGTTCGTCAATCCGATCACCGACGTGTGTTGGTCTTGCCTGTTCCCACTCTCGGTCGGCGGCCTCAAGATCTGGCCGAGCGGCCGGCCGGATACGAGCAATCCCGCTTCCCCGATCTGCTTTTGTGGCAGCCCGCTTCCCAGGATCGGCATCTCGGTCGGCTTCTGGGAGCCGGTGCGGCTCGCGGACGTCACAATGAAGCCCTGGTGCTTTCCTAATCTCGGGGGTGTGCGCATCGCGCCGGGGTTCGACATCGGCCAGGGCTATCTGGCCGGCCCCTCGATGGTGGGCGGCCGCTCGCAGAGCACGGCCAAATGGCACGTGCACTGGTACGTCTATCCGCTGCTCTACTGGATGGAGATCCTGACCGACTTCGTCTGCTTCGAGCAGGCGAGCTTCGACATCGCCTATATGACCGAGGTCGATCCGCTCTGGCAGGACGATAGTCTGACGGCGCTGATCAATCCGGAAGCCGTCGTCTTCGCTAACCCGATCGCCCAGGTCGCCTGCGCCGGCGACTGCATCGCCGGGACCGTCCACCTGCCGCTCGATCCGCTGTTCTGGTGTGC
>Ga0207903_1000083_pt1 | contig 52928 bp, 52 predicted proteins | sample MalvirmetaMSP131_FD_184234 | JGI IMG/M metagenome (GOLD analysis project Ga0207903, IMG submission 184234) | Marine viral communities from the Deep Pacific Ocean - MSP-131 (SPAdes) | ecosystem: Environmental > Aquatic > Marine > Oceanic | place: Atlantic Ocean | collected 2011-06-25
GAACCTCCTGTTTGACGATTGAGAAGGTCCCAATCATCAAGCAAGAGCCCCAAAACACGAAAACAACGTCAAATCAGTAAGTAGAACGACCGCAACAAGCGCCAGTGCCGCGCGAGCGGCTTAGTCCTCGAGCCCAGAGTGAGCGATGCTGCGCGCTCCACCAATGTCAGTTTTGGTGGTGATCGGCGAAATTGTGTATTTTTGGAAGCACCGCCAAAAGCTCTACAAAGTGTTCGCGGTGCGCGGTATCACGGGAACCCCGCACGCATGTATGCGATGATTTTCCAGATTTCTTCTTCAGTCAGCGCTTCCCTGAAGGCTGGCATTTCTGTTCCGAAGCGCTGACCGCCCTCAGAAATTGCCCAGAGCAGATACTCGTCTCCCGACATCGGCATCTGAACAAACCATCTAAGGAGAGCCGGAGAAGGCACGAGAGACCGACCGGCCTCACCATCCCCGAGACCCTCGGCTCCATGACAACTTGCGCAGTTCGCTGTGTATAGCGTCTGGCCTTCCGCGATAACTTCAGGCGTCGCGCGAATAGTGCTCCGAGCGCCCCGATAAGCTGCGGGCACGCACTCGTTCATGTAAGTCCAATGTCGTTGCATGCGCTGTTGCTGGCCCGGACCCATGTTGCCGTGTCCCCAGCCAGGCATGCGTTCAGACCACATGTGGTTCGGTCCCATTGGCCCGTGACCCCACCCAATCGCCTCGCTGCTGCTGTGCGAAGGCTACAGTAGCAGAGATCATACACACCGCAACCATACCAAAATAGCGTGATTTATGCTGCTTCATAGTCTTCTCCTTATGGTTTCCGATCAATGAAATTGCCGTCAGGCTGCTTCGTAACTCGTGAACACTTCGGTGTTACCGTCGCGCCGGATCAGAAATACATCGTAGGCTTCACGCTGATCTTCTGGCCCCATTCCGTGTGATCCATAGGGCATGCCGGGAACGGCGAGACCGACTGCGTCTCGGCGTTCGTCCAGAAGGCGACGAATGTCTGCTGCGGGCACATGGCCCTCGATCATATAGCCTTCGATCTCGCCTGTGTGGCACGATATCATCTCTTGGGGGATGCCATTGTCCAACTTGTGTCGGACCAGCAGTGTTCCAAAGCTGCGCTCCTCGGTCACACGGAAGCCTTCAGCCCGAAGAATATCAGCCCAAACCCGGCAACAGCTGCAATTCGGGTCCTTAAGAACGTGGATCGACGGAGCTCCCTGCGCAATCGCGGCGAAGGGTGCAATGCTGGTAAGACCTACAGCGGCTATAATAATTTGACGGCGCGTTACATCAATATCAGTCGTCCTTTAGCTCTGTCCTAGTCTATTTCATCGCTTAGTGGCTGCTTATCTCCCGCGATAGTTGTCGCAGGCCTCAACGCCCCCTGCGACCACATCGAGAAGTGCGTCCACATCGCTCAACAGCGTTGCGATACGTGCGCTACTGATACGGTAGCGGATGAAGCGCCCATCTCGGTCGCTGTTAACTAGCCCGCACTCCAACAAGCATCGCAAGTGGTTGGATACGTTTGGTTGTGATAGTCCCGTACGCTCGACGAGTTCGTGAACAACCAGCGGCTCCCCGCACAGCGCGCCGAGAATAGACAAGCGGCTTGGGTCGGCAAAGCCGCGAAATAGTTTTGCTCGTTGTTCAATGGTACCGACCTTGCGGTCCACAACGATCTGCGTCATATCATTGCTCACTGATATATTATCCTTTGATCCACTTTAGCAGGAGAACTGCGATCATGGCCAACGCAGAAAGCGCGATAGCAGATATCCCATCCTTTCGTTACCGCGTTTCCGGCATGGATTGCGCCAAGGATGCCGCCCAGATCGAGCGGGCGGCGCAATCTGCGGGTATCGCGCCTGACGCCGTGAAAGTGTCTACTGCAACGCACATAATGACTTTGACAGCTCCCGAAGCGCGCTTGCCGGAAATTGAAAAAGCCGTCGAGACAACAGGGTATGGGTTTGACCGCATCGAGAGCGACGAAGATATTCAGCAAGGTACGGCCCATCAGGACCCTGGCTATCGCCGCGCGCTCTGGATCGTTGTGATCCTGAATGTTGGTTATGGCGTTCTTGAAATGATCGGCGGGTTCATTGCCGGGTCACAGGCCGTGAAGGCCGACGCGCTGGATTTTATTGGTGATGGCGCGATCACCTTCCTCGGCCTGCTGGCCATCGGTTGGAGTCTTCTCTGGCGGGCGCGGTCGGCCCTGATCCAGGGCATCTTCCTTGCCCTGCTTGGTCTTGGCGTCTTTGGGACAACCATCATGCGGGCATTCGAGCCGACAACCCCAGACGCCACGCTGATGGGGCTTCTGGGCCTGATTGCTCTTGTGATCAATGTCATCTCCGTGCTGCCGTTGCTGCAGTACCGGAAGGGGGACGCGAACATGCGTGCCGTCTGGCTGTTCTCGCGCAACGACGCCATTGGCAATGCGGCAGTCGTTGTCGCGGCCGGTCTGGTGGTTTGGCTGGGTAGCGCGTGGCCCGACCTCATTGTCGCCTTCGGCATCGCCGGGTTATTCCTGCATTCTTCCTGGTCGATCATCCGCGACGCGCGGGCCGATCTGAAGGCGGCGGCATGAACAACCGCGTTCTGGGTGGGCTCTGTGCGATTGCAGCTTTCGGTCTCGATCAGGGCACCAAGGCGCTTGCCCTGAACACCCCGGCGCTTGAACATGGGGTCGAGGTTCTGCCCTTTCTCAATCTCGTTCGTGTTCTGAACGATGGCGTCAGCTTCGGTATGCTCGGCGGGGTCGTACCCTGGTGGGGTCTGGTCGCACTTGCTGCCGTGGTCGTGGCATGGCTGCTGATCTGGCTGTGGAAGGCTCCGGACAGGCTGACAGGTGCGGCGCTCGGTCTGATCATCGGAGGCGCGCTTGGCAATATCCTTGATCGTCTGCGCTATCAGGCGGTCCCTGACTTTCTGGATTTTCATTTCGGAACATACCACTGGCCGTCCTTCAACCTCGCTGACGTGGCGATTTTCTGTGGGGTGGCACTGCTGTTCTGGGACGGCTTTCGCGCGACGAAAGGTAAGCCGGGACATCAGGTACAAGACCAACGCGAGGGAAATATCACGGGGAGATAAACGATGTCCGGCATACCATCCGCAAAGGGCTTCGACAGCACGTTCGCCCAACTGCGCAACCCAAGGCCCGCACAAGACATGCCATCCAAAAGGAGAAATGCGATGCACATAACGCGCCGCCAAATTTTGACCGCCGTCGCTGGCATTGCCAGCGCCGCGCCGCTTGCGGCATTTGCGCAAGTTGCACCAACAATCCACGTTCTCAAAGACCCTAATTGCGGCTGCTGTCGCGCCTGGGTCGCCATTCTTAGGCAGGAGGGCTTTCGCGTCACCGAGGAGCGGAGCTTTGGGACTCTTATGATGCGTCACAAGCTGGACAACGGCATCCCGCAAAGAATGATATCGTGCCACACGGGCGAGATTGAGGGTTACATGATCGAAGGGCACGTGCCGGTCGCCGACATCCGCCGCCTGTTGGCTGAACGGCCAGATGCTGTCGGTCTCGCTGTTCCTGGCATGCCCTATGGGTCGCCTGGAATGGGCCCAGAAGATCAGCGTGAAGCTTATGATGTGTTCTTGATCCGCCGGGATGGTAGCAGCGAGGTCTTTACGAGCTATCCCGCAGCTTAGAACTCGAATGAACTCTGGGCCAGAGGCTTTATGAGAAATGACCGTTTTGATTGTGTCCTTCTGATGGAACTTATCCAAAAACGGTGATGCACGTTCCGATCTGAAGGCGGCGGCATGAACAGCCACATTCTGGGTGGGTTCCGCGCAACGGAAGACACACCGGAAAAGCCCGAACAAAGGCCACCGCAAGGGGAATATCAAGGCAGATAACAGCTAACAGGCAAAGTATTTTGGGAAAGGACTAGGCTTGAGATTTTTGGATTGGATTGACCTTGGCATTCGCGGCATCGGCGTCGTGACTGCGTGGCTGACAGTTGTTTCGATTGCTGCTTATGGCGCGCTTCAGATGCTGGATCGCAAGCTACAACTTGGCGTGTCGAGCTATTTGCCGGACCTGTCCACGTCACTGCTGTTCATCCTAATTTTCTTGACCTTTGGGTATACCTATCTGCGCGACGGTCACGTGCGCGTTGATGTTCTTCGCAGACATTGGTCCGCCCGCCGCATTGCTTGGATCGAACTGATTGGCGGCCTTTTTGTCCTTCTGCCGCTCGCCGCCATCCTGACCTACTACGGATGGGACGGCCTGATGCGCACCACAAAATACGCCGAGACCCAAGTGTGGGCACAACGCATAGCGGGGGTCATAGGCCCCATCTTGCTGGCTTTTGCGGGGATGATCGTCGCCCTTCGCAACATCGGCTTTCTGGCAGGGAGACGTGCGCAAGGCGCACCGGACCAAGCAAGCGGCCTGCACAATGGTGAATGAGGTCCTCACGGTTGCCATGCTTGTCGTGATGGCGATTGGGGTTTTCAGTGGCTTTCCGGTGGCGCTGGTGCTCGCGGGGACAGGCTTCTTGGGGTTTGTCGCTGCGGTTTGGGTGGGGATCACTGATTTTCAGCATCTGGGGCTGATCTACCTGCGGGCCCGTGGTGTACTGACCAATGAATCAGTCCAATTCACCAGCGTTCCAATGCTGATTTTTCTTGGCCTGATCCTGAATGCCAGCGGCGTTGCCGAAACCATGTTTCGCTTGCTGGGGCGTCTTCTGACAGGCGTTCCCGGTCGCTACGCCATTGCGACTTTGCTGATCGGCCTCGTTCTTGCGCCCGCCGCCGGGGTGATCGGTGCTTCCGTCATAACTGTGGCGTTGGTGGCCTATGCCCCGATGATGGCGTCGGGCTACGCACCGCGAACCGCAGGAGGCGCTGTCGCAGCTTCTGGAGCATTGGGTGTCGTGTTCCCGCCAGCCGTGATGCTGTTCTTCATCTCGAACGTGTTCTATCTGCGCATCGGATTGATGTATGTGGCCCTCATCGTACCTGTGCTTCTGATGGTCATGGCCTTCGCGGTCTACTTTGCGGTCACCTTGAGAAAAACGGTCGAAATCCCGCTGGACGCACCCAAGACCAATCTTGTGTCAGACCTCTTGTTTGTACTCGCGTCTGTCGCGGTTATCGCATCCATTCCGCTCAGCATCATTCTGGGCTTTGCGACACTAACAGAGGCGGCTGGAGTAGGGGTGTTTGGCGCGCTTTTGGTTGCTCTGGCGCGAAAGCGTCTGTCTTTCTCGTCGTTAAACTCTGTCACGGTGCAGACAAGCACGATGACGTCGATGGTCTTCTTCATCGTACTTGGCGCATCGGTGTTTTCGCTCAGTTTCCACCTCGTTGGTGGACCAAATGTGATCTTCGACTGGATATCCGCATTCGATCTCACCCGGTGGGAACTGTTGGCCATGCTCCTTGGCGTGATCATCATACTTGGGTTTGTTTTTGACTGGATCGAGGTGCTGCTGGTCTTTGTACCCGTACTGATGCCGATTATTTCAGAGCTCGACTTCGCAGATCACGTCGGCTCTGCCTACTTTGCACAAATCTGGATCGCTGGCCTGATAGCCTTGGCGTTGCAGACGTCTTTTCTGACGCCCCCTTTCGGTTATGCCCTGTTCTTTGCCAAGATGGCCGCACCGAAGGGTATCAATCTGTCTGATATCTATCGCGGAGCGGTACCCCTTGTTGCCATTGAGATTGCATTGATCGCGGCGCTGATCTCGTTTCCTCAGCTTATCACTTGGCTGCCCGAAATGGCCCTTGGGGATGCCGATGCGCCGCAATTGATACAGCGGTGAGTGATGTAGCCTGCAGCGGGGGAAAGCATTCCCTTGTGGGTTCTCTAGGTTTAACCGTTTTTTCGGATTGAGCTGAAGCGGCCACTGGCGCAGCCGCAGCGAAATGGTGCTTAGTCCGCTCTCCGGACAAACGCACCGAAAGCAGCGAAGGGCCGGTATTTGAACAACTCAGCACGCTAAAATTCTCGCAGCATGATGGCAAAGCTGTCTTTGTCAGCGCTAGTAGTTCACCTGTTCGAAGCCGTAGTTGCCGTCATAGTCACGCCAATCGACGAAGACAGATCGGTGATAGATACCCGGGCAATTCTGGCCCCAACGTTCAAGTCCCACATGGGCCTCGGGCAGGGCAGTTATGGAAGATCGCTGCCATGAGAAATCGCCTTGGGTCCCGTAGGTGCCGAGGACCACGGTCGCGCTTCGGTTACAATCCCCATCGCGCCCGGACTCGTGCTGTCGTGCATACCGTACATCGAAGACGCGGATGGACCGCACGAAATTGAACTCTGGCCCGCTGATATCGATGTCCGCGCGGTCCTGAACAAGCCGAAGGGTGAAGTCTGTGGGAACGAGATTATCTACTGGCAAGGATTGGAGCGGTCGACGGTTGTCGGTCCGGTACAAGGCTTCAATTATGCGGTCAGCGTTGTTTGATTGCCGATCGCTCTCATAGGACGCGCCCATGGGACAGCGCCAGATTTGCAGCGGCGGTTCCACTGGCCAAGGCGTAATCCGCCGGATGAACTCGGCGCGGGCTCGGGCGCAAGGGACGGAAGCGGGCCAGCCGCCAGACAGGCACAAGAGGATCGCGCAATCGATCGGGTAGGTCTGCGCGCGGGCGGGTGCCGGCAGCGAAAAGCTTGTCACGGCCAAAGCGACTGCGACCGAGGGGAGGAGCTTCTTGAGTAAATGGCGCATACTGGGGGACCTCCGTGAGAGGAGTTCAGCATACATACGATAATATACTATCGCAACGCAAAATATAAAGCCGCATAATGAAGTTTATGTTAATTATGAAAGTGCTCCTTCAAAAATCCGAGAGTCCATCTTATGTTAAATCTTTAATAAAATCGGCGCTGTTTGAATAGGCAACAAATTTAGAATCAAGTATTCTTCGCACCCACGCCATGGATGATTAGTTCCAGCATTTCATCTGCAATACTCTCTGGGTTAAGCGGCCCTTTCGGATTATACCAGATCGGCATCTGGTTGAAGGCCGAAAAAAGCACATGTGCGAGGCGCTTTGAGTCGCAATCGCGGATAGAACCGTCTTTGATCCCTTCTGCGATAATACTTTCAAGAAAATTCTGACCGTGTATCAGTGTCTGACGCAAATTCTTCTGATTTTCTCCGGTCAGATTGCGCCGCGCTTCGCGCATCAAGGCAGAGCCGAATTCGCTCACAACCATGTTCGCATAGACTCTAAAGAATACGCGGATACGATCAAGCCCGTTACCCTGAACTTCCTGTGCCGATGTGAAGCATAGCTCGACCCGCTCCAGCGAGATGCGGGCGCATTGCATCAGGATATCTTCTTTGTTTTTGGCGTAATAATAAAGCGCGGGCTTGGTGACTGCGAGTGCCGCTGCGATGTCATCCATCGATGTCTGTTTGTATCCGACTGTTGAAAACGAATGCGCGGCCAGATTGAGCATGGCCCGCCGTTTCAGCTTTTGCTGGCCTTTGGCATCTTTGGTTTTTTTGTGCCAATGGATTCTAGTCAAAGCTACTCTTTCAAAACCAACGGGCGGAACCGAAGCACCGCCCGCATTTATCACTGACAGATTAGTAGTCGAGCCCGCGGGCCGCAATAGTCCATTTACCGTCTTCGACTTTTGCCAAAATCAGACTTTCGATGCCCTGATGGTCTTCCGGGCCAAAGCTGACCGACTGGCCGCCGATCGGATCAACATAGCTAGTGATCGCTTCGGTTGCGGCCAGAAATCCTTCGGTCGTCAGATCGCGACCAGCAGCTTCGAGCGCCACGGCAATCAGGTCGATGAAAACGTAACCAAGCTGCGCTTGTGGGGCCATCTTTTCACCGTAAATTTCGCTGTAACTCTCCAGGATACGTTTTGCTTCCCCTTCGGAGTCTCCTGCGTTCGCAAAAACAAAAGGCGATACCAGATATAGACCATCCATCGCGCCATCAGCGGCAGTCGCAACTGCATCCATATAGGACACCATTCCAGTCACGAAAGTCGGTTCAAAACCAAGCTTTTTAGATGTTGCAACAACTAGAATTGTATCGCGCACCCCACCCGCCAGAAACACGATATCGCAACCGGCGTTTTTCAATGTGGTTACAGACGAGAGCATATCGGATTCGGTTGCCGAATGCTCCGTTTTGGCCGCGACTTTCATGTCATACTCTGCCAATTGCTGCGTGACGCCAAGCGCCATTGATTCACCAGCTTCATTTGCGAGTTGCGCAATGCAGGGTGTTGAGAAATCACCATTTTCCTTGAAGTATGCAACGCCCGCGCGAAACTGGTCTGTATAGCTGCGAAAAAATGCGTATTTCATCGGATCCAATGGTTCATACATCTCGACCTCGGCCGACATCGGGAACATGTTGGGAATTCCCGCTTCAATTTGTTGCGGCATGATCGCTAGGTTCATCGGTGTGCCAAGCGCGCCAACCATCGCAAAAATCTGGTCGCGGCGCATCAGTTTGTTTGCAACCTGAATCGCGCGGGGCACCTGATATTGCGTGTCCTCGATTATAATCTCAAGCTGGCGACCGTGAATGCCGCCCGCCGCATTGATCTCGTCCACGCGCATGCGCAGGCCATTCGCCTCGGGCACACCCCAGACTGCCAACGGCCCGCTTAGGTCCGTATAGGTGCCAAGCGTGATCATGTCGTCGGTCACGCCCTGCAGCCCCTCGGCCATCGCGCCGGTGGCTGTCATTGCGGTAAACGCAAGTGCTGTTGCTAGTTTCTTCATTGGTCTCTCCCTTTGGTGTTTCAATACATCGTTTCGATCAGGTCTTTGTATTTGCGCTCGATCTCGTTGCGCTTAAGCTTCATCGTCGGAGTCAGCTCGTCGTCTTCGGCTGTCAAAAGTACGTCGATCAGCCGGAATTTCTTTACCTGCTCGACCGGCGCGAAACCGCTGTTCGCCTGTTCCACCTCGCCTTCGATCAAGTCCTGGATTTGGGTGTTTGCGCACAGGGATTTGTAGTTGGAAAACGGGATACGCTTTTCCTGCGCGTATTTTTCAACGTTTTCGTGGTCGATCATGATCAGCACGCTCAGGTATTTGCGCTTGTCCCCGATGATCACCGCATCAGAAATATAGGGCGAGAATTTGAGCTCGTTTTCCAACTGCGAAGGCGTAATGTTCTTGCCGCCTGCGGTGATGATGATGTCCTTCTTGCGGTCCAGAATAGTTAGGTCACCATTGGCATCCATCGTCCCAACATCACCCGTATAGACCCAGCCATCGACCACGGTTTCCGCCGTCTTTTCAGGCTGGTTCAGATAACCCGAAAAATTGCTGGATGAGCGAATGAGGATTTCACCGTCATCGGCCAGTTTCGCTTCGACATTGCGCATTGCCCGGCCGATGGAACCGATCGGTGATCTGCCCGGTATGGTTGCAGTCACAATGCCGGTTTCGGTCTGGCCATATGCCTCTTGTACTGTCACCCCAAGGGCATTGAACCAGCTGAGCAGTCGGGCTGAAATCGGTGCCGCACCCGATACGATCGTATGCGCGCGCGCCAGTCCCAGTTCGACCCTGATATTTCGAAGCACCAGAAAGTCCAGCACCTTATGCCTAAGCCTAAGCATCGTCGGCACAGATTTTCCCGCAGCAATCAATGCCTCCCTGCGTCCAGCCGTTTTCAGGGCTTGGTCATAGGCAAACCGGCCAAATGCGGTGGCATCATTCATCACAAAATTGATACGGGAATAGAATTTTTCCCACACGCGCGGCACCGCAAAGATGAATGTTGGCGCGACTTCCTGAATGTCAGCGGCAAATGTATCGCCGCTTTCCGCGATGTTGATGGTTATGCCGTGACGGATCGGCACGCAGACAGACAGGATCCGTTCGGCCGCGTGACACAGCGGCAGGAACGTCAAAACTTCATCGCCCGGTCCGAGCGGCAATTCGGGGTAATTATCCGATTGCGCTAGAAAGAAGCGGTGCGACATCGCGGCACCTTTGGGAGCACCGGTTGTGCCGGACGTATAGATCAGCGTTGCGATATCTTCGGGATCGCCCGCATCAACGCGGCGCTCAAATTCAACGCTCAGTTCTTCGATTTTAGCGTCCGACAGTGCGAGAAATTCTTCCCAGCCTATGACTTTGTCATGCTGGAAACTGCGCAACCCTTCCATATCAAATACGATAACTTTTTCGAGATGATCAAGCTGGTCCTCCACACCCAGATACTTATCTAGCTGCTCTTCATCCTCAACGAATAGCACCTTCGCTCCGCTATCGTTCAACTGATAGGCAACTTGCTTTTCCTGCAAAGTAGGATATAGCCCGTGAGTCGTGGCCCCGATGCACTGGATGCCAAGGTCGGCAAACACCCACTCCTTGTTGTCTTCACTAATGATCGCGGCCACGTCACCTTCACGGTAGCCCAACGCCATAAGTGAACACCCGACCCTGCGCGCGGATGCGTAATAGTCCAGCCAGCTGAATTCTTTCCAGATGCCGAAATCCTTTTCGCGGATTGCGATTTTGTTGCCGAACTTCTTGCAGTTCTGCCGGAACAGTTTGGAGAACGTGTCACAGCCGTCAATCTGGACCGGCGGCGGCGTCCATCCTGCGGTGGATTGGTCTTGCATTGTGTTCATCGCCACGTCTTTCTTGCTTTCCAGCGGCGGTCGCCGCGCGCACTTTCTGCTTTGATGCCAAGGTAGAATTCGCGAATGTCAGCACTTTTCATGAGAACGTCGCGTTCACCTTCCATAACGATCCGGCCGGTTTCAAGGACGTACCCGAAATCGGCGGCCGGCAGCGCAACACTGGCGTTCTGTTCAACCAGCAACATGGTCACGCCTTCTTCGACGTTGATCCGTTTGATGATCTGGAAAATCTCGGAAATCAGGAGCGGTGACAGGCCCAGCGACGGCTCGTCCAGCAACATCACGCGCGGACGCTGCATAAACGCGCGACCCAAAGCCAACATCTGTTGTTGCCCGCCAGATAGATAGATCGCCTGCTTTTCCAGAAAGGTGCGCAGCACGGGAAACCAGCCCAGCACCTTTTCCAAGTCACGCGCCACTTCATCGCGATCCTTGCGGCAATAGGCACCCATCATCAGGTTGTCCTTGACCGACAAGAGGGAAAACACTTCGCGCCCTTCGGGTGAATGGGCGATGCCGGCGCGCGCGATGACATCTGGGTCAAGCGCGGTGATATCGCGCCCTTCAAATTCCACCTGCCCCTTGAACGGATCAAGCGCGCCGGAGATGGTTTTCAAAATCGTCGTTTTGCCCGCCCCATTGGAGCCCATGACCGTAACGACCGACCCTTCCTTGACCGTCAGGCTGATGCCGCGAATGGCCATCACCCTGCCATACATCGTTTCGACGTTGCTGGCGCGCAGTACCTCGGTCATGCTGCCTGCCCTCCCAGATATGCCGCCTGAACATCGGGATCGCTTTGAACTTCGGATGCGCTGCCGCTTGCAAGAAACCGGCCTTCGTTGATGGCCAGCACCATGTCCGAAACTTTGTTCACCAGTTTCATGTCGTGTTCGATCATAACAACGGTGACACCCAGGACCTCGCGGATATCTTCAATCACAAAAGCAGTATCGTCGGTTTCCTCGCTGGTCAGTCCGCTTGACGGTTCGTCCAGCAACAGGATCTTTGGCTCCGACACCAACGCGCGGGCCATTTCGGTCTTTTTGCGCACGCCATACGGCAAATCCGCAACCCGTGCATGACGGTAGCCTTCGAGATCAAGAAACTCGATTATTTCTTCGGCTTTGCGGCGGTGGGCCAGTTCCTGACGCATCTGCGAACGGGTAAAAAACAGCTCACTCAGAGGCCCGAATTTGCCGTGACGGATGCGCCCGATCAGCAAGTTATCAAGCAATGACGCATGTTCGAACAGTTCGATATTCTGGAACGTCCGCGCAATGCCGTGGTTGATTACCTCATGGGATTTCGCTTTTCGCAGGCTTTTGCCGTTGAACCGGATGTCGCCTTGCGACGGATCGTAAATCCGGCAGATGAGGTTGAACACCGTGCTTTTGCCCGCGCCATTGGGGCCAATGATGGTGAACACCGACCCCGGTTCAACTGAAAAGCTCAAGCCATCCACCGCTTTCAAACCACCAAAGGAAAGCGATACGTTATCTATCTCCAACCCGTTCATCTTAAACGCTCCGTTTTGAGGAATGTCTTCTGACGCTGGAAACTGCGCTTCTTGTACATCGGGAACACGTTGAAATAGTGATGGATCTTGGTCCAGCGTCCATAAAGTCCGTCAGGTTCGAACAGGATGAACCCCAGCAGGATCAGACCGAATGCAAGACTATCGAAACCGCCGGACGTGGCGACTGCACTGGGCAGCACGATCTTGACCCAGCTCAACACGGTTGGCAGCAGCACGATAAAGAACGCCCCAAAAACCGCGCCGTGGATGGTTCCGATCCCGCCGACGACGATCATCAACAGCAGACGGATGGATTCCCCCATTCCGAAGGTTTCCGGCGTGATGTAGAAGAAGGCGTGCGCCAGCAGCCCGCCCGCGAGGCCCGCAAAAACTGCCGAGATGAAGAACGCATATGCCTTGAAGAAGGCCACATTGGTTCCCAACGCCCGCGCCGACACTTCGGAGTCGCGGATCGCAATCATGGCGCGACCCGACCTTGTGCGTGTCAGGTTGCGAACGATCAGGATACAACCCACGAAGATGACAAAATTCAGCAGATAAACTTTCCAGCTTTCGTCGATGGCCAGCCCGAGAATATTGATTTCCGGCACCGAAAGGCCACGATGACCGCCTGTGAAATCGCCCGCACCACCGATGAGCCGTTCGGTCACAATCGCAATCGAAAGCGTGGCAATCGCCAGATACAGCCCGTGCATCTTTCCGCAGATCCGTCCGACGGCCAACCCGACCAGCCCAGCCACCAACGCCGCTATCGGCAGCGACAAAAGCCACGGCACGCTGTAACGGGTCAGCAGGATCGTGTGAGTGTAGGCACCGATTGCGACAAACGCCGCCTGTCCGAAACTCACCTGCCCGGAAAATCCGGTCAGCACCATTAGCCCGAGACCCGCGATAGCATAGATGAATACGAATGAGAGTTCATCCAGAAAATAGCCGTCCAGAAACAGCGGCGCGGCCAGTGCGATCGCGGCAAACAGCAGATACCAGAATGCCTGTCCACGGTCGCGGAAAAGCTGGATGTCCTGAACATAGGATTTGCGAAAAATTACGCGCATGGCTTAGACCTTCTTTGCATAAATTTGGGCCAGCAGGCCTTGCGGACGGATCAACAGCACAAGGAACATGATCAAGTAGGCACCAATTCCTTTGAGGGTCGGGAACATGATATCGAAAAACGGTTCCGTCACACCGATCAGCAAGCAACCGATCACCGCACCGGGGATGGAGCCGAAACCACCGACAATTGCCCCTGCAAATGCCTTGAACCCGATAAAACCCATCTGCGTCGAAACCAACGTCATTGGCCCCAGGAGCAGTCCGGCAATCCCGCCAAAGATCGCGGACATTGCCCAGATCGAGGATGTCAGCCGTTTCACAGGAATACCCATGTAGAACGCTGCTAACTGGTTCAGGGACAACGCCTGCATGGCGACACCCTGCCGAGCGTAACGGAAAAACAGGTACAGCGCGCTGGCGACAACCGCGGTGACAACAATCGACAACACGCTGGTCCAAGAAATGATCACTGGGCCCAGTGTAAGATTGCCATCAACCGGAGCAGGCAACGAATAGTTGCCAAACCCCCAAATTATCCCTGCAACCGCCCTGAGCGCGATACCCAATGCCAGCGTCAGGATAAAGACAGTGAACACCGGCTGGCCCGTCAGGCGCCGCACCACAAGCGCTTCGACGCCGTAGCCGAATGCGCCCATGAAGACCAATGTCAACATCGCACCCAGCCAGTAGGGCATCCCCATCAGCACGATGAACTGATACCCGACAAATGCCCCCAGCATCATGAATTCGCCTTGGGCAAAATTCACCTGCTCAGTCGCCTTATACACAAGCACCAGACCAATCGCGATCAGGCTATAAAGGCACCCTTGTGACAGGCCGACCACAAAAAGCTGCATCGCATCGGCAAAAGACAAGGCAGTCATGCGTTGTTCCCCCAGTGTTCAAGGATTTCATCAAGGCTGATTTCTCCCGCATCTCCGGTCGTCGGTGTGTCGGGTTGTGTTCGCGAGAATCGCGGTGCGGGCGTCGGCATCTCGATGCCACCTACTGTGACAAAGCTGCCCCGGGCGCGATTATGCGCATGATCCGATGCGTCAGCCAGAGAAACCACAGGTGCGAAACACGCGTCGCTGCCTTCCAGAATATCGCACCATTCCTGTTGGGTCGCAGTCAGGAAAATCTCCGTAAGCGCGTCCATCATACTGGCCTGCGCGGTGGGTGCGTATTGATCGGCAAAGCGCGGATCGTCTGTGAGGCCCAGAAGTGCCAGAAGTTCGGCAAAAAATTGCGGTTCGAGACATCCAACGGACACATATTTGCCATCGCCCGTTTCGTAACAACGATACCACGCAACGCCGCCGTTGATAAAATCGCCAGACCGTTTATCAGACCAAGCGCCACATGCGACCAACCCGTGCTGCATGGTCATCAGCAGGTTAACCCCGTCCGTCATGGCCGTATCGACCACCTGCCCCTGCCCCGTGGCGCGCGCATGAGTCAGGGCTGCAAGGATACCAACGTTCAGCATCATCGCGCCGCCGCCCTGATCCGCGATCAGGTTCATCGGTGCAGGTGGCGGGCGGTCCGCATCGCCCAAACCCCAAACCGCACCGGTTATGGCGGCATAATTCATGTCGTGGCCCGCTGCATGTGCCAGCGGCCCTTCCTGTCCCCATCCGGTCAATCGGCCATAGACCAAGGCCGGATTGCGCGCCTGCACCTGTTCCGGACCAAATCCCAGCTTTTCCATTTTGCCCGGCCTGAACCCTTCGATCAGCACCTCGGCACGTTCGATCAACTGCCAGAGCCGGTCGACATCTCTGGCCTTTGTCAGGTCAAGTGTCAGGCTGCGGCGCGAGCGGTTGAACAGATTGTATTTCGCATCAATCGGCAACGGAAATTTCTGACCGGGCCGCGCGATGCGCACCACTTCAGCGCCCAGATCAGCCAGATGCATCGCAGCAAACGGCGCAGGGCCAAGACCTGCCATTTCAACAATGCGTACACCTTTGAGGGGACCTGAGCGTTGCAGCATCGCCCTATCTCGCCTGCAGGCGCGTGGCAGCATCAAGCCGCACGGTTTCGCCGTTCATATATGAATTCTCGATCAGAAAGGCACAGCAATGAGCGAATTCTTCCATCCGGCCGACACGCTTGGGCGCTTCGACAGAGGCTTCGAGGTTTGCGATCACGTTGTCGGGCAGCGACATGACCATCGGCGTGCCGAACAGGCCGGGTGCAATCGCGTTGACGCGAATGCCCTTGGCACCCAGTTCGCGCGCGGCAGGCAGGTTAAGGCCCATCACCCCCGCCTTTGACGACGAATAAGCCGGCTGGCCGATTTGCCCTTCCATCGCAGCACCAGAGGAGACGTTGACAACAACACCGCGCTCTTCGCCGTTTTCGGGTTCATTCAACAACATCCGCTGAACAGCTTTGCTCATTACGTTGAATGTGCCGACAAGATTGATATCAACCGTGCGGCGGAATGTGTCGAGCGACGCGGCCTTGCCGTCACGGTCGATCACTTTCATCGGGCTGACGACCCCGGCGCAGTTGATGCACCCATGCAGCGCACCGAATTTTGAAACCACGGCGTCAACTGCCGCGTCCACGCCTTCATCGTCGGTCACATCGACGTTGCAGAACATTGCGTTTGAAGCACCCAGTTCCTTGACCAGCGCATCGCCAGCGCCCTGCGACATATCGAAAATACCAATCTTGGCACCGCGTGCTCGCAGATATTTCGCCGTCGCCGCGCCAAGACCCGATGCCCCGCCGGTGACGATGATTGTCTTGCCTTCGATTTCCATGACCGCTCCTATTTGAATGCCTGCACGCCGGTAAGCGTCCGTGCGATCAGCAATTTTTGTATTTCTGTAGTCCCGTCCGGGATCGGCCCGATAATGGCCTCGCGCGCCAGCCGTTCGACGATAAAATCGGTGGTGACACCATTGCCACCGTGGATCTGCACTGCTTGGCGCGTTGCGTTCACTGCGATTTCCGTGCCGTACCATTTGGCCATGGCACATTCCTTGTCGCAGCGTTCGCCGCGGTCGATCATGCCAGCGGCACGGAGGGTCAAAAGCCGCGCAGCATCAATCTCTGTGGCCATTACGGCGATCTTGTCTGCGATGAGCTGGTGACCCGCTATCTGCTTGCCGTGCTGGTTGCGTTCCTGCGCATATCTGATCGACTCTTCCAACGCGCGCCGTGCCAGGGAGATTCCCCACATGGCCATGTGAACGCGCGCCCGTTCAAACACCACAAGCGTTTGCTGCAAGCCGCGGCCGACCTCGCCTATCGTGTTTGCAATCGGCACACGCACGTCATCAAGAAAGATCTGTGCCGTGGATTGTGCGTTCAGACCCATTTTTTTGATGTCGCGGGTTTCATAGCCATGCTCTTTGCGATCCACTAGAATATGGGTCAGGCCCTCATCGGTGGCGCAGGTGCATATCAGGAAATCCGAAAAGCGACCATTGGTGATCCAGGTCTTTTCGCCATTGATCACCCAGTCATCGCCGTCCCGCCGCGCTCGGGTTTTGACAGCGGCCACATCGGACCCGACATTTGGTTCCGATATGCCCATCGACGCGGTAATTTCACCGGCAAGCAACGGACCGATATATTTTTTGCGAATCTCATCAGACCCGAGCTTCAGCAGAATCTCACCTGCCACCACGTTGATCAGAATGGGCAGCGCGATATCTATTGCCGTAACACCAACCTCTTCGAACAGCATCAGGTGGGTGGTCCAATCCAGCCCCATACCGCCCGCTTCTTCGGGATGCGGGGCCGATGTCAGACCGAACTCGGCAAGTCGCGTCATGAAACCCTGAATGACTTCTTTTTCGAACGGCGCATCCTTAACCTTCAGGTATTCCGGTTCGATCTGGTCATCCAGAAACCGGCGCAAGGAATCGCAAGCCATTATCTGCTCTTCGGTTTTGAACATCTTTCGCTCCTAGCGCCCGAGAATAAGGATGGAGGCCACGGCCTCTTCGATACCGATCAAACCGCCGCCATTTTCCGCGATGGCGATCCGCGCACCTTCGACCTGTCTAGGTCCACATTCACCGCGCAGTTGCGATACCAGTTCGTAAACCTGGCCCAACCCAGTCGCGCCAATCGGGTGGCCTTTGCATTCCAGCCCGCCCGACGGGTTCACCGGCACCCGCCCGCCGATGGAGGTGTCACCGCGCTCGGATGCAGCACCCCCTTCGCCAAATGGGAACAGCCCAAGGTTTTCGATCTGGATCAACTCACCCACCGCTGTTGCGTCATGCACTTCGGCAACTGATACGTCTTGGGGACCGATACCGGCGATTTCATATGCCCGCCGTGCCGCAATCGCGGTCAGGTGGTTCTCATAATCCTCCGGCGCGCGGTTTGATCCGGTCTGGATCACGCTGGCGCGCACTTCGATGGCACGATCCCGGCTGATCCCGAACTTTTTCAATCCGGCCTCGGTCATCAGAACCGCAGCGGCACCGCCATCGCTCATCGGGGCGCACATTGGCAGGGTCAAAGGATAAGTGATCGGTGGTGCGCTTAATATTTCGTCAACGGTATAAGGCGCGCGGAATTGCGCCTTTTCATTTTCAACCGAATGCATGTGGTTCTTTGCTGCAATCGCAGCAATCTGTTTTTGGGTCGTGCCGAACGTGCGCATATGCGCCAGCCCGAACGCTCCGTAAATCGCCATAAAGACTGAAAACGGCTTGTCCGAAGTGGTGTCATTCGGCACGTCGATGCCTTTGCCCAGCGCCATCAGTTTTTCGGTATTTTCCTCAACGGTGGACACATCCCACGCGCCATCGAAAAAGCTGAACATCTTAGCTTTGTCACCTGTCCACATTTTTTCGGCCCCAACGGCCAAAGCCACGTCACCCTCGCCTGCTTTGAGAAATTGAGCCGCAAGGTTCAACGCGGTTGACCCGCTGGCACATGCATTTTCGACGTTTACCATCGGGATGCCCTCAAATCCCATCTCGCGCAGGGTGATCTGGCCCGGGATCATCAACTGCGCCTCAAGATGTCGCTGTGTTGTGTTCGCGTAGTAGGCAGCCTGAATGTCATCCTTGCCAATGCCGGCGTCCGCCATCGCGCCATCGACAGCCTCGCAGGTCAGCGACTTTACCGTTGCCCCGTCGAGGCGTCCCATTTTGGTCATCGCGACCCCGGCAATGTAAATTTTTGTCATTTCAATCTCCGCTCATGTGCCGGTGAAAACCGGCTTTCGTTTTTCACCGAATGCGGCAAGTCCTTCGGCCGCATCGTTGGATTTCAGATGTTCGCGCAGCACGGCAAGTTCCTGTTTCAGCGCCTCCACCTGCGTCATTTCGATGGATGCATTGGCTACCCGCTTCATCTGCGACAGGACCAGCGGGCTTTTGGTCGCCAGCAACTGGCTGAACTCGTGCAGCCGCGCTTCAAGCGCGTCATCACCAACCACTTCCTGCACCAGCCCCATGCGCATCAATTCGCGCGCTGGTAGACTTTGGCCCGAAAACAAGAGGTATTTCGCGTTTGCGAGTCCGATCCGGCACGGCAAGACAGCAGCGCCGCCTGCGCCAGGGAACACACCAAAATTCGAATGAGCATCGCCAATTCTGGCGCTCTCGCCCGCAATCAGCACATCGCAACACATCGCGAGTTCCAGCCCGCCCGCAACGGTAATGCCATTCAGCCCGCCGATCACCGGTTTCGGCAAATCACGCAGCGCTTGAAACGTCGCGCCGATAGCGTCAAGAAAATCACCCTTTTGCGTATCGGCATCATCCAGACCAGCGAGGACTTCCTTCAGATTGGCACCGGCGCAAAACGCACGCCCCGCAGCCGTCAGCACAATTGCGCGCACCTGTTTTGCCACAGCGATCTCTCTTATCGCGGCGCGCAGTTCCCCAATGAGGTCGACAGAAAGTGCATTAAGACTGTTGGCCCTGTTCAACGTCAGCCACGCAACCGGACCACGGTATTCGACCAGTACATTCGCTTGAGTCATGCGTGCGTCTTTCTATTTACTTACCAATAAGTAATCAAAAATATATAATCAAATCAAGAACTAATTTACGTTAGGTTACATAGGCTTGTAGGTTGTCGGTTTCTCCCGTCCGATTTGATCGGAGAATCAGCAATCCGGCGACATCAAGATAGTGCGTTCCCCGATGATGCGCGCGACATGAAAAAATGCCTCGCCGCGCGACACCTTGTGTTCAGGACGAACTTTTTGTGCCCAGATCCAGCGAGCCAGTCTGCATCATGCCGCCACAGACATATCCACCATCAACGACCAGTGTTTCACCGTTCACATATCGCGCATCAGGCGAGCCCAGATAGGCAACTGCCGCCGCGATATCCGCAGGGTCGGCCATGTAACCCGCCGGAATCATCGGCAACAGGCGCGCAACCGTTTCTTCGGTATAGGTGCTTTCGGTGAGCGGAGTTGTAATGGCGCCCGGTGCAATCGCGTTTGCCGTGACGCCATGCGCCGCAACTTCAAGCGCAATCTGGCGTGTCAGCCCCACCAAGGCCGCCTTGGACGTGCCGTAAGCCGTGCGCCCGACCCCTGCGCGGATGCCGCTGACCGACGTGATATTGATGATCCTGCCATATCGCTGACGAACCATTTCACGCGCAGCAAGTTGCGCGCACAACATGCTGCCTGTCAGGTTGATAGCCATAACGCGGTTCCAGTCTTCCAAAGGAAAATCGAGGAACGGATTAATCCCGACGATACCCGCATTGTTCACCAGCACATCCACGCATTTGTCCCAGCGTTCCGTCTCGTCAAATGCCGCATTCACCGATGCCGGATCCGACACATCAAGCTTTTGCCCAAGCGCTGTACCACCTGCCGCTTCGATCTGCTTGACCGTATCGGCTATGCCTGTTTCGGCAATATCAGTGACAACAACCCTCGCGCCCAACTCCGCCAGCCGCAAAGCAATCCCCTGTCCGATGCCAGAACCTGCACCGGTGACAAGTGCCACGCCGAAATCGTCACGATCTCTCATTGGTGGTTTTGTCATGCTGTAATCCTTTCATAAAGTGTAACAACCGCCGCACCGCCCAGCCCAACGTTATGCTGGAGGGCAAGCCGCGCATTATCGACCTGCCGGTTCTCTGCCTTTCCACGCAGTTGGTTGGTCAACTCAAAACACTGTGCCAGCCCCGTAGCACCCAGTGGATGCCCCTTTGACAGCAGACCACCAGACGGGTTCGTGACGTATTTCCCGCCAAAGGTGTTGTCGCCATCATCGACCAACTTTTCGCCATCACCTTCGGCACATAGCCCCAGGGCCTCGTAGGAAATCAATTCGTTCTGCGCGAAACAGTCATGCAATTCGATCACGTCGATATCGTCAGGACCCACGCCCGCCTTTTCATAGACCATGCGCGCGGCATCACGGCTCAGCCTGGCGCCAACCACTTCGATCATGTCGCCGGTTTCAGGGTCCAGCAGTTTATCCGTTGTCATTGCCTGCGCGCGGATTTGTACAGTTGTATCAAGGCCCATTTTTTCAGCGAACCCTTTGGACACCACAAGCGCCGCCGCAGCGCCGCAGGTGGGCGGACAAGCCATTGGCCGTGTCATTACACCGGGCCAGATCACCTGCGCACCCATTACATCCTGCGTGGTCATCTCCTTGCGGAAAACCGAGAGTGGGTTGTTCGCGGCATGGCGGCTAGCCTTGGCCCGAATTTTGGCGAATGTCTCCATCTTCGTACCAAATCGTTCCATATGCGCCTTGCCCGCACCGCCGAAATACCGAAGCGTCATCGGCAGATCGACGTCCCCTATCAGCCGGTCCGTGGCGGCATCAAATTCCGCCAGCGGTGACGGGCGATCGGGAAAGACAACACCCAACGCACCGGGGGCCATCTGTTCAAAACCCACCGCCAGCACACATTCTGCCACACCGCTTTCGACAGCCTGCCGTGCGAGGAAAAGCGCTGTTGAACCGCTCGAACAATTGTTGTTCACGTTGATAATCGGGATGCCCGTCATGCCCACGCGGTAAATCACACGCTGCCCGCTTGTGCTGTCGCCGTAAACATAGCTGGCATAGGCCTGTTGCACGTCTTCGAACGCGATACCGGCGTCATCCAGTGCAAGACGGATCGCCACCTCGCCCATCTCGTCGTAAGGTGCCGATGCGCCCGGTTTTGCAAAAGGGATCATGCCGACACCGGCAATAATGGCAGTCATTTTGGGTCTCCTTTTTTATGGTTTTTCGAATTGTGTATCGGGGTCGGTCAGCATCTGGCGCAACTCTGTCTTAAGTATTTTGCCGTAGCTGCTTTTGGGCAGTTCGAGAACAAAGCAATAGGCCTTGGGTCGCTTGAACCGCGCTATGTTATCCAGACAAAAACGGTCCAGCGCCTGTGCGGTCACGCCCGGCTCTGCCACGACAAACGCGATGACTTCCTCGCCCCATTCGGCCTCCTCGCGGCCAACAACATTAGTTTCGACCACGCCGGAATGACGCAGCAGCACCTCTTCGACCTCGCGCGGATAAATATTTGACCCGCCAGAAATGATCACGTCCTTGGACCGGTCCTTGAGCGTCAGGAAACCGTGGGCGTCCACGCTGCCAATGTCGCCGGTATGGAGCCAGCCGTCCCGCAAGGCTGACGCCGTTGCCGTTTCATTGCCCCAGTATCCCGCCATCACCACATCGCCACTGACGATCACTTCGCCCGCGACATCTGGGGGGCATTGTGTGCCTGTTTCATCCACCACACAGACCGTGACGCCGGTGCGTGGAATGCCGACGGATCCCAGCCAACTATCCGGAATTTCCCAGCTCAATATATGCGGTGGTAGATAAGTGATCGTACATGGTGCCTCGCCTTGTCCGTATCCGATCCAGATGCGGTTGCCCAACAGCGCCATCGCCCGGCGCAGGTCTGCGACATAAATCGGCGCACCGCCGCAGAACAACAGATCAAGGTTTTCGATGGCCGCCGTGTCAAGCGCAGGACAGGCCGTCAGACGCGTCAGCATCGTGGGTGCGACAAAAAAAGATGAATGGGGATATTCATGCAGCAACGTCACGATTTCATGCGGATCGAATCCACCGCTTTGCGGCACAACATTCGCCGCGCCCCGCTGCGCAAACGGTAGCATAAACAGCCCTGCCGCATGAGACAGCGGTGCCGGATGCAGCGCCGCCGACATTTCCGTAACCGGACACATATCGGCCAGAAAACTCGTGGTCATGGTCCAGAGGTTGCGGTGGGTCAGTATCGCCCCTTTCGGGCGGCCCGTCGTGCCGCTGGTATAAAAAATCCATGCCGGATCGGTTTGCGCAGCGTGTGCAGGCTGCAAATCCGCTGACGCTTGTAACGCCGCATTATATTCCGGTCCACCGACCGCAATGACTGCTGAAAACCCTTCGACGTCTTCCGGCCGGTCGGTAAAGGCAAGTGCGGCATCACAGTTAGCATGGATATAGGTCACTTCGTTAGGGTGCAGTTTGGCATTCAACGGAACGGCAACACATCCGGCAGTCCAGATGGCAAACAGGATCTCGATATATTCGGGCCGGTTGCCCATGAAGATCAGAACACGGTCACCTTTTACCAGATTGCGCTGTTTCAGCGCAGCGGCCAAGGCCGCGCTGCGGTCCTGTAATTGGGTGTAGGTGCTGAACGTCGACAACCCCAAGCAGACGGCAGGTCGATCGCAATAGGCGCGCGCGGACTGTGTCAAAATGTACGCGATGTTCATAATTCTGCTCCCTAAATTCTGCGCGCTTGCCCCTGCCAGAACGTATCCCTGATGTCCTTTTTGCGCACTTTCCCAACGGGGCTGCGCGGCAGTTCATCCCAGAAGTCAACCGTTTTGGGGGCCTTTACGCTGCCAAGGTTTTCCTTGCACAATGCAATGATTGCTTCGGGTTCCACCGTTGCATCGGGTTTGAGTTCGATCACCGCCTTGATCGCTTCACCCCATTTTTCGTCAGGCACACCGATCACCGCGCAATCCTGCACGGCAGGATGCGACCAGATCACCTGCTCGACTTCCGAGGGATAAACGTTGAAGCCGCCCGAAATGATCATGTCTTTCTTGCGGTCCACGATATAAAGGTAACCCTCGTCATCCAGATACCCGATGTCGCCGGTATGGTGCCAACCGAACTGGGAAACCTCTGCGGTTGCTTCGGGGTTTTTGTAATACCCCTTCATCACCAGATTTCCGCGCACAACAATTTCACCATGCTCACCACGCGGCATAATGTTACCGTCATCATCCATGATCGCCATCGGTGTCAAAAGTGCGGGCCTGCCGCAACTTGCAAGCCGGTGTTCGCGGGCCGGATCTCCGATAACATTGTGATCCTCTGCCGTCAGCAGCGCGCAGAACATCGGCGATTCTGCTTGTCCGAAACACTGCGCCATGACCGGCCCAAAAATCTTCAGGCATTGGCGCAGCTTGTCAATGGCCATAGGTGCGGCGGCATAAAGAAAGAACCGCAATGACGGAAAGCTACGTTGCGCAACTTCCGGTTGCGACAACAGCATGTAAACGGCGGTCGGCGGCAGGAACAGATGGGTCACTCCCTCGCTTTCAATTGTGTCTAGAACGTTGGCGGCATCAAATCCCGGCAGGATGACGCTGCGCGCACCAGCGGCCATCAACGCAATGGCAAGCACCCCTGACGCGTGGGTCATAGGCGTGATCAGCAAATGCACAGGGTCAGGTCCGGCATCAAAACTGGCATAATAGTTCGCGATTAGCGTGGTCCAGTTCAACTGCGTCAGCATGATCCCCTTGGGCCGCCCCGTTGTCCCACCAGAGGATAAAATTCCGACAAGATCATCAGGGCCAAGCGGCACATCGGGATCGGTTGAAGGGGCCGCGGCCATCCAGTCTTCCAGCCATGGTGCCGCGCCGTCTTGTTTATCCAGACAGATGAATTTTTGTATCTTTGGGCAAAGTTCACGCAATTGTTCCAGCGCCGGTGCAAGATCGCTGTGATAAAACAGAATCTCCACATCATTATGATCCAGGATATACGCGTTTTCTTCTACGCCGTTCTTGGCATTGACGGGAACCCAGATCGTGCCGGCACGAAACAAGCCCAGCATAACTTCAAGGCCGCTCACGCAGTTGGGGCTGTAAACGCCGGCCATCTTGTCGCGTCCGTACCCTTCGGCAGTGATGGCATTGGCGAAACGATATGTGCGTTCCTGAACTTCGCCGTAACTCCGGCCGATTTTAGCATCTTCCAAAGCGATCACGTTAGGGTTGATTGCGACACCCCTGTCGAAGAAATCGATCACACGCATAACGGTTTCCTATCTTGGTTTCCGGGATTTTCCCGCCTTGCCAGTCTGAACTCATACACTGATGAGCTTTTCGATCTCTTCGCGGTTGGCCAGCAAATCTGCTGTCGTGCCGCTCCACTGGACGGTCCCGTTGTCGACAACGTACTGTCGATGGGCCAATTTCATCGGCACGCGCAGGTTCTGTTCAACCAGCAAAAGCGTCATACCTTCTTCGTTGATCCGCCGCATCGAATCGACCAATTCATCAACGATCAGCGGGGCAAGGCCTTCAGTCGGTTCGTCCAGCAGCAACAGTTCCGGATTAGTCAAAAGCGCGCGCGAAATCGCCAGCATTTGCTGTTCGCCGCCCGAAAGCGTGTTTCCCGCCTGTGACGCGCGATCAAGCAGCACCGGAAACATTTCAAAAATCCGGGTTTCGGTCCATGCGCCAGTGCGTCCCATGACGGTTGCGATGCGCAGGTTTTCATGCACTGTCAGATTGTCAAAAATGCGCCTGTCTTCGGGGACATACCCAATGCCCAGACGGCCCAGTTGGTTCGGGAGTCGCGCGGTAACGTCGTCCCCTTTCCAGACTCTGCGCCCTGAAACCGGTTGCTTTAAACCGATGATCGTCTTGAGAATGGTGCTTTTGCCTGCGCCATTGCGCCCGATCAGCGAAACAACTTCGCCCTGTGCGACTTCGATCGACACGCTATGCAACGCCTGCGCCTTGCCATAAGTGACATTGCAGCTTTCCAACGCAAGCAGCTTCATTCCTCTTCTCCCAGATAAGCCGCTCGCACCTCGGCGTTTGCGCGGATTTCTTCAGGGCTGCCAGACGCCAGAATTTGCCCTTGAACCATCACGACCAAAGCACTGGAGACCCGCATTACAACGTCCATGTTGTGTTCGATCAGCAGCACGGTGCGGCCCTTGACGATCCGTTTTATCAGCTCCATCGCAGGCCCGATCTGGTCATGTCCAACACCGGCCAATGGTTCATCGAGCAACAGGACCGATGGGTTGCTCAGCAATGCCAGCCCGACTTCCAATGCGCGTTGATCGCCGTGAGACAAGGTTTCGGCGGGGCGGTGCGCCATCACCGTCAGGCCGATCTCTTCGAGAACGCTTTCGGCCCGTTCCCTGACTGCAGGAAAGCGGCCCGCCGGAAGCCAGAAGGGCTGCAACCTGTACAGATGCGCAAAAGCAGCAAGTTGAAGGTTCTCAAGCACCGACATGCCGGCGAAGATCTTGGTGATCTGGAAACTGCGGCCCAGACCGATGCGGGTCCGTTTATGCACCGACAGGCCCGTTACATCGCGCCCGTCCAGCATCACTTGACCACCGCTTAGCTTGGCATGACCCGAAAGCGCATTCATCAACGTGGTCTTGCCCGCACCGTTAGGTCCGATAATCCCGTAAAGCTGACCCGGCTGGAAGTCGAACGTCACACCGTTGACAGCTTTCAACCCGCTGAAGGAGACCTGAATATCGTTGCAACTCAATGATCCGGCAGTCATTGCATGTCTCCTTCGTCCTGATCACCTTGGAACATTCCGGCAATACCGTTGCGTAGGAAGATGGTGGCAAAAATGAACACCAGACCAAGGATGCCGTACCAATATTGGGTGATTTGGCTCAGTTCTTCTTTCAGTAATTCAAACAAGGCCACGCCAAGAATCGGACCTAGCAATGTGCCTTTGCCGCCCAGCACGGTCATGATCAAAACGTCGCCCGATGTGGACCAATGCAGCATTTGCGGAGAGATGTAGAAGATCAACGATGCCAGCAGGGCTCCTGCAACACCTGCATACGCACCCGAAACGATAAACGCCGATTGGCGCAAGCTATGGACGTTGTATCCGAGTTGCGCGGCGCGCACGTCGTTCGCCTGTACCGCGCGCAATGCCCGCCCGAATGGCGACCCACGCAGCAATGCCATCAGCGCCAGTCCGATCAGGAAAACCGCCACGATAAACCCATAATAGTTGTGGTTGTCGTAGAAATTGATCCCGAACAAGTCAGGCCGCGGCACGCCTGGAATACCGTCCAATCCGCCGGTGATTGCGCGCAGCTTGTTGGACGCAAGGATGTACATCATCTGCGCCAGGGCCAGTGTCAGCAGTGCAAAAAAAAGCCCCGAAACCCGAAGCGCAAAAAGCCCCATCAGGTAAGCCAGCACCGCTCCGACAATCGCCGCTGCAAAAAGGCCCGGTATAAAACCGACGCCATAGCTGAGGGTGAGGATTGTGAGCGCATAACCCCCTGCCCCGAACAACGCCGCATGGCCGAATGACAGCATACCTGTCACCCCGAAGACCAGATCAAAGCCGATTGCGAACAAGGCCCAGATCAGGATCAGGCTGACAAGGTTCACCCATTGCTCATCCTGCACAAAAAACGGAACGATAATCATAACTGCGATAATAATGCCCATCAGGGCCTGACCGATAATCCTGCGTGTCATGCCGAACGCCCCTTTGTGCTAAACAAGCCCGCAGGCCGGAACATCAGCGTTCCGATCAACAGGGCAAAGGTAAGTAGTTCGACCCATTCAGTTGCGTAGGTATATCCGGCCGCCCGCGTCATGCCCAACAGCAACGACGCAAGGATTGCGCCGCGAATGTTCCCAAGCCCGCCGATGATCACCACGACAAAACAGTCGATGATAACGCTGAATCCCATGCCCAGTTCGATCGGCACCAACGGTGCGCTAACCACGCCACCAAGAGCCGCAAGGTACGCACCAAGCGCAAAGACGCCGGTGCGAACCTGGTTTACATTTACACCGAGTGTCTGAGCCATTTCCGGATCGGAACTGGCGGCGCGAATAATCATGCCCCATTTGCTACGGTCCAGCAGCAAGAACAGTGCCAGAGAAACCGCTGCACCAAAACCGATTACAAAAAGCCGGTATGACGGTATTTGACTGCCAAACATGGAAATCGGTGCCATGAAGATTTCTGGTGTCGGCACTTGCTTATAGTCAAATCCCCAGATCATCTTTGTCGCGTCGTCGATGACCAGAATGAATCCGAAAGTGAGTAAAAGCTGAAAAATGTGGTCGCGGTCATAGACCTGTTTCAGCGCCAAAATTTCGATCAGCGCACCAACACAGGCGACGATCAGCGGCGCAAACAGCAGTCCCAACCAGAACGATCCGGTCATATGAACAATTTGATACCCGACAAACGCGCCAAGCATATAAAGCGCGCCATGGGCAAAGTTGATCACCCCCAACATGCCAAAAATAAGGGTCAAGCCCGCTGCCAGCAGAAACAGCAGAAAGCTGAGACTCAGCCCGATCACGATAATGGACATATTCAGGGTTCCTCAGTTTCACCCCAAAAAAGCGGGCGACGCATGTCGCGAGGGAACAGCGCCGCCCAGTTCAGGGAGGATCGATTAACAGTCGCTAAACAGGCTATTTGCCGAAAACTCTTCGGTGATTTTCATGGTGAGGTCCGGCAATGGTGCCTCGCCCTTCACAACTTCACCCCAAAGACCGACCTGTTTGGCCTGATGGTCACAAGCGCGCATTTCCTTGCGCCCTTCGACCGAATTTTCATAGACCGATGTTTCAAATGCATCGACCCAGGTTTCCACATCCCAGCTGTCAGTCGCTTCGATGACATCCATCCACCAGCGAAGACCGTCAAATGCCTCGCCCGCGAAGGCCGAAGGGTAGTCACCGTTTGCGTCACGGTAGGCCGTCACGAATTCGGCGTTTGCCGGATTGTCGAGCGAGAAGTGATAACGCACGCCGGAGTTCACGCCCAATGCGGCCTCGCCTGTCGCGGCTGCAAAGATTTCATCCTGAAGCACGGGGCCGAACAGCACTTTGTTCTGACCCATCCCAACCTGACCTGCCTGCTTGCAGAAGGTGACGCCGTCATTGCCCGTTGCCACAACCAGAATACCATCGGCGTCCGAACGCGCCATCTTGTCGATGATGACCGAAAAGTCGCGGTTGCCAAGCGGGGCAAAGTCATTCCCGACGATCTCGACACCGGCGGCTTTTGCTTTTGCGGCAAAGTCGTCAAAGGCGCTGCGCGTGGCCTGATAATCAGCCGTGACCGCGTATACTCTCTTGATCCCGCGTTTCTTTACGAATTCAACACACATGTTCATTTCCATGGCCAACGTGTTGGACGTACGGAATGAGTAACGCGCACCGTCCATCTTGGTAATGCTGTCGTCTGCGGAAATCGTGACCAGATGCGGCACCTTGCGCTGTGTGGACAGGCTTTGCAGTGCCAGAGTCGACGCTGAGCTGACCGCGCCAAACATCAATTGCGTGCCTTCCGCCAACAGCCGGCTTGCTTTTTGTACGGCGGGCTGGGGTTTGGTTTCATCGTCTTCCCAGCTGAAGCGGACTTTTTTGCCCAACAATTCGCCACCCCGCATGGCCACGGCAAGTTCCGCGCCTTTGCGCATGTCATTGCCGATCAAGCCGTATGCGCCCGAGAAAGACAGAATGCCCGCAATGTGATAATCTTCGGGCGTTGCGGCCCGCAGAACCATTGGCGCAGGCAAGGTACTGGCCAAAGTTAGCGCCCCGGCGCTGCGTAGAAAATTCCGACGTTTCATAGTTTTCCTCCCGGTTTCACGCCCCAAGAAGTTTCTCCTGCAAGGCGAATGATGCGCTGCCCGGGATAAATCGTTCCCGGAAAAGCAGAATACTATCAGCAAGTTTGGCGGGTTTTATCATACGTCGGATCAGCAATCGGGCGGTAACAAATCATGGATTTGCAAATGGCGCAAAAGTGCATCTGATCGCGACCGTGTCCCTAACCCTCCCCCATCTCTTGCATCAAGCATCGCAGGGTTAGGACTGGCAGGGAATGTCCGAAAACGCCACAAATTTGACATTTTCTGCCAAATCGATATTATTTACCCATCAGTAGAATTTTGAGGTCATCGTCATGAAGGTGGGCTTGCTCCAAAACCTGCGTCTTCCCAAACATAGCATCCAGTTCATGTGTGACGTGCTGATCGAACACGGCATTGATCCTGACCCATTGCTCAAAGAAGCAGGTTTGCAGCTCAGCCTTCTCTCGGATCCATGGGGCACGCTGGACGGTATTCAGGAACTCACATTCCTGCGTGCCTTTTGCCGGAGTACAGCGCATATTGAAGGTGTCGCTTTTGTCACCGGTCTGCGTTACAGCCTGATCTCGTATGGCCCTATCGGGCTTGCCACGCTAGTTTCAGAGAATGTGACAGCGGGGCTGAGGGTTTTCACGCAAATGCAGGGGCTGGGATACGCACTGCTGGCATATGACATCACAGAGGACGATGAAGGTTTTGCAACAGGGTTTGTTGCCGACGACCAGTATGTACCGCCCGATCTTCTGGATTTTGTTCATGAACGGCTGCTTGGGTCCGGCCCGACCTTCTTCCGGGACCTGCGTCAAGAAAACCTGCCCATCCGTCTGATCGAATGCCCGTTGGACCGCCCGAAAGGCTGGATGAACCTAGAAGCGCGCTGGCAAACCGAAATCGTGTATCGCGCACCGCGCAGTTGCATTCACTTTCATCCTGGAACAGGCGCGCTGAAACTGCCGCTGGCGAATGCCCTTCTTGCGGTAAACTATCGTGTTTTGTGCGAGAATATGCTTGAAACCGGCCCCAAGCATACCGGAACAGCAAATTCGGTTTATCAGGTGTTGATGCAGGTGCGCGGCGTTTTTCCCAATGCGCCGGAAGTGGCCGAAACGCTTCATTTGTCAGAACGCTCTTTACATCGAAAACTTGCCAGTCAGTCGATGAGCTATCGCCAGATTATCGATAGCGTGCGCTTGCGCCGCGCACGGGAGCTTCTTGATACATCCGAGTTACCGCTGGCTGAAGTTGCAGATCGCCTCGGTTTTTCGGAAACTGCCAGCCTGTCGCGATTTTTCCGGCGGGTTTCAGGGGATTCGCCGTCCGCATATCGAAAAACCAGCAAAGGGTTATTCGCCAGTTCACGTTAGGATTAGACGACGAGACGCTAACACGACCATATATCAGAACGGAGTGACGCCATGAACAAGTCCGATGACGAAACGCTCACCTTCAAAGAGATGGTCGGGAAATTCGACGTCACCCCCCGAACCCTGCGGTATTACGAATATCTCGAACTTCTCAAACCCACGCTACAAGGGCGTGAACGAAGTTATGATCGCAAACAGATCGCGCGGTTCAAGCTGATCTTGCGAGGTCGTCGGTTCGGAATGAAGCTTGAAGATATAAGAGTTTGGTTAGAAATATATAAAAACAGGGGCTCAAGAGCGCAGCTGTCGCGTTGCCCTTTAATCGGTTCTGCCTCACTTTGTGTGGCGCAACTATCCTGAAACTGGAAAATTCAGGAGGTATAGTTGTGAGTTCGAAGAAGCACTGGTCGCCCGGGAGCGATGTTGCCGTTCAAAGCGTTGAGCGAAGTGAAAGAGGCGGGTGGATTGTATCTGGCGTCTTGGCTCCCAACGGCATTTGCCCAGACTGTGGATTGCATTCACGCCGACGTCACGGCTGGCGGCGTCGGCGGCTGCAGGATTATCCCGCGCATGGAGACGAGGTAACGGTTGATCTCGCAATTTGCCGTTGGCGATGTCAGGCACCCGCTTGCCCACGCCGGACATTCTCAGACCAAATCGCCTCGATTGCGCGTCCATTTGCACGTCGTACTTCGCGTGTCGGGGAGATTGTCACCCATCTTGGGCATGCGAGCGGCGGACGGCCAGCCGAGCGGTTGTTGCATCGTTTGGGCCTTGGAGTCAGCGATGACACGGTGCTTAGGCAGCTGAAGAACCGTGCCCAAGACAGTGGCGAGTCGCCGACAGTCATCGGGATCGACGACTGGAGTTGGCGGAAATCGCAAACCTACGGCACGATCATTGTGGATCTGGAGCGTCGCGTGGTGATCGACATTCTTGAGGATCGAGATGTCGTCAGCTGCACCAACTGGCTGAAGCGACACCCCGAGGTGGAAGTGATCAGCAGAGATCGCTGCGGTCTCTACGCCCAGGCAGCACGGCAAGGGGCACCGCAGGCGAAGCAGGTCGCTGACCGGTTCCATATCGTACAAAACCTGCGGCAGGCCATCGAGGAGCAAATGAACCTTCACGGCCGTGCGACCGGCAGGGCGCTGCTGTCCGACGCCGACAACATCACCGCAGCCGGCAGCCTTCTGAAGTCACGCCTGGCGCATAGGACGTCTCGGGAAGAGATTTTCGCCACCATTCATGCGCTCCGAAATCAGGGGCTTTCATGCAGCGAGATCGGGCGGCGAACAGGGTTCCCGCGTCGCAGCATCGCGAAATGGCTGCAGTTCGAGACACCACCGGACCGCAGGCGGGCCGCTTTGAAGCCGACATCGCCGTGGTACTTTGAAGAGTTCCTGAGCCAAAGCTGGAAGGAGGGCATTCGAACTGGCAGCGCCCTGTTCCGTCTGATCCGAGAGCGCGGTTACGAGGGGAGTCAGTCGCATTTGCAGCGTCTGTTGGCGGGCTGGCGAAAAGCAGAACAGCAAGGGAGCGACTCCAAGGTAGAGCACGAAATCCTTAAGCCAGTCCGGGACCCGGAAACGGGGCACGCGATTTCCCCGGTCATCGCAGCCGCGCTGTGCATCAAACCCCGCGGAAAGCTCACCCCGGATCAAGCGCGGAAAGTCGACGCGCTCAAGGCCGGTTCTCCCGCCTTCGCAACGATGCGAAGTCTCGCCATGCGGTTCAACGGTATCCTGCGCAGCCGCCAAGCAGACCCGCTCCCAGCATGGATCGACAACGCGATCGAAACCGATCTGGCGCCCATCGTGCGCTTTGCCCGCACATTGAACCGGGACTTCGATGCAGTCAAAAACGCCATCGAGATGCCATGGAGCAACGGCCAAGCAGAAGGTCAGATCAATCGCCTGAAGACGCTCAAACGCGCCATGTACGGTCGAGCCGGTCCAGAATTGTTGCGGGCGAGAATGCTACCGTTCCGCCACACAGATTGAGGCAGAGCCCAATTAAGGGCTACGCGACACTTAAGAACGCGGTTCTCAAAGCAGCCGTCTTCGAAGATGCCATTCTGATCGACACCGATCTTGACGGTGGGATCTACTGCAACACGCAGGTGCCGGATGAGACCATGGTGAGCACCGAATGCGATTGACCAGACGTCTAAAGGCCAGATTTGAGCAACTCCCTAATCGCGCCCAGAGGTAGTTCAGCAGGATTAGCTGATCGCACCGCTTTGGAACAGGTATCCAATGTAAACCGCATAACCCGCTATGAACAGGAAGCCTGCTACTCGACCAATGCGCTTGGCTGCAAACAAGATCACAGCCAGGCCGCAGGACAGTAGCAGCATGAACACCATATCAAACCCTTGGAACCGTTCACTCACTTCAATCGGCACGATAGCGGATGTGATCCCCAGAATCGCCAAGACGTTGAAAATATTGCTTCCGATCACATTGCCGATGACCACGTCAGACTGTTTCTTGAGAGCGGCAGAGATAGATGTTGCAAGTTCAGGCAGGGAGGTGCCAATGGCCACGAGGGACAGGCCAATCACAGCATCGGAAACCCCAAACGCTTTCGCGATCGACCCGGCCCCGGAGACCAGCAAATTAGCACCCACCACGAGCGCGATGATGCCGCCTACAACAAAGATGGCGGCTACACTCGTTCTGGTGATGCCGGGGCCCTCAAACCCTTCGGTTTCATGCTCAAACATCTGGGAGTCCCGGCTGCGTTTCTCCATCCAGAACGTCGCACCGAGGTAGACAGCTAGAACCGCGAGTAAAAGTGTGCCTTCGAGCCGATCGAGGAACGCACCCTTAAGCAGCCCGTACAGCGCAAAGGCAACGAGGGCCGCTACCAGAGCTTCCCGCACAGCTGATCTATCCCATCCTGCAATCGGCATGATTAGGGCCCCAGCCCCGATGATAAGAAGAATATTAGCGATATTGCTCCCAACCACATTGCCCAGAGCAATTTCGGGGGCTCCGCTGAAAGCGGCCTTCAAAGAGACCAGCAATTCTGGTGCTGAGGTGCCAAACCCAACGATCGTCAAGCCAATGACCATTTTAGAAAGTCCGGCCCGTTCGGCAATCGCAACGCTGCCGCGCACAAGACTTTCGCCCCCAGCGAAGAGCAGAATGAGGCCAGCTGCGATGTAGATTAGATCAATGCCCATGCGGCCTCAGTTCGTAAGAATATTGCATAGGCTCTTGGTTCCCTCAGGTTCATACCCAAATAGAGTCCCATCCAGCTTCCTACAAGAGTGGAGCAGGCGGATTCCAAAGGGACCTGCCAAGTTGAAGGCAAACCAGTGACGACCATCCGAGAGACACTTTTCTTTACTCCTCCCCATCGGGGCTTAGGAGAATTGTGACAATCGACTTCAGTTATCCACTGTCAGAAAAGCAAAGGACCGTCAAAAGTCGTTCTCTATCGTTCAATTTGCTTTGCGTGCTTCGGAGTGAGCGCCAGCACAACACGATACCCCTTGGTCATCTCTTAGAACGGTTGGGGGAGCAGTCATTCGGTTGGGCCATTCTGCTCTCATCCCTAATTAACCTTCTGCCGCTGCCTCCCGGCGCCACTCTGGTAACGGCCATCCCCCTAGTGTTCTTTAGTGTTCAACTGGTGCTCGGGCGTTCTTATATTTGGCTGCCGCCTTGGATTGCCAAACGGTCATTGTCCCGTTCCGCTCTGAGAAATACTGTGCTGCGTCTACGGCCGATTTCCCGGCGCGTTGAACGCCTGACTCGACCGCGCCTGCAAGGCGTATTCCAACCCAAAATTGAGCGCCTAATCGGATTGCTTCTTTTGGGAATCGCCTTGGCACTGTTTGTGCCTTTACCGCTCAGCGGGTGGTTTCCTGCTATTTCGCTTTTCATCGCTGGTATTGGCTTCGTTGAGCGCGACGGATTAGTTTTACTTGCAGGGATCGGCATGGGGCTGGCTTCGATAGTCCTGACGGTTCTCGTCGCGTTGTCAGTTGCAGCCGGAGCGGATGCCATAATGCATTGAGGGTGCCCTACGTAATTTAAACCAAATACCTATTACGTTGGATACAGCCCCTTGGAATGACAGGCCACAGGGCGGGGTAAAGGGGAACCTAATAGGGTTATTGTCCTTCTCGGGACCCGTTGGGTCTAACCGAAGACGGTAGGATGCGAGGGATAACGGCTAGGATAATCAGTACGATCACCGTCGCGAGGACCGCCGTTGCCTCCAGACCGAGCCCCGCGACTATACCAATCCCAGCTGTCGCCCAAATATTTGCAGCGGTCGTCAAACCTTGGACCTTTTGTTCTGCTGCGCGAATAATGATCGCTCCTGCGCCCAAAAAGGCCTAGCTGGCCCGAAGCTGCATATTTGGGCTTCTTCTGGAACAGTACATGAACGTTATGTGTCTGAATTCTGTAGATACATCACGACGTTTTCGGCCGGCATTTTGAACCCGCGCCCATCGGAGACCCGCTCAGTGCTAATCGGATACTTTGGTCTATTGGGATTGATTGCCACAATCCGGTAGAGATCTCCGCGTGACTTGAAGGTCCGGCCATAGTCAGATGGCTCAAGGCCAAAATGTGGGGCAAGAACTTCAAAGAGCGCTTTGTCTGGCGAATAGATCGCGCCGTCCTCCATTGGAATGCCGACGCGGAAACCAATGTCGAAGCCATGACGCAGATCGATGTCGCTCAGCTCGCCACCTTCAACCGTCAACCCGTGCGTCTCCGCCACCTTGAGGCACGCTTGCGTCATGTCCCGGCGCAGCTTCTCGCAGAGTGGGGGAGTAAGGTTGCGCGGCGGCGGTACCTTTGTGTTTGTTTGGGCTGGCAGCTTGGCGGTTGGCGACCGCTGCTTTGTCTTGTTCTTTTTCACATCAACGCCTTTGCTTTATAAACCGTGCCCCGCGATATTCCCATGTCGCGTGCAATTTCCGTAGGCGACATGCCCTCTGTCAGCTTCGCCCGAATGGTGGCCATATCGATTTTCGGGAGGCGGCCGCGATACACGCCACGTTGCTTGGCAGCGAGAATGCCCTCGGCCTGCCGCTCACGCCGCAGGTTTGTCTCGAACTCGGCAAAAACACCGAGCATGTCAAAGAAGGCCTTTCCCGTGGCGTTTGATGTGTCCACCGGCTGCTCTGTTGCGGCCAGATGCGCGCCTTTGGATTTCAGGTGGGTGACGATGGTCTGCAAGTCACTGAGGCTGCGGGCCAGCCGATCAATGCGAGTGACCACAAGCGTTTCACCTGAGTGGATGAAATCGAGGATCGTTTTGAGCTCGGGACGCCCTTCAAGGCTGGCACCACTCTTTTGCTCGGTGCGGACCATGCCACACCCGGCTGCTTTCAAGGCAGCAATCTGCGCATCGAGGTTCTGATCGGTGGTCGAGGTGCGCGCATAGCCGATTTTGGCCTGATATGTGTTCATTTTGAGTGTGCCTCTGACAATATCTGTTCATTATCTCGAAACAGACCCAAAGTGAACATGTATTCTGGCGGTTTTTGTGTTCATGCGCGGTGTCGCCATGGGTATACCCATTATGACGCCTCTAGCCCTCCATAACCCAACGTGAACCGGTTAAGAAATTCAAAATCTGAATATGAAAGCCCCCACACCGAGGCAAATGCTTGCTCTGTCATGACCCCTCCAGACGCAAACATCATCCAACATCAGGTCTGGCCGTCAATCAGCCTTTTGTTCTCAACATGTTCTCCCAAAAGCCCAAATATGCAGCTTCGGGCCAGCTAGGCCAATTAAGGGCTACGCGACACCCACCGAAGCGCGTGTCGCAACGATTCTGACCCGGGGCGTACGCCCCGCCGAGGCGGCCGAAGAGCTGGGCGTGTCGCAGACAACGATATCGTTTCATATGCGCAACCTGTTCCAAAAAACTGGCACAAACCGACAGGCGGATCTGGTTGCATTGATTCTTGCTGGCCCTATGTCAGTTACTCAACCCGCCGAAGAGATTACCGAGTCGTTTGAACGTGACCGAGAAGAGCGAGACCTCAGCCTTTAAGGCGATATTTCGGCAGCATAGCTGTTCCAGAGATTGAAAACATCGACTGTCGTAGTACCCTAATAAAAGAGAAATTACCGCTTCTGGCCTATTTTGGCGATTTCTGTGCCTCTATTTAGGATATGTCCACAGGTTTCGGCGACCTTCGGATGAGTGGTTCCGTCTGCCAAATCTCTTGCGCGCGGAGCAGAAGTGCATGTCGATCAGTGTTGGAGCCGAGTTCTTCAATTGCGCGTCGTGCCGCATGAAGCGCTCTCTCGGATGGCACAAGTCCAGTTGTTCCGAGCCCTCGTGTTCTAGCTCGGCGGCCTATGGCTCCCTGGTCTGCATATCGATATTCATGAAGTCGGGCCCAGCTCTGGAGATTCTCCAAAGCCTCACTCTGTCGCGGAAACGTACGCAACAGACTCCGCGCTGCCCGGTTGTTTCGCGCCACCCGATAGGCAGTGCGAAGCAACGGGTGCTTTGATCCGAGTTCAATCGCAGCGAGAACAATTGTTCTTTGGGCTTGGTTCTCAGAGATCAGCGCATCTGCATCCGCCAATTTCCACAATCGCAGAAGGTCTGACGTTTGTCTGAACTGATGCAGGCTTTGTTGGTCGCCAGAGACTACAGCTGACGCCAATCTTTTAGCCCCCTGAACCGCACGCGCTTTCATACGCTTTGAGATACCAGCATGCGGACATGTCGATACCAGAGACCGACCGCAACTTTCACAGTTTGTCGACCAAGCAAACCGCCAGTGGCGCAATACCAGATCCGGCGTTTGCTCTTGGCAATATGTGCAGGTCTGAAAGTCATGTGTTGCCAGATAGTTCAATGAGCGGGCGCTCAAATTTGGCAATGTCATCGCCGCAATCTCGGTACGTTTTCTTCCAACAGCCGCGCACAATCGGTCTACACAAACTTGCTCAAGGTCGCTCGAGCGGTCGGGCACCCTGCCCCTTTGCAAGCCAAGATAGCCGCACAGTTCTTCGGTTGAACAGTGATTGGCTTGTGCCAGCCGGGTAAGCCAGCTCGAAAGCAGTTCATCGCATAGGGGTGGTGGTCGGCGGGGCAGAAGCTTGATGGTCACTCGGCCTCAACGGCCGTCTCAAGCGGAACCGTCCACGCATGTTTGTTCCAGGTCGGCCGCCATGTCGCGACAGCCTCATCCGTAATCCTCTCTTCCCCAGAATGAATCGCATCGATGGCCAGAGACTTAATCATGATAAAGACGCGGGACGTGACCCCGCCGGTCACCTTCAGGATGGTTCGGAGCGAAGCAACGGTCAGGCCCGAAGGTTTTTCCAGCGCCATGGCCGCGATCAGTGTTTGGATCAGACGTGAGAACTCTACATCGTCTTCCCAAAGCGGCAAAAAATGTTCATCCAACCGGCGCGCAAGCTGGTCATCGCCACGGACGGCATCAAGCGCTTCGTTAACGCCAAAGACCACGAGCGATACGCTAAGCTCATTTGCGAGGAACCGTAGCATGTTGAGGAACCGACGTTGCTCCCTGTAACTGCCGGCAAGCAGATTGTGCACCTCGTCAATCATGAGCATTTTCAGGTCCATGTCTCTGAGATGGTTCAGCGCCCGAACCTCCAGTTCCGAGACTGTGCGACGCCCCCACATGGGCGCGCCAATCGTAGATAGTAAGTGTTGGTAGAACCTTCTCTCATCCGGCGCGGGTGGTGCCTGAAGCAGCAATACAGGTGTCTTGGTGATCCCGAGATCACTCTTGTATTGAGTGGGATACTTGCTCGCCATACGTTTGGCGATCATCGTCTTCCCGATGCCAGAGCTCCCATAGACCATCAAACCTGGCATGCGACTTTGTCGCGGTGTTTCCATCAATGATGTCAATCGATTGAGGACAATCGTTGCACGATCAAAAGCGATCCAATGGTCGCTGCGAATGCGGTCAATTCTTTCGTTTTGGGTCATGAAATTCATCTATGGGATAGGTTGGAAGATCAGGGTTGCCGGTATCAATCGCGAACATTTCACGAGAAGGGTCGCGCTGCTTTGGGGCCTTTGACAGGCGCGCATCCCGCTCTTTACCCAGCCTGGCTGCCTTGGTTTTCTGGCGCGCTGCCTCGGCCAGACGCCTTTGCGCGTCTACCATATCAAACAGCGCCTTTTCGTGGATCCGCCCACCGTGCTTTTCTTTCCATTCTTTGCGGGCGCGGCGACTTTCCCAAAGAGAGATTTCGGGATGACTGAGATTTCGGTAGCGCGCTTCGATCATGCGACCATCGTCTACCTGCACCCAAATCTTCGATAGGTTCCGCGGATCAAATCTGACTTGCGCCTTCTCTTTGCCCCGCCCGATCAAGGACGCAAACGCATCATTCCAGTAGCGCACTTCAAAAAGCGTGATCCCTGTGCGGCCAAGCTTGCGCCATTCAAAAGGCATGAAGCTCGATCGAAACGCGTCCACATCGACAACTTGCCGCCCTGCTGTATCGCCACCCAAATCGCTCCAGGCAGCAAGAGGTGTCCGGCCAAGAGCCCGATGCGGGGTGTTGTGATACCGACAGATTTCAAGATGAAGCCAGTCTTCAAACTCAGCAAGCGTCAAAGTCGCGTTTTGTTCGCTGTTATAGTCACCCTTGTCTTTGGGTGACGAGTGCGTGGTTCCAGGCAATACGTGAACCGAACCCATAGTTGTACCGATCAAGCGCTCAATGTGACCTCCGTAATGCTTGCCGCCCTTGGGACGATAGGAAACATCAATGCCCCAATCCTCGCACGCGGACTTGAACGCTCTGCTGCGGAACTCCTGGGCATTGTCCACATGAACAGCCTTCGGAATACCAGCCGTAGGCCAGGTAAGCTCTTCAAGGGTGCCGGGCACATGCACTGTCTTTCGGCGCACGCAATGGTCGAGACAAAGCGCAACCGACAGAACGGACGGTGCATCGAAACTCACGTATACGCCCAACACCACACGCGTGGTGACATCGATCGCCATCGTCAGGTTCGGCCGCGCAAGAGGCTGTCGATCGATGTGATCGACCAAAAATACATCGGCCTTGGTATGATCGATTTGCACGACGTCGAGTGGGTCGGGAACGTCGAGTTTGCCAGGACGCGCTGCGAACAATTGTCCAGCTACGTCCGCGCCATGTCGCTTTGAGATGACCTTACGCTGGTCCATCGCATCTAGCCGCCGCTTAACTGTTCGACGGGTCGGAGGCTGGAAGCCCTTTGCATCACACTCTGAGCGTATCTCACGCCAAATGCGCAAAAAACTTGAACGTTCTCGAACCAGATAGTAGCGGCTAAGGGTGGTGCTGATGATGCGCTCCACATCCGGAGCAAGACGCCCTTTTCCAGGTTTAGGCCCGCGCCGACCCGGTTGCAGCGCAACGGATCGAGCATCGTTCTCTTTGAGACGACGGTAAAGCTTCCAAGTATAGCTTTTGGAAAGACCCAACTCCCATGCCGCGTCGCCAATGGCACGACCAATTGGGTCGCCCTTTTTTTCAAGCTCAAGAAGCGGCCGCAGAATAGCAGCACGATGTTTCGCAACGGCTTCAGATTTCACAGCGCGTCTTCATCACAAATCGCCGAAAGTTATCCACAGATAATCTTGTATCCTAAATTAGGGTACAGTATCCTAATTAAAGGTACAATGCCACAAATAGAGGTACAAGCAGCCATTGAAAAGTCAGGGAAAAATTAGCCTCTATTCTCTTTAATTAGGGCACAACGACACGAATTGTGGAAAAGGCGTTGATGTTACTCAAATTTGAACTTGACACCCATAAAATTAGACCTCTACGTTTATGGTGGAACGGCAGGAACAGAGGAGGCTCCCGTCATCCATGAACACAATCTGGAGGAACACCATGTCACGAACATCCATGAACACAATCTGGAGGAACACCATGTCACGAATTTCATATCCGACCGACCTGCGCACGCAGGCCAGAACTAGGGCGCTCTGCCTAGCCCTGGTGGCTGGCCTTGCCGCCCCCGCCATGGCGCAGGACAAGACGTCGTTCAGAGAGCACAGCGGTGTATTGCCCGATGGTACGTCCTGGCTTATCCGTGTCCCCGCAAACTGGAACGGACGGCTGCTACGCGACCTTGATTTCGCTAGCTTCATCCATGTTCCTGGCTACGCCCCGCGTTACGACGATCTGTTGGCGCGCGGCTATGCCTTCGCCGGTCTGGCCCGCCATCCACTGCGGCTCTGGCAGTACGATCCGCAGCGCGAGATCCTGAACCTCGAAACCGTGCAAGACACGTTCACCAAACTCGAGCGCGAGCCGGACATGGTCCTTCAGTACGGATGTTCCGGCGGCGGTCTCGACAGTCTCGCCTCTGCGGAAGTCTACCCCGACAAGATCGACGGTTCTGTCGTGCTTGCTGCGCATACCCCGGTCTGGATCATGAACAGCTTTCTTGACGGCTGGTTCGCGATGAAGACCCTGCTTGGGGCTGACTTCGAAGCACAGGGGCTGGGGCAGGCCTCAGAACTGACAGTGGTCGGGCTGCCCAATGCCGGTGCGGGCGGCGACCGCAACCTCGACGCCATCCGCGCGGCATGGAAAAGCGCGATCGAGAACGCGGGCAAGACATCCGAAGGCCGTGCCCGGCTGGCACTGGCCTTTGCACTCGGCCAGTGGTCGCCGTGGTTGGTCGAAGGCACCGACCTGCCCGACACGGCCGACACGGCAGCGATGGCCGACATGGTCCTGAAATCGGCGATGCGCAATGCCAGCAACGTTGGCGGTACCTCGCGGCTGTTGTTCGAAAACGCGGCCTCTGGCCAACAGTTGTCGAGTAACGAGAGCGTCGACTATGCCGCGTTCTACGCCAATGCAGCGCCCGCTATGAAACAGTTGGTTGAGGCGCTTTATGATGAGGCCGGGCTGGACCTTCAGGCGGACATTGCGACCATCAATGCGGAACCAAGGATCGCGGCGTCCGATTATGCGCTCGACTTTTGGGCTGCGGATGGCCGCACCACGACCGGAGAGCTCGAAGTTCCCGCCATCCGCATCCACATGTTAGGCGATTGGGCGATCCCCTACTCTCTGATGCAGGGCTACGAGGAACTTGTCGAACAGGCCGGGACCACCGACCTCTATCGTCAGGCGCTTGTTCAGGGCACCGGTCACTGCGAGTTTATGGCGGCGGAAAGCAGCGTGATCGTCGAAATCCTAGCCGATCGGGTGACGACTGGCATCTGGCCAGAGACCACCTCTGGGGCGCTGAACACAGCCGCCACCGCGCTTGAAACAGGGTCCGTTCCCCGATTCATCGACCATGGCGACTGGCGCGTCGACGCCTACAACCGCCCGTGGACGCCAGCCCAGTGACACATCGCGGGGCCGGCTTCACGGTTGGCCCCGTCCCTACCGCGTCAGGCATGGCACGGACGAGATGAGCGTCTTGGGATAGTCGTCCTTCGGTTCGTCAAGCACATTGGCCGTCGCTCCGCGCTCGACCACCTTGCCGCCGTACATGTTAATCACAGTGTCGCAGAGGTAGGGTTCCTGAAAAACCAGCTGGATGTCGCGCCGTACCGGCGGCAGACCCCGACATGCCCTCACCGAAAAGCTTCGTCGCGCCAGGAACCTCCAGCACGACGAGGACGCGGGCCAGCGTGGACTTGCTGGAGCCGATTTCAACTACACCACGACAATCCGCGCGGTTGGAAACAAAAGCTGACGCCCTGCAACGCGCGTGTCTCGGACGGTCTGGAGAACCAGCCGCAAACATTGTGGTCCTTTCAATGGAAATAATCGGTGCCACTGATGTTGGGATGGGTGATGGCTGTACCCGAAAGATGGGGATTTTTGCGACAGCACTTTTGGGGATTTTTTGATCCAGCATTTACAAAGTGGCAAGTAAGAGCGGGCGTTTATCTCGAGCGCGCGGCGGCAGGCAGCACCAAGGTGGGCAGCACCAAACTTGTCGGACAGCCGGATGACACTCAGACAGCTCCGGTCGCCCTGTTCGGGGTGCTTACGATTACGCATGATAGCCTCTGTGAAGTTGGCGACATTCGGCCCGATACTATCCGTCTTCGCATGTCGGTCGACGACACGACATTCCAAATGGAGGCTGCGATGACGACCTGATCGCAACCCGTTCCCTGCCTGATGACAGGCTCTTTAGGTTCGGCAGGGACGTGGTGTTCCGATAATGCTGTGCTCCGAACTGTTGCCGATCAAGATCGAGCACGCCTATGAGATGGGCACATCGGAATTGCATTTGAAACAGCATCATGTTGGCAGCCAATCGCGCTGACGACGGACCGAAGCATGCACCCGGGGTGATCTCAGACGAAGGCAGCGAAGATAGCAGAACGGCATAGAAAAGAAACTGTGATCAAATCCGCGGCTAGGCGGTCGGATGCCTATGTCGAAAAGCGCTTGACTGAGACGTCCCCGTTACCGAAGTCCAGAGCCTAGCCTGCGATCTTCACGGCGACTTCGTCTAAATCCCATACTTCGCCGGGGAGTGACTACCGTCGCCACAAAACGTGGCCGATCAGGGACCCGGCCTTGACGGTCCAGAGCCGTTTGGTCTCGTACGAAACGTCCACGCCCCATGCCAGCATCATTTCCTCGACCTCGCGCAGGTTCAAGTTGAACCGGGCGTGGAGCCAGACAACACAAGAATTGATCTTGGGCGGAAACCGGTGACGCTTATAACTGATGTTCTGAGTTTGCATCAGCACCAGCTACGCCGACATTGCTACACCGGCAGCCCATGGCCGATGAATGTGACAATACCCGCGACGCGCGTACAGCATAGAGAACGTCTTGTGGTGACGCCTCGGGCTGCTTGCAGGTGTGAGACCGGCCCCCCAAGCTCAGAACATTACACTTGGGAGCCAGAGCGCAATCTGAGGAAAAATCATCAGCAGCACGATCCCCAGAAGCATCGGCAAGACAAAGATGAGTGCCCCGCGTGCCGTATCCGAAAGCGACAGGTCAGGAACGACAGTGCGCAGCACGAAGAGGTTTAGACCGACCGGCGGGGTAATCGCCGCAATCTCGATCTGGATGGTGACGATAACGCCAAACCAGATCGGATCATATCCAAGGCCCACCACGGTTTCGAGGAAGATCGGCACCACGATAACCAGAATGCTCAGCGGATCGAGGAACATCCCCATGATCAAAAGAAGGATGTTGATCATCACGATGATGACCCATGGTTCGACATCCAGCCCGGTCAGGTAATTTGATACGTCCTGTGGCACGCCCAGCCGGGTCAGGACGAAGGAACTGAAAAGACCGCCGACCAGCAAGAGCATGAACATTCCTGTGGTGCGGACGGTTTTTTGTAATGCCTTCTGCATGACTCCTCCGCGCAAACGGCCCATGACAAGGGCAACCAGAACCGCCGCCGCGGCACCGAAGGCCCCGGTTTCAGAGGGTGTCGCAATGCCGACATAAAGCGAGACGATGATCATCACGGCAATCAGGATCGTTGGAATGGCTTGGGCACTTGTACTGACGCGCTCAGCAAAGCTAACCCTCTGGGTGATGCGCGGTGCGATCTCGGGTTTCATGAGGACCTGGATGATCACGGTCGCGGAAAGGAGTGCCGCCATCATCAGTCCGGGCAGAATGCCCCCCATGATGTCAACGGCAGAGCAAAATTGGACCAAAGGGCAGCGCAAAATGTTGCCACTTTGAAGGTGGCGTGATGAGTGTGCGGTCACGCGCTAGCATCCGGGCAACCGCGCTTGTCATTTAGCTGGAGGTTGCCCGGATGCTTTGGCCCGTCAGGGCCAATTGGTGCTGATTGTGGTTTAGGTTTCGCGGGCGGCCTGCCGCGCCTTGCTTTGTCCAAGGCGGTAACTTTCGCCATTCATCTCAAGGATGTTGACGTGGTGGGTCAGGCGGTCGAGCAGTGCGCCGGTCAAGCGTTCTGATCCAAAGGTCTCAGTCCATTCATCGAATGGTAGATTGCTAGTAATCAGCGTGGAGCCGCGCTCGTAACGTTGGGAGATCAGCTCGAACAACAGCTCAGCCCCGGTTTTGCTCAGCGGCACAAAGCCCAGTTCGTCGATGATCAGCAGCCTGTAACCCACCATCTGCTTTTGAAGCCGCAGGAGCCTGCGTTCATCACGCGCTTCCATCAGTTCATGGACCAGCGCTGCGGCGGTGACAAAACCAACAGCCAAGCCTTTCTGGCATGCCGACAGACCAAGGCCCAAGGCGACATGAGTCTTGCCAGTGCCTGAGGGGCCGAGTGCGATAACATTCTCACGCCGGTCAATCCATTCGCAACGCGCCAGCTCCAGCACCTGCATCTTGTTCAAAGCCGGGATCGCCTTGAACTCGAAGCTGTCCAGGCTTTTGACGGCCGGGAACTTGGCCGCCTTGATGCGTCGTTCGATCATCCGCCTTTCACGGTCGATCATTTCCAATTCGACCAAACGTGCGAGGAACTGAACATGGTCATGTCCCTCTGTGGCGCATTGGCGGGCCAGCTTGCCATATTCCCGCAGCACCGTTGGCAAGCGGAGAGATTTGAGCCGATGGTCCAGTAGAATTTGCGGCGCTTGTGTCATGCCGCTTTCCCCCGCTTCATCAGCGACATGTAGCTGGCCGCTGACGTCGTGCCAACATTGGCCTTTGGCAGATACGGATAGACATCCAGATCCAGTTTGGGTGGCCGTTTCTCGACCTGGCACAAGACAAGATGCTTGATGGCGTCAAACCCAATCGTCCCCATACGCAGCGCATTTTTGACGGCGACATTCAGGTCGGCCATCTCGAACGTTTCCAGCAACCGCAAGACCTGCACATACTCGCGCCGACCGGCCTTGATCATCCGGGCTTCCATCAGGCGGCGCAGGGTCGCAAATTCCTCTGGCAGTTCCCATGCCACCAATGGGGCAGCCTGATCCAGAGCCCCTGTCTTTTGCTCCAGCAGCGGCAGATAGTGGACAGGATCAAAGACCATGTCTTCGCGGTCCCAGCACCGGGGGTGGCGCGCAATCACATCACCACCACAGCCGATGACAACCTGATCGACATAGCCCCGGATCCAGACGTCACGGTGGCCATAGGCAACCGGCACCGAGTAATCATTGGTTTTGTAGCGCACCAGGGATTGTGCGTTCACCTGGCCGCTGGCCTGGTCACAAGCATCAAATGGAGACGCTGGCAGGTCCATCATTGCATCAAGATCGCGGGCCAGACGTTGCCCGATGTTGTCGCTATGCCCGCGCAAGACATCCGCTTGGCGCTTGCGGCATTTATCTTCCAGCCAAAGATTGAACGCCTCCCATGTCGCAAACTGAGGGATGGGCACCATGAAGTTGCGCCGTGCATATCCGACAAGACCCTCGACGGCGCCTTTATCGTTGCCCTTGCCGGGACGGCCATAACGATCATGGATGAAGTAATGTGACAGCAGCCCGCTAAACAGTTTGGTCCGCTTGCGCGATCCGTCCGGCAGGATCTTCGCAACAAGGCATCGGTCGTTGTCGTAGAGAACCGACAGCGGGACACGGCCAAAGAAGGCAAAGGCGTGGACATGGCCATCGACCCAGGCCTCGGAGACTGCTGCTGGATAGGCCCGCACAAAGCAGGCATCACTGAATGGTAGATCCAGCGCAAAGAAATGCGCCTTTTGCTCCACCCCGCCGATCACAACCATAGCTTCGCCGAAATCCGCCTGGGCGTTGCCAGGGGCGTGTGCCAACGGCACAAACATCTCCCGACTGCGCCGCCCATGTTCGCGGACATAGTTCTTTACCGTCGTGTAACCGCCTTGAAACTGGTGCTCGTCGCGCAGCCGTTCAAAGATGCGCTTGGCGGTGTGGCGCTGTTTGCGGGGACGCTTCAGATCGTCTTGCAGCCATTGATCAATGAAGCCCGTGAAACCATCGAGCTTGGGCCGCTTGATATCCGCCGTGCGCTGGTAGCCGGGCGGGACCGAGAACATCATCATCTTCTTCACGCTCGCACGCGATATCCCGAAATGGCTCGCTGCCGCACGTTCACTCATGCCCCCACGACGCGCGAGGCGCACCTTCCTGTAAAGTTCCACGCTGAAAATACCCCCGCCCTCCCTGAAAACAGAAAGGGCCAAAGTGGCAAAGTTTTACTCTGCCCGCAGCAAGACTATCCCGCCACTTCCGTGGCTCACTTTTGCACTGACGTTCTCATCTGGGTGAGACGTTGAACAAGACCGATGCAAACGATGCTGAGGGATTGGCCAAACTTGCCGAAACCGGCTTCTATAAGGCTGTTAGGGTCAAGTCGTTCGAAGCGATGCTGATCCGGTCATTGGTTGCAGCCCGCACGCAACTCCTGGCCATCACGACACAATTGACCAATCAGATCCGTGGTTTGATGAAGACTTTCGGTCTTGTCGTGCCCAAGAGCAAAGGCCGGGTGTTCATAGAAAAGGTTAACGATCTACTGGACGGACATATCGAGTTGAAAGGGATCATCTATCCGCTGCTCGAAGCTTGGCAAGCTGTCAGGGAGCGGGCGTCTACGCTCAGCCGCCAGCTCTTGTTGGCGGCGCGACAGTGCCAAAGCACGCGTTTGCTCATGACGATACCAGGCATCGGGGCGATCACAGCAGTTTCCTATGTGGCCGCTATCGAAGACCCGAGGAACTTTCCGAAGTCCCGATCTGTCGGCGCATGGCTTGGCCTCACCACACGCCGATACCAATCGGGAGAGATGGATTTTAACGGCCACATCTCTCGAAGGGGGGATCAACGATTGCGTGGGCTCCTCTACGAGGCTGCGACCTCGTTGCTTACGAGGACTCGAGCCGAAACGGTCAGTGATCTAAAAACCTGGGGGCTTCAATTGCGCGACCGCCTTGGCTTCAAGCGGGCGGCGGTCGCCGTTGCTCGCAAACTCGCCGTCATCATGCATTCCATGCTGAAGCATAAGCAGCCAGCTCGCAAGTTTAAGGCTCGGGATGACAGGTATTGATCGAGATTCCGTCGTAAAAATTGAATGTGGCCGACATCACTGTTGAGACTTGATCCTTAATCTTACAGATGCCTTCGGCCACCTGAGGCCGGTTACAGGGTAACCATGTTTTGACCAAAAGGGTACAGATCACGTCCGCAGACGAGGACGAAGCCGCGCATAGAGCTGAACACCAATTTGGTGTTCAAGTTCAACCACGATAGCAAACCTTTGGCGCAGCTCATCTGTTGCCCAGCCCCCCATACACCTGACGACAAGGTGATATTCATTGCCATAGTCCAAGGTGTCTTTGGTGAAGGTGATTGAGCCAGTTTGCAGCGTGTTGCCACCACGTTGCGTCTTGCTAGGCTTCAGATCACAATCGTATCTTGGCGGCATGTCAGGATGCGTACTTTCCTGTCCGGCATGGCTGCGGAAGAAATTTGAGATGTGATCAACAGGGCAACCGCGGATGAGTCGAAAATCCATCTTTGTGCCCAGATAGTCAGCGCGTGTTCTGCGCACCGGGGGATCATAGGCCAAAGAGATGCGGATGGTCCGCTTGCCACCGGTCTGAAATTCCACAGGAATAGGAATGCGGTAGATTGCGAACTTATCGATATCGAGTTGATCTTCGGCAAAGTAGATAACGCGATGATCATCCGAATAGACCGCTTTGACAGGATCGACCAAGCCGTTACCTACGACAGAAGCCGTTTCCAAGGCGTCCATCGCCTGAAGCCGCGTAGTCATTTCATCTGGAAAGGAAGCGGCACCTGCTAAGAGCGCGCGAACGAGATTGGCTGACGCTTCCGGGAAACGCTGCAGCAACAAGGCCGCCTTGCGTGCAAGAAGAGGGGTCGCAATCGAGGTCCCACTTGCGGACGTAAAGAGCTGCCGAACGAAGTCATGGTTGAGCGTGGTAATACCAGCTTCCGGCACAATGGGAGCCGATTGGAGCGACCGTGTGACCGCGCTAAACAGCATCGTACCGCCTAAATCAGAAAAATCGGGCTTCGTAATGCCCCCAGCTCCGGGACCGGCCCGGGTAAAGGGGGACGGCTCATTTGGGCCCGCCGTGATCGCACGCACATGTGCATCATCCCTGTGCTGTGCAGCAAGTCCGCTCCCATGAGAAAGCGAACCGACAGTCACTACGTTTGCGGCTCCTGAAGGCTCGAAAATGCGGTTGGCTTCTTCGAGAAGGTACTGAGGGTACTGAGTGACACCTTGCTCAACTACATTGCCACCACGGGGAGACCGGTTACCTGCTGACACAAACACCAGAACATCAAGCTCACGTGCAAGTTCGTCCAGTGTCATAGCCCAAGGTCCGACCCGTCCGCGCTCAAACCAAGATTTCTTGTCCCCAAGCGACAAGACAAAGATCCTGCAACCATACCGTTCGTTGAGACCCCGGAAGACCGTCCGCATTAGATTTGGCAGTGTTCGCCGGTCATAGAACTGCCCGTCGTCTGTGATAATTTTTGCGGAAACCAACCGCACTGACTTCCGAAGCTGCCCGCTTGCTATTTGGTCTCTCAGATCGCCAAAGACTGCCGCCCCACCGACTTTGGTCCCGTGACCCCAGATATCTGCTGCTGAAAGGCCTGTATCGAAAGTTTCAGATGCAATGAGGACATCTTCCAGCAGTGGATGCGCATTGATACCGCTGTCAAGCACAGCAACGATTGGCGCATCGGGTGACACTGGTTCAGCAGCGGGAAGGTCTTCAAGCGCCATTTCAACGACAGGCTGCGCCTCAAGATCTGGCTCGGGGGGGTGGTCGATTAGTGCGACCTCAGGCACAGACAATACCGGTCGCAGGGCTTGTCCTGGCGCTTGGACCCGCATGATGGTCAGGGACGGCCCCACGTAGGTGTCGAAAACCTCTCCGTTGCGGGCCTCAACAAAGGCCCCGATTTCTTCGGCCTTGCGGCGACGAGCCGGTGCACCTGCAAAGTCCCAAAGCTCAATGTCCACAAGATAGATTTCGTTGTCCTGAAAATCTGTAGCGCCGGTGAAGCCGCGCTCGAGCAGGCGGATGCCAAGCCGATCCCTTGGCTCAAGCGTGGATACGCTTTCGATCCGGTCAATAAACCCCGCAAAACTGCGGTCTTTTTGACCAGCGGGTTTTGGGCCCGCGTAAGCTGCAAGCTTTCTGCGGAATTCTGTCAGTTCCTCGGTTGAGGAAAACAGCACCAAGGTGTTATCATCGTCGCTTGAGAGCAAGCGAAGCCCAACACCTTCCCAGTCGTCCTCCATCGACATCCCATTCATCTCAACCTTGAGGATCAGGGACGGATCTACGAATTCTACCGGTCTTTGCAAGCGCTGCGTCTGGATCGCGTCGTCGACCTCAGCGCTTACCCCTGTCCCATGTCCTTGCGTTCTGCCCGGCTTGGGCGGAGGGCGACCGGTTTTGCGTCGATCAAGATTTTCTGGCAACCGAACAAGCGGCAAATGATCATACTGGGGCAAGGGTACTTACCGAGATTTAGGTGCCGAGCCGTTCAGTACGCTTTGCGCGACGTTTGGCATCATCAACGGCAATGTTGAAATGACGAAGAGACACAGTCTTAGCGCGTCCCAAAATTGAGAGCTTAATGGATTGGGTGCAAATCTTATCGAGTTCAGCGTAGGAATAGCCTTTGACCGTAGAGGCCTGTTCTGCCGGAACGAAGTCAGCTTTGACGTTTTTGAAAGCGTTGGTCAGAAACTTCCTTGTCATTCTCTCATCAGGTGCGTCAAACCAAACGACCTCATCAAACCGACGCCAGACAGCCGGGTCGAGAGATTGATCAAGGTTGGTCGCAGCCAACAAGAAACCGCTTGGTTGTATCTGATCAATGAAGAGAAGAAGACTATTCACAACGCGGCGCAACTCGCTGTGTTCCCCACCGTCGTCGCGTGACCGCGCAATCGCATCAAATTCGTCGAGAAACAGGACGCAGGGTTGACGGCGGGCAAACTCAAAAATCTTGCGAATGTTTGTGGCAGTCTCGCCAAGATAGGATGACATCAGACGATCAAGTTGCACAACAAAGAGAGGTAACCCCAGCTCATGTGCGAAGACCTCAGCACAAAGTGTCTTGCCGCAGCCAGGCGGTCCACAAAACAGAAGCTTTGAGCGCACAGGTAAACCATGCTGTTTGATCTGGTCGGATTTCCGGAATTCACGCAAAAGCCCAGTAAAAAGCCGTACGTTCTCTGTCGACATTAAGATGTCTTGCGCAGTCCGGTTTGGCTCAATGCGCTGAATAAACTCACTGGCTTCATCGGGAAAGGGGATGAGAGGGGCAAGCCCTTTGGCCGGAACGCTGTGCCCAAGATTCTCGAGCGTCTTTCTCAAGGTCCGTGCCAGGACGTTGTTTTTCTTCTTTTCTTCCTCACCGATGATCTGTTCGGCGACTGCACGAAACGCATCCTCTTGGCCATAACTGGCCAGAAGTTTTTTCATGAGTTCGCCGCGTGCCACCTGATTTTCTCCTCGTTTATGGGAAAATCTTAGCCCACACAGATACAAATGACCATAAAAACCTGACGGAATAGCTCTTACAAATGAGCCAGAATTGCGGCTGCATCAATGGCCGGATTATGCCCAAAGGTTTCAGCGTTTTCCATTGACTAAGTTTACCTTGATCTATCTGGCCCTGGATCAAATTAAACTTACTGCTCACCATTGTCTGCAACAGCCAAATCCAACTCTGGTAAGTCCCGCAGTGTCTCCAAATCGAACGTCACCAGAAACGTCTCAGTCGTGACAAATGTATGTGGCGCGCCCGCGCGTGGAGCCCTTGGTCCACTGGCAATCAGCTCCTTGAAGCGGAGCCGCGCGAGCAGATCGCGGCTCACGTCTTTGCCAAAGATGTCCTTCAGCCCTGCCCGATCAATCGGCTGATGATAGGCGATCGCGCAGAGCACGCCCATCTCCATCTCAGTGAAGGCCATCGACTGGTCGCCAAGGTCTGCCGCCGCCTTGATCACATCTGCAAACTGCGTCTTGGTCCGGAACATCCATCCTCCAGCAACCTGCGCCAGTTCATAAGGCCGACCAATCAACTCCGTCTTAATATCCTCAATCAGCATCTCAACCGAGGCCCCCTGCCCCACCACGCGTGCCAAGTCGTCATGGCCAACCGGCGTGCCACTGGCAAACAGAACCGCCTCGATCCGCCCCATCCATTCGCGCCAGCGCAGCTCTTGCGGCAGATCTTCAAGCTCACGGTCAAAGACGCCTTCGCGTCCGGCCTCCTTCGGTCTTGTGTGCTTTTGTTTGGCTTCGGAGGTTATGGCGGTGCGGGTCATCGCACAATCCCATACAGCCGGAACGTAGCCCGTCCAGTGAGCTCACGCGCGACGCCCAGTTCGACGAGCCGATCACAAAACCGGCGCGCAGCGCGATCGGTCATCGGAATGGTGCTGCCCTGGATTGTTGGTGACAGCATCATTGAAGGCCCAATCGCATCTTCAGTAAGGAACAACGCGACGGCCGCATCAGATCCTTTGGCGCGCAGCTTCGGAGCCGCGGCCTGCAGCAAAGTCGCCCGCGCTGCCAGATCGCGCGCCAAGCGGATCGTATCTTCGATAGACATCAACAGGCGCGCCTGAACTTTCAGATCCGCCCCCTGCCCTTCTTCAATCAGGTCGCGCAACATCTTTTTCGTAAGGTCTTGTGCCGTGACAGGCAGCAGTGACATCCAGTTCAATGCCCGCGCAAGGACAATATCCGAGAGCAGACAGGCGATCTGCTCCGCCCGATCATCCATTTCCAGAACCGCGCGCATCACGGCAATACATCCCGCCAACGGTCCATGGGATTTTGCGCAATCGGCACCAACCCCTATCACCCTCAAGACATCATCGGCAAACGCCGCGCCAACCAAGCTTTGCACACCGTCGTGCCAGTCCCGCCCCGTCAATTTGAGACGCGCCGCATCTCGCCAAAACGCCAAGATATCACCATCGGGGCCGCGTGCCTCTCCGGGCGGTGCCAAGTGGTAAGCGTCGCGGATATCAGCCTCTCGGGCAAGACGGCCTTCGAGTTTAGACGTCGCCGTGGCCGCTCGTAGTGCAAGCTGGTTGGCCAGCAGTTTAAGAGGCACGCCTTGGGACGGATCGCTGACCAGTTGATTTAATACCGTGAGCGCTGCTCCAGACCGAAATGCCACAGTTTCAAGGGTTTCGGCACGTCCAGAGGTGACCCAGCCCGGCAGCTTGGGTAGAGTGTTCACGTCGTCAGAGACAGTTGCGGGCTGATAGGTCATGCCGAGACACTAACTCGCCACGGCGCTTAATTCCAGTAAATACCACTCAAACCGCCCCACCTTACAGCTCTTTGATATGTCCAATAAGTTTGCATTATCGGACATAAATAGATATGCTCAGCGACATGTCGGAAAACAACGAGAAATCGTGTCGGATGACCGGAATTCGTGAGATTCAAGCACTTCCCTGAAAAACGAGTCGGGGTTCAAGAGATTCTGTACCGGTATTTTTGAGACTGGATGAGTCGGTATTTGTGAGACTGGCGCTGTCGTGCG